>Ga0134128_10005960_pt1 | contig 14758 bp, 14 predicted proteins | sample KB31754_FD_96462 | JGI IMG/M metagenome (GOLD analysis project Ga0134128, IMG submission 96462) | Terrestrial soil microbial communities with excess Nitrogen fertilizer from Kellogg Biological Station, Michigan, USA - KB3-175-4 | ecosystem: Environmental > Terrestrial > Soil > Unclassified ... | reverse complement strand
GCTGCTGTCGCCAGGCTGCAGGCTCAGCCCGGTGAGCTTGACCGCCGTGTTCTCGGTCGTGCTCGCCGCCGCCGCCGCCGTGATCAGCGGGGTGTCGGCCACGCCGCTGATCGTGAGGGCGGTCGAGGCGGTGGCCGGCGTCGGAAAGGTACTTGCGCCATCGGTTGAGGTCACCGACACGTTCAACGTGTCGGAGCCCTCGTACTCGCCGGTCGGCGTGTAGGTCAGGCCGGCCAGCAGCGCGTTCACCGCCGCCGCATCACCCGATATGACCAGATTGTCGCTGTCGTCGCCCGTCACCGCGACGCCCGGAGGCAGGGCGCTGTTGTTCACGTGCAGCGTACCGTGTCCGACCGTCAGCGTCGCGCTCACCGAGTCGTCGGTGTCTTCCGCCAGCGGCCCGACAACCACGCCGCTGAGCGCCACGCCGGTGGCATTCTCATTGAGCGTCAGCGTTGCTGGCGCAGATGCGGTCGGCTGCTCCGCCACCGGGTTGACAGTAATAGTGGTCGAGGCTGCGGACACAGAGCCGTCGGTCCCGATTACCGACACCGTCAAGGTATCAGTGCCCTCATCTCCCGGTCCGGTCCGCGTGTAAGCAAGACCGGCCAGCAATGTGTTCACCGCCCCCGCATCGCCAGACAAAATCAGATGGCCAGTGTCGTCGCCCGTCACTGTAACGCCCGGAGGCAGGGCGCTGTTGTCAACGTGCAGCGTGCCGTGCAGGACCGTCAGGTCCGTGCTCACGGTATTGACAACACTTATCCCAGGGACTGGTAGCGGGTTCGTTTCGTTACCGGCAATTTCGTCGAGGGATACGGTCGGTGGTACAGCGACATTCGGTGGTGGCGGCGGTGCCGGTGCCGGCACGAAATCATTGCCCGTCGTCGTCGATCCAGGGGGGGCGCCAAGGGGCGGTGACGGTGGCGGATCATGGTCGCCCGGCGTAATAAAATTGATGTTCTGGAAAAATACCGGAGGTCCCGGGGGAGGCTCCGTACCCGATCCACCGGGCCCGGTGATTGTCGGCCCCTGACCGAGTGAGAATATGTGCAGGGCATCCTGCTGGTCGCCCTGGTATTGCAACATTTGCGCAATGGTGTTGGTGACGTGGCTTTCGCTGATGGAGCTTCCCGTCCTGCGCAGGATGATCGTTTCGCTCGGATCATCGACGAGGCGGGTGTACTCAGGCGTTGTCGGCGTCGCATGAACCGTCAGTTCGATGATGCCGAATTTTGCATCCTTGTAGTCTTGCGTTTCCTTGAAATTGATGACGCCATCATCGAGGTAGGCGAGATCAGGGGTTGCGGCCTGATCCTCCTGCATCGCTGCGAAGAACATTGAGGCGAACGACAGCATGCCGATGCCGCCAGTACGCATCCTTCCACGAACACTTGCGAAGGGTGTCTCAATGACCAGGCGTCCGGCCCTTGCCATTTCACCGGCGATGAAGGCAAACGTCCCCTGGCTCACGTCGAGCTGAGCGAATGGTGATGCCCCGACGTGATCGAATTCTTTTACGACAGCGCGGGCGTTGTCGGACAAATTGAACGCGGTGCCGTCGACAAAAAGAATACCGACTTTGCCGCCGGCGGCAGTCTCTATGATGTCGCCTTGGCAAATCGCATCGCCAAGTTTGATTTCACGCGGAGACCCACCCGGTACCGTGAGCGTGCAGGAACCAACAATCGATTGGATGCGACCAACAAGAAAAGAAGACGCCGCAACGGGCTCCGAAACGAAGCCAGTCGCCCCACCGTCCGGCGAAAAACGCCAATAACCGGACACTGGATTTGCCCCTCTATTAAACGCGCCGGGCCATGGCAGTATTCTTGATTCGATTTGCTGCCAGCGCTCTTGCCTGTTTTGTGCTTAAACTATCGCCTTGATTACAATTTAAATCAACGGCTACACAGTTTATAGGTTCAAATTAATGGTTTATCCTGAGGCTTTTACGCAGTTTTTAGGGCCTCAATTCGATCGAAAAGGACGCGCCGCAAGACGTCCTCTGCCCGTATAATATTGATGTGTCTCGGCAATACTGCTAGTTTTACTTAGGGACACCTGCCCCAGAGGGGTTAGACGATGCGCGCGCAAACAATCACCGTCTTCGCAACGGGTGCCGTTCTATTTGCTGGAACCTTTTTGTTCGATCCAGCGCGCGCCCAGAACTCTCCGTCCGATGCCGCTATCAAACCCATCGGCAAGGTCGTGTCGGCGGTTGGTCCGGTGACGGTCGAGCATGTCAACGCCGTCGTTGTCCAGGCGGCGCTCGGAAACCCCGCCGCTCAAACCAAAGTTGGCGATCCAATTTATCTTGGCGACATCGTTGCAACAGGCGGCAACGCCAAGGTTGGCATTACATTCGCAGACGGTACTGCGTTTGATCTTTCCAGCAACGCCCGCATGGTGATGACCGAATTCCTCTATGATCCAAACAGCAAATCGAATTCGACATTGCTGAGCCTTACCAAAGGAACGTTCACCTTTGTTGCCGGGAAGATTGCAAAGAGCGGCGACATGAAGATCGACACTCCGGTCGCCACGATGGGTATTCGTGGAACGACGCCGCGCGTCGAAATATCGGACGATGGTACCGTGAAATTTTCGACGCTTATTGAAGAAGGCAAGGATAAGGTCCTGGAGCGAAACGGCGCTGGCGCGCCAGGCGCGGCCCCTGCAGAAGAGCGCTCGAAGCCTAAGCTCGACATCTGTCGCGGGTGCTGAACTTTCATCCTGGGGCGAGCTGTATTTGGTGCTAGTGATGCCAACGCAGCAAATTTCACTGAACGGCGGATGCAGCCTGCGCATAATTTGCTTGTCTATTTTAATGACACTGGCCATGCCCGTGGCCACGTCATGGTCGGCCCCCCCTTCGAAGTTCGAAAGCAAGCTCAAGAGCATTGAGCTGTGTAACGGATCCGATCGCAGTGCGCCGGAGCCGCAGATCAAGGGCTGTACGGCGATCATCAGTTCTGAAAATGAAACAGCGCTGGTTTTGGCGATTGCGCATAACAATCGGGGCAATGCCTACGCCGCGAAAGGCGATTTTGATCTCGCCATCAAAGACTACGATTCCGCGATCAAGCTGAACCCAAATTTTGCAAAACCTTTCAACAACCGCGGCGTCGCTTTTCAGAAAAAAGGCGACTACGAACGCGCCCTTAAGGATTTTGACGAGGCAATCAGACTCAGCCCCGATTATGCGCGCGCATTCGCCAACCGCGCCGAAACCAATCAGAAGCGCCACGACTTCCAGCAGGCAGCCCACGATTATGACGACGCCATCCGTCTGCAGCCTGATCTTGAATCAGTGTGGAACGGACGCTGTTGGGCGCGCGCCGTTTTGGACGCGCTGCAGCCCGCGCTCGCAGATTGCAACAAGGCGCTTTTAATTCAGCCCAATGATGCAACTGCTTTGGATTCGCGTGGCCTGATCTATCTTAAGATGGGTCAATTCGATTCGGCGATTGCCGATTATAATTCGGCATTGCGCATTGAGCCGAAGATGGCAAGCGCTCTCTATGGCCGCGGCCTTGCGAGGCTCAAGAAGGGTGACTCGGCCGGCGGCAACGCGGATGTGACTGCGGCAAAAAATCTCGAGAAAGCAATCGCTGATGATTTCGCGCAATACGGCTTGCGCTGAAATCTATTTGAGCCCCCGCGACATTATCTTCAAATTTAGAAATCCGCCGCGAATCTCTTAACGGATTCCGGTGCTCAAATGCCTCAAAGTGGCCACAGCATCAGCTCGGTTAACGTTTGGTTACGCAATGCGCCGCGCGGAAGGTTGCATCCGCGGATGACCCGAATTTTACGGCAAACTTAGATTATGGTCGTCAGCTACCGCCGGCTTTTAGAATCCATTCACCCCAGTGCCCAATAAGGCGGCCCGCAAAGCTAAGCGTAAACTCCGCAGCAAATGGTTGAGTGGGATAACGCCCCGCAAATCTCCGGATTGGGATCGGAAAAATCCGACCGACAGTCCGAGTGCAGGGACGTTCAAACATGTCGGCCTTCGCCCAGTTGGCGCGCGTTTTCCTGTTGGTTGCGCTCTGCTGCGGCGTCGCCTACGCCGACATGTATCCGAGTCAGGTTGTCGTAGCGGCGGCCAATATTCCCGACGCCGGCCTTGCACCTGAAAATAAGGCTGGCGACGTCGCTGTTTCCTCGCTCGGCGTGGTGAAGCCCGATCTCGGCAAATATGATCCAGACAAATTGGAGCCGGCGGAGCCATTTGGGTTGCCTTTCTCTGCCGCACTGCCGGCTGATATGACGGCGAAATGGCAAGAGCTTCAGATCCGCATACTTGCTGATGAAAAAGTCATCGCGGCTTGCCGTGCCGACGAAAGTGCGTGTTCGCAAGCTGCCCGCAGATTTTTGTCCATCGTGGATTTTGGTCGCGAGCACGAGGGCCGCGCGCGATTGGGTTTGGTCAATCGCGCCGTCAATCTGACTATCCGGCCGGTCAGCGATTTGGAGCAATACGGATATCCCGATTTCTGGGCTTCGCCGTTGCAAACGCTGGGGAGCCGCGCCGGCGATTGTGAAGACTACGCAATTGTAAAATATGTTGCGCTACACGAAATGGGATTTGACACGAGCAATCTTCGCTTCGTCATTGTGCGAGACACGGCACGACAGACGGACCACGCAGTTGTCGCCGTTCGCGATGGCCAAGGCTGGCTAATTCTCGACAATCGAACGATGTTTATCCTCGATGCCAAAGATGTCCGCCAGTATCAGCCTCTGTTTAGTCTGGATCAGCAGAGCGTTCGTGCCTTCGCCAGCGCGGCCGATCGCATTACAGATCGATAATCTGACCCTCGCGTGCCGTTATCGTTCCTGGCCGCGCATCGTTTGCGTCGGCCGCAAGGGCGTCCATGAAATCGTCGTCATGCGACGGATCATGGTGGAAAAGACAAAGATGTTTTACTTCAGCCTTGTCCGCGAGACGAATGCCGCGTGCCCACGTCGAATGGCCCCAGCCAATTCGGGATTCAATTTCGTCCTCGGTAAACGTCGCATCGTAGACCATCAGGTCCGCGCGCCGAGCTAGCGTTGTCAGCTCGGCATCGCATTTTCCGGGAAATCCCTCGGTGTCGCTGACCAGCGCGAATGTTCGTCCTCCATATTCAAGGCGATAGCCATTAGCGCTATCCGGGTGATCGAGCGGTCCGGTTTGCAGCATCACGTCGCTGCGTGGGCGTAAGACCTCTCCGGAATTGAAATCGTGAAATTCAATTGCGGCCTTGAAAATCTCGATTTGCACGGGAAAGAGCGGCGAGCTCATCAACATTCGCATGACGCGCTCGATACTATTCGACGGCTTGAGGTTCCCTGCCCAGACCCGCACGCGATAGTTCTCATGAAACAAAGGAGCAAAGAACGGCAGGCCAACAACGTGGTCGAGATGACAGTGCGTAATGAAAATATCGATATCGCGAAGTTTTTTGTCTTTGAGGAGATCAAGGCCGAGCGGACGCAATCCCGTTCCGGCATCGAATATAAGGACATGCTCGCCGCATCGCACTTCGATACACGGCGTATTGCCGCCGTATCGAATCGTCGAAGAGCCTGGGCAAGCAATGCTTCCACGGACCCCCCAGAACCGAACCCGCATCGGTGATTTCAACATTCACTACGCCCAAAGCCACACCGCAGGTTGTATTTGGAATGATTGGCAATGTCGAGCAGGAGCCCGCCCGCTTTCGGTGGCAACAATGCATTCGCGGCTTAGTTGCGAAGGCGCGCTCGTATTACCTGGTTCGCCGCCGCAATTCCTGTGATCCAGCCGCCATGTGCCGTCGAAAAATCGCCAGCTGAACACGCCTCGCCGGCGAAAAACAGGCGGCCGTCAACCGGTGCGGCCAAAGTGGCTCGGCAATCCGTCATGCCGGGCACAGCATAAGAATATGCGCCGCGTGCAAAAGGATCGGTCGCCCAGCGGTGAATATGAATTGGCTTCACGCGTCGCGCAAAATCGCTGCCCAGCAGCCTTGTCAGTTCTGACACCGCGAAGTCGAAAAAGGCACCATCGCCGCTGCCTTCAAGGTTGGCCGCATGCCGGCCCCCGAAATAGGCCTCGATGTGGGGTCGACCGAACGGACGAAAATGATACGTCGCCGTACCGATTTTATCCGTGGAACCAAACAGCCGGCTGTCCGCATCAAATTCATCGGCATGATCGAGCGAGAGAAATAATTTGTCGGCGAGTCCAAGCGGCAGGTTTTGCGCAGCTTGTGTCTTCTCAGGAAGTAGCGGAGCGAACAGATTTTCTGTTTGTGCGAGCACATTTGTTGGAATCGTGACGATGACCTGATCGGCGACAACTGCACCGCGGGCCGTTTCGATCTTCAGGCGCTTCGCGCCGTGATCAATTCGAGTCACCGGGCAATCAAGTACATTCGGCAACGCGTAACCGCAGGTCGCTATCGTTGCTCCGTAACCTTTCACGATGCGCCAATTTACGCCGGTGTCGTCGAAATTATCAAAATCGCGGGCGGAAACATGGTCGAGCTCGGCGCCGCTAATGTAGGTGCCGATCGCACCGATCAAATTGTTCCATCGGCAACCCGGCATGAGAAGCGTTGCTGCCGCGACGTCCGGCTTTTGCCGGGCGCGTTCGCTCACGCGGGAAAAAAATTCCTCCTGCGCCTTGAGAAATTCGCGCTGCCGGTCAATCGGAAATCCCTGGGGCAGCGATGGCCGGCGCCACGGCGGCGGTGTTTTGTCGATTGTGCGTCCCTGCTCCTCCGCGATTGCGACCCAAGGATTTCGATCAGCGGAGTGGAGCCAGCCGCAGCCAAGATCAATCGCACGTCCGGAAGGGTCGTTTATTGTCCAAGCCCGACCGCCGAGTCGGGGCCGCGCCTCGACGATGAGGCATTTCACTCCGGCCTGGTTGAGCCGCCGTGCCGCTGCGATGCCCGCCGCACCGCCACCGATCACCACGGTCTCAAAGTCGCTGCCGTTCATGCCTTAAATCCCAGGTCACCGGATCGGGGCTACATATAGGAATGAACCTGCAAATGGAAATTGCGCAGTCTTTGTCGATCGTGCGTTGTCCGTCCGTACACCGCAGTGTGTAAATGAAAGCGAGGTGGCCGCTACTCTGCAGCTTGATGAAGCAGGCTTTGGCCCGGTCGAACGCGGGTGAACGACACAGGCTGCGCTGCCACGCTCGGCTTACCGTCAACGAGCCGCACGGTGGTGTAGGTCGATGCGTCGAGCTCGGAAGAGTGCGGAAAGTCCTCGCGAAAATGGGCCCCGCGGCTGTCACGGCGGAAGTCAGCCGCCGCGGCGATCGCGCGGCTGACCAGTGTAAGATTCTCTAGATTGAGACGATCCATCCAGGTGAGATTGTAGCGGTGTCCGCTTTCGCCGACGCCACACTCGGCAATGTCGCGGGCAAGCGAGTCAAGTGCCGCCCTGGCGCGCGCGAGACTGTCGGCACTACGCAGGATGCCGACATCGTTCCACATGATGTCATAGAGGCGTTCACGCATCGCCGATAGATCATCGCGCGGACGGCTGAAGGGCGAGAACACACGCGAATATGCTGTTTCGATCGCGGTTTTGTCCGGATCGGGCAGGGTGCCCCTCGGCGCCGTCCGCGATCCCATGACATCGCCCGCGATGCCGCCGAATACGGTTGAATTCGCAACCCCGTTTCCGCCGAGACGGTTGGCACCGTGCACGCCGCCGGTGTCTTCGCCCGCCGCATAGAGACGCGGTAATTCGGTCGAACAGTCCGCCGAAAATACCACGCCGCCCATCATATAATGCGCAGTCGGAATCACCTCGACGCGACCCGCCGCAAGGTCGAAGCCGCAGTCCTGACATCGCTCGACCATGCCTTTGAATTCACGGCGGACACGATCGGGGCCGAGATGTCCCATCTCGATATAGACCCCGCCGTGCGGGCTCGCGTGCCCCTTCCGGATATGGTCCATGATAGAGCGGCTGACGATATCTCGCGTCGCACGCTCGCCCCGCGCATCGTATTCAAACATGAATCGCTTTCCCTGCGCGTCCGTGAGATAGCCGCCGGATCCACGCAAGCCTTCTTCCAGAACCGTGCCGGTCATGCGCGTGCCCTCGCCGGCAAGCAGTCCGGTTGGATGGAATTGCACCATCTCGATGTCCCTTAACGACATGCCAGCGCGCAATGCCATCGCGAGGCCATCGCAGGACTTGTCGCCGGACGGTGTGTGATAGCGGTACATGGTAGGCCCCCCGCCGGTCGCCAGGAGCACGGCGCGCGCGCGGACCAAAAGCGGTTCGCCCGCGCGCATATCAAGCATCAGCGTGGCGGCGATCTCTGAGCCGTCGGTACTCCGAATGAAGTCAAGCGCCCGATGATCCTCGAGGCGGCGTACGTTCCGGCGCCAAACCTGCTCGGCCAGTCGATTGATGATTTCGATGCCGGTGAGGTCGCCTTTGTGCACTGTACGGTCAAACGTCTGTCCAGCGAATGCCTTCTGGTGCACCGTGCCGTCGGGATTGCGGTCGAAGAAGCAGCCGAGTTCGGTTTCCAGCTCGCGAATGCGTTTGGGCGCCGTGTCGACCAGGAGCCAGGCAAGATCCTGGTCGTTGAGCCAGCCACCACCTTCAATCGTGTCCATGAAGTGACGTTCGACCGAATCCTGCGGCGACAGCGCGACGTTGTATCCACCCTGTACCATGCGGGTGCAGCCGCATTTTCCGAGCAAGCCTTTGACCGCAATTGTTACATCAAGGTCGGGGTTGGCCTTCTTTGCATGTAGCGCTGCGAACATTCCCGCGCCGCCGGCGCCGAGGATCAATATGTCGGTGGTCAGGCTCTGCACGTTCACGCGCCGCCAATACTGGCCAGCACCGCTGCGCGCCGCGCCGCGGCCTCGGCGTTGACTTGTGCATGCAGCGAGCCGCCGTGCGAGTCCATCGTCACGAGCAGCGGGCCAAATCCCTTGATCCGAAATTTCCAGAGACTTTCGGGGTGCAAGTCGTCGAGGTCGACGTCTTCGATGGCCTCGATCCACGTGGTCTCGAGTGCCGCGGCGCCGCCGACGACCGCCAAATAGGCACCGCCCATGTCGCGGAATGCGTCAAGCGTGCCCTGCGCCATGCCGCCTTTACCGATGATGAGCCGTACGCCCTCGCGTTCCATCAACGGACGCGTGAAGCGCTCCATGCGCATGGAAGTCGTGGTGCCGATGCAAAGCGGCTCGTAACCGCAGGTGTTGCCGGGGCGAGGGTCGACTTTGCGCACGTTGGGTGCGGTGTGCACCACCGCATGTCCCTTGAGATTGAACTTCGTGCTGCGGCCGTGGTCGAACATGGCGATCAACGTAGCGTCGCGGATGCCAAACAACGTCTTTTCCAGCGTGACGGTGTCACCGACCTTGAGTGTGCGCACCTGCGTATCGGTTACAGGTAAGTCAAAACTGTAGTGCGCCATGGGGCAACCTCACTCGAACGCAATACCACCGGGCGTAATAACGGCATTGGCGCGGCGGGCAGAATGACATTGGATATTCACGGCCACCGGATTCATTGTGATGTGGGTGGCGGCGACTTCCACATGCACGCGAAATGAGGTGGCGCGCCCACCCAGCCCCTGTGGGCCGATGCCGAGTTGGTTGACTGCCTCACTGAGCTGCGTCTCGATCTTGGCGCCTTCGTCGTCGGCACACGTAGTCCCGAGCGGGCGCGTTGCAGCTATTTTAGCCAAGTGCATGCACAGATCCGACGTCCCGCCGATGCCGACGCCGACGATAGTCGGCGGGCATACGCGGCCGCCGCATTCAATTACCTTGTCGATGACAAACCGCTTGACTGCGGCGACCCCGTCGGCGGGCACCAGCATTTGCAGAAACGAGCCATTTTCCGACCCAGAGCCTTTCGGAATCATCTCGATTTCGACAGTTTCATCGCGACCATCGAAGTCGACATTGATGATCGGGATGCCGACACCGCAGGATGTCTGTTCGTTTTTCCGCGTGATTGGGTGCACGACCGAGGAGCGCAACGGATGCTCACGGGTCGCGCGCTCGCAACCGCGCCTGATTGCTTCTTTCATGGCAACGCCGTCGAACTCGACATGGCTGCCGATGGTGACGTTGTAGATCGGGATACCTGTATCCTGACAAAGCAAATTACGAGTGCGTTCGGCAACCGCGATATTTTCGACCATCGTGCCGAGAATCGTCTTGCCGGTGGCGTCCGTCTCTTCCCGAATGAGCCGGTCGAAACCTTGCTTGATGTCGCGCGGCAGGAGCTTGAGCGCGCGGATATAAAGAGTCTTGCTGAGTTCTTCGACTTCCCGGAGATCGAGTTGCATGGCGAATTCCTAAATCACCAGTGTCGTACCTGACGCAATGAGCAAGACGGCAAGCGCCTGGCGGAAGCGCAGATCATTGAGCCTGCCGTAAAGCTGCCAGCCGATCCAGGTTCCCATAAGTAGCGGCGGCAGCACCGCGATCAGCAGTATCATCCCGGCAAGATCGAATGTCACCCAGACGATACCGGTCAGCGTGATGGCTTGTATGACGATGACATAGGGCTGGTAAACGCCGCGCGCGATTTCCTTCGGCCAGCCGCGCAATTGCGTCCAAATCGTCGGCAGTACGCCGGAATATCCACCGACTCCGCCAAGAATGCCGCCGATAAACCCAATCCCCGCATCGGCGACGCGGCCACCAAACGTGATGGTGTGCAGACGCGGAGCCAGCAGCGCGTAGGTTCCGAAGGCGAGCAGGAATACGCCGAGCGTCACTTTCAAAACTCCGGCGTCGGTATGTGCAAGCAGATGCACGCCGATTGGGATGCCCGCAAGGCCACCGACGATGAACGGCCAGAGCTTGCCGGGTTCAATATGCCGGCGCTGCGGCCATATCGTGGTCAGGTGCAGCAGCACGCCACACCCGGTGACCAGTACTGTTGAATGCAGCGGGTCAATGCGGTGCAGCCAGATCGAGGAGGCGGCGAGCCCGAAAGCGAATCCGCTGCCGCCGGCCGCAATTCCGCCGAGCAGTGCGCCAAGCCAAAGGATCGAAATGGTGTCGAGGGGCAGTCCGGCAATCATCCCGCCCAGCCCAGATTTAGCGCAAAGAATAAACCGAAGGCACAAACAGCTGCGGCGCAAACGGAAAGCAATGCAAGCGTGTTCTCACGGAAACCAAGGAACTCGATTGCCAGGATCCGCATGCCGAGAGTCATATGGACGGCAAGCGCTATTACGATGCCGATTTCCGCGAATTCGGCGAGCGGGCGCCGCGTAAGCGCAAGGAACGAATCGAGCGCTTTGGCACCTTCAAGGGCGGTACCCAGGGCAAAAAAATGTACCGGTAAAAAGATCGCCAGTGCTATCCCCGACAAGCGATGAAGTATCGCCGCAATAAATCCGCGCTGTCTTTGCGATGCGCGCATCACGAGCCGAATACTGCAAGGACCGCACGAAGGCCGAGAATTAACAGGAGCAGCGCGAAGAATGCGAGAGTCGTATCGAGAGTCCGGCCGTGCCATGTACTCCATTCGCGTACTACATTGCGAAGGCCGATCGGCGCATGGATGGCCACCGCAACCACGAACACGCCATAGAACAATGCAAAGCCAACATTGCCATGTGTGCGCGCCAGGATATCAGCGGCGGTAAGTCCGCCGCGCACGGCATAGATGATCGTCGTGAGATGAACGACAACTGCGAGCGCCAACACGAACGCCGTTATTCGTTGAGCTGCAAAGAACCTTGCGTTCATCGTGCGCCTCGCAGGACGCCGAGTACAGTCGCACGCTTCAATCCCGCGATGGAATAGGTCGGTGCGATCGCCTTCGGGCAGAATGTCGTGCAACTCATGTGAGTGTGGCACGCCTGACAGCCGTCGTCGCCTGACACCGCTTCGAGCCGGGCAGCTTGGCCGCAATCGCGAACATCATTCATGAGTGTCCATGCACGATTGAGCGCCGCGGGCCCTAGGTAATCTTTATTCCACGCCACGACATCACAAGCTGAATAACAGACGCCGCAGCCGATACATTCAATGCCGGCGTCGGCGGCCTGTCGTTCCCGAGATTGAGGCGGCACCACCGCGAAATCTTTCTTCTCCTGCGGGCCGGGCTCGAAGTAGCCATGCGCTTCTTTCCACTTGTCGAAGAATTGCGTCATTTCCACCGTGAGGTCTTTGACAATCGTGAGATTGCGTAGGGGCTCGAGCCGCAAGTGATTACCGTCGACTAGAACAGCGTTGACACGGGTGCGGCATGTCCAGCGCGGCCGGCCGTTCACGACCATTGCGCATGAACCGCACATGCCGACCCGGCAAGCGAAACGGTAAGAAAGCGTGGCGTCATGTTCACGCTGGATTTCGGTGACGACGTCAAGCACAGTCTGGTGGGCGCGATGTGGGATCGCGAAAGACTCGAACCGTCCTTTGTCGGTCCCCCGCCAGATTTCGACATTCAGCGTTTCCGTCATCGCTGCATGCCCCATAGGTTCACCGTGCGCGCCTCGATGGCGCGAAATATCACCGATTCAACGGCGAGGCCGATCAAGATTACGGTGAGCAGGCCGGCGAACACGGTCGCCGTATCGAGGTCGTTTCGCGCCTCGAAAATGTACCAGCCAATGCCGCCGGAACGTGCGGATACCCCAAAGACAAGCTCGGCGGCAACCAGTGTCCGCCATGCGAAAGCCCAGCCGATCTTCAGGCCAGCGAGAATTGACGGGAACGCAGCGGGAATCAGGATGAGACCGACGTAGCGTGCGCCAGATAGCCCGACATTGCGCCCGCTCATGCGTAAAGTTTCGGGCACGCTGCGAAAACCGACCAGTGTGTTGAGGGCGACGGCCCACAGGACGGAATGTATGATCACAAATACGAGCGAGGGCGTGCCCAGGCCGAACCAGATCAGCGCCAGCGGCAACAGCGCAATCGCCGGCAAAGGATTGAACATCGCAGTAAGCGTAGAAAGAATCCGCGTGCCGATCCCGCTGGCCACCGCCACGGTCGTAAATACGGCTGCAAACGCCAATCCGAAAGCATAGCCGATCGCGAGCGTACGAAGTGATGTGATAGTCCGGTCGACCAGGACTCCGTTTGCGATGTCTTTCGAAAATGTTGCAACCGTCTCGGTGAAGGTCGGAAACAACAGGGAATTGTTGAGCCAGCGTGCGTAAATCTCCCAAATGACGATCAATACCACAAGGATCGTCAACCGCTGCACAGCCTCATTGTTTACAATTCGCTCGACGAAAGTTAGTGGCCGTTCGACGTCACCTACCAGGCTCGTGTCGGCGAGCTCGGTTTCGAATTCGGGCCGGTGTGTCGGCGCCGGCTTGTGCTGCGGTTGCGCATTCACGCCTGGATGCCCTCGCGCGCATGATGGTGGGGCACCTCATCAAACAGCAGTGAATGGATTCGCTTGGAAAGTGTGCCGAATTCAATTTTGCCAATGCTGTTGTGATCGAGCCCCTCGGTATCGAGTTCGGCGCGCACGCGGCCAGGATGCGGCGACAGAACAAGTATGCGCGAGCCGATGACAATGGCTTCTTCAATCGAATGCGTTACGAAAAGCACGGTGAAGCGCAACTGATCCCACAGTGACAGCAATTCCTGCTGCATCGTGCGCCGCGTGAGGGCATCGAGGGCTGCAAAGGGTTCATCCATCAGCAGAATGTCCGGTTCAAGGGCCATCGCCCGCGCAATCGCGACGCGCATCTTCATGCCGCCAGAGAGCATGTGCGGGTAAATGTCGCAAAATTTAGTAAGGCCGACCTTTTCGATTACGGCGTCGGCGCGCGCGGCAGCTTCGGCCGCCGCGAATTTCCGCGTTACCTTCATCGGGAAAATCACGTTCTGGTAAACGGTCTTCCACGGCATCAACTGTTCGAATTCCTGAAATACCATCATGCGATCGGGGCCGGGCGAATCGACATTGCGCCCGCGGATGCGTATCGAGCCTTCAACCGGCGCCATGAATCCGCCGACCGCTTTAAGCAGCGTGGACTTGCCGCAACCCGAGGGCCCGAGCATCACGTAACGATCGCCTTGGTGTACGGAAAAATCCACGCGGTAAGTCGCCGTCACCAAATGGCGCGGCGTCTTGTACTGGAGGGTTACTCCACTCACCTCGAGCAGCGGGGACGTCATCGAATGCCCTGCATTCGCGGTCAACTTCCGGGAAGATCATGGATGTCGTCGATGAACATATCTTTCCAGTTCGTCGGCGTCACCGGAACCATTCCGACGCGGCCCATGTAACCCGCAACAACCATGACCTTCTGCGGAGTCATGGTCCAGGTATTATCCTTGTCGCGGATGATTTTCTCGGCTTCGGCCGGCGTGAGCTTGGACTTGTCGGCTTTCACCCACAAAGCTGCCGCGGCTGCAGGGTCGCTGTTGATCTCGTTCATTGCCGTACGCAAAGCCGCGAGGAAGGCTTGAATGACCTTGGGCTCTCCCTCGTAGAGCTTTGCAGTCGCCCATACGACATTGAACGTGTGCGGCCCGCCGAATACGTCATAGCTATTGAGCACCCGGTGCACGCGACTGTCGGCAATTTCTTGGTACATGAAGGGTGCCGACGTGAAGTGAGCCGTAATCTCGGATTTTCCACTCATCATTTGTGCAAGGCCATCTGGATGGCTCAGCGACACTGTCCAGGCATCGAGCTTGTGCTCCTGGCCTTTGCCGAAGACTTTCTCCGCAGCCATTTGCAGAATGACTGCCTGCATCGATACGCGTACCGCCGGCAATGCAATGCGGTCCTTTTCGGT
>Ga0134128_10005959_pt1 | contig 14758 bp, 6 predicted proteins | sample KB31754_FD_96462 | JGI IMG/M metagenome (GOLD analysis project Ga0134128, IMG submission 96462) | Terrestrial soil microbial communities with excess Nitrogen fertilizer from Kellogg Biological Station, Michigan, USA - KB3-175-4 | ecosystem: Environmental > Terrestrial > Soil > Unclassified ... | reverse complement strand
ACGCTTGGGCGCATGGATTCCTGGAGGTCGGAAAATACCTCCAGCAGGGATCGTTTTGCCGTGCTCTTTTCGAGATAAGTCATCGCGCCGAGTGCGAGGGCAATCCGCCAGTTTTCGTCTCCGGTAATCACGTGTACAGGAATGTGGCGTGTGGCGGGATCGTGTTTCAGCCGGTCCAGGATAGTCCAGCCGGCGATATCGGGCAGGTGGATATCGAGCGTAATTGCTCCAGGACTGAATTGCCGCGCCAGACCCAGCGCAATCGATCCATTAAGCGCCACCAGGGCCTTCAGTCCTCGATCATGCGCCAAATCCATAAGAATGCGGGCAAATGTTACATCATCTTCGACGATAAGCAAAGATGGATCGCCCGGTTTAATCGAGGCGCGATCGTCTTCAAGGACCAATCCATCGATCCGCTCGGATGAATTCTCCGCTGCATCCGCCCGCATCTGCCCGTTGTCGGCGTGTTCCAAAAAGCGAGGAGAGGAGGCCGGGTTTAAAAGCGGCACGGCAGACTCCGGCAACTCGGACCTGAGGGGGCTGGAGCCCGGCACGTAAATCTGCGGCAGGTAAAGCGTAAATGTGCTTCCGGCCCCGGGAGTGCTTTGCAACCGGATCTCGCCCCCGAGTAAGTGAGCGAGTTCTCTGCTGATTGAAAGTCCGAGGCCGGTGCCGCCGTATTTTCGGCTCGTCGTGCCGTCGGCCTGCTGGAACGCCTCGAAGATGATCCGCTGCTTGCTTTCGGCGATGCCGATGCCGGTGTCGATCACCGAAAACGCGATTACCCGCTTGGCGCGGTTCAACACAGGGTGGCCTGCGGTCCAGCCTTTCGCCGCTTGCTCAAATTTCAAGCTGACGCTGCCCTTTTCTGTAAATTTCAGGGCATTCGATAACAAGTTCTTGAGAACCTGCTGCAGCCGTTTCGCATCCGTATGAAGTGTCTCCGCGGCAAGGGCCATATCGATATCGATAGAGATGTCAAGTCCTTTTCCCTCGGCGACATGGCGGAATGTCCGGAAGCAGTAATCTCTTAGATCTGTAAACCGGACATTGCCGACCTCGACGTCCATCTTCCCGGACTCGATCTTGCTGAGGTCGAGAATATCGTTGATTAGCGCAAGCAACTCGGTCCCTGAGCTATGGATGGTTTCGGCGTATTTCACCTGCTTCGGCAACAGATTCTTCTCGGCGTTCTCGGCTAGCATCTGAGCAAGGAGCAGAAGATTGTTCAGCGGCGTCCTAAGTTCATGGCTCATATTCGCTAAGAACTCGGACTTGTATTTCGAGGTAAGCGCAAGTTGCTCCGCTTTGTCTTCGAGCGCTGCCTTTGCCTGCTCGATCTCCTGGTTCTTGGCTTCAACTTCCGTCTTCTGCTCGGCTAAGAGTTGAGCCTTTTCCTCGAGTTCCGCATTAGTTTTTTGTAACTGCTCGGCGAGCGCCTGACTTTGCTTCAGCAGTTCCTCTGTCCGCATGGTGGCGGCGATGGTATTGAGCACGATACCCAGGCTCTGCGTGAGCTGGTCGAGAAATGCCAGATGAATTTCGTTGAAATAACTGAATGAGGCGAGCTCCAAAACAGCCTTGGCCTGCCCTTCGAAGAGCACAGGCAGCACGATAATATTCAGCGGCGTGGATTCGCCGAGGCTGGAGCCTATCTTGATGTAATCGTTCGGAACGTTGGTGACAAGAATGCGCCGCTTTTCCTGAGCGCACTGCCCGATCAAGCCCTGACCCACTCGAAATTGAACCGGCATGTCCTCCGGCGCGCTCGCCGCGTAGGCCGCCAACCGGTTCAAAGCGGGTCCCTCTTCCGTCGAATCCGAAACGTAAACCGTCCCCTGTTGCGCGTCGACGAGGGGAGTCAACTCCGAAAGCAGGAGCTTCGATACGGCCGTCAGATCTCGCTGGCCCTGCATCATGCCAGTGAACTTCGCGAGATTTGTCTTCAGCCAGTCCTGATCTTTATTTTGGCGGGTCGTATGCGCCAGAGTGCCAATCATTTCGTTGATTTTGTCCTTCAGGGCAGCGACCTCTCCCTGCGCTTCCACGGAAATGCTTCGCGTCAGGTCGCCGCTCGTTACGGCGTTCGCCACATCAGCAATCGCGCGCACCTGCGTGGTCAAGTTGGCTGCAAGCTGATTCACGTTGTCGGTCAAATCGCGCCAAATACCGGCGGCCCCGGGCACGCGTGCCTGGCCTCCCAGCTTTCCTTCGACGCCAACCTCGCGCGCCACCGTTGTTACCTGATCCGCGAATGTCGCCAGGGTATCGATCATGTTGTTGATCGTGTCGGCAAGTTCCGCGATCTCGCCCTTCGTTTCGAGAACCAGCTTTCGTTTTAGATCTCCGTTCGCCACGGCGGTGACGACTTTAGCAATACCGCGGACCTGAGTCGTCAGATTGGCCGCCATCGAGTTGACGTTCTCCGTCAAATCTTTCCACGTGCCGGCCACGCCCTTCACGTCGGCTTGCCCGCCAAGCTTGCCCTCCGTGCCGACTTCTCGTGCCACGCGCGTCACTTCCGAAGCAAAACTGTTGAGCTGGTCGACCATTGTGTTAATCGTGTTTTTCAACTCGAGAATTTCACCCTGGACCGTCACCGTGATTTTTCGGGACAGATTGCCGTTCGCAACTGCCGTGGTCACTTGCGCGATATTGCGGACCTGGCTGGTCAGGTTTCCCGCCATGAAGTTCACGCTGTCGGTCAAATCCTTCCATGTGCCGGCTACTCCGGGTACGTACGCCTGGCCTCCCAGTTTGCCTTCTGTGCCGACTTCGCGCGCCACGCGCGTCACTTCCGATGCGAAGCTGTTGAGCTGGTCGACCATTGTATTAATCGTGTTCTTCAGCTCCAGGATTTCGCCGCGAACATCGACCGTGATCTTGCGTCCCAAGTCGCCCTTGGCGACTGCCGTGGTCACCTCGGCGATGTTGCGCACCTGATTCGTCAGGTTGCTTGCCATCGAATTGACGCTCTCCGTGAGGTCTTTCCAGGTGCCCGCGCCGCCCTTCACGTCGGCTTGCCCGCCAAGCTTTCCTTCCGTGCCAACCTCTCGCGCGACTCGCGTGACTTCCGATGCAAACGAGCCGAGCTGGTCGACCATCGTGTTGATCGTGTTCTTTAACTCCAGGATTTCACCGCGCACATCGACCGTGATCTTGCGCGACAGATCCCCATTCGCGACAGCCGTGGTCACTTGAGCGATATTGCGCACCTGCGCTGTCAGATTGCCCGCCATCGAATTCACGGAATCCGTTAAATCTTTCCACGTTCCGGCGACGCCGCGCACGTCGGCCTGCCCCCCGAGCTTGCCTTCGGTTCCCACTTCGCGTGCGACGCGAGTAACTTCCGAGCCGAATGAGCTGAGCTGATCGACCATCGTGTTGATGGTGTTTTTGAGCTCCGAAATTTCGCCGCGCGCGTCGACCGTAATCTTGCGTCCCAAATCGCCCTTGGCTACCGCCGTCGTCACTTCGGCAATGTTGCGCACCTGATTGGTCAGGTTGCTCGCCATGGAGTTCACGCTCTCCGTGAGGTCCTTCCAAACGCCGCCCACGCCTTTGACATCCGCCTGGCCACCCAGTTTGCCCTCGGTCCCAACCTCGCGCGCCACGCGCGTCACTTCCCGGGCGAAAGCGTTCAACTGATCGACCATCGTGTTGATGGTGTTCTTCAACTCCAGAATTTCGCCCATCACGTCGACCGTGATCTTGCGCGACAAATCGCCGTTAGCTACCGCAGTGGTTACTTCGGCGATATTCCGGACCTGGCTTGTCAAATTGCCGGCCATCGAATTGACGCTTTCCGTGAGGTCTTTCCAGACGCCGCCCACGCCACGCACTTCCGCCTGGCCGCCCAGTTTGCCTTCTTTACCTACCTCGCGCGCGACGCGTGTGACCTCTGACCCGAAGCTATTGAGCTGATCGACCATCGTGTTGATGGTGTTCTTCAATTCCAGAATTTCGCCGCGTGCGTCGACCGTAATTTTCGTGGAGAGATCGCCTCTGGCGACGGCCGTAGTCACCTGTGCGATATTCCTGACCTGCGCCGTCAGATTGCCGGCCATGGAGTTGACGCTGTCCGTTAGATCTTTCCAGACGCCACCAACGCCGCGCACTTCAGCCTGGCCCCCAAGTTTCCCTTCGGTGCCCACTTCCCGGGCAACGCGCGTCACTTCCGAGCCGAAACTGTTGAGCTGATCCACCATGGTGTTGATCGTGTTCTTCAACTCTTGAATCTCGCCGCGCGCATCGACCGTGATCTTCGTGGAAAGATCTCCGCGGGCTACGGCCGTCGTGACCTGCGCGATGTTGCGGACCTGTGCCGTTAGATTGCCGGCCATGGAGTTGACGCTGTCCGTTAGATCCTTCCAGACGCCGCCCACGCCGCGCACCTGGGCCTGGCCGCCCAACTCTCCCTCGGTGCCCACTTCGCGGGCAACGCGCGTCACTTCCGACGCGAAGCTGTTGAGCTGATCGACCATCGTATTCACAACCCGCGCCGTATGCAGGAACTCGCCTCGAAGCGGACGCCCATCGGCATCAAGCGACATGGTTTGCGACAGATCGCCTTTGGCGACGGCGCCGATCACTCTCGAAACCTCAGTGGATGGCTGAACAAGATCGATGATCAACCCATTCACGGCCTCGACGGAGTCCGCCCACCTTCCCGAAACATCGCCGAGAGAGGCGCGGTGGGTGATCTTCCCTTCTTTGCCAACTGAATGATTGATGCGCTGAAGCTCGCTGGCCATTCGCGCATTCAACTTGAAAATTTCGTTTAATGTATCGTTGATCTTGCCCTTGACGCCCGTCTCGCCAACCGGCATGCGCACAGAGAAATCACCCTCCCGAAATGCCGTCAAGGCGTTCAATAGGGCGCCGGCATCGATTGCTTCCGTGGGCGCATTGCGCGAACTCATAGGTCACTCCTAAACTTCTTGGATGAAAATCGCGATCACCCCACACACGGATGCAGCCGATCCGCGCGACGTGCTGATTCAAGCACCTTGGCGTTTTCGCCATTTGTTTAAATCGCGGAGCGCGGCAGCAGCGCGAAAGGGACTAGCCGCATGGAGGCGTTTCAGAACCCATCCTGCATCCAGTCAATTTACTATTGTCGCGCGAGGCGCGAGCGGCCCTATGCTATGCCGGAAACCTTCGCCCAAAACCCGCCGGCCGGCGTTCGCGAGAACCAAGTCCTACAATTCAGAATGAGCTACGGCTGGAAGACGGGAATACGGCTCGACTGAATTTGAATTGAAATCCGATGATGCGAATTTGTTTCTACGCCGCTTTCGCGGTTTCACTTTATGGCGGATTTGTTTCCGCGGCCGATGACCCGAAACTTCCCGAAGGACCGGGTAAACCGGCGTTCGAGCGAATGTGCAGCCGCTGCCACGGCCTCTCTATCGTCACTACATCGAAGCGCACTCAATCCGAGTGGCAAGACACAGTCGACAACATGGTGCGGAGAGGCGCGTCGGGCTCGAATCGGGATATACAAGCGGTGGTTGCGTATCTCACGGCGCACTTCGGGAGAACCGCGACCATGGCGGAGGCGTCTTCAACCGGCGGTGCATCTTCCCCACGGCGAGTCGTCGTCGATCCCACCGCGAAGCAAGTTCCTGGCAAAACCGATTGGAGCATGTTTGGTCACGATCCCGGCGCGATGCGCTATTCGCCGCTCGCGCAGATTACCGCCGCCAATGTCAAACGACTGACCCGGGTGTGGACCTATCACACCGGCGAGCCTGGCCGTATATTTCAAATGACGCCCCTGGTGGTGAACGGAATCATGTACATCACGGCGCCCAGCCAGAAAGTGATTGCTCTGGAGCCGGAAACCGGGCGCACGCTTTGGACGTACGATCCGCACGTGAAACATGGCAGTGGCGGGCGCGGGGTATCGTACTGGCCGGGGGACGGAAAAACTCCACCGCGAATTTTGTTGCCCACTCTGGATGGGCGATTGATCGCGCTGGATGCGAAAACGGGCAAGCCGGCGGCGGGCTTCGGCGACAACGGCGAACTGAATCTCCGAACGGGCTTTGCGGACGATTATCCAGGCGCCGAATATTCCGTGACATCGCCGCCCGCAATTTATAAGAATCTCGCGATCTTCGGCCCCGCGCTGCAGGAAGGCCCGAGCCATGGTCCATCCGGCGACCCCCGCGCCATCGATATTCGAACCGGCAAACTGGTGTGGCGATTCCACGTACTGCCGCGTCCCGGCGAGCCCGGCAACGACACCTGGGGGACGAATGGCTGGAAAGATCGCTCGGGCCCCAGCACCTGGGGGTTCATCACGGTCGATGCGGCTCGCGGTCTCGTGTTCATCCCCGTGGGCAATCCGGCGGACAGTTTTTATGGCGCGGATCGCAAGGGTATGAATCTCTACGCCAATTCGGTGATAGCGCTCGATGCGAACACCGGTAAATTGCGCTGGCACTATCAGATGGTTCACCACGACACATTCGACGACGATATTGCCGCGCCTCCGGCATTGATCGATGTCGTGCAAAACGGGAAGAAAATTCCGGCGGTCGCGGATGTGACAAAGACCGGACTGCTTTTTATTCTCGATCGCATGACCGGCAAGCCCATTTTCGGCGTGGAGGAACGTCCGGTCGCACAAAGTGATGTTCCGGGCGAGCAGAGTTGGCCGACTCAACCATTCCCGTTGAAGCCGCCGCCGCTCGCGCGCAACAGCATCACGGAAGCGGAACTCAGCAAACTATCGCCTGAATCCGAACGATTTTGCAAGGAGTTGCTCGCAAAGTATCCGAATCACGGCCCGTACACTCCTTACAATCTTGAAGGCTCCAGCGTTTTCCCCAGCGCGATCGGCGGACCCAATTGGGGTGGTGTGTCGTTCGACCCTCGTCTCGATTACATCTTTGTGAACGTGAGCGATATCGGGTCCATTGGACAGATGGCAAAAACACCGGCGGATGCGAAGGCCCTTCATAGAGAGCCGCCTATGCCGTATCGCAACGTGAACGGCTATGCGCGTTTCGTCGACCAGAATCACTATCCATGCAACCAGCCTCCGTGGGGCGAGCTCATCGCGGTGAATGCCGGCACGGGAGACATCGCGTGGAGATCCACGTTAGGCAGCTATGAAGAACTCGACGCCAAAGGCATTCCGCAAACCGGGACGCCCTCTCTCGGAGGATCGATTGTGACGGCGGGCGGCCTGTTATTTATTGGCGCCACGAACGATTCGCGCTTTCGTGCTTTCGATTCACATACCGGCAAGCAGTTATGGGTGACGAAGATCGATGCATCGGCAAACACCACGCCCGTCACCTATCTCGGGCGTGACGGCAAACAATATGTCGTGATTGCGGCCGGCGGTTCCGGGCACATTCGATCGGTTGGACGCGGCGACGATGTAGCCGATAGCGTGATTGCGTTCGCATTGCCGTAGCACAGATATTCCTGTCCAATGCCGATTATTTTAGGTGTGGCAGACGCTCCGTCCGCGCGGGGCGCCCGGCGGCAAACCTCCCCTGCTGCAACTCAAGCTAGGAAGCCGGAAACCAGTTCAGGCACGATCTTGCTGGACAAGATGTTGTAGTGTGTGGCGCCGGGCACAATGCCGAGTCGGGCCTGCGAACGCAGTGAGCCATCCAGCCCGGCATCGTGCTGTCCTCCGCCAAGCGCTTTATAAAATGCCACGATGTGTTCGGGCCGGACCGAATCGGCATCGGCAAAGACGAGCATTGTTGGAGATTTGATTTGCTTTATGGCCCCGGACCAGTCGAAATCTTGAGACTCCATTTCTGCGATTTTCCGGAGCAGCGATTCCCAGTTGACCTCGGGATACATTTGGCCGAGCGGCGATCCCTTGATATTTGCCGCAATCTGCGAGGCATGCGCGTTCATCTGATCGAAAGCCGCGTTCACTTCCGGAAAGGATCCGTCGTGTTTCATGGCTGCTGAAATGACCACCAGGCGATTGACAACCGCAGGGTGCCGGATGATTGTCTGCAGTGCGACGCCACCGCCCAAGGAATAACCCAATACATCGGCTTTGGGTATTTTCAGATAGGCGAGCAGGGCAGCTACATCGTCTGCCATGAACTCGAATCGGAGCGCTCGATTTATATCTTTCGTGTGTCCATGTCCTTGCAAGTGAACAGCCAATACCTTTCTTGTCTTCGCCAGTTCCGGCAAGATCTGGCCAAACACTTCGCTGGCTGAAACGCCCCCGTGGAGCAAAATGATTGGCGGTCCGTCGCCGTGGACCTCGTAATAGAGTTGTAATCCGTTGATGTCCGCGTACTCTGAACTAGGTCTCCGCATGAATGACTCCAAAGGTAACGATGTCTGGCATCTAGGGAGCAACACAGCCGCGTTTGAGGCCACACTTGCCAAGCCGATAAAGTCTCTTCGTAACACGCATTTTCTCCTGGATTCACGCTGTCACGAGATTAGTCTAGTTGATTGATTTTCGACTCAAATTTTCGCAGGCATTGCAACCCGGCAGTTTGTTCTCTGGGCAGCGCAGCCGTGCGGCTCGTTAGCCCCGATACGGTGCGAATCGATTGTCCGGAGGCGGTAATCTCGGCTGCCTCAGTCGGGGCGAGAGCTAGCCAAAGTGACCGGCTCGCCCCCAGAATACGAGACAGTAACGGCGTTTTGTCGTTCGTAATCCGCTGGATGGCGACTAAAACGTTTGAATGATGGGTTAGTTCTTTCGGTAACAGACCTCTCCGCTCATCCCTGGACTGAGCAAGCACAATTGGTCGGACCACGTCGCTCCACTGTCCCTACTTGCGAGTTCGAGCCGGAAAAAGAACGTGCTTCTTCTGCCGTCGTCTCCGCTCAGAACGAGTTGATTTCCCTCGAACGAGTACGAGCCATCTCCGAAGAAGGCCGTCGTTGTAACTGAATCGCGGGAATATTGCCGCCGGGCAGCCGCCCCGGCGTAACGGCCGTCGGAGTGAAACTCGTATCTGTTCCCGACCGTTCCCGTAGCTGCTATCCACGTGCCTGCAAGTTTTTGGCGAATCAGGTTCTGCTGCTGCCCGGATTGCGCGCCCTGCAACGTTAGGCTGTAAAAGAATCCCGGCCACACGTCGCGAATCAGTTCTCCGAAACAGTTACTCACGATGAAGTCTTTCGATATTCCGTAAATCGTCGCGATCCGGTCCCCTACCTTCGCGGTCAGAAGAATCGTCCCGATCCCTTTACCGTCGCCTTCCTGTCCGCCTACTAATTTGTGGATCGTGAAGAACTCCCACCCTGCGGGCGATGTCCCGCTCGCCAGTCTCGATGGCTGACTCGGATAGGAAGCGAGAGGGTCCGCCCTGAAGATATTGCGGAATGTGCCGATCGCGACATCCGGCAACCGCGCCGAACTGGCCTCCTGCATCGGCAGAATCGTGATCTGGCATCGCTCTCCGTTTTGGTACACGGGCGATGTCAGGACGATCTGGTCGCGCAATTCCTGCTCGCTCCATTGAGGAGGAGGTGTGAAGCTATAGCCAAGGGGACCGCCCCTGACCGAACTCGCCGCCCCGAACGCCCCCGTCCCAGGCGCCGTCGCGCCAATTGCGGCCCTGCCCTCTCCAGTAGCCGTCGCGGGCGAATTTCCTCCGTAGCCGTTGTGCAATTTCAGATTGTGGAAAAACGCGTTGAGCTCGTTGACATATGAGTTGGGAGAAACTACTACCAGTACGCTGAAAACGCTTCCGAATCCCGTCGCGGTCGAAAGTAGAGTGCGCATCGCCACGCCTTCCCTCACCGTATCCGCGGCGCCGATCACGACGGTCCAGCCGTCCTGCGTGTTAAGCGACTTCCGCGAAGCTTGCTCCCCAACTCCGAAAGTGCCGCGGATTCGGGTCGCCCATTCGCTGCCGAAGTTCTCCTGCGCACCAGCCTGACTGGTCCGGCTCGGGAACAGGTAAATCTGGCAGAACTCCGTCCGCCGCAAAATCGCCTTGCGCTGCTGTAGTATTAAGATGCCGTTCTGTTCAGCGCGGCTCCATCCCTGAGGCGCTACGAAGGTCGCAATATCGAAGGTTTCAGTCTGCCCCGCGACCGTCTGGGCGAGTCCGAGCGCCGTTGCAAGCAACAACACGCCTCGCATGTTTCACACCCCCAAGGTGTTCTGACAGATTATTTCACAATAACCAGTAATTTGTTGGACGTTTGGCTGACACCAAACTGAAATGAAATCTAACTTCTCCCGTTACTCCGTTGGCAGCGAGGAACTGGAGCGCTGCCAAAGTTTCCGAGCAACCGGCCGCGTTATCTGACCGGATACTGTAATCGAGTTCGACATAGTCATACGTGAACGGCCCTTCAGTGCCTGCTATAGCCAATCGGGCTTAGTCTAGTGGAAACTGGTTTGCAAGATAGAAGTCGGTAGCTGCCAAAGGAGAGGGCGATGAACGTTACGTGCCCAACCAAAACGTTTGCGCGCTGGATGCTGTTGTCCATAATGCTAATAGCAGCACGCGCGTTGTCTGCACAACAGAGCGGCGATCCGCGGCAACTGCAGAAAGAGGGCATCGCGAAGATCGATCAATGGGTGGACCATGTCCGCCGCACTGGTGACGCTAAAAGCACAGCTTCCGATCTCGCTGCCGCGCAGTTGGAGCTAAAAGAGAGCTTTGATATTTTCACGCAGCGCCAGGACTCTGCCGGCGCCGCACTGAGTGTGATCAAGATTGGCCACATCCAACGGATGATGAACCAATTTCGCCAGGCAGCGACGATCTACCAGGAAGCGCTTGAGCTAGCCAGTCGCGCTAACCGAGCCGATTACCAAACCACTGCATTGTCGTACCTGGCATATACCGAGCTGCAGCTTGGCGAAGTTGATGCGGCCGAACAGCATGCTCGTGACGCAGTTCGCATCGGAGCTGGTTGCGGCAACAAGGACTTTTACTTCGAGGCCCTAGATACGGATGCCGAGATCGAAGTGAAGCGCGGCAATCTTGCGGGAGCCAGCGATGCTCTGGATCGTGCCTTGGCGATGAGCGTGCTGGTCGACAAGAAAAGGCTGTATATCGCCTACATGGACCGTGCCGACATCTACGAGCAGGTCGCTCGCAAGTGCGACAACGACCGCACTTTTGATGTCTGCTTGCAATCGATCGAACTGGCGCGCGCCGACTATGAGAAGGGACTGGCTATCACTCAGGAACTCGGCTACACGTACTTCACAAATATGTTCCGGGATTTCCTGAAGAACTTAGCCGTCCGCAAGACGATGATCCTGTCCAAGCAGAAGAACGACGCAACGGTAATCAACGCAAATCTCTTCCATCCGCGACAGCCTAAGGACGTGCTGGTTACGAATTACTTCAGCTCCGGCCCAATGGATGCTTCGACGACGGCCTTTGTCGAACGCGCCTTCAAGGAACTGCGCGACTGGCAGGCCCGAATGCAACAGCAAGGCCTCACGGTGCTCGATCTCAATCCGTCCGACCTTTGCCTCGAGGGCCAGTACGAAGAAATGAAAGGCAACGCGGACGCCGCGCTCAAGGCGTACGCCCGGGCAGATGACTCATTGGAAAAAGATCGCCGCAGACTGGGAGACGAGCAGGCGCGCGGAGCCTTCATGGAAGACAAGCTCGCCTGTTACTACCGGCCCGCGCTGATACTGCTCCAGGCCAAACGCTACCCGGAGGCCTTTGCCATTTTCGAGCGCGCGCGCTCACGCGCCATGGCTGATTTACTGGCCAGCCGTCCTTTGAGCGTGGGCAGCCAACAGGAGCGGGCGCTGTACTCGCAACTGAGGAGCTTGACGGTCAATATCGCTGCGCAACAGGAAAAATTGTTCAATCTGACCGGCAGCCAGGACCGTGACCAGAACGCAAAAAGAATTGTCGAGCTGCAGCGCAACGTTGCGGGGTTGCAGCAGCAGTATGAGCAACTGGAAACCCGCATCGCCAGGGAGGCTCCCAAGCTTAACGAACTAACATCCGCGCAGCCGGTCACCCTGGCAAGTGTTCAGCGGGCGGCCGCGAAAGGAAACTACGAGGTCCTCTACTATGTTGTGATGGAACACGCCCTGATTCTCTGGTACATCAGTGGCGACGCGGTAGAAGTAAAGGACGTTTTCCTGCCCCATGTCGAGGTCATCAAGAAAGCGGCTGCCCTGCGAGCGAGCCTGGTCGCGCGCCGTGACACGCCGGACGCTCGCTTCGATGAAGACACTTCGCGCCAGTTGTTTCTCTTTCTGATCCAGCCGATGCTCGCTTCTCTCAAAGGCCGTCACCTCGTGCTGGCGCCGCACGAGGAGCTGAACTCAATTCCATTCCAGGCGCTGCAAGACCCGGCGACAGGCAAATACCTGGGTGAGACCTTCGCTATCTCGTATGCGCCCAGTGCTACGGTACTGTCGACTCTGGACAAACAGTCCACCCTGAAGAGTGGCCTGCTGCTGGCAGTAGCCGATCACAACATCCATGAGGCTAGTGACGAAGTGAACGCTATCGGCAAGCTTTATCCGGGACGCAGTAAAGTGGTCGCTCAGGAGGTAGCCAGCACTGCCGATATCAAGAGCTGGGTTGGTGACTACAACGTGGTGCATCTTTCAGTGCATGGCAAGTTCGACAGCGCCGATCCTTTGCTGTCTTACTTGCAATTCAAGGATGCTCCGCCCGATCGCGGAAGACTCACTGCCGCGGAGATGTTCGGCTTGCATCTGCGGAAGAACGCTCTGGTGGTCCTGAGCGCTTGCGAGACCGGACGCGTCGAGGCCACGCACTCGAACGAAGTACTAGGGATGGTCCGCTCGCTGCTCTATGCCGGTGCTGGCCGGCTGGTGCTTTCCTCCTGGGAGGTTGACGCGGGTTCCACTCGATCCTGGATGGAGACTTTTTATCAACAAGCCCAGAACAGCTCTCCGTCGGAAGCAGCTCGCAGGGCGCTGGTTGCGGTTAAAGCCCATCCGGAGTACAGTCATCCTTTCTTCTGGGCGCCGTTTATCATGACCGGACAATAAAATGGCCGAATCGTGGAATGAATTTACCGAGCAGTTGGGCAGTGTGGCCGGGAAATGGACGGCCTACGCCGCGTTCGGCTCCTTCCTGCTCTATCTGCTTGGCTACCTGACTCTGCGCTTTCAGCTCGCCACCTACGGCGTGGCCACCAACCTGGACCTGTTCGATGAGAAATATCTCTTCGCCGGATGCCGTTTTCTGGTGTATCTAGTGTCGGCCGTGCCAAACATCCTGATCATTCTTTTGATCTTGGCGGCCATTGGCTATCTGCCGTACAAACTGGCGCCGGCCTCGCTTAAGGACGTTGTAAAGCGTCGGGTGTCGCAGTGGTGCGCTGCGCCGACGCACCTTCCACTACTGGGCGTGGTACTTGCGGTGGCAATGATCCAGTTCGTGCTGCGGAGGGCCTTTGCCTTTGGCAATTTACTGTTGCGCAAGGAATTGCCGGATGAATGGCTCAGCGCGATGCTGCTGGCCAGCGACGGTAAGGTTTCGCTCTACTTCAGCGGATTGGTGGCCGGCACGCTAGTCAGCGGCTGCATTCTTGTCTATGTCCTACGCCATGAAACGGCAAGCACGGCTTCCTCTCGCTTCTGGCTAGGCCTGCTGGTGTTCCTGTTTGCGGTAGAGTTTCTGCTGCTGCCAGTCAACTATGGCGTGCTGATCTCGACACAGCAGATTCCGCGTGTGGCGGAAATCAGCGGTGAGCCGGCAGCACCAGGGCAAACCGCATGGATGCTGTGGGACAGCAAGGAAGCGGTCGTCTATTTCGTTCGCGATGCTGCTGAACTGCGCATGATTGTCACTGTACCGAAGAAGGACGCGCCGCTCAGGATTGTCGCCAACGATGATATCTTTTGCACACTATTTGGCGGGAATGGAGCCCAGTTCCGCCCGTGTCCCAGGTAGAAACAACATGATGAACCGGCTGATCGCTTGCGTGCTTTGGCTGACTTTGTTCTTGAGCATCTCCTTCGGACAGTCGCAGAGAAATGCGCCACCCAAGCAACAGAAGCAAACGTCCTTCACCGAAAGACTGCTGAAGTTCCTCGGCATCTCTGACAGTCCCGGCACCCTAAAAGGTCCAGGCGACGAAGTCGTAAGTGGAGAGCTTTGGCTGGCCGATTTGAATTCCCTAACCACGCATGCGCTGACCTCCGGCGACGGGTATCAGTCTCCCATCTTTTTGACGGGCACAAAGGAAGTTCTTTCCTTGCGCCGCGGCGACGTGGTGCAGATCCCCGCAACTGGCGGCGAAGGCAAGAGACTTTACTCCAAGGACACCATCCTGAAGCTGGTGGCCGCCAGTTCTGCAGACTCGGGAACCGTGCTCGTGCTGCTGCGGGGTGAAGGCGAACGCCACCCCGGTGTGGGTCTGCTAAAGATCAGCACCGGAGCGATCACGCCGGTGCCTTATGACGCCAACTCCAACCAGGATCTTCAGATGGTCGAAGACCTCACAGGCTGGTCACGTACCTACGCTGACAAGCGCATCTATGTGAAGCGGCAAAGTAAGCAGGCGCTCTCCGGCACAGTGGAGTGGAGCGACGTCTTTCTACAGGTGGGCAATCGGCCAGCCGTGGATGTCAGCCAGTGCGCCGATGTCAATTGCGGCCAGCCATCGCTCTCCGCTGACGGACATTGGCTGGTGTTTGTCAGGTCCACGGAGGAATGAGGGAAGGATGAGATGCGTTTGTCCGTTTCATTCGCCGCGGCATCAGTGCAACACTTAATGAACGATAAGTCGGCTTTCGCCCGCATAACTTTCGTGATCGCGAACTCCCGAATGT
>Ga0134128_10005958_pt1 | contig 14759 bp, 17 predicted proteins | sample KB31754_FD_96462 | JGI IMG/M metagenome (GOLD analysis project Ga0134128, IMG submission 96462) | Terrestrial soil microbial communities with excess Nitrogen fertilizer from Kellogg Biological Station, Michigan, USA - KB3-175-4 | ecosystem: Environmental > Terrestrial > Soil > Unclassified ... | reverse complement strand
TCACTAAAAGACAAAGTGATGGAAAGATGAGAACGTGCAGTCATTTCTAAGCAACCCTACAAGAGCGCTTGTGTTTTGAAAATAATAACTTATAGAAAAATCCCCTTGCAATAAGACTTTTCTGAGAAGTTATATAGAAGCGTAATAATCTTGTTACGCTCCCTGGAAAAAACCGGAATGATTATATTTTAGCTTTTTCTTAGTAGCTTATTTCCTCTCCCTTGTTAATGACTCTTATAAAATTGAATTCTCTCAAGGAAGCGCCACATTAAATTATTACCTTTGCGCGTCTTAAAAAATAGAGGAATGATCAGTGTAAATAATGTGACTCTTGCTTATGGAAAAAGAGTTTTGTTTGATGAGGTAAATCTGAATTTCACCAAGGGAAATTGTTATGGAATTATTGGAGCCAACGGAGCCGGGAAATCAACCATCTTAAAAATTATCAGCGGCGAAATTGAACCGAATAAAGGCTCTGTTTCTATTTCTCCCGGCGAGCGCATGGCAGTTCTGAGGCAGGACCAGTTTGCGTTTGACGATGTTACTGTTTTAAATACCGTGTTGATGGGCCATCAGAAGATGTGGAATACGATGCTCGAAAAAGACGCCATCTACATGAAAGAAGATTTTAGTGAAGAAGACGGAATGAGGGCAGGACATTTGGAAGCTGAGTTTGGAGAAATGGGCGGGTATACTGCCGAAAGTGATGCTGCTACTTTATTAAACCAATTGGGCGTTCCGGATGATTTGCATCAAATGCTCATGCGCGATGTTGCAGCTAATGTTAAAGTAAGAATTTTACTTGCGCAGGCGCTCTTTGGGAATCCTGATATTTTATTACTGGATGAACCTACCAACAACCTTGATGTGGAAACAATTTCATGGCTCGAAAATTTCCTGGCCGATTATGAAAATATCGTTTTGGTAGTAAGCCATGACCGTCACTTTTTAGATGCTGTTTGTACGCATATTGCAGATGTTGATAAGCAAAAAATAAAGATTTACACCGGTAACTATACTTTCTGGTACGAAAGCAGCCAGCTTGCTGCACGACAGGCAACGGATAAAAATAAAAAGATGGAGGAAAAGAAAAAAGACCTCCTCGAATTTATTGCGCGATTTAGTGCCAATGCGTCCAAATCGAAGCAGGCAACTTCAAGGAAAAAAGCATTGGATAAACTGGTTTTTGAAGATATTACACCGAGCAACAGAAAATATCCGGGCATTATTTTCAAACCTGAAAGAGATCCCGGAAACCAGATTTTAAATGTGCAGAAATTATCAAAAACTGTTGAAGGAAAAACATTGTTCAGCAATGTAAATTTTGATGTAGTAAAAGGACAAAAAATTGCATTTCTTAGTAAAGATCCTGTCGCGCTCACTTCTTTCTTTGAGATCATCAACAACAGGATGAAAGCTGATTCCGGCAGTATCGAATGGGGAACCACCATTACGACCGCTTATTTGCCGAATGATAACTCAGAATTTTTTACCGGAAAACTTTCTTTAATAGACTGGTTGCGCCAGTTTGTACCGGAGCATTTTACAGATGTTGATGAAGATTTTTTAAGAGGATTTTTAGGAAAAATGCTTTTCAGTGGCGATGAAGTGAATAAGAAAACAAACGTGCTGAGCGGTGGTGAAAAAGTAAGATGTATGATCAGCAGGATGATGTTACAAAATCCAAATGTAGTAATGCTGGATGAACCAACGAATCATCTTGATCTGGAAAGTATCACTGCTTTTAATGATGGCATGATCAGTTTCCCGGGAATCGTTTTGATGACAACACATGATCATCAATTTATGCAAACTGTTGCCAACCGGATTATTGAGATCACTCCAAAAGGAATCATTGACAGGCTTTGTACTTATGATGAATACCTGGAAGACGCTCGAATAAAGGTTTTGCAGGAAGAGATGTATAACTGATGTAAGTTGTTGATCCTGAGAAAATCTGAAGCCTTAGCAGATTTTTTTTTGTAAATGACTTTATAAACAACCTTATTAGCTTATTAAAATCGTATTCTCTTAAATAAGCTGATAAGGCAATGATATCTTCAATATTGTTTATTTCCCTAAAAGAAATTTAAAGCCAATTGCAAAATTATTGAGCAGGCTTGAATTTACATTTATATTGGCAGAGAAAGCATTTGATTTATCAGTTTCAATAGAAGAACTACCAGGATAAGTAGTTTCATTTTTTGAAGTAGTGTAAGAAATGGAAATTATATTTTGCATTAATAATTCCATTTGTATTCTTCTAAATATAAAATAGGAAAGGCCGGGAGTAAAAGACAAAGAACCGGCATTATTAGTATTTATAGTACCATTATTTCCCACTTGCAAGATTCCCTGCCGGTTTTTTGAATAATTGTAAAGTGCGTCAGCTTCACCGAAAAAATAAAAGTCTTTGGCAATGGTTTTATATTTTCTATAAAAAACCCCCGCCCCATACCGGGTTACTTTAGTAGATATAACATTTGAAAGACCATTATTAGAATAACCGTAAGATAGCAGGACGCCTGCAACAGTATTATCTTTTATTACTTTACCTAATTGAATATTGGTGTAAAGAGAATTACCTTGCCCATCGGCTGATTGCGAATTTTTAGAATTAGAAGTACTAAAACCAATGCTTCCACCCAAGAAATACCTTCCTTCCGTAATTTGGGCGTTCACAGTAACGACAGCAAAAAATAAAATCACTAACGATAGTAAAATTTTTGTTTTCATAACAAATTAATTTTAAGTGTCCACAAATAAAAAAAGGAATTATGGTGAAATGATTTTTTTTCAATTCTTTAACAACAGATTATCTTAACCAAACACTAAAATGTAATGCAGATGCAGCGTTTGCTGCCATTTGATCTCCATCTTTTTTCTTAATAAAAACTTTTCGGTTCACCTTTATTATTAATATTTTTGCACCGTAAATAATTCAATCATAAGCAAAAAAAAAGTTCATGAAAAAAGTATCTGTCTTATTATTTGCCTTTGTATGCCTTGCTGCGGCGGGAGTAAATGCACAAACTTATCAGACTGCATTGGGAGCAAAATTTTATACCGGTGATGGTTCTATCGGAGGCGTAAACATTCGTCATTCCACCAAAGAGAATACTGCTTTGGAAGGTTCTTTATTATTTTTTAATGGAGGAATCGGACTTGAAGGATTGTACGAATACCAGGGCCCCATCAATGGTGCTGCAGGATTACAATATTTTTTTGGAGGTGGTGCAATGATTGGCTTTGGCACTGGCCCAAGATACAGAGATGACGAGCATAGTGGCAACACCGAATTTGCTTTGCGCTTAACAGGCGGATTGGATTACAAATTTACCGGTGCCCCGCTTGATGTAAGTTTAGGATTGGATCCGTTTTTCTACCTCGTCCCGTCTACCGGTTCTACATTGGCTCTCGGAATTGGTTTGAGATATGTAATTAAATAATCAAGAAAAGTTTTTATACTAAAATTCCCGGTTAATGCGCCGGGAATTTTAGTATCAGAAAATATCCACGCACAATGCGAAAAAAAATCATTGCTTTTATAGATTTTTTTTATCCGCCTTTTAAAAAGATTGTTCCTGAACAAACTTTCCGTTATGCAGTTTGCGGCGGCAGTAATACATTACTCGACATTTTTCTTTTTTATATCAGTTTCAATTTTATCCTGAATAAAAAAATTGTTGATCTTGGGTTCATTGCTCTCAAACCTTACAATGCCGCACTGATCATGGCTTTTTGTATCACATTTCCTTTAGGTTTTTTGTTGAACAAGTACATTGTTTTCAACACCTCATACCTGCGTGGGCACGTGCAGTTATTTCGCTATATGCTGATCGTTGCCCTTAATCTTTTACTCAATTATCTCATCTTAAATTTATTGATCCAATACCTTCATTTCTTTCCTACCGTTGCAAAGATCTTCGCCACAGTTATTATTGTAACATTCAGTTTTTTATCACAGAAACATTTTACGTTTAAAGTGAAAAAGATTTCGAAGTAATCAGCCCATTTATTTCAGTTGCCGGAAATACATTCAGTAAATGGCTTCTTAAAATCATTGTAAAGCTTCCTAACTTTACTGTATTAAAAACAATAAAAAAGATAAACATGAAAAATGCTGTCAACTGGTTTGAAATATATGTTTCAGACTTTAACCGGGCCACGAAATTTTATACAGAAGTATTTAAGTATAAGCTAACCGAATTGCCGATGGGTAATGACAATCACCCTGAAATGAAATATGCTATTTTTAATGGTCATGCAAATGGCGAAGGCGCAGATGGGGCATTGGTAAAAATAAACCAGGTACAACCCGGTGGTGGGGGCACTTTGGTCTATTTTAATACCGAAGAAATTAATGATGAATTATCGCGTGTGGAAGCAGCTGGCGGAAAAATAATCCGTTCAAAACAGAATATCGGAGATTATGGATTTATTGCTTTGGTAGAAGATAGTGAAGGTAATTTGATTGGAATGCATTCGCAGAAATAGGTTTTTTAGCCCTTAGTGCACAGTTTGTAGTTCATAGTTTGTCATTTTGACACTTACAATTCATTATTTACCGGGATAATTCTCTTTCTTCCAATCACTAAAACAGTAAAACTTCCAATAGCACAGGCACACATTACTGCTGCCATTGGCATTGCTGTTCCATTGTTTAAAATGCTTACCAATGCCGTAGAAACTGCGCCGATTCCAAGTTGTATCGCTCCCATCAAAGCAGAAGCAGTGCCGGCGTTTTTTGTAAATGGCGCTAAACAAAGTGCTGACGAATTAGGAAATGCAAAACCTTGTGTGCTCAGGAAAACCCAGATCAAAAAGATGGTAGAAAACAATCCAAGAATGTGAAACCATGTCCCAAGAACCAAAGAAATTCCTGCAAGAGACTGGCAAAATAATGTGACTTTAATTATTTGTTCGCTGCTGTATTTTCTCAGCAAAAAAGTGTTCACCTGGCTCGCAGAAATTAATCCCATCGCAACAAACGCAAAGATCCAGCCATACTGCTTTTCAGATACATGATATATTTCCATGAACACAAAAGGAGATCCTGCGATATAGGCATACAAACCTGATGAAGCTATGGCGCCGGCAAAAGCATAGGTATAAAATTGTGGCACTTTGGCAACTTCCAAAAATCCATTGATAATTGGTTTCGGTTTTAGCGAAAGAGTAAGTTCCGGTATTCTTCCTTGCGGTAATTTGAAGAGAGTCAGTAAAAGGGTAATTCCGGCAATACCAGCAAGAATATAAAAAATAAATTGCCAGCCAAATCCAGCAGAAACATAACCTCCTAAAGTAGGCGCAATGATTGGCGACAAAGCAAGCACCAACATCAGCAAAGAAAATATTTTGGCATTTTCTTTTACAGGAAAAATATCACGTACCAATGCCCGTGAAGCCACCATTCCGGCACAGGAACCCAAAGCCTGCAAAAAGCGGATGGCGATCAAAGCATCAGCGGTTGGAGCAAAAGCACAGGCAATTGAAGTGATCAGATAAACCGCCAGTCCGATGATCAATGGTTTTTTTCTTCCAAATTTATCCAGCAAAGGCCCGTAAATCATTTGCCCGAGAGAAATTCCAATAAAAAAACTGGTAATCGAAAGTGTAATGTGAGCAACTGTTGTATGCAGGTCGCGGGCAATGTCCGGAAATCCCGGAAGGTACATGTCAATAGAAAACGCACCCATCGCCGAAAGCAATCCTAAAGTAAAAATCGTAAAAAATCTTTCTCTTCCTTTCATAAACCGGCGAAGATAATTCTATAAAATATTTTTTAACCGTAATGAATATGAAAAAAAATTATGGGGTATAAAAGAATACTGTTTATTTTAGTATTCTTTAAAAATCAAAAATCAAAACAATGAAAATGAGAATTGGAATTATTATCGCAACCTGCTTACTTTTTTCCTGTTCCGCTGTTCAGGAGAAATCAATGCCTGAAAATGTTTTGCCCATTGTTGGAACGTGGAAATTGATTTCAGGAACCACGATTGAAAAAGGCGACACAACTACAACGTATTATGACAAAAACCTCTCGTTCATAAAGATTATCAATGATACTCATTTTGCATTTTTAAATCATGATATTCAGAAAGGAAAAGATTCTGCAACAGCTGCTTACAGCTCCGGCGGAGGAAGTTATACGCTTCACGACAGTACTTACACAGAGCACCTCGAATATTGCAGTGACCGGCAATGGGAAGGCAACGATTTTAAATTTACCATCAGGATTAAAAATGATACCCTCACTCAAACAGGAATTGAAAAAGTAGAAAGTGCAGGAGTTGACAGGTTGAATATTGAACGATACGCGAGGGTAAAGTAGCAAGTAAAGTAACCAATCATGAAACGAATCTTTTTTTTCCAGTTTTTATTCATTTCCTTTTTTGCTTCCGCGCAATCTGATTCGATGTATCTTTTAAAACCGGCGCAGGTTTTTGATGGAGAAATGATGCATAAAGATTGGGTTGTTTTAGTGAATGGAAATAAAATAGAAGCGGCCGGGCCAATGACTTTTAAGCTTCCTGCCAACACAAGAATCATTGAATTGAAAGGAGCGACACTTTTACCCGGACTTATTGAAGGTCATTCGCACATGTTTTTACATCCTTATAATGAAACCAGTTGGAACGACCAGGTTCTGAAAGAAAGCCGCGCGGAAAGAACCGCCAGAGCTGTAACGCATGCAGATTCTACGCTGATGGCTGGTTTTACTACAGTAAGGGATTTAGGAACTGAAGGAGCAATGTATGATGATGCAGGATTAAAAACCGCCATTCAAAAAGGGGTTGTTCCCGGACCCAGAATGATCATTGCTACAAGAGCGATTGTTGCAAAAGGAAGCTACGGGCCGCGTTTGGGCAATGCCGATATTGATTTGCCGCAGGGTGCTGCCGAAGTGGGAAACAAAGATGAAATGGAAAAAGAAGTCCGTACTCAAATTTCAAAAGGTGCTGATGTGGTAAAGATTTATGCGGATTATGGATACGGGATCAACGGAGAAAGCGAGCCCACTTTTTCAACTGAAGAGATTGCAGCGGCGGTTGCAATTGCAAAAAGTAGCGGCAGATTTGTAACGGTTCACTCATCCACTCCTGAAGGAATGCGACGTGCTATTGATGCCGGAGTTCACTCTATCGAACATGGGAATGACGGAACAGAAGAAGTGTTTAAATTGATGAAAGAAAAGGGCGTTGCGCTTTGTCCAACATTGGCAGCGAGTGAGGCAATTGCCCAATATTATTTAGGTTGGAAAAAAGGAGTAGCTCCCGAACCCGAAAGAATTACCAATAAAAGAAAAAGTTTCCAGGCTGCCCTGAGAGCCGGTGTTACGATTTGCATGGGAGGCGATGTGGGCGTATTCCCTCATGGGGATAATGCCCGTGAAATGGAAGTGATGGTGGAATACGGAATGAAACCTTTGGATGTTTTGAGGTCTGCAACTTCTGTAAACGCAGATGTCTTTGGATATGCAGATAAAATAGGCAGGATCAAAAAAGGTTTGTTTGCTGATATTATTGCTGTAGAAGGTGATCCTTCCATTGATATTCATAATATCAGGAAAAATGTTTTTATTATGAAAGATGGGAAAATTTACAGGGAATCAAATCAGTAAAAGATCTTTGAAAAAAAATGATCTTATTTCTTTGTTCACTGTAAAAATAAACAGGTTCATTCCGCAATCCATTTCTTCGCTTCTTCCTTATCATCTGATTCGAAAAAATGAACCCTTGCAGAAGTAAATGGTTTCATAAGATCAGTCATCCATTCCTGCCATTTCTTTTCACCAACCATCGCTATTTTTTCAAAGTGGTTATTATGGTCAAGACTATATTTTGAAGCATGAAAAAATGTTTTGAACTCCCATCCATCAAAATTTTGCATTTCATAATACCAGCAAGCTTTAGGAAAGTTGTTGAATAATCTATCCAAATTCTTTTCTATTTCGGAAAAATCATCTTTGGTAATTTCTTCGCTTACAATTGTGTAAAGGATATTTCCGTGGCTTGAAATTGTTATCATATTAGTTTTTTAAATGAACTTTCAGTCGTCAAAAACTATCCCAATTTTTTTAAAAGGGAAATAACGGTTTTTTAAAAAGAAAAATAACGAACAAATTGTTATTTGGAACCGGTAGTAACAGATCCGGCTCCGTTATTATTTTTCTCCCAGGTATTATACAACGGCGAACTGCTTCCTAATCTTTCCCTGTTGTATGGAGTAGAAGGTTTAGATGCGGCAGGTTTTGTTGCCGGAACTGCAGGCTGAACCGATGCTGATGCAACCGGTGCAACCGAAGTTGAAACAGCCGGAGTATTTGGCATAGAAACAACAGGTTCAACCCGCTGTGTTATTACTGAAGAATCGTTGACTACCGGAACAGGCTTAGCTTCCGGAGTTATTTTTGTTTCTGCTACAGAAGGTTTTGCAGAAGGAGTCGTTGTGTTCTTTTGGGGAACTATTTTTTGAGGAACAGGAGTTTCCGGAACAGGCGGACTTTGAATAACAACAGTTGGCGTATCAACTTGTGGACGTGGATAATATTTATCTAATAATGGATGTGAAGATTCTTTAGGAGTTTGAGAAAAGCCTTGTAATGAAACTAGTATAAGCAAACTAAAAATCAGTTTTCCACTCTTGCCTTTCATAAAAATCTTTTGATTAAAGTTATTTAAACTTACTTAACAAAAATGGTTTATCCACATTTTTAAATAAATTTTAAGCGCTTGTTTAATTTTTGCAACGCTGGTTCTTTTCGTTTGTCCATCACCGTTATTTCAAAATATAAATTACAAATATTTGTCGCTTTACTATTTTGAACGAATTAGCCAACAAATAAATAATTCTGACGGATGATTTTTATTTTTTCAAAAAATAAAACTTTCGAATGTTTTTATTTGTATTTTTTGCAAAAAAAATGAAGCCTGTTTTTTGTCATAGTTCTTTCAAAAAGTATTTTATAACTCTGATCGCTTCCATGTTTTCCATGGTTTTGCTGGCTCAGATTCCTGACAATGGAATTGATGTACAACATTATCGTTTCAATATCTTGTTAAATGACAGCAACAATATTATTAAGGGAAAAGCAGAGATAACAACAAAATTTACAAAGACTGTAAATGAAGTGTTGTTTGATCTTGTCAGCAGGAACTCCGATGGAAAAGGAATGAGGGTCACTTCTGTAAAAAAGAATGACGTGCCGGTTGATTTTTCACAAGATGCGCAACATCTCATCATTCACGATAAAGCGGTGAGCGGTGTGGAAAAGATTTATAAAGTCAGTTACGAAGGAATTCCTGCTGACGGTTTGATCATCAGCAACAATAAATTTGGAAAGCGTGTTTTTTTTGGTGATAATTGGCCAAACCGGGCACACAACTGGCTCCCATGTAATGATCATCTTTCTGATAAAGCAAGCGTCGATTTTGTTGTTACAGCTCCCGATCACTACCAGGTGATTTCAAACGGAAAAAAGATTGAAGAAACAAGTCTTGCTGATCATTTAAAACTTACTCATTGGAAAGAAGCGATTGAGATTCCAACAAAAGTAATGGTGGTGGGTGTTGCTGATTTTGCTGTAAACCGTATTGATGATGTTGATTGCGTTCCTGTTTCAAGTTGGGTTTTTCCGGAAGAGAAGGATAGCGGTTTTGCTCATTACTCAATTGCCGGAAATATTTTGAAATGGTTTACCAGGCATCTTGCTCCTTATCCTTTTGAGAAGCTTGCCGATGTTCAATCCAAAACGATTTTTGGGGGGATGGAAAATGCAAGTTGTATTTTTTATTTTGAAAATTCTGTTGATTCGAAAACGCTTGAAAGCCTGATGGCGCATGAAATTGCGCATCAGTGGTTTGGCGATAATGCTACAGAAAAGGATTGGCCGCATCTCTGGCTTAGTGAAGGTTTCGCTACTTATATGACTGATCTCTATTTTGAAGATAAATATGGCATTGATACTTTAAAAAGCCTGATGAGAACTCAACGGCACCAGGTTCTTAATTTTTACAATAAACAAAAAACGCCTGTTGTAGATACCTCTGAAAAGAATAATTTAATGAAATTATTGAATGCAAACAGTTATCAGAAAGGAGCGTGGGTACTGCATATGCTTCGCAGAAAAGTAGGTGATACTTTATTCTGGAAATCAATTCGTGAATATTATCAGACTTATAAAGGAAGTAATGCTGACACAAGAGATCTTCGAAAAATATTTGAAAATGTTACGCACCAAAACCTGAAAGAATTTTTTGATCAATGGCTTTATACTTCAGGCCAGCCAATGTTGAATATTTCGTGGACTTACAACAAAAGCAAAAAAATACTGACTTTGAAAATTGAACAAACGCAAGCGGATGCTTTTGAATTCCCTTTTCAAATAGCATTAAAGGAAAATGATCATACAATGATCAAAACAATTGGTATAAAAAATAAAGTGACGCAAAAAAATATTCCGTTAGCGATGAGACCAACGGAAATAATTTTAGATCCGGATGTGAATTTATTATTTATGGGAACATTAAAAGAAGGCTTATAGAAACAGCTTTTTAAAAATTGTAGCCTATGGCTAAGCCGATGCTTGGGAAAATTGTGGCAAGCGCTTCTCCATCGCCGAAAAAACCTTCCTTGTCTCTGAAATTATACCGGATGTATTGTGCTCCTGCGTTCACATCCAGGCTGAATCTACTTTTCCAGATCCATTGATGTCCTGCAACCAATTTTCCTCTGAAACCTGAAACATTGGTTTTTGTATTGAAGCTGCCTTCATAATCGATAAACTTAGTTGTACCAAAATCTGCATTTCCTCCAACAGCGGCATAAGTTCCGCGAGGCGCAAAGCCTGTAAAATAATATCTGTATTCAGCGCTCAGGCCGTAAGTGGTATAGCGAAAATGGTCATAAGTGAAAATTCCGAAAGAAGGCCCGATGCTAATAGAATTTTTATGATGAAACGCTCTTTCATAAGAAACAGTGCCGGAGCCAAATAATGCCCCGAGCGGATTCACTTTAATTACGTTTGGCTTTATATCTGCCTGAGCAAACCCGGCATCTGCCATTAAAAAAATTGTTGCGACAAGAATTACTTTTTTCATTTATTTAGCTTTGGGTTAAAAATTGAATTAATTTCATCCAACGGTTGATGAATCTTTTCTAAAACGGAAGATAAAACCTTTTATTTTTTAAATCTTTTTTTATTCATTAAAATCATTCCCGCTTTTTAAAGGTTAGATTTTAAGAAACAATATAAATTTATGTCAGCACCCATCAATACCGCTTTATGTTCTTTTGGGATGAGCGGACTTGTTTTTCATTCACCTTTTTTATCTGTTAATCCACAGTTTAATTTTTATGCCGTATTAGAAAGAACAAAGAATATTGCTCAGGAAAAATATCCCGGAGTGAAAACCTACAGAACGTTGGAAGCGATGCTTGCAGATAACCTGCTGGAATTAGTTATAGTAAATACTCCTAATTATACCCATTACGAATATGTGAAAAAAGCTTTGGAAGCCGGAAAACATGTTGTGGTTGAAAAGCCGTTCACAGTACATTTCGAAGAAGCACAGGAATTGATTGAGATTGCAAAAAGAGAAAATAAAATTTTATCTGTTTATCAGAACAGGAGATATGATAGTGATTTCAAAACGATCAAAAAAATCTTATCGGAAAACTTATTAGGTGAATTGGTGGAGGTGGAAATGCACTTCGACAGATTCCGTCAGGAGCTAAGTGCAAAAAAACATAAAGAAACACCAGGCCCGGGCGCTGGTGTTTTGTATGATTTGGGTGCGCATTTAATTGACCAGGCTTTGCAGTTGTTTGGATCTCCGCAAAAGACTTTTGCGGACATACGAATCGTAAGGCCTACTTCGCAGGTTGATGATTATTTTGAATTGCTTTTGTATTATCCAAAATTAAGAGTTCGTTTAAAAGCAAGCTATCTTGTGCGGGAAGCCTTGCCTGGTTACATTTTGCATGGTTTGAAAGGCTCTTTTATCAAACACAAAACTGATGTGCAGGAGAAGATGTTACAGGAGGGAATTATTCCTTCAGGAAAAGATTGGGGCACAGAACCTGAAACAGAAAAAGGGTTGTTACATACAGAAATTGATGGAAAAATTATCCGTGAATATGTTACTTCCGAGCAGGGAAATTATAATGATTATTACAATGCTATTTATGAGTCTATACGCTTTCATAAACCTGTCCCTGTAACTGCTGGAGAAGGCGCTGAGGTTGTAAAAATAATTGAAACCGCTTTTGAAAGCAGCGAACGGAAATGTGTGATCAATTTATAGAAGTTAAAAAACAGCATTATATTTTCTATTCAATTTTTATGGCGTTATTTGAAAAACACTTAGTGATAAAAAAGTCGAAGATACCGGGGGCCGGAAAAGGATTATTCACAAAAACATTTATTCCCAAAGGAACACGGATCATTGAATATAAAGGAAGAATAACAACATGGAAAAATGTATTGGAGGGAAAAATTTTTAATGGCTATGTTTATTATATCAATCGCAATTATGTGATAGATGCAATGCGAAGAAAAACAGCATTGGCGCGATATGCAAACGATGCAAATGGTCTGACTAAAAGCGAACTGGTCAATAATTCAAAATATGTAGTGGACAATAAACGAGTTTTTTTACAAGCAAAAAAAGATATTGAGGTGGGAGAGGAGATTTTAGTTTCTTACGGAAATGAATATTGGAAAGTTATTTCTGAATATAAAAAAACTTTAGAATAAGGAAAAGATAAAAAGCAATAAAAATTCTTCTTCTGACTAACTGTTTATATGAAGTAGCGCAAGACGAAAAAATCCTTCTCCTTGCATGAATAAATAAAAATTCTTACTTTTCGGAAAATAAAAAAATATGTCTTCTATAGCTCTCAATAAAGAAATGAACGTTGAAGTAAAAGTGCGGCTTATCAGCAGGGGAAACGATGAACCCGTTACCGGTAATGATTTTAAAGTTCGCCTTTATGACCAGGATATTTTTAATGACGATTATTTGGGAGAAAGTATTCCTGATGAAGAAGGAGTCGCGAAATTTCTTTTTTCAGCCCGCGACTTTAAAAAACCGGTGAATCTTGATCAGAAGCCCGATTTTTATTTTGTCGTTTATCAAAACAAGAACATAATTTTTAAAAGCAAGGTAATGTCTAATCTTGATCTTTCAGATTTTGAAGATTTTATAATGAAGGAAGGAGACGTCATTGACCTTGGAACATTCTTAATTGATACTCTTTAGCATAACGGTCGGGAGTGTAAAATAAACTGTGTCAAAAATATTTCCCGAAATATCGGGTAATGATGAGCCGGAGCGAAGTTCCTGGGTAAAAATGTTTGGGCTCGATGCCCAAACATTTTTTGAAACATCGGTATAAAGTTTCACCGTCGCTTCGTTCCTGGGTTTGATAAAATTAATCATTGTTTTCATTTCGCTAAAGCTTAAATCTTTAGTTTTAATCTGTCTTCAAAAATGATACTTAACTGAGAGATTGTGATGCTCCAGTTTTGCAGTGGCTGAGTCCATTTTTTCTGGATATTTTGAGTAGCCAGATAGATCAGTTTTTGCAATGCCATATCAGAAGTAAACGCGCCTTTTGTTTTTGTTACTTTTCTGATTTGACGATGATAACCTTCAATGGTATTAGTGGTATAAATCAGCTTTCTGATTTCAGCCGGATACTTAAAATAAGTGCTTAATTTATCCCAATTCCTTTTCCAGGAATCTATCACCACCGGATATTTTTTACTCCATTTTTCTGAAAGATTTTCCAGTTCATGTTCTGCCAGATCTTTGCTTACTGCCTGATAAACCGGTTTAAGATTTTTCATAAATTCTTTCTGGTCTTTACTGGCTACATATTTTAAAGAATTACGAATTTGATGTACGATGCAGCTTTGAACTTCTGTTTTTGCAAATACCGTTTGTATCGCCTCAGCAAAACCTTTCAGATTATCAATGCAAGCTATCAGAATGTCCGCTACACCACGGTTTTGCAGGTCTGTCAGTACGCTCATCCAGAAGTTGGCTCCTTCGCTTTGGTTTACATACATGCCCAGAATTTCTTTCTTCCCTTCAGTGTTGATGCCTAAAATATTATAGAGGCAACGGGTTTGCATTTTGCCATCTTCTTTCACTTTATAATACATTGCATCAAGCCATACAATACAGTAAATTGATTCCAAAGGCCGCGCCTGCCATTCCTTCACAAGGGGAATAACTTTGTCTGTAATTGCCGATAAAGTGGCCGCTGAAATATCGCTATCATAAATATCTTTAATGTGAGCTGATATATCACGAAAGCTCATCCCTAAACCGTACATGCCTATAATTTTTGACTCCAGGCTTTCGGCTAAGATCGTTTCTCTTTTCTTAACTATCTCCGGAGAAAAATCGCTGTTGCGATCACGAGGTGTATTCAGTTCTATCGTCCCACCATCCGTGCGCAGTTGTTTGCTAGTATAGCCATTTTTGCGGTTATTTTGCTCTGTCGCTTCAGCAGCCAAATGCTCATCCAACTCTGCTTGTAAAGCAGCTTCTAAAAAATCTTTTAGCAGGGGCGCAAAAGCACCTCCTTTGCTAAATAATCCTTTGCCCGAACGAACTTGCTCCAGGGTCTTCTTTTTTAATGCTTCATAATCGAAGACTTCTTTTTTCTTTTCCATATTTAAACTGTGTTTTTAAAGTTCCAAAATAATTTTTGAACTTTGACACAGTATATTTTACAGCCTC
>Ga0134128_10005957_pt1 | contig 14761 bp, 12 predicted proteins | sample KB31754_FD_96462 | JGI IMG/M metagenome (GOLD analysis project Ga0134128, IMG submission 96462) | Terrestrial soil microbial communities with excess Nitrogen fertilizer from Kellogg Biological Station, Michigan, USA - KB3-175-4 | ecosystem: Environmental > Terrestrial > Soil > Unclassified ... | reverse complement strand
TTGCAAAGTGTTTAAAATATTTTCTCCCACTAATGAGAGTGTATAATCCGGATCACTGATGGCAGGCTCAATGCTGTGAAAGTTTAAAATCTTAAAACTCTTTTTGTATTTTTTTATTGCAAAAGAATCATTTGGAACCTGCAGTAACAGGGCAGCATTTGTTTTATGAATTGCAGAGATTCCAAAGTCAGAAACCGTGTTTTGAAGATCGTCTGAATTAATTGCGATAAAATGAATATTTTGTTTTGATGATTGTTGCAAGCGGTTTCCCTCAGCTGTAAACGAAGCCCATATTATATTTGAATCATTCACCGAAGGATGGTATTTCCCAAGTCCTGTATTATTATTTGTTTCTATTCTCCATAATTTCTTATCAGAAAATGTATAAGCAAAAAGCTCGTCATTTTTTCCATAAGAATAAGAGAAATAAAGTGTGTCACGAAAGATCACCGGAAATCCTATGACATTGTAAGTAAACGGAATTAAAAATTCCGATTGATTATTTTGCAAATTGATCAGTTGCAAAGACATTTTTCCTTCCGCATTTCTTACGGCGGAAATTATCTTTTCATTTCCATAAAATTTTGGATAAGTATAGAAAAGATTTTCCGGGTTGGGAAGAGTTGAGATTACTTTGCCATCAGACGCATTCAATAATTTCAAGCTACATTTTCCTGAAGAAGCTTCATCCACAACCACAACTGATTTTCCGTCTTCGCTGATATCAGGAGAAAAGTATTTTGTCTTTTTAGATAACGTTTGTTCATGACCGTCAGAAACGTCAATTATTTTCAAATCACTGTAATCGCGGTAGCCCCAGCGAATATCAGGTCGAAAGGAAGTATAAACGATTTTCCCGTTTCTATAACTGAAATAAGTATTTAAAGTATAATCTGCCGTTCTTATTTTTTGTTCAGTATTTCCTTTTTTAATAACGAATTGCGGATTTTGTTTAAAAGTATTTCTTACAAAAATAACAGAACCATCTTCTGTAAAAGAAGGAAATTCTTCATCACGATATGAACCTGATTTAATTGGTTTTGTTTCATCCGGATAATCAAATTCCTTTTTAAAAAAATCAAAACCATTTTTTCTGAAAGTAACATAACTAACACCGGAATATTTTTTGATCGCATGTTGAAAAGGGTAGAAGAGACTTTTGAAAGAAGCGGCATCATGAGTTACATTTTTCCAAAACTCATCACCATATTTTTCGCGACCGTAAGAAACCAATAAGTATCCAAGTGCATAATGATCCGGAACAAAATCTTTCAATGAACCATTTCTCAGTTTCATCCAGCTATAATTTTTTCCTGCTTTCCAAAGGGAACGATAAGCATTAAAAAATTCGGGTAAGTTTCCGCGGCCCTGGTGGCTCAAATTGGTTTCATTATAAACGGCGTCCCCTTCATAAAACCAATTCGGGATTGCGGCATTGTTAGCCAGCGCCTGGCCTTCCTCACCAAAGATCGTTCGCATTACTTTTGAAAGCCCGACATTAAAATTATTGTCTTGTTCTACGTGCCTGTACTCGTGAATCGTCAGCTGGTCGGGCCATGGAAGGCTTCCCATTTCAAAGCTATTTTGATCGGGAGTAAGAAAAAATTCACTTCTGAACGGGCCTAAACTTACATATGCATTTGAAACCGTCGTTTGATTTTGAAGAACGATATTTATTTTTTTGCTTCGGTCTCCGATTGTTTTTTGAGTAGGAATTCTAATGAATGAAATAATATTTGTAATTCGTCTTGCAACAGAATCCATTCCGGCAGGAAAAATGACACGTGAGGATGAAGTATTTATTTGTTTCCATTTTATCGAGGCAGGGTCGCCACCAAAAACCTGGGAAGATGCATTGGAAGAAACAGATGCAATTAAAATGAGGAGGAAAATTTTTCGTAAATGAACCATATCAATTATTCAAAATTAAAGATAGGAAAATGTTTAGCAGATTTTGGATCGGACAATAAAGGCAAATGAATCAATAAGATCTTTCTTTTCTAAATTTATCTTTTTAATGATATTTTTAGAACCGCTGATAAATCTTTTTGCGGGATTTTTAATTTATTGCTTACTTTTCCGCTTATTTAAAATGTTCCGAAACAATTTGCAAAACCGGTTTAATATTATTTATTATTTTTCACACTTATAAAACCAAAAACTCCGCAGAAATACGATGAGTAGCTTATTTATTACGAAGCCTGTCAGTCATCTGATGCATGAAGCAGGTGAATCGCAAAACACATTAAAAAGAACGTTAGGCCCCGGAAACCTTATTGCGCTTGGAATTGGCGCTATTATCGGCGCCGGGTTATTTGTAAGAACTGCTGCCGCCGCCGCACAGCACGCCGGCCCGTCAGTAACCATTGGATTTATTATTGCTTCTTTAGGATGCGCTTTTGCCGGATTATGCTATGCAGAATTTGCATCAATGATTCCGATTGCCGGAAGCGCCTACACTTATTCTTATGCAACCATGGGAGAGTTTATTGCATGGATCATTGGATGGGATTTGATTTTGGAATATGGAGTTGGTGCTGCCACTGTTGCTATCGCCTGGGCAGAATATTTCAATAAATTTTTACAAATTTTTGGAACGAGCGTCCCGTATGAATGGTGCCATTCGCCGTTTCAGCATACTGCCGATGGAATGCATTACGGAATTATGAATTTACCTGCTTTGGGAATTGTAATTATTCTTACTATGTTGCTCATACGCGGAATGCAGGAATCTGCGTTGGTAAATGCGATCATTGTTATTTTAAAAGTGGCCATTGTAATTGTTGTGATCGTTGTGGGATGGCAATATATGAGGCCTGAAAATCATACACCATTTATTCCGCCGGCAACTACCTACACAGACCACATGGGAATCTCATATCACTATGGGGGAATTCTCGGAATCCTTGGAGCGGCGGGCGTTGTGTTCTTTGCCTTTATTGGATTTGATGCTGTTTCAACTGCCGCCCAGGAAACCAAAAATCCAAAAAGAGATATGCCGATCGGTATTTTAGGATCGCTTGTCATTTGTACAATCTTGTATATCTTATTTTCTTACGTTCTCACCGGAATTGCTTCAGTAGAAGAATTCAGAACAAAAGGAAGCGAAGCTTCTGTTGTTTATGCAATTGAGCATATGAGTGGCTCTATGGTTGGCGGTATTTGGGTTCCAACATTTCAATGGTTAAGTGACCTTGTAACTATCGCAATTTTGTTAGGGTTTTCCTCAGTGATCCTGGTGATGCTGATGGGACAATCAAGGGTATTTTATTCAATGAGTAAGGATGGCCTGGTACCAAAAGTATTCTCAGAAGTACATCCAAAATTCAAAACGCCGTATAAATCGAATTTGATTTTCCTTGTTTTGGTGGGTGCCTTTTCCGCATTTATTCCCGGTGATATTGTGGGCGACATGACCAGTATCGGAACTTTGTTTGCATTCATTTTGGTTTGTGCAGGCGTTTGGATCATGCGTGTAAAGCATCCTGAAATTCCGAGAGGATTTAAAGTTCCGGCCTATAAGTTAATTTCAGTTCTGGGTATTGTAGTTTGTGCTGCAATGATCTTTGGATTGGGATGGACCAACTGGGTAAGGCTTTTTGGATGGTTGCTTATTGGCTTCGTCATTTATTTTAGTTACAGCCGCTATCACAGCCGTTTAAGAAATCCCGGTAAATATCCTCACGATGACAGGGATGACATACATGAAATTCCGGAAGAAATTCCACCACTTATTTAGAAACAAAAATTTAAAAGCCGCTGATTTTTTGAAGCGGCTTTTTTGTTGGGTTGCTTTTAATATATAAATTAGCGTGTTAGCGGCAACTCGTTCGAACTTCCTAAATTGTGCATATAGAGTTAGACCTTAAAGTGGAAAAAGCTGAAGAATAATATTGCTGTAGAGGAAAAGATTATTATCATGAAAAGCAATGTGGATTATTAAAAATTGAATTTCTGATTTGAATAACATGTGCTGAGCTGCACGTGTCCGTAATTCGCGAAACACAGGACACCAGCTACTTTTCAATTTAAGTGTAATCGACGAATCGCAAGGGTTAGCTTTCGTCGTTTTGATTTCACAAACAAATGAATTACTTCCGGAATTTCATTCTTTTACGAAAATCAATCATAGGAACAAGGATTGCTAAAAGTATTGAAAAACGAAATGAAGTCTCCCAATCAATTATTGCAACTCCATGAAAAGCCAGGTTCCATAAAGAGGTTACTCCCATACATACCAAAAGGGCAATTGCAAAAACCGGAATAAATCCGATAATAATTTTTTTAAAATCCATTTTACTGCCTCCTTTATATATTAGTAAATATTTCTTGAATCAGACACTTTCATATATATATTAAATCCTCATTTGCTAAAGGTAGAACATTTAGCCCAAGCTATCGTAAGAATATAGTTTGAAAAGATTTGCAACGTTACAAGGTCATATCGAATTGCAGTGGGGGCACCTACTCCTCATGCTTTTTTCATAGATGCTCATATACCGCTAATACCTCTATAAGGGAGGCAGACATACATTATCATGGGAGGAGGTATACTGTATCATGGGGGAAGATATACTGTATCAGCGAAGGATGAAAGCTGTATCAGCGAAGGATGAAAGCTTTATCAGCGAAGGATGAGCGAAGGATGAACGAAGGATGAGCGAAGGATAAATTATTTTTGGTGCCGTTTAAATTTCACTCCCGTTCTGTACTGCCACTTATTCCGGTTATCCCAGGAAAACCAATAGTAAGAAAGGAACCAGAATAAAGTTGTTTTGCCAACTCAACGAATTGAGCTGCAGTAAAAGTAGTGGTAACTTCTTTCAAAACGAATGTTTTGGAAGATTTATTTTCAAATATCCGGATTTTTTTGAGAAGTGCACGTTTTATGATATTGGTAAAATCAGGATTCTGCGCCCTGGATCATGTCACGAACCACCAGGGGGACGGACCACCAGATTTACCATACAGAAATGGCCAATTTTTAGAAATCCGAAATTATTAATCCCTTTTTCATAAAACGAAGCCGGGGAGTAATGATAATCATGCCGCTCTTTACAAAGGTTCCCCAAGCTATCTAAGTATATAGTTTGAAAATAAAGGATGGGCTGCTGTCATGTGAGTTTGCAACCGTTACAAACTCAGCACAGCAGCTTCTTCTCAATTTAATTGTAAACTACGAATAGCAAGGTTATTTCATGTAGGATGATTGAATTAAGTTCATAGCGTCTTCACCATCTTCAGCGCATACGTCACAGAAGGTACCCATGCCGTTTACAGGTCCTTCATATTCCCAAGAAAATCTTTTGTTGTATTTACCACTTGCATCGGTCACCTGTAACTGCTGTCCTCTGGGAATGATGTAAAGCAGAAAATTATTGGTGAACTTAACTTTGAAACAAACAGAACCATTCAGACTATTCTTTCCTAAATACTGAAGTTTAACTTCTTTTTTGTCTTTGCCATACGCGTAGTTTATTTCTGTCGGTTTCCCATCTTTTGTCCAGAAGTCAAAATGTTCATATTTGTCTGTCCACGGCTTGCCAAAAGAGTAATTGGCAACTTTCATTTGGGCAGTCAGCGCCACCGCTATAAACAAAGTTGAAAAAGTTAGGAATGTCAATTTCTTCATAGTAGTACTTGTAAAATTCTGAAGCTGTCAACTTATCGCTAACGGCGACGTATTGGCGATGGCTGGGCCATTCAATGATTTTTCTTCGCGAACAAAAGTACAGTAAACGAACAAATAGTTCAGATTTTGATTCATAGTTCAATAGAGAATTTTCAGCCCGGAACTACAGCCCTATAGCGAACAAAAAGATGATGAAATGCACATCAGCCCCAGCTATTGCCAATGCGAGTGTTGCCTGCTGTACTTTTCTACAATTTCTGTCGTCTCCACGCTATTACTTTCACACCGTCTGAATAATGTGTCAGACTTGGCTGTCTGTCTGATAAATCAATGTCTCCAATTTTGTAATTCAAGTTGAGCTGCCTTATGTCGATATTTTTAATTTTCCATTCTTTATGATGAATGTCATAGCGAAAAAATTCATTGTTTTTGTCAAGGTATAAACAATACCGTTCTGTTAGCCATTTGTCCAACTCGGTTTTGCGTTCTAATTCTTGTTTAATTTCAAATTCTGTGTCAAGGTGAAAGCCCTTTGAATTATTTGTTGATGTATATTTTTTTTCTGTTCGTTTTATTTTTGATTTCTGGTAAGGTAATCCTGATAAAGACTTTGCTATGAAAGTTGAAAGCAATTTTTCAGACTCTATGTTCAAAAAGTAAACGCCTTTTTTATTATCGTTATCAATGTACGTCCTCAAGTTAATTTCGTCAAAGTCGGAAATGAAAGAAATTGAAGGCAAGTATCTCGGCCTAATTTTCTGCATAGAAAATGCAACTAATGAAACATAGCATTTGCCGTTAAAAGTATCAATATTGAAGTTGTCTGGAACGCATTTTCGTAAAATGCCAAATGGAATTGTCCAATGAAGGAACAAGGCATTATTCCATTCCTGATAATATTTCCATTGCCCAACAGGAAGTTCAAAGGGTCTGTGAGAAGTGGTTGAAAGGATGTCGTTAATGTCTGTCATTACTGGTCAGTTAGTATAGCAGGCAACGGCCACGTATTGGCGATGGCAGGATATTCAATGTTCCTTTCGCCGAACGTCAGCCGATTAAAGAAATAAAAGTACAGAATATGTACAAATGCTCATCAAAGAATTTTCAGCCCGGACTCTAATACGAAATTATCGTAAAAATCATTATCTAACCGAATAGCAAAGTCTCATATTGTGAATTTTATAGAAATTAGAACTTCCTCATTTACAGCGAATCACAAACGTTTAGATGGAACAACTGCCAAACAGCGAACAAAAAGCTGATAATATTTCCTTCTGCCCTGCTATTGCCAAGTCTCCATGTAACCTGAAAAATAACTGTTGAGGCAGTTAAGGAAGTAGTCAAATAAATTCGCTACAGTAACTTTTAATTATCATTATCAAAACCTCAACAGTCATGAATAAAGTTATTTCAAATTTCGAAGGACAAACAATTTTTGTTGGCATGGATATCCATAAATCCAGTTGGAACTTAGGGATACATTTAAACGACATGTTTATTAAAAATGTGCATCAAAAACCTAATCCCTCCATGATGGCCAACTATCTAAAACAACCCCAAGCTGTCCTAAGTATATAGCCCGAAAATAAAGGATGAACTGCTGTCCAGAGTTTGTAACCGTTACAAACTCAGCGCAGCAACTACTTCTGAATTTAAGTGTAAACTACGAATATCAGGTGCTGTTTAATATAATCCGGGTATCTGAAATCTATATCCAATAAAAAACTTTTTTCCGTTAATCTCAAACGCTTGTTTCTCGTGTCTTTTTTTTATTAGTTTTCTAAGTTTCCCAAAATATTTTTTGTCCAGGTAAATGCTTAATACGTTGGCACCGTGTTTTCTTGTGTCGGAGCTATTAAGGTCAGGCCAGTTAGAAGGCCACTTAATCGGAGTATCCGGCGAATTACTATAGTCTGATAACATCACCTCTACTTTGTCCGGTATCCACAGATAAGATTTATCTGCTTCGAAATTCAAAACAAAATCATCGATTTGTAGAATTTGGGGTGGAAATCTTTTTCGGTATTCTTTTGATGATATATAACCGTACACAGAGACTCGCACCAAAGAGTCACGATTTACTGAAACCGTATATGATGGATTATCTGTCGCCATTCCCAGCCCGTTCGGATCTGGATTTGTCGCATTGAAATATCTGCTTTTATTAAATAGTGTGTCATTAAAGTCAAGGTCACTTATTATTTGCGACTTTTCATCTTCACTAAGTTGTTTCAAATAATATGCATGGTTTTTCCAAAATAAGACCTTACCGCTATTATAAAGAATAAACACGGGTCCTTCTGCTCCCATGAACATTGCCCATGGGTCGCTAACTTGATACCAGAAAATCGGTTTGCCAAAACTTGTGTCAGAAGTCTGTCCAAATGAGATTTGTGCTACGAAAAGTAAAATAAAAAAGAAAAATCGAGTCATGCTTTTATTGAAAGATGCAGTTAATCGGAAGTTTACATAAATTGTAAACTACGAATAGGGTAGTCATTTGATTTCATGTTTAATTTCTTTAATTACGGCTTCAAGTTCAGTGTCTTTTCCTTCAATTATATCATTAATATTTTGCTGGACTAATATATCCGGTTTTATCCCATAACCAACAAATTCTTTTCCATTAGGATAAGTATCTTTTTTTGCACAAACACGAGCAGAACCTCCTCCCGGCAAGTCGAAAATGAGTGGTTGACCAGTACTTCCAAAAGTAAGTTGACCAATAGTGGTCGCTCTGTTCTTCAATCCGGCTAACATAATTAGAAAATCTTCCGCGGCAGAAGCAGTGTTGTTCCCTATTAATACTATCAGCGGAGTAAGAATTTTTGATTCCTCTATATTATTTTCAAACTCCATAGTGTCACCCTGGTACCAATAGTCTCCGCGATAAACCAACAGACATTTTTTATCAAAGTCCGATAAGCTATCGGTGTTATTACCTGTCAAAAACTTTCCCCATGCTTTAAACGCGCCTAAGTCTTCACGGGTTTTCCAAGTCGATCCAACGATTGTTTTTTCGTTTGTAAAATATTTCAATATCTCTGCGGCGATTGCACTGTTACCTCCACCATTGTTACGGATGTCAAGAATCACACCTTTACAATTTCTTAATTGCGGAAGAATCTTTTTGAAATCATTTATTATCCCTGTATCAGCAAAAGTGTTGATTTGAAAATAGCCAATGTCATCTATTTTTTTAAAGGCTGTTCTTTTCCAATCGGGTAGTGGTTTCACCCAAGTACGAGGATAAGTATGAAAATAAGCGTCATAGGTAATATATTTCCCGTGAGGAGTAATTAGCTTTAATCTCCACTTCTGGCTAGTGTCTGTTCCATAAAACATTTGCCATGACGCCTCGTTCCGAAGTTGTTGCTGAGTAGAAGCGCTTATGTAAGGGATTATATTATTCTTGACATAATTAATAACAGGAGTATCATTTACTGTTAAGACTTCTGAACCTAATGGCACCTTCGCTCTATCACGTATATCTATATTTGTAATATAGAAATGATCATTAATCCATTCTATGTCAGAGAATTTATAACGGGATGCATTGTATAAACTCCCTGGTTCCATAATATCTGTGTGTCCATCTTTAAGCAACGCAGCAAATTGCTTTAGTACAAGATAATAGTCCCATGTATTTTTTGTTGTAAGTACTTTGGGAATAAAAGCTGCAAAAGCACTATCCCAATTAATCTTTGTCCTGTCAAAATATACAAAATTGTATTTTGCCTCTGACCAAAATTTAGATAAACCAAAGATTTTTTCCTTGTCAGAAAGATTGGTTGTGGTATCAACTTGTGCAAATACATTTATGGATACGCAAAGTTGAATAAGAATCAGTAATTGTCTCATGCAAATTTTATTTTAATTACGCCCAAGAGTAAACTACGAATAACCAGGGGTTATTCCTTCAGCCAGCCTATTGCCTAATGTTGCTCCTTGTTATTCTTCTTTGTTGATTATTGTTTCATAATTTTTCAACTCTCGTGGTTGAAAAGAATTGCAAGGGAAAGCTAAAACTTGTCTATAAATTCTTGGGTCATCTTTTTCGCTCACTGTTGCAAATTGTGGATCGTCCACTAATTGTGTTCTTAATAATTGATTGTCCACAATAATTGCAAATTTTTTACCCTTGTAATTTTGTCTTGCTGCGTCTAACAACTGAGAACCTTTTTTGTCGAGCCAGATAAGTAAAGCATAACAATCTTTTTCGTGAAACATTTCAACTTTTTCAAAGTTTTTTGTTGTTACGATTGGGGTCGGATCAATGCTATAAATGTCAGTTGTTTTTATTAATTGCCTTTTGAAAGATGTTGCTGTGTCCTTGATAAAATAAAAACCTGTGCCAAGGGGACTGTCAAAATTTGATAGATCGTGTCTGCTTTCTGAAGTATTGCAACTGAATAGAAATGAAATCAAAATTAATATCGTCGCATTTAGTTTCATTGTCATAGAAAGTTTTGTCAAGCTGATTAGTGCATTGAAGATGTGCTCCAACAGTACAACTTTCATTAATGATTTAATTGCCGCGCTTGCATTGATTCCACTCAATAGATTTAAGGATATAATTTAAAAACCTGGTTCGTCAGACAGAATGGAAAGGAACATCAGACGAGAATTTATAACCGCGGCTGATGTTTTTTTAAATCTTTCTTATGGGGTTCATTTCCCCTTTGTCATATTCATCTTATTGTTATTCATCTCCTGCATGTGCTTCATCATTTCGTTAGGGTCTGCAAATGCCCAATGCTCTACCATTTTACCATCTTTAACTTTCACTAAGTCCACGCCTTTCTCATCTAATTTTGTACCTGCCGGCATACCCCATGTGCTGTCAGCAGCAGTTCCGGTTAATTCAGAATAAGTAAAAATATAATCGTCATTTGCGGCGGCGGTGATAATATTTATGTTGAGGTCTTTTATATGGTTATGCATATCAGCAAGCATATTTTTTACGCTGTCGCCATTGCTAATAGTAGTACCATTAGGACCTGAATGATCCACTGCATCACTTGATATAGATGAATCAAGAACGGCCCTGTCGCCTGTTTCAACAGCTTTATACACTTTTCTGTTTTTGACCAGATTTTTTTCGATGGTAGAATCGTTGGCAGAGGACGTACCATTTGTTGCACCGTTGTTGCATGCAATCAGAAAGAATGAAGCGGATGCCGCCACAAAAAAGATTTTTTTCATTTTTTTAAATTTTAATTGAGTGATAAGATATGTTAGACTGTAGCAGGAAAGATAAGAATGTACTTTCGAAGGGTAAGGAGAAGGAACACTCAAAGCTATAAAGATTTTTTTAAATAAGTAAACTTTAAAAAAAAATAATTTTGGCATTAATATACGCCGGCACTGATATCCTGATAAAGTAATTTACACGCTCAATAAGTAGGATACATTTCCCATTGTTTCGTGATTTGCCTAAACAAATAAAAGGCATCATGAACAAAATTTTATTTACAGCCCGGAAGGCAAAAGGGCTATCAGAAAAGCAAATAATTGAAAAATTAAAAATTGATGAAACTACGTATAAGGAAATTGAATTGGGAATTTCTACAATAACTTTTGAAATGTCAAAAACGTTAGAAAAGATTTTCAATGTACCTTTTCATTATTTCCTAACTCCTTGCGCAGACAATATTCAAACGGCAATCTATGCATTAGAAAAAGCAAAAGAAATATTAACTGAAGCTCCTGACATTCGCGACGTTTCAGTTCCAGCTCATACGCACTTATCCATTGCAAAAATGGGTCTGAATGCACTGATTGCCGAAGAAAAGCAAACACTTCTACTGATACAGGTAAAGGATCTTATGGTTGAAAATGAATTCTTTAAAGAACTGTATGAAACTGCCAAGTCCAATACTAATACTTAATATAAGAATAATAGTACAAAAAAATTTATGACTCATTAACGTCAATGTAACTTACATCCCCGACGAGTAGGATACAAACTCAACTTATCGGTGGTTTGCCTTAACAAAACAAAAGTTATGGCGACGAAAGCATTTTCCATTCCATTCATTAGCCCATATACTCTGGATGAAGATATTAAATTCAGAAAGTTTTATACAGGAGAACCTCTCCATTATGTGCAAAAACGTGTCATTGGCTATACTGCTAATCAGCTAATCATTGGGGTACAAAGTCAAGGACAAAAAGAATACAAAGTAATTTTCAATATCAGTCCGGATGCACTCCTGGTAAACTGCAATTGCAAATCACCGAAAGAAGCCTTATGTGCTCATGGCTATCATGCCCTCCACGAACTCTGCTGGAACAATGAAAAGTTTTTTACCATTTTTGCGCCGGAAAATCTTGTTAGCATTGCGCTGGAAAACAAAAATATTTTTCACATCAATTATTCCAACCTGGAGAAATTTATTGTGCCGGATAAATCACTCGGACATCTGTACGATTTAAAAAAAATAGAAACCACAGAACTTGAGCAGTTGTCTCAATTACCTGCTATCGCTTCAACAAGAAGGGATACAGAAATTGTATGGTTGCTGGTACATTCCTCATTTCGCCGGCAAAATTATCTTCCTGTTCTCATACCCGTTATGGGTACATTTGACAAATCAGGGAAGAATATAAAAAGTTTTGGAAAGGGCTTCGCAAATATCAATAACGACAGCCTGCTGAATACTCCGGATAGAAAGCATTTATATGACCTATCAGAAACTATGTATGCTGAACGCCCGGATAAGGACAGGTTCGGATTGGAAGACCTGCTGGCAGATGAAACATCAATCACCAATAATTTTTATCATTGGCAGCAGGCATTGCCGATGCTTTCTGAGCAGCCATTCATTTATAAATACAGCCTGGCACAGCCGATGCATTTTATAAGAAAACCACCCGGCAGGAAATATCTTGAGCGAATCACTATTTCAACCGAACGACCGCAACTGCAATTTATTTTAAAAGACAAAGGCAATTATTACCAGCTCTCACTGCAATACCTGCTGGGGGACACACCTATTAAAAGTCCTTTGCAAGATGCGATGTTTTTTATTTGTAACGGTATGCAATACCACCTGATGGCTTCCCTACGCGATACAGCAATGATGCATTGGATGAATAGCTATGATAATCGTATCAGTGTGCTCAAACGAAGCTTTCACCTATTTGAAAAAGAAATATTGAAGGGGATCGAAGCAATATACCCGGTTGCGCGCAGATAGAAGGCTTGGTCCAATGATATACCATCTTCCGGACATGTGATGAAATCTATCTTTTTAAAAAACGATAAATATTTTCAGATGAAAAATAAAAATTACATAGATAAGAAATCTGAGCAATTGTTACACGATATCACCGAAAGGCTGGATTATATTTTAGGGCGACAGGAACCCGAAGATATGGAGGAACAATTATGGCAATGGCTGCTGATCATAAATGGTGAAGCGTCAAGGCCGGCCCTAAAAGATATAAAATGCATCAAATTACTTTACAAAAGAATGATGGTAATGGTAGATACCGGCTACCAACTGCAATATCTTGATAAGCGAACAGGAGTGAGGGTTTCGGATGCAGATGAAAAACAGATCTTAAATCCGGCATATGCATTGGATGACGATAAGAACGCTGTTTATGCAAATACCTGCATGCTACATGAAGGACGCATCAAAACATTAGCATTTGAGGAATGCCTTGATCCTTATAAATTCATTCAGTCATTTTTTGAGTATCGCTCTATATTACAATGGAAGAATTGTTTGAAGTACTGGAAAATAAAAGCAACAGGTAATCAGGCTTTCTTTGATGACGGTCTTATTGAAAATCCATTGGAAACTTACCGGTATTTAGTTAAGATGATTGAAATCTGTTTTATTTTATTTGAGATAGAATACAACGGTAAGCCCAATACCCCTTTTAATTATTTTTTTATAAGAGATAATATGCCTGCTTATTGTTCTGTTGAAATGATTTTATGGCCATTTGAAGGCCTTTATCGCTTGTTTGAAAGAATAAATATTTCGGAACTGGAATCCGGCATACAATCATGGTGGGCCGGTACCAAACGAAGACATGCATGGAAAGGAACCGCTACTGAACTGATCCGCCTGCATGAAACGGTACAAATGATGATAGAATTGGGTTTCATGATAAAATGCACTAAGTACTTCCAGGAAACCTGGCTGCAACCTGAAGATTGGAATTTCCGCCGCCAGTCACGGTCGTCAAAAACGAGTACAGTACCGGATACTCCTTACTTAACCAGTGAAGAAAAACAAAACCCGTTTTTGGTGCTGATCAAAAACTGTAAGCTTGACATTGGCTGGTTCAGGGACGAATTGAATAAACGGCTGGAAGCCGCGCTGGATACTGAAATGAACTTAGACGACACCTATGACACTCTTGGAAATATAATAAAAATTATAGAGGCTTTATATGTGATCAATGATGCTATCCCCGATGCCGGAAAGAGGCAGCGCTTATTTGATTTGCAATCCGCGGTTATGGAAAAGGGTTGAATTAAGTACCATGTGAATTATAGAACATCATTTACCCCAGGCTTTCCTAAGTATATAGGTTGAAAATAAAGGATGCGCTACTTCTCAATTTAAGTGTAAACTACGAATCGGAAGGCACTTTAATGGAATGAACAATCCTTTCAAATTCTTCCCCGACGGTATGCAATAATAGTTTTATTCTTTCCAATAATACCGCAGCCTCCTCTTCCTTTACTTCGAAAGTATCTTTGTAACGTGCATGAATATATGCTTTCTGAAGTAATTGGAAAAGCCTGATCTCAGTTTCAGTATCCCTTGGAAACAAGTTAAATATTTCAAGGCTGAACCTTCTCGTAATTCTCATCAGTTTATGAAGGTTATGGGTATGCAACCGGAATTGCATCAAGGGTTGCAACACGGAGTTCAGTCCATGTTCTGCAGCCTGGTGCAGCATAAAGCCGGATAATGAAAACTCCTTAGACTCATAAAAATTGATAGCACCCGCAACAAAGCCATTTGCCTTTTCCATCAAACCATCATGAATCTGCTTAAGAACTTTCAACCGGGGAAGATCATGCTTTGGAAGCGGGCTTTCCAATTGTATTCTTCCCGCATCATAAATAAGCTTCTCCGGAACACAAAAAGCTGAGAAGAA
>Ga0134128_10005955_pt1 | contig 14763 bp, 13 predicted proteins | sample KB31754_FD_96462 | JGI IMG/M metagenome (GOLD analysis project Ga0134128, IMG submission 96462) | Terrestrial soil microbial communities with excess Nitrogen fertilizer from Kellogg Biological Station, Michigan, USA - KB3-175-4 | ecosystem: Environmental > Terrestrial > Soil > Unclassified ... | reverse complement strand
TCGAAGCGGTACAGGGTCGCCCCGTAGAGGCTGCCCCAGGAAAAGACGACGGTACTTTGATTCGTAATATCATTATTGGCTGGTGAAGAAAGCTGCACCGTTTGCTGTTTGATGGAAGAAGCCGCCACCGTAAAATTCCGGGCCGCGCTAAAAGCCGTCGCCGAACTGCCGTTCTGTGCCATGACCCGCCACTGGAAACTGCCCGGGCTCAGGCTAAAGGCGAATTTATTGCCGGTCACCACCGTATCCAGCACCAGGCTGCCCGGCGACGTAAAATCCGGGGTCACCACCTGCAGCCGGTAAGAAAGGGCATGGTCCACCGCGTCCCACCAGAAGTTCACCGTATAATTCGTGCCGGCGTACTGGTCAGCCGGGGCCTCCAGCCGCACCTGCTGCTTATTGATCGATGGCTCGATAAGCTCATCACAGGATGACAACAGTGCCGCGCAGGCCAGCCATGCGGACATAACGAAAAGAATGGGGCGTTTTTTCATTGAGACTAATTTAGAAATAAGTCCGGTTAAATAGATAACTTATAAGAAAAAAAATCCTGTCAGGCATGATTTAATCATCTTCCTTTTATGAAAAAGTATGCGATCTCAGCCGCGTGCCTGCTCTCCCTGGTAAGCTACCCCCGGTGTTTTTGCGGAAGCTTTTAGGGTGATTTAACGGTATTATTCCCATCAAATTGGATGTATCTTTATTTTATAAATAGAAATCAAGAAATTATTATGGCTTTACAAAGTGATTTGGTAAGCGATTTGGTCCAGGACTTGCTCGCTCTTCCCCAGATTCTGACTTATGCCCGCAACATCGCAACCTCGATCGTTGCCGGTCCGGCCAATCATTGCGCCGCGACCCTAAGTTCGCTGCTGGTATTTTATGGGATATATCCCAATGGCGGTACAACCGGAACAGGGGACTTGCAGCCATGGGTTCCGGCGTTGGCATATGATCTTGAGCATAGGCGCGGCTGGGCCCGGATTGGTGTCGCCGGGCCCATCATGCCGGGAGACGCTGGGGTCGTCCTCGTAAGTCCTGCTACGCACCATATTTATTTGGTACTTGATGCGACTGATCAGGCCAATCCTCTAATCGCCGACAACCAGGGTACTGGTTTTCATTCGCGGCCCGTGGCAGGCGACCCGGCATCAAATTATTCTCCTACCAGCTATTTCCTGCGGCCGCCGGCGGCATAGTGCCGGTTTCCGGTTTAGCAAACGAGTTTGGGCGGCTTCTATCTGTTATGTGATCCGGATAAGGCCGGATAAACTTTCCCATGAAAGCGATTTTGAGGTCGACCGCGTAGATATTACCCAGGCTTCGCCTTATACATTATTGGCAAACTTTCAATGTCATAAAAAAAACCTTTAAAATTTATCAACGATGAACCGACTTTTAAAATGCTTGCTATTGCTCTCTTTAGGGCTGCATGCGTCAGCGCAAAACAAAGTTCCTCTTTCCACAAATACAGTTGATTCCATCAAGCTGGAGAGTAACCTGAAGGCTAGTGGGAAGATCCAGCCACTTGAAACCGGATTTGGAAAGCGCATAGTTATTTATGTATCCGGACCTTCCACCGACTTTGAAAAGGCCGGTGCCGCACGGATCTACATCAATAATGTTTTGATGCCTTATTCTGTAGTTTATAATTGCCCCTGCGAGGACGCAAAAGATACTACCCGGAAATTCTTTACGCTGACCTGCACAATTGGGCCACATGACACGACCTGGAATCGTTGGTATGGATTCGGCGACAATGAATTGTCCGTAAAGCTGGATGTAGGAACAACGGTGAAGGCGTATACTTGTACTTCACAGGATAATTTGCGTATGGATATCTATCATCCAGCGTCACTCGTTTTTGCTGCTATCGTTGTCGGCGTATTCGTGATCCTGACCTTGGTTCTTGTATTTTTCCTTAAATTAAATTTCATTCGCGACCAAAGTACAGCCGACCCCAAGCCGTTTAGCCTTTCCAGGTTCCAACTGCTTTGGTGGAGCGTCATTGTCATCAGTTGCTATATCCTGCTTTTTGCCATACGGGATGATTTCGGCTTATTAAGCCAGTCTACCCTCATCCTGCTGGGCATCAGTGCCGCAGGGACGGGATTTTCAGCATTAGTAGATTATAGCGTGAATGATAAGAGCACCCAAACTCCGCAATCGGGAAAGAATTTCTTTTATGATATCCTGTCGGACAACAATGGCATTAACATCCACCGGTACCAGAATTTTATATTTACGATCGTTTTTGGGATCGTGTTCGTTTATAAAGTATTTTCCACGGCGAACATGCCAAACTTCGGCGTCCTGGAATTGTCGCTGATGGGACTGAGCACCGCTACTTACGTGGGACTGAAAACAAATGAAAATAAACAGGCAGGGGCAGCGGCAAGCGCAGGCGCGCCTGATCAAAATATCGTTGGATAATGGATTACTTTGTAACAGCAAGCCTGCTGAACTTAAGAAGTTCGCCGGTAATCGATCCCGGAAATGTGATCACGTTGCTCAAAAACCAGGAGGTCGTAACGGTCATCGACACCACCAATGCTGATTTTTATAAGGTGCGCTGCATACAGGAAACGCCGCAGGTTGAAGGTTATGCATCGTCGGCTTTTCTTAAACCGGTGGCCTCTATGACTACCGTTCCAACCGGATTGATGGTACCTGTCAATCTTTTGCCAAACCCAGCTTCTAGACGGAATAATCATGCGGCCTGGCAATATCCACTGGGAGAAGCCGATATGCCGGAAGTCGACCCTGACAGTGATACAAATACAAGGATAAACCGTATGCACCGGATCGTGGACTGGCTAGCAGTCGATAAAAGTGCAAGATACCAGCATGACGCACATACGTATTGTAATATTTATGCTTACGATTACCTCTATCTGGCTGGTGTTTTCCTGCCTCGCGTATGGTGGACCGGAAAAGCGCTACAAGCGGTATTGGCTGGAACAAAAGTAAACCCGGTCTATAATATGACGGTGGAGGAGGTAAACGCTAATGGTCTTTTTACCTGGCTGGAAACCTGGGGTGGTGATTATAATTGGGTGCGCACTTATAGTCTGGACGATCTTCAAAACCAAGTGAACCAAGGAAAAACCGGCGTTATTTGTGCAGCCAATATTAATCCTAACAGAAGTGAACACATTTGCTGTGTGATCCCGGAAACGGCCAACAAAACCGCTACAAGGGCATCTGGAGTGGTAGTATGTCCATTGTTGTCACAAGCAGGCGCAGTCAATTTGCCTTATTATAATAATAATCCCTGGTGGGTTAAACTTGCTCAAGAGTTCAGGGGATTTGGTTTTTGGTATTGCCAAATTCTGGCAGTCGCTGAGTAGCTTACTTTTGGTAATTGATTAACATACAGTAAATTAAAACTTATTTTTCCTTTGATTTTTTGAAAATTACATGTAATTATACATGCGCTTGCGTTGTACCGATAACCTTTAATCCAATCCTTATGCCTACGTTACTCAATTTCCGCGGTTACGCCCAACCGGATCCGCTTGATAAAGCACCCGGCATGATGAGTTATGTATTACTTATCGGAGTCAACCTGATCCTTTCGCTTGCATTGCTATACGTGATCACCGGCCCGGCGCATGTTTTATATTTTAACGGGTTTAAGTTATTCCACCTATCCTTCTCCGCCTGTTATACCATAGCGTTGGAAGTCCTGATCAATTGTTTATTCTTTTCACCGATTATCAACCTATTTCGGAAATCAAGCTCTTTACTTTTCTATTTTTTGATCTTGCTTTCCTATTATCCTTTGGATCTCTATATAGAATCTCATTACCGGCACACTTCGCCGCAGTTAGCCTTATGGATGTACACTGATACTTCGGTTGTGGCGTTCCTAAAGCCCGCAGCGCTTAAATTCCTGGTGACCATTTCGGTCGATGGCATTGTGTTTGGCATCGTCAGCTTGTACCTCGCCCGGCTGCTAGCTCAATTTATTTACAAAAAAAAGCCCTATCCGGTGTCAGCTACCGATCAGCAGTACCAAAACCTGTTTAAACCGGAATGGTCGGTTGAAGCGGTTGTTAAACCCAAACGAGAACTCGCGTTTTATTTATTACGGGTACTCGGATTCAGCTACCTGGCCTACCTTTTGATTTTGTTGCTCGGACTAGCCGGTTCTTTGCCCTGGCCAAAGGGCGTCGCCGATCTGATCGATATGACCTATGCCAATCCGGCACTGGCGATAAATACCTACTTTAAAATCAGCCTGATGGTCATGCTGACCTTTATTGCGGCTTATAACAAAAGCCTTCGCTTTTATGCCTGTTCCGCGCTGCTGTGCGGCCACGCGGTATCTACTATATATTCGCTGGTTTTTCATTTTTGCAAACCGCTGCAAGCTACGGATAGCAGCTTTTTGCTTGTTTCGGCCATCACCGACGGCGCAATGATCTTCATTTTTTTGTGGATACTGTTGAAATACAAAAAGGATGCGGCAGGCTTTGCCCCCGATAATGACTTTCCCATCGACTTTTCGATCCCGATAACCTTGCTTCAAAATCTTTATAAAGTGCTGGGCTGGGGCTTTGCCGCACTTACGGTAGGTATTGTCGGTATCCGGATCTTCAGTAGCGGCAGCTACGGTATACCCGCCATCTTTGGCAATCCTGATCCGATGATCGGTAATACGGTTACGCTTTACAGCACCCTGGCGCTGATCGCTTTCTTCTTGGTCAAACGGGAAAAACTTCGCCCGCATTTTTTCCATACCCTGATTGTGCCGCTGGCTGCCGGGAGCCTGACCAGTTTGCTTTGGATCATTATCGGCGATATCACCGGCGGTGTGCTGATACATACCCGCTTGGGTACCGTGGTGAGCGCTGACTGGTATTTTGTATTTTACGCGGTCTTCAATGCGATGATCATCCTGCTGCTGGTCAGCTTTAGGAGCATGTATTATAACGTCGATTTTTCGGTAAATACCCTTTCCCCGTCTGCAGCTATCAATATCATCGCGATGACTGGTGCATTCTTTGATGGCGATGATAAGCAACGCGCTTCCATTCTCAAATCCATCGATCAATATGTCGGCGGTATTAGGGGCAGGAAGCGGGGACTGATGAATTTACCGTTCGGCCTGTTTGAGAACCTACTCAACTTTCTTTATGGCATTCATCCGCCTTTTTCTTCAATGGAAAGAGATGAGCAGCGTTATTTCCTGAGCAAGTATTTTCTCACCAATGCACTACAAAGAAAAAAAGCCTTTATCCCGCTGCTGGCGGATTTTGCCTACCAGATCGGGCAGTCGCTGAACTCAATCATTTCATTTGCTAATTTTTCCGACCTCAACGCGCAACACGATATCGGTTATGTCCCGGTCGATGCCCGCGACAGGCTTCAGGGCGACGGCGCTGCCGCTGCCCCGCCTTTCGATCAGCCCGCAGCGCTCCCTTGGGACCATGAGGATCTCAGGAACTTTAAACCTGAAACCGCAAAAGGGTACCAATTGGTCGCGCCGCGTTTGACCACCCCCATCTACGAAAGCAGGCTGCCCGACGAAGTGGATTACCTGGTAATCGGCTCCGGGGCGGGCGGCGCGACAGCCACCTATCGACTGGCCTGCGGTGTAGCCGATCCATCGCGAATACTGCTGGTCGAATCGGGCAACCGTTACCAGCCGCTGCAGGATTTTTCGGACAACGAGATCGAGATGATGAAAAAGGTTTACAAAGAGGGCGGCCTGCAGCAAACCAAACAATTTACCATGAATATGCTGCAGGGTGAATGCCTCGGCGGCTCTACCGTTATTAATAATGCCGTATGCTTTTCCATGCCGCACGAGGTTAAAAAAGAATGGCAGGAAAGCTATGGTATCGACCTCGCACAACTACAGGAAAAATATGACCTGATCGCCCGCGAACTCGATATCGCCCCCCTTGGCCTATCGGGGGTCAACCATGTCGTGCAGGCTAAATTCAAAAACGCTGTAAAAAAGCTCAACGATACGCTACCCGAAGCTGAAAAACTGGTCATGCACGATCCGGTGCTGGTCAACCACCTTAACAATACGGGTGACGGCAATTGGAACCTGGGAAATAAAAGAATGCGCAAACGCTCTATGCTGGAAACTTACATTCCCTGGTCGGAAGCAAGGGGCGTAAAAATAGTCGCCAATATGACCGCTGTACGGTTTACCACAGATCAGCACCAAAAAGCGGACAGCGTGATACTGCGTTCGTCTAATGGTGATCTCAGCCGGGTTAAGGTTCGTAAGGCGGTAATCGTCGCCGGCGGCGCAGTAGCCAGCAGCCATTTCCTAATGCGTAGCCAGGTCGGCAACCCACATATTGGTAAAAATCTCAGCTGCAATTTTGCGTTCCCCGTTGCATTTGAATTCAGCGAACAGATCAAAGCATTCGACGGTGAGCAGATCACACTCGGCGCACTGGACCCGCAGTCACGGTCCGCCTTTGAAACCTATTTCAACCCCCCGGCTTCATTCGCCCTATCGTCGGTTCCTTTTTATTTTGAGCGCAGAAGCTCGATCATGCAAGCTTATTCGCGAATGCTGAACTTTGGCGGCTTGCTGGGCGCCGAACCGAATGGCATTGTGCAAAAAAAGGCGGACCTGCTCAATGGTATGGCCTTTAACTGGTCGCTTGGCGACAAAGATGTGTCCAACATCAAGTATGCGCTGAAATCATTGGTGCAACTGGGCCGGTTTGCCGGCGCGACAAGGGCAATCATACCTACCAAGCCCGGTATTGACCTGCCGCTAACCGATGCGGAGATCAATCGTTTCAACAGCAGCTTTGACGAATTCCCTTTACAGATCACAGACCTTTCGCTGGCGACCGCGCACCCGCAGGGCGGCAACCTGATGGCAGGTCAGCACTCGCCTCATAAAGCGCTAAGGGTTACCAATGAAAACTTCCAGGTGGACGGCTACAGCAATGTTTTTGTTGCCGATGCGTCTTTGTTTCCTACCAGTATTACGGTTAACCCGCAATGGACGATAATGGCCATGTCTTCGCTGGCTATCGACCGCGTATTAACCCTCACCGGCAATAAACCGTAAAGCTATGGCACAACCAGAAAACACCAGGCAGCCAACCCGCACCCAAGCCGATTACAGCAGTATGTCCCACAGTTTATTGCTTAACCACCTAAAAACAGAGATTAAAAAATCGAAGAACGGGCCTTTATTGAACAAGATCACCGACTTTTTCTCTAAAAGGGTCTGGAGCTGGATATACTATTATTTAACCAGCAGGTTCGGACCCAATTACCCGTACCCAACTTATTCTGGAACAGACAAGGGGATCTACCACCTTGGCGATGAAACAGCAAAAATAGCCATCGTCGCAGATTGGGCCACCGACACGGCGGAATCGACGGCGGTGGCCGGTGAAATGGCGTACCATGATCCCGATTATACGATACACTTAGGTGATACTTATTTTGTCGGCGCCCCGCACGAAATCGTTGAAAATTTCGTCGGGCGCGGAGCACCTTGGGTTCATGGTAAAAAAGGCAGCTTCGCCGTGTTGGGCAATCATGAGATGTATGCGCGCGGTGTTTCTTTTTTCAAAAGGCTTCTGCCCACGCTGGGTATGAAAGACGCGGAGGGTAATTCCCTGGGACAACAGACAGGCTTTTTTTGCCTGCAAAATGACTACTGGCGCATATTGGCATTGGATACCGGCTATCATTCTATCGGAAAGATACCTGTTATAGAAATGTTACCCTGGTTTGCGCCGGATTGTCATTTTGACCCGATGCTTATGGATTGGCTGCGAAAGGATGTGGAACTCGGCGACGAAAAAGACAGGCGAGGATTGCTGATCCTGACTCATCACCAATATATAACCGCATTCCAGCAGGAAAGCGAATACCAGATGCCCGCCAACCAGTTGGCCAGCTTCATCGGTCAGCAACGGCCCGTGGTGTGGTTGTGGGGCCACGAACATAAATTAAGTGTTTTTGAGCATGCGCAGCACGGCAGCGGGATAACCGCCTACGGCCGTTGCATCGGGCATGGGGGAATGCCTATTGAACTTGATACAAAAGAATTCCAGTATGACAATAAAAGCTTTGGCGTGGAAAAGCTAGTGATGGTAGACCGGAGAAAGAAGCCGGGCACAGGCAGCTATCCACTTGGCTATAACGGTTATGTGATGCTTACGCTCGCTGCTGATACACTGGAAATTTCCTACCACGACCAGACCGGGCGTCTCTTTTCGGAAAGCTGGAAAGCCAGCCTTGAAACCGGCCTGATCAGCGGGACCATCACGCCGCCCACAAACCCGGAAATGTTACCGACAGAACCAGGAAAGAACTGGGACGATGCGGTTAGTAGTATATCTAAATCCATTAATTTTTCAAATTTTTAATTATAACATCATGTGTACATTCACCATTACATTCACCGGCACCGCCGATGATTTTATCGCCAGGGTTAAGGCGAAGGTAGAAACCAACGGCGGGACTTTCGACCAGGGGGCAGCCACTTTTTCAGTTCCGGTTCCGGGCGGCACGGTAGCGGGGAATTATTCAGTTGCCGGCCAGGATATGACGATCAACATAACGAAAAAACCGATTTTCCTTACTTGCGGGATGATCCAGAACTACGTGGAAACGAATGTTTAGCGCTAACCTCCTCGGGACTTTTCGTGAAAATGGCGCCGGAACAAAAGGTCGATATGGTCCTCGATTCCAGGTAATTTAACAAGGCCTTTAAAGTCGCCACCTTCGGCTTGATGGTTTTAGGTTTCCAGACCGAAAGTTCCTGCAAATAGCCCTTCAAATGGGCCTTATCGATCTCCGTCCCCACCAACGGAAAACACTGTAGTTCCAAAAAAGCGCTGAACTGCAACAGGTCGATCGTATAAAATTTAAGCGTTTTGGCCGAAAGGTTCTTTTCGTACCGGCAATGATCAAAAAAACCCGTCATCGCATCTTTAAAAATAAACATAGTTAGTGTAGCTATAAGTGAATAAAACCGAAAGATGGCTCAATCTCGGCCATCTGGCAAATTATCCGCCGTATTCTTCGGCCGGTTACCAAATTGCCCGCTGTTGACCGGTAAACCGCTGAAGGTCGTTCGGAGCGACACTACTGTTACTAAAAACCTCTTATCCAGGTTGATCGCTAAACTCTATTTGACTTGGTCAAGGAACTGCGCAAACGGGGGTCGTGGGCCATAGGTCAGCCAAACGTGTTCTTTTTCTTTTTTCCGGATGCGTCCATTGAATAGTCGATGAAGGCAAGAAGGACTGAATTTATAAGCCGACTCATTATTACTAAACCGTGACCTGTTCGAAGCGGTTGCATGCTACATTTGCTGTTAGATATTGAAGATTGATGAAGAAAATAGGATTTTTATCATTCGGGCATTGGTCCGACCATCCTGCCTATCAAACCCGTACCGCAGCCGATACTTTGCTGCAGTCCATCGAACTTGCGATTGCCGCAGAGGCCATCGGTCTGGACGGCGCCTATTTCCGGGTGCATCATTTTGCGCGCCAGCTGGCCTCGCCATTTCCTCTGCTTTCGGCTATCGGCGCCAAAACCAGCAAAATAGAGATCGGGACCGGCGTGATCGATATGCGTTATGAAAACCCCCTGTATATGGTGGAAGATGCCGGCGCTGCTGACCTGATTTCCGGCGGCCGCTTACAATTAGGCATCAGCCGGGGTTCGCCCGAGCAGGTCATCGAAGGCTGGCGCTATTTCGGCTACGAACCTGCCAAAGGAGAAACCGATGCAGAAATGGGACGCCGGAAAACCCTCGAATTCCTTGATAAATTAGAAGGCGCCGGATTTGCACAGCCCAACCCTTCCCCGATGTTTCCAAACCCGCCAGGCCTCCTGCGCCTGGAACCGCATTCGGACGGATTACGGGAACGCATCTGGTGGGGGGCTGGCTCTAATGCAACCGCTGTATGGGCGGCAGAGAACGGCATGAATCTGCAAAGCTCCACCCTGAAATTTGACGAAAGCGGCAAACCATTCCACATCCAGCAGGCGGAACAGATCAGGTTGTATAAAGAAGCCTGGAAAAACGCCGGGCACCCGCGCGAACCGCGGGTTTCGGTAAGCCGCTCCATTTTTGCACTGGTTACTGAGCAGGACCGATATTACTTCGGACAGCAAGGAAAAGAAAGCGATACCTTTGGCTACATTGAAGCAGATAAACGGGCAGTCTTCGGAAAGAGCTATGCAGCCGAACCCGATCAGCTCATCAAAGAACTGGCAAAGGACGAAGCAATACAAGAAGCGGATACGCTGCTCCTGACCATACCAAACACCCTCGGCGTCGATTATAATATCCACGTACTTTCCGCTATCCTGGAGCATGTTGCCCCGGCACTCGGCTGGCGATAACAACAAAAACACATGAAGACAATAACAGCATTTAAAGCCTCCCTGGAACTGAACCAGCCCCCTGATGACCTTTCTGTCCAGCTGAAAAGTCTCTGGTATGATGCAAAAGGAGACTGGCATAACGCACACGCACAGGTTGACCATTTGAATGACCGGCAATCAGCCTGGGTTCACGCCTATCTTCACCGTAAAGAAGGCGATATCGGGAACGCCGGTTACTGGTACGCCAAAGCAGGTCAAACTCGCCCTCAATTACCTTTGGAAGAGGAATGGGAGCAATTGGTCATCTATTTCTTAGCAAGCTAAGACCTCCCGATCAATGCGTTTTTACTCTTTACGCGCTAGTTAGTGTTGAATAGTCGCCGCTGGTTTTCCCGCTAATCCCTGTTTGACCAGGCTGGCGACAAATCCGGCAAAGTCAGTGATGTCGCCCGTTACGCTGGCCGCTTCCAGCGATTTCATGTAGGCGTCACGCTGTTCTACAGGAATGACCGTCCAGGGATAGCCGCCCGATGCCAGCATGGCATTCATCAGAAACCTGCCCATCCGGCCGTTGCCGTCCATATAAGGATGAATATAAACGAAGATGAAATGCCCTAAAACTGCTCTTACTGATGCCTCGGGCTCCTGTTCCAGTAACTCAAAAAGCAGGGGCATGGTGTCCCGGACGCCTTCGACATTGACCGGTACGTGTTTGGACCCGCCGATATAGACCTGGTGATTGCGGTAACCAGCCAGATCGGCGGGCCTTAAAATACCGGCAGCCACGCTTGGACCGAACAGTTCCCGGTACCAGGTAGCGTGGTCGTGGTCCACCGCCGCTCCTGCATTTTCCCCGTCTAAGATACGACTGATCGTGGTTTCAACCTGCTGGAACGCCTGCCAGTAGCCCCTGGCAGCCATCGCGTTCCGTTCTTTATGGTCATCATTATTGCCCCGGGCATCCCATTGGCCGCTCCTGACCCGCTCGATCAGTTCAGGCGTGACCTGGTAGCGTTCAATCGATAAAGAGTGGTAAGCGTCCATCACATAAGCATCTTCGATGCTTTTCAGGTAAGCGGCTTTATCGGCCGCTATACCCGGTGCCGCCGGGAAAACGCGCAATACCTGTGCGCGCATTTGCTGCCAGAGCAACCTGATCCGGTTGGCATAGGGCGAACGGTCTCTAAAGGAAAGTTCTGCTGCCAGTAGAGTATCAAACGGATCCGTTTCACGTATCTCATAACCAGCGGTGCGCATAGCTGCTGTAATGTCATCAGCTATCCTTTCCCGGCCCATATTCCGGAAAGCGCCGGCCAGTCTTCCGGCGATGGTACTGTGCCCGCCCTCCAGCAGGATACCCAACACGTCCGCAGCATTCCTGATCAGCGCCAGCGCGGTCCTGGCATCTGTTTCGGCCTGGGTATAAATACTTTGCGAACAATAGACCAGCGCTGCGGGCAGCGTAAACATTCGTATGCCGTTAATATCCATGCGCTGCTCGTCCGGCGGCAAACTGCCCTGCAAATGAAATAAGGAAGTGTGATGCAGTAAGTTAGTGTTAAAATTCGTGGCAACAGGTGCTTTGATCATCAATTGTGCAGGCACAGCATGATTACCCGCATGCCATTGCAGCGAGTGATCTGCATTAACAAGCCATTGATCCCCATACCGGCTCTCGAGATAGCGTGCGCAGAAGTCCCAATAGTTTGCATACCAGGAAGTGCTGTCGCCCGGACGCTCATCCGGCCGGACCGGAATATACCATCCCCGTACGACCTCTCTCAGGAACCCCTGCTTTGTTAACAGCACACGGTTTTGAACACTTAGCTCATCCGTATGAATTGCTGCCAAACCCCGTTGCTGTAACGTTTGCAGTGCTGCTAAAGCCACTGCTAATTTTTCTGCCGGTGTTGCCATTGATTAATTTGATAGTGAATATGCCGAAACGTTCATCATTAAAACTATAATAAAGGTACGTATTAAAACTATAATAAGCAACTGTATCAAAACTATAATAACGAACAGGATTAAAACTATAATGAATAATAGCATCAAAACTATATGTCGAAAGAAAAATAGAAGTAGCCTTGTTTGAGTGGCTATATATTATATTGATACTTACTCCCTATTTAAGAATGTTTTAGCTCTTTTGAGTGCCAAAAATAAAATCCCAGAAGGGGACGATTAAGGAGTAATTGCATCGCACATCCTTGTGGTGTTTAAGATGATATTTCCCCCAAGAGAAATAATTGGTTACGGCGCCGGTAATTGTTGGATTATGATCCAATTGACCTTCACTTAAAAAAACCTCATATAAATAGTGGAACGTCAAAAGGTACCCTCCGTATATAGGAAAAATAAGATATAAGACCAAAGCGGGTAAAGTCATAGTACATACAACATCTAAACTTTCATAAAAACCTCCAAAATAGAACAGCAGATATCTCCAATCGAATTTTCTTATTCTTTCGATGTTATAATCTACCCGGTGATGATATCTGTGGATGAAATAAAGGAAATTAAGCTTGTGTTTAAAATGTGATAACCTATGAAGGAGATATACTATAAATGTCCATAACAGAAATAGACTTGTGAAGTTAATAATATATGAAATAACCATCGCTGTCATTATTCAGTGCTTAATAAAGAAAAATGAGCAAAACCTACTTTTTATAATATATAATTTGACTCCAATAGTCAGCATCCCTTTTATTTCCAACAAAAATTGCTTTAATCAAGTAACCTCCGGGGGTAAGAATTAATGGACACAAAAGATCAATGGCTTCGCTCGGTTCTAGCCAGAATTCTGTATAAAGGCCATTTTTTGAGACATATCCATCTAACAAATTTATCTCTTCAAGATTCTCAACTTTCTCCAACATTTTTGAATTATGCCAGCTAATCATTTCAGGTTTAATCTCGGCTGTCCAGCAAATTTTTTTTATCTGCAATGACGCACTGTAAAGCAGTGAATCTTGATTATCTATGTATGTAAATACGTCTTTTTTTCTCTTTATTTTAGCTTTTAATATGCGCTTGCCAATATTCGATAATTGAACTTTGACAAGTGTTAATGGCTCTATATTTTTTTCTGAGGGGCAGATTTCTACATTTATTTGCATAGCTGTAGCATTGGTCCTTTCCATAATAAACCTGTACAAGACCCAAAGACCACCAACTATTGCTGCAAACGCAATTGTTAAACTTTGTAATTCCTTAGAATTACATATAAACCAATCAGCCATAGCTATTTATTAAAATTAGTTTGATAAATATAGAATATCTCGTATTTCTTATTTGAAGTAAAAAGAGTTTTTCTTATTATTCAATACCATAATGTCTAATTGCGAATTTATATATTAGCTTTAATTAATAAAGGATAACTGAACATTATCAATGAAAACGACTTATGAACTGACGAGATTTAAAACTTCCAGCTCTCCTGACTTCACAAGAGCGTTAAAATTATATGCTGAAAATATTGAGCCGTCCTACAGAACAGATACTAATGAGATCACTTATTGGCTAGATAATTTTGAGCGCCAATTTGGAGATGCGTTTATTGTCCTGGGCCTCTATTTAAATGGCATCTTGATTGGTTTCACCGAATTAGCTTACTTTAAAGAGGAATGTTTTGTACAAGTCGATTATCTTGTCATTGAAAAAAATTATCGAAAAAATAATGCTTTTTATGAGTTCATAGATAAAATAGGCCGCTTTTTGACGGATGAAGAGATTATCTTCGATTATATCATTTGTGAGGTTGGTTGCTATTTTGATAATCTCGAACCAACTGAATCGTCTAAAACTTTGATCAGGTTATTGAAAATGTCACACTTTGGAGTGCTTAAGTGCGCTTATTATGTACCGCAGTTAGGCCACAAAAACTACGAAAGCCAAATGCGCGCCATTTTGATGATCTACAGCAACGACGAGCTTAAACAGTTAAAAAAGGAGACTTACCTCATGATTGTTAATGCATTATATTATAAATATTATGAGCGTTGGTATAGATTGGTGTTTAACGAGGGAGAGCAATTAGCCTATAAAAAGACGATAGATCAATTATTTGAGCATATAAAAAAGGACGTTGAGAACCGCAAAACCATTGACATTAATGGCTACCAAAACTTACTACCCTTAAATCCCACTGATTTTAATGTGGTTAGGGCCAATAATGGTACGAAACTCATTTCATTCATTTTTATTTTTATCTTCTCCTTGGGCGTTTTCGCTTGTATCGCGTTGATCATTAAGAATAAGTTCGACATTGACATTGAAAAACAAGCCTTTTTATTTACGCTGTCAATTATAGTAGCCTCTATTCTAACATCTTGGATTTTTGGTAATAAAACTGACTTAGGTAGGAAGCTGGTGGAAAAGTTATTAGACAAGCTCTAACTATCGGATGTAAACCTT
>Ga0134128_10005953_pt1 | contig 14767 bp, 7 predicted proteins | sample KB31754_FD_96462 | JGI IMG/M metagenome (GOLD analysis project Ga0134128, IMG submission 96462) | Terrestrial soil microbial communities with excess Nitrogen fertilizer from Kellogg Biological Station, Michigan, USA - KB3-175-4 | ecosystem: Environmental > Terrestrial > Soil > Unclassified ... | reverse complement strand
GGGCTGGCTGGAGCTGGGCCGTCGGCGCCGGACGCAGCGTCTCCGGCAGCGGGACGCGAGACTGCGGGACACCTCCTAGCAGCGAGACACTTGGGCGCGGCGTACCTGTCCGCTGGACGCTGCTACGGCTGACCCGCTGTCGCTCGGCCGGTGGCCGGTCGGCCGCGACGTGCGGCGTGCGGCGCTGGCTCGGGTTAGTGATGAAGACCTGCTCGCGCCAGATATCGATCGGCCGGGACTGCCGTTTGCCGTACAACAGCTCAGGCCTGGTCAGCGCGCCAGCCGCGAACAAGGCGGCCGCGGCCCGGGCCAGAGACTGATCTTCGGCCGGGTCGCCGTCGATGCTGACCACCGGAACCCGGCGCCGCTGACCGGCGCCCGAGCCCCCGACCCCGCCGAGCTGGCCGATCGCCCTGGTGAGGTCGCGGTCCCGGCCGGTCTGGAGCAGCAGCGTCGCACCGATCGCGCCAAAGCGCACCGCCGAAGCCAGCCGCTGCGGCCGGGACAGCCCCGATGGCCAGAGCTCTACCGCCGAGAGCCTGGCCCCCGGCTCAGTCGACCGGGCGTCGAGCAGTTCGGCGCTTAGCATCTTGATGATGTCGTCGGCGTCGGTCAGCTGGGTTCCGGTGCAGCCGGAGACCAGCCGGCAGCGGGGCGGGCCGAATTCGAACGTCGCGTACTCATCGAGCGCGCTGCTCAGGCTGCCGGGCGCGGCGGTCACCGACGCGGTCAGTGCCGCGGCTCGGAGCCGGTTCAGCGCGCCCACCTCCGCCTGCCCGATGCAGCCGGCCCAGGCCAGTCCCGCCAGCTCGCCGATCCCGTGCCCGACGGCCGCCTTCGGCTGGACACCGAGTTCGTCGAGCCTGCGCAGCACGGCCAGGGACCGGCCGAGCTGGGTGTCCGGCAGCTCGGCGTCATCCTGCGGCTGGCCGGACAGCAGCAGCGTGACCCGGCCGTCGGCATTGTCGGCCACGAAGATGCCCGGCCTGGCGCTGATCAGGCTCCCGGTCAGCTTCGGCAGCATCGTGATCGCCTCACGGGCGAGCCTGGCCAGCTGCTCCTGCCTGGTCGCCACGATCGCCGCCCTGGCCCGGCCCTGGCTGTTCCAGGCGGCCTCGACTGCGAGCTGGGCGGCGAGATCTTGCAGCTGGGCATCGGACAGCCAGGGAGCGACCTCGGCGATCCTGGTCAAGATCTCGGTCAGTTCGGCCCGGTCGGCGGCATGTACCAGGAAGGCCGACGGCGGGAAGCAGGCGATCGGCGTCCGGCCATAGGCCGGCGGGCGGAATCCTCTGTCTGCCCCGGCCGACTGCCTGGCCGGGGCGGCGCGGAGCACGAGGTGCGCGCTCAGCCCGTCGGTGCTGCGGGCGGTGACGCCGGCCTGCCGGATGCCGTCTGGCCAGGGCGTCGGTGCCGTCGGCGCCCAGAGGCCAGACCCGGCCTCGCGCAGCATCCGGTGCGGTGTGCCGACGCCGGCTGAAGGCGGGATCACCCCGTGGGAGGCGGCGAGCACGGCCTTGATCAGTCCCGCCGTCCCCGCCGCCGCTCGCGTATTGCCGATATTGGCCGTGATCGAGCCGAGCGCGGCCCGGCGCGGCCTGGTCGTCAGCATCGCGAGTGCTTCTAGTTCGGCCTCGTCGGCCGGTCCGGTGCCCAGGCCGCAGCCCTCGATGAGCTGGATATCGCCCGGGTCGACCTGAGCCATCTCATGGGCTCGGCGCATCGCCAGCAGCAGGCAGGCAGGGTCGTCGGCGCGGCGGCTCCGCTGGGCGCTGGTCGCGCTGCCCCAGCCGAGGATCTCCGCGTAGATCGGCAGGTCCGCCTTGCGCGCGTCGGCCGTGCGCATCAGCAGCACCATGCCGCAGCCCTCGCCGGGCAGGAACCCGGTCGGGTTCTCGTCGTAGATCCGCATGTCCGCGGTGGCCAGGACGCCGGTCTTCGCCAGGCCCACCAGGTCGAGCGGGTCGAGGCTGACGTCCACTCCGCCGGCCATCGCGATATCAAGCTCGCCGCTGACCAGCGCCGAGCAGGCCGAGGCGATCGCGGAGAGCGAGGACGCGCCGCCGGTGTCGATCGTGAAGCCGCCGCCGGTGAAGCCGAAGTGCGCGCAGATCGTCGTCGCGATCGAACCGGGCGTGGATCCGGCCAGCGTCTGCTCGGTGACCGGGGGGAGCGGCGACAGGTAACGCGTGGCCGCCGCCTTGAGCACCGTCTCGGCCAGTTCGGGCGGAGCCTGCGCTTCGAACAGCGCGTCCGCCAGTACCTGCCGCGAATAGGGCCAGCGCAGCCGGAGCAAGTTCGACCGCGACCCGTCGCCAGTGAGCGTGTTGCCGATATAGACACCGGCCCGGTCCTTGGACAGGCCCGATCCGCCGGCGAAACCGGCGGCGGCCATCACGCTGGCCGCCGTCTCCAGCGCCAGCCAATGCGCCGGGTCGGCGCTGTAGTAAGCGGTCTGGGAGATGCCGAAGGCCGCCCGGTCGAACCGCCAGCCTTCGATCAGGGCCGCGCGAGTGCTGTAGGTGGCATCGGCGGTCGCCGGGTCGGAGCTGTAGTAGTCGGCGAGGTCGACCCGGCAGGGCGGAATCCGGCGGAACGTGCGTCGGCCGGACAGCGCCACGTTCAACAAGGCACCAGGGTCGTCGGCGTCGGGGTAGCGGCACGCGAGCCCGACGATCGCGATCGAGTGCCTCGTGTCGTCAACCAGCCGCACGTCGCCGGTGCTGACCGGGCGCGCGAACTTGTCCGTGTCGTCGAAGTCGGGGTGAATCTCGGGGTCCGGCGACACCGGCGGAGCCGGCGTCGCCGGACGCAGTCGAACCGTGACTTCCTCTTCCCAGAAGTCAGGATCCGGCTGGTCGACACCAAGATCGGCGTCGGCTCGGGCCCTGCCCCGCTTGCGGCCGCCGGCGCGCGAATGGCCGGATCGTCGAATATCCATCATTCCCCCGAATGGGGCCTGCCGCTACTTTACGCATTCATGCAGGCCCAGAGCTAAACCCCCGTTTGCCCAGGTCGGACCGCCAGCGACGAGAATTTGGGCAATTCTTACCGACCCTGCTGGCTGAACCGAGACGCCATTATCGAGGGCTGGTCAGAGCACGGTCAAGGCAGGTTACAAGGCTGGGCCAGCCCGACCCGGTTGGCGGCATCAGGGCTTAGATGGCGTGGTTCGGCGAGGTCGGGTACCCTATGGATCGTGCATCGCAGCAACCTGCTCCTTACTTAGCCGCGTGCGTGCGGGCCCGGTGGGACGACTCCCCGGGACGAACCAGCACCCACGCGGCCACCCCTCGTGCTACGAGGGGTTTTTTGTTTGGAGGCCAAGGTTGACGGGGGCGAAGCCCGTCGGGAACTATCGCGAGGAATGCAATGGAAAGCCAGGCTGCAGACAGGGCAGCAGAGAAGTGGGATCCGCGCGCCGTTCAGGACAAGTGGCTAGCCACCTGGAACGAGATGCGGCTGTTCGAGGCCGGCGATGATCCAGCTGACGCCAGGCCGCGCAAGTACGTACTGGACATGTTCCCCTACCCGTCCGGCGACCTGCACATGGGCCACGCCGAGGCGTACGCGGTGGCCGACGCCATCGCGAGGTACTACTTCCAGCGCGGGTTCAACGTGCTGCACCCGATCGGCTGGGACGCGTTCGGCCTGCCCGCCGAGAACGCCGCGATCAGGAGCAACTCGCATCCCAAGGACTGGACCTATGCGAACATCGAGACCCAGGCCGCCTCATTCCGCCGGTACGGGATCTCGTTCGACTGGACCAGGCGGCTGAACACCTGCGACCCGGAGTACTACCGGTGGACGCAATGGCTGTTCCTGCGGTTCTACGAGCGCGGCCTGGCCTACCGCCGCGACGGCTACGTCAACTGGTGCCCGAAGGACCAGACCGTGCTGGCCAACGAGCAGGTGATCGACGGCCGCTGCGAGCGGTGCGGCACCGAGGTCGTCCGGCGGATGCTGACCCAGTGGTACTTCAAGATCACCGAGTACGCCGACCGGCTGCTGGCCGACATGGCCCCGATCGAGAATCAGTGGCCTGACCGGGTGCTGCTGATGCAGCGCAACTGGATCGGCCGCAGCGAAGGCGCCGAGGTCAGCTTCGCGATCGAGGGCCGGGACGAGCCGGTCACGGTGTTCACGACCAGGCCCGACACGCTGTACGGAGCCACGTTCTTTGTGGTCGCGGCCGACTCGCCGCTGGCCGCCGAACTGTGCACGGCCGGGCAGCGAGACGAACTGGACGCCTACCTGCGCCAGGTCAGCAAGCTGACCGACATCGAGCGGCAGTCGGTCGAGCGTCCCAAGACCGGCGTGTTCCTGGGCCGGCACGCGATCAACCCGGTCAACGACGAGCGGATTGGCGTCTGGGCCGCGGACTACGTGCTGCCGGACTACGGCACCGGCGCGATCATGGCGGTGCCGGCGCACGACCAGCGCGATCTGGACTTCGCCCGTCAGTTCGGGCTGCCGGTCCGGGTCGTCGTCGAGACCGACCTGCCCGACCCCGGCCAGACCTGGCAGGCCACGCCCGGCGACGGCACGCTGGTCAATTCGGGACCGCTGGACGGCCTGAACAAATCTGCGGCGATCGCTGCGATCACCGAGACCCTGGCCGCCAAGGGCGAGGGCCGCGCGGCGGTCAGCTACCGGCTGCGGGACTGGCTGGTCTCCCGGCAGCGGTTCTGGGGCGCGCCGATTCCGATCGTCTACTGCGACGGCTGCGGCGAGGTCCCGGTACCGGACGACCAGCTGCCGGTGCGACTGCCCGACCTGCGCGGCCAGGATCTGCAGCCTAAGGGCGTCTCGCCGCTCGCGGCCGCGACCGACTGGGTCAACACGCAGTGCCCCAAGTGCGGCGGTCCGGCCCGTCGCGACACCGACACGATGGACACCTTCGTCGACTCGTCCTGGTACTTCCTGCGGTACTGCTCGCCGGACTATGACTTCGGGCCGTTCGAAGTGGACGCGGTCCGGCGGTGGAGCCCGGTCGACCTGTATGTCGGCGGCGTCGAGCACGCGATCCTGCACCTGTTGTACAGCCGGTTCTTCACCAAGGTCCTGCACGACATGGGCATGATCGACTTCACCGAGCCATTCGTGGCCATGGTGAACCAGGGCCAGGTGATCAACCAGGGCAAGGCGATGTCGAAGTCGCTGGGCAACGGCGTCAACCTGGGCGAGCAGCTGGCCGCGCACGGCGTGGACGCGATCAGGCTGACCATGGTGTTCGCCAGCCCGCCCGAGGACGACATCGACTGGGCCGATGTTCGCCCCGAGGCGTCGGTGAAGTTCCTGGGCCGCGTGGTCAGGATCGCCTCCGACGTGGGCGCGGGGCTGGGGACCGGTCCGGTCGGGACGGGCGATGTCGAGCTGCGCCGGGTCACGCATAAGACCATTGAGGAAGTCACCCGGCTGATCGAGTCGACCAGGCTGAATGTGGCTGTGGCCAGGCTGATGGAGCTGGCGACCGCGACCAGGCGGGCGATCGACACCGGGCCGGGCGCCGATGACCCGGCGGTCAGGGAGGCGGCGCAGACGCTGGCTGTGCTGCTGTCGGTGTTCGCGCCGTACACGGCCGAGGAATGCTGGGAGATCCTGGGCCACCAGCCTTCGGTCGCGCTGGCTGGCTGGCCGGCCGCGGACCCGGCCCTGCTGGTCCAGCACGAGATCACCTGCGTGGTCCAGGTCAACGGCAAGGTGCGGGACCGGCTGACCGTACCCCCGTCGATCGGCGAGGACGAACTGCGTGAGCTGGCGCTGGCCGCGCCCGGGATTGTCAGGGCACTGGACGGCCGTGGAATCAAGACGGTGATCGTGCGGGCGCCGAAGCTGGTGAACGTCGTTCCCGAGGCGGGGTGACCAGCCCCGGGCCGGACTGGCCTCTGGGAGCTAGGCGGAGAACACGCGCAAAGCGTTATCGCTAAAAGGCAGTGTTGTTCACCGGACCAAGCCCGCAACAGGAGCACCTGTTATCTGAATGATCGGGCCTGGTCCGGTGGTCAGACTCGGCGGAGTACCGCGACGACCCGGCCGAGGATCTCGGCCTCATCGCCCGGAATTGGGGTGTAGGCAGGGTTGTGCGGCATTAGCCAGACGTGACTGCCCGAGCGCTTGAACGTCTTCACGGTAGCCTCGCCCTCGATCATCGCGGCGATGATGTCGCCGTTCTCGGCCACGGGCTGCTGCCTGACCACGACCCAGTCGCCGTCCACGATGCCGGCATTCATCATCGAGTCGCCCACGACCTTCAGCAGGAAGAGCGTGCCCTCGCCCACCAGCGAGCGCGGCAGCGGGAAAATGTCCTCAATCGACTCTTCCGCGAGGATCGGGCCGCCCGCCGCGATCCGGCCGACAACCGGAACGTAGGCGGCTTCCTGGGACGTGATGTCCATGGGAAGCTCGTCTTCATCGAAACCAGGTTCGGGTCGGACGGCGGGATGTCCTGGCAACCTGACCTCAACCGTGCGCGGCCTTCCGGCGTCCCGGCGCAGGTAACCCTTGTTCTGCAGCGTCGAAAGCTGGTACGACACGCTTGAGGTACTGGTCAGTCCGACGGCCTCGCCGATCTCGCGCATGGACGGCGGATAGCCGCGCCGCTGCACGGATTCGCGGATAACTTGCAGTACTTTCCGCTGCCGCCACGTGAGCACATGGTCGGGATCTGGCTGGTCAGGCAGGTCAGGCACCGGTACGGGGACGCTGCCGCGCGGCTTGCGGCCCGGCTTGGCCTTGCGCCGGTCATCGCCTTTTGACCCGGCGTCGGCGTCCTGCGGCGACTCGCCGATCATGCCCGTGCTCCCGAAAGCTTGCGGGCCGCCGAGTGCTTGAGTCCCAAGAACCCCTCCGTTTTCTGTATCGCTAGTCATCCCGGCCTCCCGGTCGATGGCTGTTTTGTCACTGCCGACGCTAGCGCTTCACTCCAGTCACATCAAACATCTGTTCGACGGATGTCGAAAGTGTCGGACCCCTGCGGTATAAGTTCTGTCGTACCTTCGTTCGATCGAACGTTCTTACGATAGAACGAGTGATCGATCGAACAGTCGTTCGCGAACGGTAGTGGGCGCAGGGCAGTAGGTACGGAGCAGTCGAGAGTGCAGGAGGCGCAATGGACACGACGAGTGCCGCCGAGGCCAATCTCAATGCCAGAGTTCGGCCGCAGATTGTCGCGCTGCGGGCGAAGACTCCATATCCGAAGCGGCGGCCTCAGGGTGCGGCCGCGATTTCTGCTGGCGGACCGAGGCCGGCGCTGTCGCTGGTAGGGGCGGGACCTGCGGCCGATGGGCCAGGGGCGGCCAGGTCCGGGTCGGGGGCGGGGGTGCGGTTGTCAGTGGTGAAGCTGTCCGCGGCCGAGCCGCCCGCGGCGGGTCGGGCGGTAGCCGGGGCGGGTCGGCCGGCGGCCGGTGCGCGTACGCCGATCAAGCTGACCAGGCGCGGGCGGGTCGTCGTCGGGACGCTGATCGGCCTCGCCGTGGCGACGGTGGCGGTTCTGATCTGGTTCGGCGTGGCCGGTCAGGCGGAGGCGTCTAGTCACGTCGGCCCGAGGTTGCCGGCCAGCGACTCCGTGTCGCGAGTCGTGGTGCGCCCTGGAGACACGCTCTGGGAGATCGCCGCCAAGGCTGAGCCGAACGCCGATCCGCGCGCGACCATCGGCGAGATTCTCGACCTGAACTCGCTCACCGGCACGGCGGTCCGCATCGGCCAGGTCCTGTTCGTCCCCAAGGGCTAGATCCTGATCCGGCGCCTGGGCGTGTCGGCCATGACACGTTCGGCTTGGATGATCACTGCAACGGAGGTACGTTCCGGTCAACCGATATTGTTGAGCCAGCCGATATGGCGGTGCCATCGGCGGGTGTTGGTTCTGCAGTATTGGCTGGCGCGTTGAGCGGAGGTCGTATGCGCCTCGGTCGGGCTCGGCTCGGTGCGGCCGCGTTGCTGGCGTCAGCGTTCGCGCTGGTCGGCGCGGTGACCTTGCCTGCTTCGAGTCTGGCCGCGACGGGCGCTCGGCTGACGCGAACCCACCATGCGGCTCGGCTTGCGGGAGCGCGCGACCACGTCCGGTCCGAAAGGACGTTCCGCCGGTTGGGTGAGGTGGCGACGATCGGGGTCGGTCGGCTGCCGACGTCGGTCGCGGTCGATCAGCACACCGGCACGGTCTGGGTGGTCAACAGCCTCGATGGTTCGGTTTCCGAGATCAGCGAGGCTCGCCGGGCGGTGGTCGCGACGATCAAGGTCGGCTCCAGCCCGGTCGGTGTCGCAGCCGACCCGAAGACCGGCACGATCTGGGTCACTTGCCTGGGTCCGTTCGACCGGCCTGATCAGGACGACATGGTCGCGGTGATCAGCGAGGCCTCCAGGACCGTGGTGGCGAGGATCAAGGTCGGCCGGGCTCCTTTCGGAATCGCCGCTGATCCGCACACGGGCACGGTCTGGGTCGCCAACGCGAATTCCTATTCCGTTTCGGAGATCAGCGAGGCGCGCCGATCGGTGGTGGCGACGCTGCAGACCGGGAGCGACGGCGCTCCTGACAGCGTCGCGGTCGACTCGGTGCGGGGCCTGGTCTGGATCGGCAAGCTCGGCGGAGGTGTCGGCGAGATCGATGAGCCGACGAAATCGGTGGTCGCGACGCTTCGGGTCGACCCTGGCGCGAGGCGCAACGCACTCAACGCCATTGCCGTCGATCCGGAAGCTGGCACGCCGTGGGTCGCCACCGACTTTTACGACGGCAGCAGCTACCACAGTTATGCCTCGCAGTTGGATCAGGTCCATCGCAAGGTACTGGCCAGCGTGGTCGTCCCCAAGGCCTCGGTGCTGGACAACGTCGCCGACGGGATCGCCGTCGACCCGGCGACCGGTACCGCGTGGGTGGCCGAGAACGGTGCGAACACGCTGACCTTGATCAGCGAGGGGAATCAGCAGGTCGCCAGGAACCTGCTCGTCGGCGGTCAGCCGGTCGCGGTGGCGGTCGACCCGGCGACCAGCACGACCTGGGTGGTCAACAACTATGACGGGTCGGTGTCGGAGTACGCCTACGGCAGCCCTGCGTTCACCACCGGGGCGCGGCTCAGCTTCCCGGCCGGCGTCAGGGGAAAGTTCGCTGTTCACACGCGTGGTTACCCGATCGCGGTCATGACCGTGCACGGCACGCTCCCGCCGGGCATGCGGTGCAGGCTCGGCAGCGGCACCGTCGTGATCAGCGGCAAGCCCGCGCTATCGGCGATCAAGCACACCTACGAGATCACTGTTTCGGCGGACAACGGCATCGGCCGCGATGGCGAGCACTACACCGTCAGCCAGCTGCTGACGATCAAGATCGACTAGATCGCTAGCTCAGCTGTAGCGGCCGATCGCGTCGGCCAGCCGTCGCAGATGCCGGCGTCCCCAGGGATTCTGGCCGTCGGCTGAGATTACGGCCAGGTAGGCGAAGACCCGCCAGAGTTCCCGGCGTCCTGCGAAGCCGTCGTCAATCGGCTTGATCTCGCCGTAGCCGCCGAACACTTCCGCCGGAACCGGCTCGAAGTAGTCCACCAGCGCCAGGTCGACTTCCGGATGCCCGAAGTACGGACAGGCGTCGATCACGACCGCGCCGCTGGGGGTGGCCAGAAAGTTGTTCTGCTGGGCGTCGCCGTGGAGCAGGCTCGGTCGTACTTCTGGGCCGCACAGGTCGGGCAGCCGGTCAAGGATGCGTTCGATGCCGTGGGCGAGTTCGCCGGGGAGGTTGCCCGAGTCGACCGCGACCTTCAGCATTGGCCTGACCCGGCGGCCGGCGTAGAAATCGGGCCAGGTGCTGGCCGGAACCGGCCGGTTGTCCTGCGGGAACGGGCCGAAGTAGCCGTCTAGGTCGGCGAGGCCGAAATGCGTGTGATGTACCTCGTGCAACCTCGCCAGGGTGCGGCCGATCGCACGGAAGTCGTCGGGGGAGCGGTCAGTCGTGCGCTCGGGCAGTGCCTCGAACAGCAGCAGCCATCTCGTTCCTTGGGCTGCGGACGCCGGAATTTCGGCGATGCCGGTGGCGACTGGGGTTGGCGTGGCCGCCGAACTCAGTTTGGTGATCAGTGCGAGCCCGGCCAGTTCGCGGGTGAACTGGACCCGGCCGTCGTCGGCCGAGCTCAGCTTGGCGAATACGCTGAACGGCTCTCCGCGCAAGATGCCGCAGGGGTGAGCGGAGCGGTCATTGAGATCGGTGAAGCCTTCGCAGGCCCACTGTCTCCCGAGATGCTCGGTGGCCGCGCGCTCGGCGGCCGCGATGATCATCGGATCCAGCAGCGGATGGGTCAATCCGTCCGCACCTCGCTCGGTCTCCAGTACCCGCTCGAGCCGGGGCGCGCGGCGCGGCGGCTCTAGAGGAACTCTAGGCGCCGAGGTTGTCGGGGAGGATGGGGCTGTGAGGGACTGGGTGGAGTGGCATCTGGCTTATCAGGATCCGGAATCGGCGCTGAGCCGGCGCCTTGAGCGGGTGAGGCAGCATCTCGCGAAGGCGATCGACGATGCTCCGGCGGGCCAGGTCAGCCTGGTGAGCTTGTGCGCCGGCCAGGGGCACGATGTGCTCGGCGTGCTGCCGGGCCATCGGCGGCGCGACGACGTCCGGGCGCTGCTGGTCGAGTTTGACCCCGGCAACGCCGGCCTCGCCCGGCGCGATGCCCAGGAGGCCGGCCTTACCCAGGTTCAGGTGCGCGAGGCGGACGCGGGTGACGTGGGCAACTACGCCGATGCGTTGCCAGCCCAGGTGCTTCTGCTTTGCGGCATCTTCGGCAACATCAGCGACGCCGAGATCGAGCGGGTGGTCCGGGCGGCACCGGCGATGTGCGCGCCGGGGGCGACCGTGATCTGGACCAGGCACCGCCGGGAACCGGACATGACGGCACGGATCAGGTCGTGGTTCGAGGCGAGCGGCTTCGACGAGGTCGCGTTCGACGCACCGGACACCGGGGGGACACTGGTCGGCGTCGGCGTGCACCGCCTTAGCCGGCCGGGCCTGGCACCGGCGACCTTGCCGGAGGGCCAGTTGTTCGCATTCCGGACCGAGGCTGACTAGCCGGGAGACTGTCGGTGGGGCGTGGTAGGCCTAAGGCAGGGATGCAGGGATGCCGACACGCCGGCGACATCGACACGAATCCGGGCGGACGCCACGCCTGGCGCGGGCTCGCTAGCTGGGACAGTTGCTGTCGGCGAGGTCGGTGACTGGCCCGCGCGACCGAGTCTCTGGACAAGACGACTTGCGCATCGCAATGCGTTGGACCACAATATCTAGTACTTACACGGCTGTAGTTCTTCCACAGTTTGTGATCAACTAGACTGAGTGCGCAGTGGTGGTGCTTGCACGACCAGGCCCGCAGGGGGTGATCGCATGTTCTGCCCATACTGCCGGTATCCGGATAGCCGGGTTATCGATAGCCGCACAGCTGAGGACGGCGCCGCGATTCGCCGCCGCCGGTCCTGCCAGGAGTGCGGGCGGCGGTTCACTACGCAGGAGACCGTGATTCTCATGGTCGCCAAGCGCAGTGGCGCGACCGAGCCGTTCAACCGCGACAAGATCGTCCGGGGCGTTCGGCGTGCTTGCCAGGGCAGGCCGGTGACTGAGGACCAGCTCGCCATCTTGGCTCAGCGGGTCGAGGAAGTGATCAGGTCACGAGGGCTCGGTGAGGTGCCGTCGCAGGAGGTGGGCCTGGCGATTCTCGGCCCGCTCCGGCAGCTCGACGAGGTCGCGTACCTGAGATTCGCGTCCGTGTACCGGGGGTTTGAGTCGCTGGCGGATTTCGAGGCGGAAATCTCGTCGCTGCGGGCTGCGCGGGAGGCCGCTAGGGAGGCCGCGCGGGACGCCCAGTCCAAGCGGCTCGGCGGCAGCGATGACGCGACCGCTCACGGGCTCGACGAGGAGTGGCTAGCCGCCGGCGAGGTCCTGGTCCGTGGCGGCAACGGCAGCGGTCAGGGCAACGGCAATGGCAACGGCAACGGAAAAGGCACGTAGCCGCCGGTCAGCACCGGTTGGCGGTCGAAATACAACATCGCAGTCGAATGCAACATCGGAAGAGAGCCGGGTGGCTCGTGATGGAATCCGTGCGATTCCGAAGGGGGAAGGACATGGCTGAGACGCCGAGCGGGCCCTTCAAGCAAAACAGCGCTGCCACGCAGAGCAGCTCCGCAACTGCGAACGGCTCTGCGCAGAACAAGGGTGCCCGCACGGGTCTTGAGATCCGCCGTATCTACACCCGCGAGGGTGTCCATCCCTATGACGAGGTGACCTGGGAACGCCGGGACGTCGTGATGACGAACTGGCGCGACGGCTCGGTCAACTTCGAGCAGCACGGCGTGGAGTTCCCCGACTTCTGGTCGGTCAACGCGGCCAACATCGTCACGACGAAGTACTTCCGGGGTGCGGTCGGCGGCCCGCAGCGCGAGTGGAGCCTGAAGCAGCTCATCGACCGGGTCGTGAGCACGTACGCCGAGGCCGGCCGCAAGCACGGCTACTTCGCCACCGAGAAGGACGCCGAGATCTTCGATCACGAGCTGACCTACGCGCTTGTGCACCAGATCTTCAGCTTCAACTCCCCGGTCTGGTTCAACGTCGGAACCTCCTCGCCGTGGCAGGTCTCCGCGTGCTTCATCCTCGCCGTCGATGACCAGATGGAGTCGATTCTCGACTGGTACCGCGAGGAAGGACTGATCTTCAAGGGCGGCTCGGGCGCCGGCGTCAACCTGTCCAGGATCAGGTCCAGCCGGGAACTGCTCGCCTCGGGCGGCACGGCCAGCGGGCCGGTGTCGTTCATGCGCGGCGCCGACGCCTCGGCCGGGACCATCAAGTCCGGCGGCGCCACTAGGCGCGCGGCCAAGATGGTGGTGCTCGACGTCGACCACCCCGATGTCGAGGAGTTCATCGAGACCAAGGCCAAGGAAGAGGAGAAGGTCAGGGTCCTGCGCGACGCCGGATTCGACATGGACCTGGGCGGCAAGGACATCGTCAGCGTCCAGTACCAGAACGCCAACAACTCGGTCCGCGTCTCCGATGAGTTCATGCAGGCGGTCGAGCGGGACGGCGACTTCGATCTGGTCGCGCGCCAGACCGGCCTGACGCTGAAGACGATCAAGGCGAAGGACCTGTTCCGCCAGATGGCCAAGGCCGCCTGGGAGTGCGCCGACCCCGGCATCCAGTACGACGACACGATCAACGGCTGGCACACCTGCCCGGAATCGGGGCGGATTACGGCCAGCAACCCGTGCTCGGAGTACGTCCACCTGGACAACTCCTCGTGCAACCTGGCCAGCATCAACCTGCTGAAGTTCCTCCGTGAGGACGACACCTTCGATGTCGACCGGTTCAAGCGGATTACCGAGCTGGTCATCACGGCGATGGACATCTCGATCTGCTTCGCCGACTTCCCGACCGAGAAGATCGCCGTCACTACCCGCGCGTATCGTCAGCTTGGCATCGGCTACGCGAACCTCGGCGCGCTGCTGATGGCGACCGGGCACGCCTACGACTCCGACGGCGGACGGGCGATCGCGGCGGCGATCACGTCGCTGATGACCGGCACGGCCTACCGTCGCTCGGCCGAGCTGGCCAAGGTGGTCGGCCCGTACGACGGCTACGCGCGCAACGCTTCGGCCCACAAGCAGGTCATGGTCAAGCACGCGAACGCCGGCCGGGACATGGCCAAGCCCGCCGGCAGCGACGCCGCGATCCTGGCGGCGGCTAACCGGGAGTGGGACGAGTGCCTGCGGCTCGGCGAGGCGAACGGCTACCGCAACGCCCAGGCCAGCCTGCTCGCGCCGACCGGCACGATCGGCTTGATGATGGACTGCGACACCACCGGGGTCGAGCCGGACCTGGCCCTGGTCAAGTTCAAGAAGCTGGTCGGCGGCGGCTCGATGCAGATCGTCAACCAGACCGTGCCGCGCGCGCTGAAAAACCTCGGCTACCTGCCCGAGCAGGCCGAGGCGATCATCGAGCACATCTCCGAGCACGGCAACGTGATCGGCGCTCCCGGCCTCCGGCTCGAGCACTACGAGGTCTTCGACTGTGCGATGGGCGAACGCGCGATCAGCGCCATGGGCCACGTCCGGATGATGGCCGCCGTCCAGCCCGCCCTGTCGGGCGCGATCTCCAAGACGGTCAACCTGCCAGAGTCGGCAACCATCGAGGACATCGAGAAGATCTACTTCGAGGGCTGGAAGCTCGGCCTGAAGGCACTGGCGATCTACCGCGACAACTGCAAGGTCGGCCAGCCGCTGTCGGCCGCCAAGCGCAAGCCAGAAGCGGCCGCGGCCGCGGAGCCCGTCGCGGCCCCGGCTGCCGCGGCTGCGGCTGCGGCCGCGGCGGTCGCCCACGACCAGCGCCCGGTGCGGCGCCGGCTGCCCAGGCAGCGGCCGGCCACGGTCACCCGGTTCTCTGTGGCCGGCTCCGAGGGCTACATGACGGCGTCGACCTACCCGGACGACGGCGTCGGCGAGGTGTTCCTCAAGCTCGGCAAGCAGGGTTCGACGCTGGCCGGCGTGATGGACGCGTTCTCGGTCGCGATCTCGGTCGGCCTGCAGTACGGGATTCCGCTTGAGTCCTACGTCGCCAAGTTCACCAACATGCGGTTCGAGCCGGCCGGCATCACCGACGACCCGGACATCAGGATGGTCAGCTCGGTGATGGACTACATCTTCCGCCGGCTCGCGCTCGACCATCTGCCCCGCGACCAGCGGGCCGAGCTGGGCATCCTGTCGGTGGCCGAGCGGACGGCGGCGCTCGACGGGGGCGGCCAGGCCGCATCAAGCGACG
>Ga0134128_10005952_pt1 | contig 14772 bp, 14 predicted proteins | sample KB31754_FD_96462 | JGI IMG/M metagenome (GOLD analysis project Ga0134128, IMG submission 96462) | Terrestrial soil microbial communities with excess Nitrogen fertilizer from Kellogg Biological Station, Michigan, USA - KB3-175-4 | ecosystem: Environmental > Terrestrial > Soil > Unclassified ... | reverse complement strand
CCCGCCTTCTGGGCGCTTCACAAGTTTCATCATTCTGCCGAGAGCCTCTCGCTTCTCACCTCCGCGCGCAGTACGGAGCTCGCCAGAGGCATCGAGGCCGGCCTGGTGTTCGCGCCGGCGGCTTTCCTCACGGAGGCGACCGCCCCGGTACCGCCCATCCACAGCCCGATGTTCGCCATCGCGGTGGTCTACTTCATATACAGCACATTCGTCGGCATCAACGGCTACTTCGTGCATTCCAACCTGACGACCGATTATGGCTGGATCGGCCGCTGGCTGATCGTCTCTCCGCGAATGCACCGCCTGCACCATGCCAAGTCGCCGAATTATCACGACAGGAACTTCACCTTCGACCTCGTCATCTGGGACCGCTTGTTCGGGACTTATGCGGCCTGCGCGCCTGATACGGACCCGCGGACCATACCGCTCGGCCTCGAGGAGAATCCCTTCAATGCCCATGGCACCGTCGCAGGAGCGCTGCGGGAGTATTTCCTCGGCACCTACCTCGTGTTCTTTCAGGAGCTGCGCAGGGGCTTGCGCGCCTGGATCCCGATGCGCAGTGTAGCCGAGCGCCGGATCGCGAGATTCATAGGTTCCTCGTAGTAGAGGAAGAGCCCGATCGCGAGCGCCCAGGTCACGGCGAAAGTGGCGAGCACCAGAGCGGGTCGGTACCCCGGAAGAGCCCTGAGCAGCGGCATGCTGAGGTAATCGATGATCAGCATGTGCATCAGATAAAAAGAATAGGAGCTGCGGCCGAGAAGCCGTGAGAGGCCACAGGAGAGCGCCCGCGACAGCACCGTGTCCTCCCGGATGAGTCCGCAATAAAGGAGCGCGATGGGCGCCGGTATCAGGAAGTTGTTGATGAAGACGATGGCGGCCGTCGTATCCGGCGGCCGATGGCGGTAGATGAGCACCATGGCCAGGCAGAGTGCCGAGACCGCGGCGAGGCCGGCCAGCGTGAGCCTCCTGCCCTGCAAGTGCAGCTCACCCGCCCGCTCGAGCCGCGTAACGTAGAGCGCGAGCCACACTCCCGCGAAGAACTCCGCGAAGTGCCCGAAGAACGTCGTGGAGAGCACGAACAGCGGCGTGTGGAGGAAGCGGATGTCGAGCTCCGACACCCCGAGCGCGGCGCCGAGCAGAGCGGCCCCGAGCGCGAACACCGCCGTGAAGCCTCGCCGCCGGGCGAGGATCATGAGCAGCGGCGCGAGGGCGTAGAAGCATTCCTCCACCGTCAGCGACCAGCTCGGCTGCAGAATGATTCTCGAGGGGAAAAAGAGCGCGTGCGTGAGCGTGTAGTTCGTGGCGAGCACCGCCGGCTGCAGGTCCCGCTGCAGACAGAGCGCGATCGTCAGCAGCAGGAAGTACACCGGATAGATGCGCGCGAACCGGTTGATGAAGTACCTCGACAGCCACGCGGGCTTGATCTCGGCCTGCTCGTGGTAGATGCGCACGATGAGAAAGCCGCTCAAGGCGTAGAAGAACGCCATGACATTGATGATGATGTGCCAATCGGGCCGCAGTGGGAAATGAGCGAAGAACACCGCGATGGCACCGAACGCGCGGATGCCCGTGAGCGCCGGATATCGCTCCTTGCCCGAGCCCGGGCCGCTCATGAGGGCGCCGGAGTGTCAGCACACACCCTGAGCACTCCCTGCCGATTGCCGGCCGCCCCTTGTTTGCCTGCCACCTCTCGCATCGCAAAGCTGCGCATAGGTCGAGCTGCCGCTGAGCCTGCCTCTCTCGAGCTCGAAGATGACGTCGCAGTACCGCAAAGAGCTGAGCCGGTGCCCCGTCATGATGATGGTCCGCCCTGCCCGAATCGCGAGCAGCGCATCGACGATACTCTCCTCCGCGGCCGCATCGAGCTCGCTCGTAGCCTCATCGAGAATCAGCACCGATCCGCCCCGATGGAATGCCCGGGCGAGCCCCACCCTCTGCCGCTGGCCCCCGCTCAGGCGGGCGCCCCGCTCGCCGATGCGCTCGCAGTCCCTGCCCGAGAGGGCCGATGCGCATTCCTGGAGACGGGCCACCCGCAGCGCATTCTGCAACCGATGCGGGTCATGCGGAGTCGATCCCACCCCGAGCGCAATGTTCTCGCTCAGCGTCGCATCGAGCAGAGACACCTGTTGCGGAACGTAGGCGATCGTGGATTGCCAGGCCTCGCGATTCGCTGCATCGATGGCAACACCGTCGACTGCGAGCTCTCCCGAGGACGGCGTCAGCAGCCCTGCCAGTATGTCGAGCAGAGTCGTCTTTCCCGAGCCGTTCTCCCCGACGATACCCACGATCGCGCCGGCGGGGATGCAAAGGCTGATGCCGCCGAGCACTTCCGCCGCGCCCGTGGCGTAACGAAACGACACATTCTCCAGGCGTATCTCACGCACCGGCCGGATACACCACTCGTCATCGACGTCCTCGATGCGCGCGAGACGCTCGCGCGCCCTCGCACGCCGAATGTCCTCCGCGATACTGTCGAGTGCGGGGCGATCCGCACGAATGCGCACCAGCGCCACGAATGCCTGTTGCAGCGAAGGTAACAGTCTGTAAATGGCGAACGCCATGAACGACAGTGCGGCGATCCAGGAAGGGTGCGCGCCGTTGCCACCCGAGAGGAAGAGCGTACTGCCGACCAGCGCGCAGACGGTTGCAATCTCGAGGATGTGCCGCGGAGCCTGTGAGATGGCGAGGGTGCTCAGCATCGTCCGCGAGATCTCGCTGCAGGCAGTAGTGAACCGGCGGGCGAACGCCGGCTGCGCGCGCAGCAGCAGGATCTCCTTGATCGCCCCCAGGCTCTCGCTGACGATCCGGGAGCGCTCGTCGTAGTGACGGCTTTCCTCCGCGCCGTTTCGCAGGAGTTTGCCGCTTGCGGCGATGTAAATGAGGCCATAGCTGCCGCCCAGCAGGGCAAGCGCAAGAGCGGCGACCAGGGGCTCGACCCACAGCATCGAGCCCACGATGAGCGCAATGGTGGCGAGATTGGCGCCGAGCAGGAGCAGGCTCTGCAGGATGCCGACGGTGACCCGGCGCGATTCGTGAAGAAGCTTGGCCGAGAGTGTCCCGCTGTGGGTGCCGAGGTGGAACTCGTAACTGCGGGCGAGGTACTCGGCGAACAGAGCGCAATTGAAGGAATCCCCAACTTTGAGAGCGAAGCGGCTGAGGAGCAGCGCACCGGCGAGGTTGATGGCATTCGCAATCGTCACCAGCGCGACGAAGACGGCTCCGAGCACGAGTGCGAAGTGGGTCCCCCTGCCGCCGGCCGCCTCGAAGCCGAGGAGGCGGAACAGCAAGCGCAGTACGCCACTGCGATTCACGGCACCGGGATCCGCCAGAACGGTGAGGAACGGCAGTATCGCGGCGATTCCGACGACCGTCGCGACCGCCATGAGCACCGAGAGCAGCTGCAATGCGAGCAGTCGGGCTTTCTGCCCGCGGTCGAGGAGCTGCCATAGGGTCCGTAGGATCATCGCGCGGAACCGGCTGCCGCGAGAGTCAGTCGGTGTGGGTTCACCCCGCGGCTGACGAGCTCACAATAAATGTCCAGCAGCCGCCGGCCCAACGCACCGAATGACAGCTCCCGCTCGAAATGTGCCCGGACCACCGCGCGCCGCGCCGGTCCCAGTTCCGCCGTGATTCCGAGCAGCCCGTCGGCAAGGCTTTGCGGGTCTCCCCGCCACCAGAGTCGTGCGACGGCGCCATCGCCCGTCAGCGCCCGGAAGGACGGAATGTCAGTCACGAGCGGCGGCAGCCCGCAGGCGAGCGCCTCGATGAGCGCGTAGCCGCTGCCCTCGCGATGGCTGCCCGAAACGAAGATGTCCGCGGCCTGCATCAGTGACTCGATCTCGCCATGGGGTCTGCGGCCGAGCAGATGCACTCGCCCGCGCAGGCGCTCGTCCTCCTCGATCCGCTTCGTCACCGCCTTCTCGAGCGGCGCTGCCCCGTAACAACACCAGAGCGCGAGCCCGGGCAATGCCTCCACCGCGCGGCTGACTCCTTCGAGTACGGTGAGAGGATCCTTGTTGGCATCGAGATGCCCGACCCAGAGCAGACATGGATGGCCGGTGAGGCCGGTCCGAACGCGCGCGTCGGCCTGCGTACCCGGTGTGAAGCGGCTGGTCGACTCCGCGATGACATGGATCGAGGTCTTACCTTCGATGAGCCGGGCGTGCTCGAAGGGCAGACTCTGTGCCTTCGCACAGAAGGCAACACCGGCTGCGGCGGCGAACGCCCGCCGATGGAGAGGCCGCTGCCACAGCCGAGGCGGCCGGCTCGCATGGTCCTGCAGCTGGATGGGCACGGTAGGCATTCGCGCTGCGAGCCTCAGCACCTCGCGTGGGAAGCAGAGCCCGTGCACGTGAATGACGTCCGGGTCCAGGCTGTCGATCAGCTCCGAGGTACCGACGTCATCAGCGACGAAGTGATAGCCCACGCCGTTGCGAATCAGGATCTGCGCACGGCGGCAGGCCTGCACCACCGAGACCCTCGGGCCGGCCTGTTGCGCGGCCTCGGCGACGTCCACCAGGGTCGTCCAGTCCTCCAGCAGCTGAGCGGGCTCGCGCCCGTATGGATCGAGGTGGAACCCGACCTGCACGGCATGGAGAGCTAAGCTGCCCACGGGCTCATGTCCCTACAGGCCAGCCAGGCGTGGGTCCCACAGGCGAACGAATCGCCTGGCAGCCTGCAGCTCCCAAGGTCCCCGGTAGCGCCGGTATTGATAGCGCCAGGAAGCGAGTGCCCGCAAGGCCAACTTCCCCCACGGAGGCGAGCGTACGTCAGTGACGGTCGGAAATCTGCATCCGAGGACGGTCGTGAAGTCCTGGATCCGTTGCCGCAGCTGCTCCGTCAGCCATGGCGTATCGGTGTGGCACCAGTACGAGAGCCAGTGCGGCTCGGCCCACTCCTCGGCGGTGGAAGGAAAGACGAGAGGCGCACCTGTCGAGTCGCGAAGGCCGCCGACCACGCGCTCCACGTGCGGATCGCGGACGCCCGCCGCCGGAGGCAATGGCGCATACACGTAGAGCATGATCTCCGTGGCCGGATGGATCCGCTTGACGTGCCGGATGTACTCGAAGGTACGCTCGGTCTCCCCTTCCGGATCCTGCGGCGGAGCCAACATGAAGGAGAGCTCCGGAATCACCCCGTTGGCGCGGCACAGCTGCACCGCTTCCAGAGTCTGATCTGCGCGGGTTCCCTTGCGGGCATCGTGCAGCAGCCAGTCGCTCGGAGACTCGGCGCCGATGTAGGCCATGCGCAGGCGGCTGCGGCGCACCAGCGACCAGGAGGCCGGCGACAGGTTGACGAGGGCATCCGCGCGCGCGAAGCACCACCATGGCAGCTGTCTCTTCGCCAGCACTTCCAGCAGCGGCACCGTGTCCGACTCGCGGTCGAAGAAGTTGTTGTCGTAAAGGAGCAGCGAATCGACGCCGATCCCGGTCAGGTAATCGAGATCGCTTTCCAGCCGCGCAATCGGCGGAATGGCGGTCTTGCCGCGGAACATGGCCGCCACGCCACAGAAAGTACAGCGGAAACGACAGCCGAGGGCCGCCTGATAGCCGCTCGTGCGCCGCCCGAGGTAGGTCCTCGCGAGATAGCGCCGCAGATCTCCGAGGCGCTCGTAGGGAAGGCTCCTCGCGTGACTGCCTGTCGAGAATGCCCGGCGCACGTTGTGTACGATCTCACCGTCCCGGCGCCACGTGAGACCGGTCACTGTCTCGAGCGACGGAGCGCCCGTGAAGAGCGCATCGAGCAGCTCGCTCAGAGTCTCCTCTCCCTGGCCCCGGATGGCGTAGTCGACGTACGGCATCGCGAGGCAGGCATCCGCACACAATGTCGGAAAGTGTCCGCCCCAGATGATGGGAACTCGAGGGAATCGCTCACGGACCGCGCGCGACAGGGCTATGGCGGAACGAAGCTGGGGGCCACCCATGACGCTGACGCCGACCGCATCCGTCGTGCTGACATCGATCGTCTGCAACACCCTCGAGATGAAGTCAGTATCCACATTGCCGTCGATCAGCGTGGTGTCGTACCGCGCCTCGAGTGCGGCCGCGAGGCTGAGAATGGCGAGCGGGAATTTGGCGGTCCGCGGCTTGGTGATGGTCGGATTGACCAGGACGATGTGCCTTCGGGTCATGCTGCTCTCCCTGCCATGGCGGCAAGCTCCAGCCCGGGCTCGCGCACGGCGAGGTGGCGCAAGCGGTCGACGAGGCTTGCTTCGAGCGCTTTCACGCAGCCATCGACGCGCACTTCCGCCCAATGCCAGGCGGGGCCGAGTGCGCGTGCAATATCCGGATCTGCGTAAAGGGCGACTCCATCCACCATGACGAGACGGATGTCATTGCGGCGGACGCGCTCCAGCGGCGTTGCGGCCGGTATCACGAGCAGGTCCGCCCGTGCATTCGGTGCAACCGCGCCACACGCTGTGAGCCGCAGCAGCCGCGCCGCATCCCGTGTCACGACGGACTCCAGTATCCCGGAATTCATTGCCAAATGCGCGGCGGCGATGCGCAGCTCATCGAGCAGATCGCGCGAGCCTGTCAGACGGGAGTCGGTTCCGAGGGCTACCCGCCCCTCCCGGACCAACTCCGCGACCTCCGTGGTGCACCCGAAAAGGTGCAGATTGGACGAGGGGCACCAGACGAGACCGGCCGACGCTGCGCTCAGGCGGCGTTGCTCCGGCTGCCCGAGAGCGACGCCGTGCACGATGAGCGTGTTGGCTCTGAGGCAGCCGAGCCGCTCGAGTCGCCAGAATTCCTCCCGCGCCTCCTCATCCACGCCTTCGGCGGCATGAATGATCCACGGCCAGTCTGCGGGCGTGCGCCGGTGGCTCTCGGTCGTTTTCGCCTCTCCTTCGACGTACAGCGAGTGCGCCCAGCCGTACCGCGGCACCACCCTGACCGGATACTGCAGCTCGCACAGGCTCGGATAGAGCGGATCATGATGGGCAACCGTCGTGACGCCGCTCAGCAGATTCTTGACACCCCCGAGCAGCAGGCGCTCGGCGCGGGGCACCGCCACTGCCGCCTTGAGCGCTCCCTCGGCACGCCGCTCCCGGTCGACCTCGGCAACCCACTCGCGCACGTGTCGATAGTGCCGCGCCGGCTCGATGCGGGGCAGATGATTGAGCTGCAGGTGATCATGAGCATTGATCAGCCCCGGCAACAGGCGATCGCCCTTGAGATCGAGCACCCGCTCGTGAGCCTCGGGAGGCTCGCCGACGGAGGCAATCCGGGAGCCCGCGATTCTGACCGCAGTCTGCTCGCCCCCGACATCGGCATTGATCAGGGCCAGCATCAGTTCACCGCCCGGATGGCCAGGACCACAGGCATGCCGTGCCAGCGGCGGTAAAAATCGGCGGAGCCTGCGAAGTCCTCGCGCAGCTCGAGACCCACGCGAACTTCCTCCATGGCTTCCACCGTGAGGCCTGCGGCCGCCGCCGCGCGCCGATGCTCCGCGATATCGTGCCGATGATGGGGAACCGCGTGAGTGTCACCTGCCGCATCGCGAAAGCGACGGGCGTGTCCCGCCGCGGCGGCCTGCGGATGAAAATCCGAGTAGACCAGCGCTCCCCGCGGCGCCAGCACACGCGCCACCTCGCGCATCCAGGCGGTGAGGTCCTGCGCATGACCAACCGCCAACCCGCAGATCACGGCATCGAAGCTCCCGCCTGCGAACGGCAGGCTCATCATGCTCCCCTGGACGGCCGTGGCGCCTTCGACCTGCCGCAACATGTTTCGGGAGCGATCGAGCGCAAGCACGCTGGCGGCGCCCGCCGCTGCCAGAAGCCGCGCATAGCGGCCCGAGCCACAGGCAAGATCCAACACGTGCCGTCCGCGCACCGCGGGCCACAGACGCCGCACGGCCTCCTGCTCGGCGCGCATGAGGGGATTGTGCGGCACGGGCGGATAGCTCTCGGCCCACCGCTCGTAGAGCTGCAGGGTCGCCTGCTCCGTCACCCGCTCTTCCGGGGCACTCATGCGCCCTCCCGCCACATCGAGCAAACGCAGGTCGCACACTCGGGTCGCTCGCCGGCACGAATGGCCGTGCGCAGCGCCACCATGTCGCTGCGATCGAGCGCCTGATCGAGTCCGTCGCGCGAGCAGGCATCGGCAGGTCCGGCAATGAAGAAGCACGGGCTCACATGGCCCTTCGCATCCACGACGGCCGAGAACTCCGGTGCGTTGCAGCGCACCGGCGGATAAGCGTCGAGGCCGCATACCGCGGAGAAGTATTGCAGGATGCGCCGCAGCTTGCGGGGATTCTCGGCGATGAATCCGGAGCTGAATGCTTCGCTCCGATCCCGCTCCAGGGCAAGCATGAGCGCGTCCAGCTCCTGGAGCTCCCCGGGTTGCAGGGCGAGACCGGACTCGAACCCCTCCTGCCGCCCGAATGCATGCGGATTGGCGACATCCACCGCAAGAAAAGACACCTGCCGCACGCCGAGCTGCCGGGTGAGGTCCACGAAGGAGACGAGCTGCCGGAAGTTGGCGCGCTGCAGAGTCACCCGCACCGTGACCGGCACGCCGCAGTCGACGGCCGACCGGATGCCTCGGCATACGACCTCGAAGGCATCTACGCCGCGGATTGCCGCATAAGTCGCCGGATCGATACCGTCGAGCGACACCGTAATGCTCCGGAAGAGCGTGCTGGCCTGCCGGGCGTGCTTGGCCAGCGACAGGCCCGACGTCAACAGCCATACCTCGAGCCCTTCGCCCGTGAGGAGCGAGGCGATCTCCGCCCACTGCCGGTTGAGGAGCGGCTCACCCCCCGAGAGCAGGACGGTCCGCGTGTCGAGTCGATGCAGGCTGGGCACGAGCCGAGAGACCGCTGCAAGGTCGAGATCGGCGCGCCCGTACCGCCAGTAATCGCAGGTCCGACACCGGGAATTACAGCGCTCGCTCAGGTACAGCGTCACAAGCGGCAGACGCCGCAGGGGCGCATTCGGTTCGCGCGGCAGGGCTGACAAGGTAAGATTGAGTTCCCTCGCACCCCCCTCGCGGTTCAAAGACAGCGCATAGATCCTTCAGGAATCAGGGACTTCCGTGATCCAGCGCGAGCAGCGCAAAGGTGGCGAGCCAATGCTCGCCCGCGTAATCGCCGGCAACGTGGCCGAGGGCGCTCGCCAGATGCGCATCGATCGCCGCTTCTGCCAGCCGTCGCACGGGATCCGATGCGGGCAGCTCCGCCACGATGCGCCGCCAGCACCAGGCGCGCGAGAGATTCAGGCCGTCGAGGTGCGCAATCTTGCCGTCGCTGCGGTCGCTGACCGAGGCGGGAGTGAAGAGCGTCGCGGGCTGCCCGCGCGCAGCCTGCGGCAGGAATGCCGCGAGCCAGGCCGCGAAGTCCTCCTTCGGCAGGACGTCCGCCATGACTGCGGCCTCCATGAGCGCCGGCGAGAGGAACTCATCCTGAGAAGGCTCCCACGCGGGGCAGCCGCTATCCGCCCGGTACCAGCGCAGCGCCACATCGGCACAGAGGCCCGCGAAGCCGAAGTTCCGCGCCGCAACCGCGTATTCGCGGGCAAGAAGAAGTGCGAACGCCGTGTTCGAGTGCACGCCCGCCCGTACCGGATAGGTCGCAAGCGGCAGGTACGCCTCGAAGCGGCGGACGAACTCGCGGGCGAGCGGTGCCAGGACAGCGGCCCAGCGCCGGCCTTCCGCGCTCTCGTGGCGCAGCAGCTCCGCCTGCAGCGCGAGCGCCCACGCCCACCCATAGGGCCGCTCGAAGCCCCGCGTCGCAGGCTGCTGGAGATAGTGAAGCTCACCGGCCACTTTCTCGCCAGTGAGCTGCTCATCGAGCAGCGCCCGGATCGGAGCTGTCTCCGGCATGTGCGGGAAACGCCGATAGAGCCTGGCCAGGAGCCAGTGACCGTGCACGCAGGAGTGCCAGTCGAAGCTGCCGAAGAAGATGGGGTGCAGTGAGCGGGGATTCCTGACGTCCTGGGGTCCCGTCAGAACGTGGTCAAACATCTTGTGGGGATACTCGCGCGTCAGATGGCCGAGCGCGATGCCGGCGAAGCGCGCGGCGAGCTCCGGAGTGAGAGTCTTTGACACGAGGCACCTCGCTCAGAATCGAAATACCAGTACGTACATCAGGATGATGTTGCCGAGGAGCAGCGGGATCGCAGTCGGGATCTGCACGCGGATCACCCCGTTGCGGTCGGGCAGCTCGAGCAGCGCCGCCGGCACGATGTTGTAGTTGGCCGCCATGGGCGTGGCGAGCGTACCGCAGAATCCGGAGAGCATGCCGACGGCGCCCATGATGGCCGGGTCACCGCCGAAACGGTGCACGATCAGCGGTACGCCGATGGCCGCAGTCATTACGGGAAACGCGGCGAAGGCATTCCCCATGACCATCGTGAAGAGCGCCATGCCGATACAGTAAGCGACCACCGCAGCGAACGGATGGCCGAGCGGCAGCCACGTGGTCGCGATGCGCCCGACCGCCGCCCCGACTCCTGAGATGGCAAACACCGCGCCGAGTGATGCCAGCAGCTGCGGCAGGATGATCGCCCAGCCGATCGCATCGCAGAGCCGCCGGCCCTCCTCTATCGGCGCGAGCGCCGGGGGCCTGAATCGCAGCAATGCCACCACGAGCGCAATGACGATGCCGAGAGCCAGCGCAATCAGCGTCACCTGTTTCGGATCTGCGAGTGGCACGCCCTGAAACCTCAGCTTCCCGAGCGTCAGCGTGCCGGCGATGGCGATGGCGGGGATGAGGAGCGCGGGAGTGAAGATGGCATTGCCTTTGGCCCTGGCGCTCGCCTCGCGCTCCGCGACGGAGGTGGTCTGCGGCGATCCCAACCCCATGGCGCTCGAGCCGAGCGCCATGAGCGCGAGCACGAGTACCCCGTTGGCCACGTCCCCCAGCTCCGAGCCGAAGAGAAAGCTCAGCGCGAGCAGGCCCCAGAAGGCCGCGTTGCCGATGCGCCTGCGGTTGGCGCGATCGCCGAGGCTGCGCGCCGCAATGGCGGCAAACATGACGCCCGCGAGCCAGTACACCTGCTCCAGGCCGATCAGGACTGCTGCTCCCCGGCCAGGCGCTTGAGGCGCGCATCGAGCCGCCAGAGGCGCATGCCATGGATTGCAAACGCCAGCAGCGCCGTTGGAATGGCCCAGAGCGACAGCCGCAGCGGCGGAATGTCGAAGCCGCTCTGCTGCAGGAAGCCCTTGATGAGGAGGATGGAGGCGACCGCGATGAAGATGTCCTCGCCGAAGAACGCGCCCACGTTGTCGGCGGAGGCGGCATAGGCCCGGATGAGATGACGCAGGCGATCGGAGATCGGCCCGAGCTTCACTTCGGCGGCCGCCTCGGCCATGGGCGCAATCAGCGGGCGGACGGTCTGCGCCTGGCCGCAGAGCGATGTCAGACCGAGCGCCGTGGTGATCTGCCGCAGCGCCATATACGCAATCAACACGCGGCCCACGGTAGCGGCCCGCACCCGCGCAATCAGTATCCGCGCGCGCTCCTGCAGCCCTTCGCGCTCGAGGAGGCCGATCACCGGCAGTATCAGCCAGATGATCGACACGTACCGGCTGTCGTTGTAAGCCTTGCCGAGTGCCGCAATGATGTGCACCGGAGCGAGGCCGGCGGCGAGCCCGGTCGTGAGCGCGGATGCCACGATGACGATGAGCGGATTGATGCCCGCGGCAAATCCGATCACGAGGACGACGATCCCGAGCAGGGGCCAGAGGCTCATGCGGGCGCATACTACCGCGGCTACGATCTCAGCGTCCCGCCTGATCCCGGCCGGCGGAAGTCACCATCCGCGCACGCCGCGTGAAGAACTCGAGCGGGATGGCGGCCGCCATCGCGCGATAACCGGCCGGTGAGGGGTGCAGGTGATCGCCGCAGTCATAGGCGGGCAGCAGTCGGTCGGGATGTTTCGGGTCCCGTAGCACTCGATCGAAATCGATCACGGCGTCGAAATGCCCCGGCTGCCGGATCCAGGCATTGATCGCCTGCCGGTCGGCCTCGGTCGCGGCCGGGGGATGAAAGTAGTCCGAGCCCGTGTCGGGAGTGATCGTCCCGCCCATGACGAGAACGCCGTGCGCGTGCGCGCGCAGGACGATCTGCTCGTAGGCTCCAATGATGGCGTGCACGAGCATGGTGTGCCGTGACGCGGAAATCGGTCCCAGCCGCGTCGCTTCGCCGAGATCGTTGATGCCTTCCAGCACGATCAGGTAGCGCACGCCGCTTTGTGCGAGCACATCGCGATCGAAGCGCGCCAGCGCATTGGGGCCCAGTCCATCGAGGAGCAGGCGATTGCCTCCCGTGCCGACGTTGAGCACGCTCAACCGGCGGGTGGCGGGCGAGGCCTGGAGGCCGCGTGCGAAATCATCCGGCCAGCGCGTATCGGTGTTGGTGACCGTGGCATGCCCATCCGTGATCGAATCACCCAACACGACGATCGCAGCGCGAGCTGCGCTCTCCCGGACATCGACCCCCGAGATCAGGAACCAGTGCTCGACCCTCGCGGCGTCTGGCAGCATGGCGTCCGCGACATGGTTACCGTGCACCAGGAATGACGTTTCGCGAGAGCCCGGATGACTCGTCTGCTGCGCCGGCGGCACCTCGAGGTAGAGAGTGATGGCGACGTCCGAAAGCGCCGGCGCATTGAAGGCGACGGGATCGGAGTAGTAGTCCGCACCGCTCGGGATCGTAACCGACGGGCTGCCCGCGAACGTCAGTGCCGCGTCGCTTGCCGAATCGATGCTGCCCGCTGTCTTGGACACAGGCCGCGCGATGTGGACTGAAAGGATCGTGAGCGGTGTCGTCCCGAAGGCATTCGACAAGCGCACGCGCAGCTCTTTGCCCCCCACGGTCAGATGCACGATCTGCCGCAGTGTCGCATCCCGTAACGTCTCCGCCGGGAGAGCATTCCTCGGCTCCGGGACCTGCTGCGAGGACGCCCACGATCCTACCCAACCTGCCGCTGCGACCGGCTTCGCAAGAGTCACGCCCGCCGGAAAGCCTGCCGCCAAAGCCATGCAGAGCACAACCCACGGCAAGCGACGTTGCTGCATCGGCGGTTCCCCTGTTGTTCCACGAGTCACCGGCACCCATCGGGACGGCCACCGGTCTCGCTCATGGTAGCGATATCACAATGGCGACACAATCTCGGCGGCACACGTGCACCACAGGCAGCAACGCGGGCGGATGCGGCCGTACTCGGCAACGTGTTGCGCGCTGATAAGAAAAGAAATCGGCGCGACGTCTACTTCCGGCCGTTTCCGGCAGCCATCATCGAGCGGATGCGCGACAGTGCGCTCTTGAGGGGCTGCAAATCCTTGACACAGGTGTCCCACAGCACGGTTGGATAGGTGTCGTGGTAGTCGTGCCGGATGATATTGCCAATACCGGCAATCGCACGCCAGGGAATCCGGCCTTCGGCAGCCTTCAAGGCCTGCGGCAAGCGACGGCTCGCCTCTGAGATGATTTCGAGATTTCGCTCCACGAGTTGCCGAACACGGCGATCCTTGCGAAACGTCTCGAAATCGTACCCCGCCGTATCCGCCTCGATGTTGGCGATTGCCTCCAGCATCTGATCGACGTAGAGGCGCGGATCCCTTTCCATCAAAATACCGCGCGCGCTTCGCGGATGACGCGATCGCGGATTGCGGGATGGAGGCCCTCACGCGTCACTACATCGACCTTGCGGCCCAACTTGTCTTCGAGGAAATTCTTTACCGATACGAGGTCAACCAGGCTGAACCTGACATCCGGGGCAACGTCGATGAGCAGATCGACGTCGCTATCGGGTCGCGCGGTGCCTCGTACGGTTGAGCCGAATAGCGCTAACCCCCTGAGTCCGCGGTCCCGCAACGGCTTCTCGAGAGCCTTGAGCTCAGAGTGCATGTTCTCGCTCTGTGGCGGCTCGGGGCGCGACGGGCCTGAGCTGTCAGTCTCCCGGCCGACCAGCAGCCGCAACGCCTCGCGAACCACTTCGCTGGCATTGCTGTATAGGCCCGAGTCCACCTTACGTCGGATATACCGCTCGAGCTCTGGGGTAAGGGAGACGTTCATAGGGTCCTCTGCAGGCCTATTTTATCAAACTTTAGCAATTTTTGTTATTTTTGTCATCCCGGCGTGGCGGGACCAGGGGCTTGGGAAGCTGCTCGGCCCGCGTCCGTGGTGGCCTCGCAAGCACGTCACCGCGGCCCTGAAATCGTGAACGATCCGGGCCGCGCGGGGTCCGCGACCATCATGTAGCCGCGTGCACGGGAAGCCGCATATCGCGGTAGAGGCGCATCGCGATGGCGTCCCCCAATGCGCGTTTCCGGGGTGCACCATTGGACTGCAACGCGGTGCGCAGCGCGTGCAGCTCACCGCGCAACCAGATGCGTCCGATTTGCGTGTCCAACTGGGCGTCACCGGCGATGCTGCCGTTGTCGATGTTGCCGTGATAGCCAAGTCGCGGCTGGACGATGTGAAATGATTCGTGCATCAGCGTCACTGCCTGCGTCCTCGCGCTACCAAACAGCGGCAACGTGAGCTGCGCCCAATTTGTACCACCATACGTGAATGGCGCCGTCGACATCTGCGCGTTCGGCGGCAGCGTAAGGCAAAGCCACGCAAATCGCGACCGTGAACGGAAAGGTCCTGCGTCCCCCGCCTCCACCTCGAGTGCGATGGTCACGCATAAATGTCGCGCAGTGGGCTTCCTTGTTTTGTCATGCGCGGCGTGTCAGCACAGGAGCTCGGCGTAGCGGGCGAGATCGATGTTGCCGCCGCTGATCAGGATGCCGACACGCTCTCCCGGCTTGTGAAACTGCT
>Ga0134128_10005950_pt1 | contig 14774 bp, 14 predicted proteins | sample KB31754_FD_96462 | JGI IMG/M metagenome (GOLD analysis project Ga0134128, IMG submission 96462) | Terrestrial soil microbial communities with excess Nitrogen fertilizer from Kellogg Biological Station, Michigan, USA - KB3-175-4 | ecosystem: Environmental > Terrestrial > Soil > Unclassified ... | reverse complement strand
GAGTTCACGAAAAATCCCAAGCCCGGCGAAGTCTACAACCTCGGCGGTGGCCGCGAGAACAGCGCCTCGATTTTGGAATGCATCGAAAAAATCGGAGCCATGCTCGGCAAAAAGATTTCCTGGAAATACGTCGACCAAAACCGCGTGGGCGATCACATCTGCTACATCAGCGATTTGTCGAAATTGAAATCGCATTTCCCGAACTGGAAAATCCGCGTGTCGCTCGATGATATTCTACAGCGCATGTGCCAGTCGCCGGTGTTGAAATAACGGCATGAGCGCGTCCTCACTTTGCGTTTTAGGGACGCGCTTGCAGTTGTGCACCTACGCAAGCCTCACGGCGGATTTGCAGGCGCGCTCGCGGACCGCGCAGACTTTCGCGGTCGATTTCACCAACACGCACATCGTCACGCTCCGGCGCGGCGATGCCGAATTCCGCCGCATCACCGGCACGGTCGATTATTTCATCCCCGACGGGATGCCGCTCATCTGGTGCCTGAACCGGCAGGGCGCCAACCTGCGCGACCGTGTTTACGGCCCCACGTTCATGCGCGAATGCGTCCTCGCGAGTCCCGCGCCGTTCACGCATTATTTTTTGGGCGGCAACGGCGAATGTGTGGGCCGCCTGCAGCAATCTTTCCTCAAGCAAAATCCGAGCATCAAAATCATCGGCGCGCGCAACGGCTATTTCAAACGCGAAGACGAGCCGCAAATCCTCGACGAAATCAATCGCCTCTCGCCCGATTTTATCTGGATCGGCCTCGGCACGCCGAAACAGCAGGATTGGGTCTTCCGCAACAAATCAAAAATCAAGCGCGGCATCGTGCTCGCCGTGGGTTTTGCCTTCGACGTGAACGCCGGCACCAAACCGGACGCTCCGCTCTGGATGCAGCGCTATGGATTGACCTGGGTGCACCGCCTCGCCTCCGAACCGCTGCGCCTCGGCCCGCGTTACGTGCGGAACAATTCGCAATTTTTGTTCTACCTGTTTTCCGACGGCCTGCGCGGCAAAGCGTGGAAGTGTGCGGAATAGCGCTGCGCAAATGACTTCGCCCAAATCACGAACAGTTGCAAGACGCCTGGGCCGGTTGGCGTCGGACGTTCATGCCGAATTACGGAATCTCCTTAATCAAAATATCCTCCGTCTGGTAAACCACCGGCCACGCGTCCACGCGCGGCGAAATATGTGCCGGGTAAAGAAAGCGCCGGCGTTTCATGCCGGGATTGAGCGCCTGCGCCGCAAATTGCATCGGCGATTCGCTCAGCAGCACCAGTTTGTCGTAGCCGAGCGATTTCAAGCGCGCCAGATCGGTGTCGCTGTTCAGCAAGTCGCGCAGACCTTTGCTTGAGCAACCGCCCTGGATGTTGTCGACGTCGTAGACGTAAAAGCCGTTGCGGTCGGATGCAAACAATTCTTCGCCGCCCCACCGCACGCTGCTGTCGAACATGATTAACTTGTCGCTAGGTTTCGTGTGCTCGCGCAACGCCTGCGCCATTTCCTGCGGAAACGGATCATAACTAAGCGGGATTTTCATCGCGTTCAAGCCATCGACCGCCGAAAAAACCAGCATGATTCCCACGAGCAGAAATGCCAAGGCGTGATGCGATGTTCGCTCCGCCCAAATCGGTTCCCATCGCGCCAGCGTCGCCCCGCACAACAACGCGACGGCGGGACAGCACGGCAGGTAATAGTGCCAATGCGCCAGCACGAGATGCGTGAAGATCGCCGTGGTGATCACTCCGCCCACCAGCCACAGCTTGGGCAGCCGGTTCCCGCGGTAAAGCAGCGCGAGCACAAACACCGCCACCACCGGCAGGCTGCCGAGTGTTCCGTGCAGAAATCGCCAGCCGCCTTTAATCCATGGCCCGGGCGAGAGCCGGAAATGCATGTCGCCGAAGAACCAGTTTTTCAACCACGGATTGTGATTCACCCGCAAATCCACAAACGGATACACCGCTTGCACCGAAAGTGAATCCGTGTAATGAGTCCATGACAAAAAAACGGCAGCGGCGAAAATTCCCGACGACGCCAGCAGCGCCCACGATTTCCAATTCCGAGCATCCGCCAGCCACAAAATAAAAATGCTCGTGAAGCCGGCGACCATGAAAAACGGCAGCTTGGAAACCGCGCTGAGCGCCGCGAAAAAAGCCGTCGGCACCCACCAGGCAATTTTCCCCGAACGAATCATTTTGTCCGCGCAGAACAAAAACCAGAGGATCACTGCGAGACAAAATCCATCCGTCGCGGCTTCTCCGGACATGACGATGATCAGCGGTTCGGCGAGAAAAAACGCCAGACTCCACCACGCCGCGCGCTCGCCCACGTAATGGCGTGCCAGTTGGAAAAACGGCCACAGCGCGGTGGCAAACAGCAGCAATGAAACGATGTTCGCCCAGCCATACCACGTGGAGTGAGTCACCTTGAACACCAAGCCGGCCGCCGCCTGCCACACCGGAAATTCCTGCGCCGTGGGAGTTCCGGTCGCGTTGAATCCAACCATCGTCGGCCGCAGCAAATTGATCGGGCCTTTTCCGTATACCAACGCCGTCCCCAAATGGCTATCGCGCCGAAGGGATTTCCCCGTCAGCGCGAACCCAATGTGGAACGCAACGATGAAGCACCAGAAAATGGCGACGAGAAGTTTCAAGCAGCGGGGCGAAACTTCATTGCTTTGCATTCGACGTAGCTACGAAACCATCTCGGCGATGTCAAGAATGAGGCTATGCCGGCTTGCGGGCGACTACCAGGAATTGTTTCCCGCCGATACGCCACAGAAATTTGAACCGCAAATACACCTGCAAAATCCACAGCGGATATTCCGGGCCGCCCACGATGGTGTAGGGAAGAAATTTCGGGTAACAGCGCTCGATTTGAAATCCGCGCGTCACCATTCCTTCGGCCAGCGAAGTCTCGGTCAGTGCCAGATGATGATCCCAGAAATCCCAATACGCGCCGTTCACAAATTTAATGTTCGGTCCCATCGCCACAATCCGCCCTCCGGGTTTGAGGCAACGGAACGCCTGGTCCAGCGTATTGCCCAGCGTTTCCTTGCTGGGCAAGTGTTCGAAAAAGTTGCTTGTGAAAACGAGGTCGAGTTTATTCGCGTCCACCTGCCAGGTGCGGGAACAATCCTGTTGCAGGAACGCGACCTCCGGATTCAGGCGCGCCTTGGCATCCGGATTCAGGTCCATCGCCATTTTTTGTCCGGCGCGAATGTTGTTGATGAATTCGCCATAACCGCAGCCCAGGTCGAGCACGGTGCCGGTCTCGCTGACGAACTGCTGGAAAAATTGCGGCACCAGCACCTGCCACACGCGTCCGCGATACGCGCTCGTTTCCGCAAAACGATTCGCGTAAATCCGGGCCAGTTCCTCCTGCGTGTTGGCGCTCATTCTTTCCGGCGATAATCGCCACAGCTAAAATATTTTTCCAGCCACACGTAGAGGCAGATGAACAAATAACGGCTGCCCATTTCGCGGATCTTCAATTTCGCCTCGCCGGTGCGCCGATTCCGCCACGTGATGGGCACCACGGTCCACGAATATCCGCGCACAATCGCCTTGAGCGGCAATTCCACCGTCAGGTTGAAGTGCGGCGAAATGAGCGGCCGGCAACCCTCGATGACTTCGCACCGATACATCTTGAACGCGTTCGTCGTGTCGTTCAACCGAATGCGGAAAACCACCTTCAGGAAATAATTCGCAGTGCGATTGAAGAGTAGCTTGATCTTGGGATAATCAATCACGCCGCCGCCCTTGATGAAACGGCTGCCGAAAACGCAATCCCATCCCTTGTTCAATTCGTTCCAATAGCGCACCACATCGCGGCAGTCGTCGGATTCATCCGCCATCATGACGACTACGCAGTCGCCTTTCATGTGATTCAGCCCCGCAATGACCGCCCGGCCAAACCCATGCGGCGGCTGGTTGCGAACCGGCACGAGTTCCGGAAGCCGTTTGGAAAGTTCCGTGAGCAAATCCCACGTGCGATCCGTGCTGCCGTCGTCCACGACCACGATCTCATGCGGCACGTTGTGAATCTTCAATTCCAAATGCAAGTGCTCGACCGTGGAGCAAATGCAGCCTTCCTCGTTGCGGGCGGGGATGACAATCGAGAGCCGCGTCAACGGCGTCGTGGCGGTTGGAGCATTGTCACTCATGAAGCATTCGATAAATCCAGCCAGTTCGGATTTTTTTCGGCGTGATCCGCGATTTCCCCGAGAATCATCTCAAGGTTCATGGCTGGACGCCAATTCCATTCCTCCCGTGCGCGTGAGGAATCCAGCACCAGCCACGGAATGTCAAATTGACGATTCGTCGGATCCGCGCTTACCGTCTGCGGCCCAAAACGCCGCTCGCACCACTTGGAAAGGTTCGCCAGCGAAATGCCGCTCTCGGCGCCGCCGCTGACGTTCAGCACGCGCCCGGCTTTTTCCGGCGCGCCCATTTGCTTCACGAGCAATGCGCACAAATCCCGCGGGTGCAGACAATCGCGAAGCTGATGCCCGTTGCCGCCGAACCCGATGTATTTCAAGGGCCGTTTGGCCCGCCAGGAATGCAGCCAGAAACTGAAAATGCCCTGATCCGCTTTGCCGAATTGACCCGCACCCGCGAGCACACCGCAGCGATTGATAAATACCGGAAACCCGAACGCGCCGCCATAATCCAGCGCCACCACCTCAGACGCCAGTTTAGCGCTGCCATAAAGCGACAACGGCGGTTGCGTGGAAAACGTCTCCGTCACGCCTTTGGCCGAAATTCCCGGTTCCCGAATGGCTTCGAAACGCGGCACAAACGCGTTATCTTTGGATTCCATCGGCAACCCCGACAGCGCTGCCAGGGAATACACCCGGCTCGTGCTGAGCAGAATCATCCCGGCGCGATGCAGCTTGCAATACTCCAGCGCGTTGACCGTGCCGAAAAGATTGTGTTCCATCAATTGCCGGCTGCTGGCCGTTGCGGTAACACCCGCGAGCACGCTGGGATTCGCCGCCGCCTCGATGACCCAATCCACTTTGGGCAAAGTCTCAACGTCGCTGGGATTGCGAAGATCGCCGTGGATGAACCGAATCCCGTCTTTCTTGAGCAAAGCCCGGTTGATTTCGCTTCCTGGCCGGCTGAGGTTGTCGACGCCAATAACCTCAACGTTTGCGATGGTTTGCTTCAATTCCAACGCCAGCGCTCTGCCCACAAAGCCGCAAATTCCTGTGATTAATACCTTCATGCCCGATTCTGGTTTAGCGCTCGCCAAAGATTCGTTGGAATTGTGCTGAACATGCAAATTCGCCGCGCGGAATAGTATTTCAAGGCCGAAGCGTGACAAGATTATTCAACCGGCCAGTCGAATTTGTTTGAGCAATCCGCCCCGATTTTGTATCTAACATCCTGCAAATTTGTGCGCGTGGATAATCAGTCAACAACCGGAATCATGGAAGAGTTTCAATCGGAACTCGTGGCCGCCTGGCGGCAACTGCCCAACAAGCGGTTTTTCTTCATCCTGCTCCTGGGCTGGCTCGCCTTGTTCCAATTCCTCGGCAATTCCACCTTCGGCTATCTCGACACCAACTCCCTGTTGAAATGGATTTATCTCCTCGGCACGGCCAAATCCGGCGAAACCGAGATGGACGATAATCAAATGATCATCGCCCCGCTCGTAGTGCTGGGCCTGTTCTATTGGAAGCGCAAGGAATTATTGAAGCAACCCATGGCGATTTGGGCGCCCGGCTTGCTCATCGTCGGCTGCGGGCTTTTGCTGCATATTGCCGGGTACCGCATCCAGCAGCCGCGCGTTTCCATTGTGGCGCTGTTCACCGGGATTTACGGCCTGATGGGGATGGCCTGGGGCCCGAAATTCTTGCGCGCGAGTTTCTTTCCGTTTTTCCTGTTCATCTTTTGCGTCCCGTTTGGAACGCTTTCTCAATACATTACCGTGCCCTTGCGCTCGATAGCGGTCAGCATCGTGGTGTTCATTTCCCACATCGTCCCCGGCATGGCGGTACTCCGGCAAGGCAACGAGTTGATCGATCCGCAAGGGCATTTCAAATACGAAGTCGCCGCGGCTTGCGGCGGTATTCGCAGTCTCATCATGACCGTGATGCTCGCGATCGTTTTTGGGTTCGTCGTGTTCAAGGTCATGTGGAAACGCGTCGTTTTGATCGCGCTCGCGCCGCCGCTGGCCATCGCCGGCAACGTCTTGCGGCTTTTGATCGTGATCGCGGCCGCCAAAATGGGCGGCCAGAAGTTTGGCACCTCGGTTCACGATAATACTATCACCAGCCTGCTGCCGTACGTTCCTGCGATGTTCACGCTGTTCTGGCTCGGCAGCTTGTTGGAAAAGAAAGTGCCCGCCGAAGCCGCGGCGATGGAGGTGCCCGCGTGAAAAATCGCAAAACCATTCTCATCACCATAGCGCTGGCCATGATTGCCGGAACCGCCGCGCTCCTCGCCGCCGTCCCCCAGAAGCTCGGCCGGCCCGGCGTCAGAGCCGTTGAAGTCGCGGGCACCAACCGTCTGCGCATCGATTTGCCGGAATTCGTGCTGGATTATGTCTCGACCAACCAGGAACCCGATGCGGAATCGCTGGGAATGCTCCCGGCCGACACCAGTTTTGCCGGTCGCGTGTATTTCAAGCCGCATTCCGTCCCCTTCGTCTCCAGCGTCGTATTGATGGGCACAGACCGCACCAGCATTCATAAGGCGGAATTTTGCTTGCAAGGACAGGGGCTGCACATCGATGAAGCCAGCCGCGATACCGTGCACATGACGCGTCCCCAACCGTACGATTTGCCGGTCATCAAAATTCTCGCCTCGGAATCCGGTCAAATCGATGGCAAAACCGTCACCAAAAAATGCGTCTACGTTTACTGGTATGTCACGGACGGCGCCATCAGCAACGACCGCTCCGGTTTTGAGCGCATGTGGGACATGACCAAGAAATTGCTGTTCACCGGCGTCCTGCAGCGCTGGGCTTATGTGCGGTATTATGCCTTTTGCGATCCCGGCCAGGAAGATGCCACCTATCAATCCATCAAGCGCCTGATCGCCGCCGCTGTGCCCCAATTTCAAACCACTCCCGCGGCAAGTGTCACGGTGGCTGCGCAATAATTCTGAAAGGGCTCCGGCCCGCGCGAGATTGCAATCGATGAACACTTTTGTTACAACGGCAATAACGGATTGGGAACCGGTGCGCTTCCCGGGCGCTGGCGCTTTGCCAGTTGGCTTGGAAAAAATTCCGCGCCGACCCGTCGTTAATCCGGTGTATTCTGAAAATTCGCAGGTGCGCTCAAGCTGACGTTTATGCTGCGTCGAGATCGCCAGGTAAAAGTACAAATCTTCCAATTGGTGGATGCGTGTATCTTCGCATTCAGCTTTTGGCTGGCGTTTCGTCTGCGCTCGGACCCGCGCATCATTTATCATTTCAATCTGGATCCGTTCACCAATGATTCCCAGGCCGCCTTCGAAAAGCTGGTTTGGATTTATCCGGTGCTCGTTTTTGTCTCCCCGCTCGTGCTCGAAGCGCAGGGATTTTATTCCCGTTCCATCCTGTCGTCGCGCCGCATCAAATACTGGCAACTCTTCAAAAGTTGCATCCTGATGGTGTTGGTCCTGGTCCTGGCCCTGTTTCTCAGCCGGGTCCTGGTTTCCTTTGTTGCGCGCTGGATTCCGCTTTGGTTTGGGGCCATCGCCTTTTTCCTGGTGGTGCTGCGCGAGGAAATCCTTCAGGCCTTCACCCGAAGCCGAATGACCGGTCGCCCCTACCGGCGCCGTTTCGTGTTAATTGGCAATACTGACGAAACGGACCGAGTGCGCCAGGAAATCAAAGCCCGCCCCGAGGAAAATATCGAGATCGTCGCCGCCTTGAATCTCAACGAAGCCACCATCCCGCAGTTGCTGGAAATGCTCCACGAGTACTCCGTCAATGGCGTCATCCTCTCGGCCAAGCACGCCTATTTCGAGCACGTGGAACAAGCCATCCGTGCCTGCGAACTGGAAGGTGTCGAGGCGTGGCTCATCGCCGACTTTTTTAAGACCCAGATTTCCCGCACTATTTTGGATGATTTCTACGGCCACCCGGTGATGGTGTTCCGCACCACGCCGGACAACTCGTGGCAAAGCGCCTTGAAACGGCCGTTGGATTTCGTCGTTTCGGCGCTGGTGCTGCTCGTGGGTTCGCCATTCTATCTGGCGGTGGCGTTGCTGATCAAATTCACTTCGCCCGGCCCCATCTTGTTTCGCCAGCAACGCTCCGGGCTGAATGGCCGACCGTTTACGATTTTCAAATTCCGCACCATGACCACCGACGCGGAGGCGCGCAAAAAGGAACTGGAATCACGGAATGAAATGCGCGGACCCGTTTTCAAGGTCACCGACGATCCGCGCGTCACGCACATCGGAAAATTTCTGCGGAAATACAGCATCGACGAATTCCCACAGTTCTTCAACGTGCTTCGCGGCGAAATGAGCCTCGTCGGCCCGCGGCCCTTGCCAATCGATGAAGTCAAACGCTTCGACGATTTTTCCCATCGCCGCCGCCTCAGCGTCAAACCCGGCCTTACCTGCACATGGCAGATCAGTGGCCGCAACAACGTCATCGACTTCAAGGACTGGGTGCGCCTGGACTTGGAATACATCGACAACTGGTCCCTCTGGCTCGATTTGAAAATCCTCTGCCGCACCATCCCCGCCGTCCTCGCCGGCGTCGGCGCCAAATAACCAAATCGATTGGATGTTGGATGTTCAGCCTTCGCGTCTCGCTACCCCTCGCCTGGCCTTAGCCGGAACTATGTAGTTGAAAAGGGGAGCACGCCCGCCTCGGGCGTTGTGAGCCGCGCCTCGCGGCTCACACAAGCGCTCGAAATTGTCCAACCGTTTGGTGCGTGTCGCGCCGCGAATGTTCGGCGCGAGGCGCGCCGAACAGCAGCCGGGGCGGCTGCGCTCCCCAAAAAACCAACTGCATGGTTCCGGCTTGGACTGTGGACTGTGGACTGAAACAGGGACATAAAGATTGCCAACCACACCCCATGTCCTTAAACCATGGAGCCCGTTTACTTTGATGGATTGAATTACCGACATGAAACCGAAACAACCAACGTCCGTTGTCACTGGCGCTGCCGGATTCCTCGCCTCGCATCTCACGGACCTCCTACTCGCGCGCGGCCACAAAGTGATCGGCATCGATAACTTCGTCACCGGCTCCGTCGACAATATCTCGCACCTCGCCGGCAATCCGAATTTCAAATTCATCCAGCAGGACGTCACTGAATTTCTATTCCTCGATGGCCCCGTCGATTACGTCTGGCACTTCGCTTCACCCGCCAGCCCGATCGATTATCTCGAACTGCCCATTCAAACGCTCAAAGTCGGTTCGCTCGGCACGCACAAGGCGCTGGGCCTAGCACTCAACAAAAAAGCGCGCTTCCTCATCGCCTCCACCTCCGAGATTTACGGCGACCCGCTCGTGCACCCGCAGCCCGAGGAATATTGGGGCAACGTCAACACCATCGGCCCGCGCGGCTGCTACGATGAATCCAAACGCTTCGGCGAAGCCATGACTATGGCGTATCACCGCGAGCACAAAGTGGAGACGCGCATCGTCCGCATCTTCAACACCTACGGCCCGCGGATGCGCATTAACGACGGCCGCGTCGTGCCCGCGTTCGTCAGCCAGGCGTTGAAGAACAAGCCCGTGACCGTGTTCGGCAAAGGCCTGCAAACCCGCAGCTTTTGTTACGTGTCGGATTTGATCGAAGGCATCTATCGCCTCATGATGAGCTACTATGATTTGCCCGTGAACATCGGCAACCCGATCGAAATGACCATGCTCGAATTCGCGGAAGAAATCATTCGCGTCACGGGTTCCAAAAGCAAAATCATCTTCAAACCCCTCCCGCAAGACGACCCCAAACAACGCCGCCCCGACATCACCAAAGCGAAGAAGATTTTGAAATGGGAACCAAAGGTCCGGCTCGCCGAAGGCCTGGTCAAAACCATCGAATATTTTCGCAAGAAGGTCTGAGCCGGAAAGATGCAGTAGGTTTTTGGGGAGCGCGCCCGCCTCGGGCGCTGTTCGGCGCGCCTCGCGCCGAACGTTCGCGGCACGGCACTCACCAAACGGTGGGCAATTTCGAGCGCTCGTGTGAACCGCGAGGGCGCGGCTCACTGCGCCCGAGGCGGGCGAGCTCCCCATAAAACCTACTGCATCGTTCCGGCTGAGGGCCACGCGAAAGCCGGGGCGCGGAATTCATTCCGCGAGGGCTCAATATTCAAGGAGATAGACGGAATAAATTCCGCGCTCCGAAATATCTGGACTGAGCCCCTTGCATCCTATACATATCGTAATACGATTATATCGTGACACGATATATTATCCCCGTGTCGTAACAAATGAAGAACCGTGGAAACAATTTGATTGGCGCTGATTACGAATTGCTCGCCAGCTTTCGTCATGCGTTGCGCCAATTCCTGCATTTCAGCGAAGAAGCGTCGCGCGCCACCGGCGTGCCGCCGCATCAGCATCAAGCCATGCTGGCCATTGCCGGAACCACGGGGCGTGAGAGCATTACGGTGGGGGAACTCGCGGAACATTTGCAGATCAAACACCAAAGCGCCGTCGGCCTCGCCAATCGCATGGAGAGCAAAGGCTGGGTGAAGAAAAGGCACAGCCCCAGCGACAAACGGCAGGTTTTCATCAGCCTGACGACCATGGGCCGGCGCGTGCTCGAAGATTTATCCGCGGCGCACAAGGCGGAAATTTCGCGGATCAGTCCGACGCTAAAGAAAATCCTCAACAATCTAGACAACAATAACAATTCTTGAAACCCTCACTTCCGTCAAAACCTTCGAAGCCAGTGATCAAACATCGCGCTATTGTATTCCTCTCTGTTTTGGCCATCGTCCTCGGCGTGGCGGGCGGTTTCGTGGCGCCGCTGCTCATGAAGCTTATTGGATTCATTACGAACCTGAGCTTTTACGGGCGCATCTCCTCGGACTTTAGTTCCCCCGCGGAAAATCATCTCGGAGCCTGGGTCATCCTGATCCCGGCGCTCGGCGGTATCGTCGTGGGCATCATGGCGCGCTGGGGCTCCCGGGCGATTCGCGGGCACGGAATTCCGGAAGCCATGGAGCAGGTGTTGGAGGGAAACAGCCGCATCCCGGCGCGGATAACTTTTCTGAAACCCATTTCCGCAGCCTTTGCCATCGGCACGGGCGGACCCTTCGGCGCTGAAGGTCCCATCATCGCCACCGGCGGAGCGCTCGGCTCTGTTTTCGGGCAGGCCTTGAGCACCACGGGCGCGGAGCGCAAGACGTTGCTTGCCGCCGGCGCGGCGGCCGGAATGGCGGCTACCTTCGGCAGTCCCGTTTCAGCGGTTTTGCTGGCCGTGGAGCTGTTGTTGTTTGAATTTCGTGCTCGCTCCATCATTCCCGTCGCTTTGGCCGCGGGCGTGGCCGCCGGAATCCGCATTAAATTGATGGGCGCAGCGGCCATTTTCGCGATGCCCGAATTTGCCCCCGTGAGCCTCAATGCTCTGGCGCTTTATGCGGTGCTGGGCGTCATCATCGGCGTCATTTCCGTCGGAGTGACGCGGATCGTTTATTGGATTGAAGACATGTTTGAACACCTCCCGGTCCATTGGATGTGGTGGCCGGCCATCGGTGGCCTTGCCGTCGGCGTGGTCGGCTATTTTGCGCCGCGCACGCTGGGGGTGGGTTACGACAATATCGGGGACATTCTGTCCAATCGGTTCTCATTGCATTTGATTGCCTTCTTGTGCGTGATGAAATTCGTTTCGTGGTCGATTTCCCTGAGCAGCGGCACTTCGGGCGGAACTCTCGCGCCGCTCTTCACGATTGGCAGCGGTGCCGGTGCCACCCTGGGTGCTTTGTTTCTGTGGATTCTTCCCGCGAGCGGAGTCGACATTCGCGTCGCCGCGCTGGTGGGCATGGCGGCGATTTTTGCGGGCGCGTCGCGCGCGTTGCTGGCCAGCGTGGTATTTGCCTTTGAAACCACGCATCAAACCAACGGCCTCCTGCCATTGCTGGTGGGTTGCACGCTGGCTTTTCTGGTCGCGCGGATGCTGATGCAAAATTCCATCATGACCGAGAAAATCGCCCGGCGCGGCCTCAAAATCCCTGAGGACTATGATGCCGATGTGTTCCTGCAGACGACCGTCAGCGCGGCCATGGATAAGGAATTAAAGCCACTTCCGTCGGATATGCTCGTTTCCGCGCTCGCCGATCGCATTGCCCGCCGTGACCCCGAGGTTTCCGTGCGCGACGCCTGGCCACTGGTCAATGCGGACCACCAACTCGCGGGAATCATCACTCGTAACGACATCGTTCGCTCGATGGATAAAGCCGGCGCGCACAATTTGAAGCTGAGCGAAGCTGGAAGCTCCGAGTTGGTGACGGTATTTCCGGATGAAACGGTCCACGAAGCCGTTGCGCGGATGCTCACTCATGGGATTGGAAGATTGATTGTGGTCAGCCGCTCCGATCCGAAACAAATGATCGGCTACGTGAGCCGCACGCATTTGCTTTCGACGAAATTCCGCCAGGTGCAGAACGAACAAGTGCGCGAAGACGGCTGGATAAAAAAACGATCCATCAAGTGATCGTACGCTTTAAAGCCGAGTGTTAATTGAGGCTGCATGTGCGTTTTGTAGAACTCTTTCAGTCGCGAGAGCGACCTCAGGATACTAGCCAGCCACAAAGTGGCTGGTATGGCGGTATTGGCGCCCTGTCCTGAAAGGACATTGGAAAAGCATGTCGTTTCCGTCGTCTCTTCAGGACGAGACCCGGTGCCCAGACCCCAGCAGCCAATCTGGATTCGGACTCGGGGCTGTCTCTTCATCAAGAAGCCGCAATTGTTTTATGTTGCACTCTCCGCACTGCTGAGTTCTAGTCGTCACGCCGCTTCGCACGAATATGAAATCCACCGCCAAACTATTTTCCCTCGCGATCACCGCCGGACTGACCCTTGCCGGCTGCACCACCGCTCACTCCTGGGAATACCGCACCCGCACCACCAAAGAGCGCGTTGGCAAATCCGTTTTGGACGAATATGGCAAATCCGGCTGGGAACTGGTGCAATTTGAGCCCATACCAGTCGTTGCAACCGACGCCAATCAAGTCGCCACCACAAATTTTGAGTATGAATACATATTCAAGCGTCCTAGGAAGTGAGTTTGGCCTAATCAACTTTTAGTCGTTGGGCCACATCGCACCATGAATGCTTTGCCAATAGTTCCACGCAGACTGCAACTCGCCGTCATCGCCGCCATCATAATCACAGGTTTAAATTTCATATCATTTTTTACACCCAACATTGGTGCGATGTTTCTGATAGGCGGCTTCATCTGGGTTGCTTCAGGCATTTGCGGCGCCATATGCGGCGCATCCATTTTGTTTAGCGTCGCGGTTTCTATCGGCTCGTAGCCATCCTGGCAGCTTTGGTTTCGCTATATGCCGTCGTGCGTTGCGTAGGATGGTACCGGTGGGCCTTGAGTTTGCCCTAACCCCAATGGGACTCGGTGAACCATTACCCAGCGGACCATGGTGAGCCGTTGCGCTCGGATTGCTCGCTGTGGGGAGGTATTGTTGCGATGGGCGTGTTGTCGTCGCCTTGGCCGCTGTTGATTTCTGTTGCGGGCGTCGTCGTATTCGTAGAAGCGCGCGGGGTTCGATGTCGGCAATGCCGACGGCGATTGACCCAGCGAAAAGTCCCGGTCGACGCCGGTCCAGCTTACCGAGTGTTTTGGGAGTGCCCGCGATACATCGCGCTCTGGACGGCGAGATGACTGTGGCCCCGACACGCGATTGATGAACATGGCCTGACGAAAGCATGCAATCACCGGAAGAATTCATGCAGCAGTATTTTGACGAACGCATCGTTGAAGAAATGCGCGAGCGACAGAGTCGAGTGCCTTTTCGCGAGAGGTTTTATACCGCCGACTGCCGTTGGGATAGCCGGGACTCGAGTCTCGGCATGTTTCAGCCGGAGACGATTTTGAAAGTGGTGACCTCAGAGCTGACTGCCAAAGTAGTGACCGCGCGCGCACTTCGTTGTGATGCTCATCAGATTCGGTATCATCTGCAAAGAGATGGCGTATCCTGGTTAATTACATCAGTGGATCTTTGGTGCCGTTCCTGCGGTGGTGAGGAAGGGCGCATTGACTGCAAAACTTGCCGTGGTCTCGGGTGGATTCTGGGCAAAAAAGTTGCCAAACCACCTCAAGGAACGTAAGCGTCACACTCTGGCCGAATTGCCGCTCGTCGCCGATCGACCCGCCAGCCCTGCTTCAATCGCTTGCAATAAAGCCGCGTTGCTGATGGGTTTCGCCATGAACGTCTCCGCCCCAATTTTCGCCGCGTAGGTTCGATAATCCGCCTTGTCCGTCGCGCTGATCATGATGGCTGGAATATGTTTCGCGGTGGTGTGTCGCAGCCAGCGAGTGACCTGAAAGCCGTCAAAAAGCGCCGCGCCGCCAAAATCACTCTGCGGCTCCAGATTGACATCCACCAGCAGCATATCCGGAGCGTTGTCCCGGACCACGCCGATGGCTTCGGAGCCGTCACTGGCAGAAAATACCGTATAACCTTTGCTGGTAAGCGCCACCGTCAAAGCCTTCACGGTAACGGGATCGTCATCCACCACCAAAATTTTCTTCGGCGTTTCGGCCTTTTTCGGTGCGGTTTCACCGAAGGTATTTTGAACGGGTTTTTGTTCGCGCGCTGACATAATGCGATGTTCGCTCATTCGTCTGGCAAACTGAAGT
>Ga0134128_10005949_pt1 | contig 14774 bp, 8 predicted proteins | sample KB31754_FD_96462 | JGI IMG/M metagenome (GOLD analysis project Ga0134128, IMG submission 96462) | Terrestrial soil microbial communities with excess Nitrogen fertilizer from Kellogg Biological Station, Michigan, USA - KB3-175-4 | ecosystem: Environmental > Terrestrial > Soil > Unclassified ... | reverse complement strand
TGCACGCAGCCCGTGACGCTCTATTCGGAGATGACACGCTTTCGCAGGGCCCTCATCGGCATCCGCTGGCTCCTCACCAAGGAGGGACTCGGGGCGAGCAATCACTTCGAGACGGGCGGCTTCATCCGCAGCCGCGCCGGCGTGCGCTACCCGAACATCCAATATCACTTCCTACCCATGGCCGTGAGTTATGACGGCTCTTCGCTGGCGCAGGAGCACGGCTTTCAGGCCCACGTCGGGCCCATGCGCTCGCAGAGCAGAGGCTGGGTGCGGCTCGCCTCCGCGGACCCGAACGAGAAGCCCAAGGTGTTCTTCGACTACCTGTCGCGGCCGGAGGACTGGGAGGAGATGCGGGCCTGCGTGCGTCTCACCCGCGAGATCTTCGCACAGCCAGCGTTCGCTCCCTACCGGGGCAGGGAGATTCAGCCGGGGCAGGGCGTTAAGACCGACGCGCAGATCGACGAGTTCGTCCGCAGTCACGTCGAGAGCGCTTATCACCCTTCCTGCTCCTGCAAAATGGGAAGGCCTGATGACCCGCAAGCCGTGGTCGATCCGGAGACTCGGGTGATCGGACTCACGGGCTTGCGCGTGGTCGACTCTTCGATCATGCCGTCGATCACGACCGGAAATCTCAACGCACCCACTCTCATGTTGGCGGAGAAGGCCGCCGACCACATCCTCGGCAAACCGCCGCTGCCGCCGGAGGACGCTCCGTTCTACGTCGCGCCGAATTGGGAGACCTCGCAACGTTGATTAATTGGCGCAAAGTCGCCTGCGGCGCTTTGCGCGGCCAGCCGTATAACCTTGTCGACCTCGCGGCGCCCTGAGATCCGTCGGCGCTAGAGGAGGTGCCCCGGGAAACGGGATCGGCCCTGGGCCGCTCAATGATTTGCTTTTGAACGGGCTACTCTCGATATCTCTCTACGGCGTCCCCGAGCGCCTCGCGCAGCGGCCCGAGCCAAGGCTCGTAGTGGCGCCACTGCTCGAGCCCGTCGCGATAGATCGGTTGGCGCACCTGCTCGGAGCTCGGAGTCCTCACGCTGCGCGCGGTCCGATGGAAGGCGAGACAGGCGGGCTCCATCTCGAGGCCGCAGTGGTCCAGCAAACGCCGGACGCTTCCCTCCAGGTCTTCCACGACGTCCTCGTAATGGACGCGCAGCACTCGTCCAGGAAGCACCTCATCCCAGTGTTGCATGAGCTCGAGGTAGGTGCGGTAGTACCTCGCGATATCCTCGAGTCCATATGTGAACGTCTGCCCCTGCGCGAAGAGCTGCTTGAAGTTGCTGAAGCAGCAGGCCATCGGCTCGCGCCGCACATCGATGATCGTAGCCGCGGGCAGGATGAGGTGGATGAGCCCGATGTGCCGGAAGTTGTTCGGCATCTTGTCGATGAAGCGCGGCCGGTCGGTGGCGCGATACGAGCTGGTAGCACGCACGTATTGCTCTCCGAGCCGACGGCAGTCCTCCGCCGTCATGCGGGCCAGGACGCCGGGATAGATCGCGTGGCCGAGAGGCGTCTCGCGGCCCTGTAGGCCGTTGACCATGCGCGGCAGATCCGCGAGCTCCTGAGTCCCTTCGACGGCGGAGTGTGAGGACAGGATCTGCTCGATGAGCGTGGACCCGGAGCGGGGCAGTCCCACGATAAAGATCGGGTCGGCCGCGGGTGACCCGAATCCCGCGCGTGCGGCGAACAATGCGGGGGTGCAGACTTCCCGCTGCAGCCGAGCGCCGGCTTCGAGCTGCTGCGCATCATAGCCGCTCGAGGCCCGCTTGAGCGCATTGCCGCGGCTGTAGTATTCGAAGGACTGCGCGAATTCTTCCCGATCCTCGAGCGCCTTGCCGAGTGCGAAGCACAGGTGATATCGATCGACCGTCGCGGTCGCAGGAGCCGCTTCCGCAGCGCGCATGCGGTCGATTTCCTCGTCCGTGAAGCGATACGTCTTCAGGTTGGCCAGGCTCCAGTAGGCTTCACCATACCCGGGACGAGCGCCGGCCGCGGCGCGATACTCGCCTACTGCCGCCTCGGTGGCGCCCAGCGTTTTCAAAGAGTGCGCGATGGAGAGGTGCAGATCGGCCGGTTGCGCGGCTTCGGTAAGCAGATCTCGGTAGATCTCGAGTGCCTGCTCGTGCTTTCCGAGTCCGACGAGCGTCAGCGCGTAGAGCGTGCGGTAGTTGCGATTCCGGCGATCGATTCCCAGTAGCCGCTCGGCCTGGGTCCGCGCCTCGAGGAACAGGTGGCGCTTCGCGAGAACCTGCGCATACTCGAAACGCGCGAGATCATAATCCGGCGCAAGCTCGAGGACTCTCTCGAGCAGCAATTGCGCGTCGTCGAGAACGTCGCGTTCCAATCCGATACGGGCGAGCAGGCGCATCGCCTCGACGTGGTCACCGTGCTTGCGAAGGTAATCGCGGACGAGTTGCTCGGCCGGCGCGATCTCGCCGTCTGAGAAGAGCGCAGTCGCCGCGACGATCTCGGAAGGTAGTTGTCCCAGCGTCGCGACGTGCTCAGCCGCCTGTTGCGCCTGCTGCGTCTGCCCGGTCATCCGATAGAGAGTCTCGAGCACGCGCCAGCTCGCCGGCAGCGCCGGATTGATGTTGACCGCGCGCAGAAAGGCGTCGATTGCCTCGGGTGCCTGCCTCAGCGCGACATGGCAGTGCCCGCGTTCCTGGTACAGGCCGCTGAAGCGTGGGTAGAGGCGCTCCAGCGCAGTGAGCGACTCGAGCGCCGCGGGAACATCACCCGCGAGTCGCTGGGCAACCGCACGCAAATAGAGTACGTCACGATTCTCCGGGACCGTGACCAGGAGCGCTTCGGCGGCGCGCAGGGCCGCCGCCGGCTGCCCCAGCCTGAGCAGCTCGCGTATGCGCTGAACTTCCTGCTCCACCATGACTCACTGGAGCCCGCTCCGACCTAGTGGAAATTGTATCCGAACGAGACCCCGATCACCCGTGGCCGCAGCGGCGTCTGCTCGATGATGAACTGATCGGTGCTGGTGAACGTGCTGGCGTTGGAATTGGTGAGGTTCTCCCCGTGCAGATCGGCGTGCCAGTCGCCCTTGGAGACGCCTATCGACGCATCGAGAGTGGAGTAGGCCGGATTCTCGAAGCGTCCCCGGGAGGTGGTGATGGACCCGCCGACGCCGATCTCGGGGTTCGCGCCCGCCTGCGAGAACGAGTGCCCGGTGTGCCTCACCCCGACCTGGACGTAAGGAACGTAGTCGCCCACCACCCAGTCGTAGCGCGCACGCAGGCTGAACTGCATCGGCGGTGAGTTGGCGCTGGGGGCGCCGATCGGGCCGAAGGGGTTGCTGACCCCGACGCACGTGCCGGTGCCGCAGACCTGCGTGATCGGCTTGCCGAAATTCGCAGTGTCCGCCGGGTTGTTGTCGATCAGCGCGGGGGAATTGGTCTGGCTGCTCCTGTTCCAGTCCGCCGCACCCTGCACGGTGAGGCCGGCGATGAGGCGGGCCACGAACGAGGTCTCGATGCCCTTGATGAGGAAGTCCTGGCCGTTGGTGTCGTAGAAGATGTTGCCGACCACGCCCGGGTTGAAGAACTCGACCTGCACGTTGGTCCACTTGTCGTAATACACCGCGCCGTTCCACTGCAGACGGTGGTCGAAGAACTGGGTCTTCCAGCCAATCTCGTTGTTCGTCAGGTTGTCCGACGAATACGACCGGGGAACCACGTACTGCGCGATGCCGTTTGGTCCGATGCCGTGCAGCGCGCCGCCGTTCTGGTTGAATCCTCCCGGACGGAAGCCCTGGGAGAATGTGTAGTACACCATCAGATCCGGCTGGATGTGCCAGGTGACGTTGGCGCGTACCCGGTTGCCGTCCTCCGTGTCGGACAGGTTCTTCGAGTTGAGGTTGGTGCTCGAGCCCGACTGGCAGCCGCCGGGCGGCGTTCCCCCCTCGAAGCAGCCGAAGCTCGAGAGCACGCTGCCAGCCTCGGAGTTGAGGAAGCGGAAATGGCGCAGGCCCGCCGTCACGGTCAGCACCTGCGGCAGGAGGTCGTAGCTCGTGGAAAAATACTCGGCGAGCTGCCGGGTCTGGCGCAGCTGATCCTGGTAGAACGAGGTACTGTCGCTCTGCACTCCGGGATTCTGCACGTTGGTCCCGCTGAACGTCCCGACGTTCGACAGACAGCCGGTGTTGCCCGGCGTGCCCGGAGCGCCGTTTGCGGTGCACGCAGGAATGCTCTTGTAGTGCCAGCCGGTCTGGTCGTAGAGCGCATTGTTCTCGTAGTAGAGGCCGGCGATCACCCGCAGGCGCCAGGAGTCCGGCGTGCTGACGCGCAGCTCGTGCTGCTGGTGCACGTTGCGCTCCACGGAGCGCCAGATCGCACTCGGCGAGAAGCAGGTCGAGGGTAGCGGGTTGGCGGCGGAGTAGGGCCCGTAGCACTGATAGTAGTCGGCGTAGAAGCCGCGCGCGTAGTTGGTGTAATCGCCGACCTGCTCGACGTTGCGGTCGAGATAACCGCCGGTATAGACGAGATCGAGCTTGCTCACCTTGCCGTGGACCGTCCAGGACGTGTTCTCGAACCTGTCCTTGTCGTAGGCATTGTTGAACAGCGTCACCTCGAGCGGCGACAGGGTCGTGCCATCGGAAGCCAGCGGCTGCTGGTAGAACACACCCTGAGAATTCAGGTCCTGGTAGGACTGCGTGAGCAGCAGGTCCCAGTCGTCGTTGACCTTGTAGAGCGCCTCGACGCGCGCCCCCTGGTACTCGACCGGGTTGATGTCCTTGCGCGCGATCTGGGCGTTGCTGACGGTGGAGCTGCCGGGCGGAACGCAGTATCCGTTGTTCGGCTTCCCGTCCGGACACTGTCCATTCACCGCCGCGTATCCCGCGTAGTGTATGCCGACATCCGTGTTCTCGCGGGCGAAGGTCGCGGGGACGTTGTCGATATAGCCGCCGCGCCGCGAGTCGTAGATGACCCCGCGCACCGCCATGTGGCCGGCGATGACGGGCAGATTCAAAACGGCCGTCACGTCGGAGTTGTCCTCGCCGTGGGCGGTCGTTCCGTAGCCGGCGCTGATGCTGCCCGAGGTCGTATCGAGCAGCGGCTTGTTGGTGATGTAGCGGATGACTCCGGCCTGGGCGCCGGCGCCGAACAGCGTGCCCTGCGGCCCCTCCAGGACCTCGATGCGCTCGAGATCGGCGGCATAGATGTCGAGATTGCGATTGGGCAGCTGCACCGACTGGTCGTCCAGGTACACGGCGACGTTCGGCCAGAGGCCGGTCGAGCCGCTGCCCTGACTCGCCTGCGATCCGGCGCTGACGCCGCGCATGAAGATCTCGTTCTGTCCCGGCCCGTTGTTCGCGGCCGTGACGTTCGGCAGATACTTCACGTAATCATCGAAGGTCTGGATGTTGAGTTGCTGCATCGTCTGCGAAGTCAGCGCCTGCATCGAGATCGGCACGTCCTGGATGTTCTCGGTACGCCGCTGCGCAGTGACGATGATCGTGGCGAGCTCGTTCGTGCCGCCGGCCGCGGCGGCAGTGGTGTCGGCGGCCGTGGCCGCCGCCGGCGCGGCGCCGGCAGTTCCATTGCTCGATGGAGGAGGCGGGTCGGCGGCAGGCGCCGCCGCGAATGCGCGCAAGGCCGCGCCGGCCAGGATGACGGCGACGGCGTAGGAAACACTCGACTTCATGACCCACCCTCCTGCTATTTTCCCATTAGAGCCGACGGCATCCCTCAGGGATTGAACGGAAGCGCCATCATCGTGTTATTCAGGCGCCGCGCGAAATCGCGCGGGAGAAAGTGTTGCGCGCGCGCAAACGCGCTCTTGCCGATCAGTCGAATACTCGCGAGCGCGCGGCGTCGGAGTTGGCGATGCGATTGGGCTGCAGACGGTGCGTGGATGGCGAGATTCCGTAGGCGTCCTTGAACTGCCGCGAGAAGTGTGCGCAGTCGGCGAATCCGGTCTCGATGGCGATGTCGGTCATCGAGCGGTCCGTGTTCTGAATCAGCCAGCTCGCATAGCGCATGCGCAGCTGGCGATAGAGGGAGGCCGGCCCCATGCCGACATTCTCGCGGCAGAGGCGCTCGAGCTGCCGCGTCGAGACGCCGAGCTCGCCGGAAATGGTGCCGATCGAGATCGGCCGTGTCAGGTTCTGCTCCATCAGCAGCAGTGCCCGGCGCACGCGTGGCTCGCTGATGCCCTCCGACAGCGGTGGATGCGGCTGAGCGTCGCTCCCCTGGCGCGGCCGGTCGAACAACAGCACCTGCGTGGCTTTCTGCGCCTGCGCCCGACCGAGGTGCTGCTCGATGAGGTGGGTCGCGAGCGCCGCGCTGCCCGCGCCGCCGGCGCAGGTGATGCGCGGACCGTCCGCGAGGAACAGCCGATCGGCAACGACGTCATGGGCGGGGAAAGCCTCGCGAAAATCCTGATAGTGATACCAGTTCACACAGGAGCGGCGGCCTTCCATCAGCCCCGCCCGGCAGAGAACGAAGCTACCGGTGCAGATGCCGATGAGCGGGGTATGGGTTGCGCCGACCTCGCGCAGATAGCGGACAGTCGCCTCGTCGATCTGCGGGCCGGCGTGCAGGATTCCGCCGACGACCACGACGTAGTCGAGCGAGGCGGGCGGCAGCGGGCTGCTGGTGGGCTGCAACGCGACTCCACAGCTTGCGCGGATCGGATCGTGCCGGCACGACATGATCGACCACTGCACGTGCAACGGGCGGCTGCGGTCGCCTTCGTCGGCGGCCAGCCGCAGGTGATCGATGAAAACGGCGAAGGCCGACAGCGTGAAGTGCTCGGCCAGAATGATGCCCACGCGCAGCGGCGGCCGTATGGCTCGTTCCGGCGGTGATGCTTTTTGCGACCCCAAGGAGTGCGGCATTGAACAGCCACTCAACGGACTGGCGCTACCCTTGAAAGTATCTTCCACCAAGTGTTGGCGGGATGCAAGAATTAGTTCTGACCTTACCAAAATAGCATATTAGACAAAGGCTTACGCGAATGATGAAGAGTGGCTCTGGGCCGACGCTCGGTCCGGTGGCGTTGAACGATCATTTAGAAGTGCGTGCCAGACGCCCTGCGCGTCCGGAGAGATGAGCCCCTCCGCTGTCGATTGGCGGCCGGCGCTCCTGGCTGGGAGGATGGCCGAAGACCGCGCGGTACGATTTGCTGAAATGGGCCGGCGAGCGAAAGCCGCAGGCGACGGCGATGCTCGTGATCGGCATGGCGGTCTGCTGCAGCAGCTCGCGGCCGCGGCGCAGGCGCAGAGTGACGTAGTACTGCGCCGGGGTCAGACCCAGGCTGCGCTGGAAGAGCCGCTGCAACTGGCGTTGTGACACCTCCGTCATGCGTGCGAGATCCTCGAGCGGCAGGGGCTCCTCTACGTTGGCTTCCATCAGCGCGGCGGCTTGGGTAATCGACGGGTTGCAGCCACCCAGGCGCGCGGCAATCGGGATGCGCTGGCGATCCTTGCTGTCGCGGATGCGCTCCACGATGAACTGCTCGGAAATCCCCGCGGCGAGCGTCCTGCCGATGCGCGGCATGATCAGATGCAGGATGAGATCGAGGGGCGCGATCCCGCCGGTGCAGGTGCAGCGGTCACGGTCGACCACGAAGAGATCGGGAGTGAACACGATCCCGGGGAAGGTCTCGCGCAGCCCCCAGAGGTTCTCCCAGTGAATGGCGCAGCGGTAGCCATCGAGAAGACCGGCTCTGGCCAGCGCGTATGCACCCGTGCAGAGGGCCCCGAGGATCACGCGCTCGCGGGCGAGGCGGCGCAGCAGATGGATGAGCCGCTCATCGACTGCGTGCGGCACATCGATCCCGCCGCACACGAACAGGATGTCGAGTGGTGGCGAGTCTCCGATCCTGGAGGTCGGAGCCACGGCGAGGCCGTTGCTCGCCTCCTCAGGCGCTCCGTCCTGGGAATACACCGACCAGCGGTAGATGGTTTCCCCCGCGAGGTAGTTGGCCATACGCAGCGGCTCGATCGCATTGGTGAAAGCGATCATCGAGTAGTGGCGCAGGGTGAGGAACCCGAAGCGCGTGAGCTGTGCAGCCATTCGTGCGCGATGACAGCATCAATTGGGCGGGCAATCAAGGGCCCGCATGTCGGCCGCAGTCAGCGATCGCGGCGCTTCGAGGCTGGCCCGGACCCCGCGCGACGGGTAGGATCGCCCGGCCAAGATCCCCATAAGAGAGAGCGAAAGGCGTGGTCGAGAACGAGCCTGGCGGGGCGGCCGACAGCGGCATGGAGCACTTCGGCTACAAGCAGTCGCTCGCGCGCAGCATCGGGTCGTTCGGCAGCTTCGCGGCCGGCGTCAGTTATATCTCCATACTCACCGGTACCTTTCAGCTCTTCTACTTCGGCTTCGGTACCGCCGGGCCCGCCTATCTCTGGTCGTGGCCGATGGTGCTCCTCGGTCAGCTGGCGGTCGCGCTCTGCTTCATGGAGCTGGCGGCCAAATACCCGATCGCGGGGTCGGTCTACAACTGGTCGAAGATCCTCGGCAGCCGGCTCGTCGGTTGGTCTTCGGGCTGGCTGATGCTCACCGCCTCGATAGTCACCTTGTCCGCCGTGGTGCTCGCGTTGCAACTCAACCTGCCACGGTTGTGGAGCGGCTTTCAGATGATTGGCGACGGCAGTGGCACCTACGATTTCGCGACCAACGCCGTGGTCCTCGGCACGGTCCTGATCCTCTTCACCACGGTCGTCAACGCGCTCGGCGTACGGCTGATGGCGATGATCAACAGCGCCGGGGTATTCATCGAGCTGATTGCCGCCTGTCTGATCGCGCTTTTCCTGGCAGTCAACATCAAGCGCGGTCCCGAGGTCTTCTTCTCCGCTCATGGCTACGGCGCCGGCCGGAGCTTCGGATATCTGAGCGATTTCCTGGTGGCATCGCTCGCCTCCGGATACGTCATGTACGGTTTCGACACCGCCAGCTCGCTCGGCGAGGAGACCTTGGAGCCGCGGCGCACCGCGCCCCGGGCCATTCTGCGGGCCATCCTGGCCTCGTTCGTCATCGGCGGGGCAATCCTCGTATTTGCGGTGATGGCGGCGCCTGATCTCGCCGATCCGCGCATCGGCAGCAGCAGCGGCGGCCTGCAATACATCGTCGAGCAGGTCATGTGGGGACCTCTTGGCAGAATCTTCCTGGTCTGCATCGTCGTCGCGGTGACGGTATGCTCGCTGGCGGTGCACACGGCCGCCATCCGCCTCACTTTCGCAATGGCGCGCGACAATGCGCTGCCGTTCGGTGAAAAGCTTGCGCGAGTGAATTCGCAGACGCAGGCGCCCATCGTCCCTGCGGTCGTGATCGGGGTGATTGCCGAGCTGATCCTGGTCCTCAACATCGGACAGCCGAAGATCTTCACCGTGCTGACCTCGATCGCCGTGATCATGATCTACATGGCGTACCTGCTCGTGACCATCCCCTTGCTCAAAAAACGCCTGGCGGGGCAGTGGCCGCCGGCGGACCTCGCAGCCGGCGGCTACTTCACCATGGGCAGGTGGGGAATGTTCGTCAATGTCGTCGCGGTGCTGTGGGGGAGCGGGATGGCTCTCAACCTGGCCTGGCCGCGCGAGGCGGTCTACGGGACCCCCTGGTACAACACCTGGGGTGCCTTCGTATACATCGCCATCATTCTCGGCGCGGGCCTGTGGTGGTATGCCGTCAAAGGCCGCGGCCACATCGGCACGCTGGCATCGCACGCCCTGACCGTGGATGCCGATTCGCTGCCGGTACAGTCCGGCCCGATGTCAGAGACCGTCAGTCCGATGTCAGACACGCTTCGCTGACATCAGCGGGTCGAACGACGGCCGAAGAGCAGGTATGCCGCGAAGGCCACGGCGATGGAGACCACGCTGGCCCAGAACTGGCTCGCCATGTCCTTGTCGAGCGCCATGGCAACTAGCACCAGCGCCATGGCTGCGATGGCCGCATAGCTGGCCCACGGAAACAGCCACACCCGAAGCTCAGGCGGGCCCAGACCCGCGCGCTGACGCGCCAACCGCAGCCTGATCTGCGCCGCACACGTTATGCCGTAAATCACGACGATGAGCGCGCCCGATGCGTTTACCAGAAAGGCGAACACCGCAGAGGGTGCAAGGTCGTGCGCGAGGATGCCGACGAACCCGGCAACGCTGCCGATCAGGACCGAGCGCGCCGGTACCCGTCGCGAATTGAGCCTCACCAGGATGCGCGGGGCATCACCTCTTGCCGCAAGCACGAAGAGGACGCGGGAAACGACGTAGAACGAGGAATTCAGGCACGACAGCACCGCGGTCAGGATGATGGCGGTCATGATCGGGGCCGCGTAAGGCACCTTGATCGCATCGAGCGCGATCACGAAGGGTGATACACCCGGCGGCACCTTGTTCCACGGCACGATGCAGACGATGAAGGCGATGGAGCCCAGATAGAACATGAGAATTCGCCCGACGACGGACGAGACCATGCGTGCGACCGCGCGCGCGGGATCCGGTGATTCGACCGCGGCAATGGTCGCGATCTCCGAGCCCATCATCGAGAAGAAAACGGTCGTAACCGCCGTGACGATGGCGAAGGGTCCCTTGGGGAAGAGCCCGCCATTCGCGTTCCACATCTGCAACGGGCCCTGATGCGGTCCCATGGCTCCGAAGAGGAAGGCGGCGCAGACCGCAATGAACACGAGGATGCCAGTGACCTTGATCGAGGCGAACCAGAACTCGAATTCCGCATAGGAGCGGGTGGACATCAGGTTGACCAGGGTCATCGCCCCCATCAACACCGTACCGATGACCACTTTTGGGATTCCCGGAAACCACTGCTGCAGGATCACGGCTCCGGCAATGGCTTCCACCGGGATCACGATGATCCAGAAATACCAGTACAGCCAGCCGACGGTGAAGCCCGCCCAGTGCCCGAACCCTGCACGCGCAAACTCGGTGAAGGATCGGATGTCGGGTCGCGACACGGCCATCTCGCCCAGGCACCGCATGACGATGAGAACCATCAATCCCGTGAGCGCGTAGGTCACGATCACCATCGGCCCGGTCGCGGCGATGGCGACGCTGCTACCGACGAAGAGTCCGGCGCCGATGATCCCGCCGAGACTGATCATCGTGACGTGCCGCGGCCGCAGCGTGCGGCTGAGCTCCGGGACCTGATCGTGGGCGAGGGCGCCCGGCCTGGTGCTCGCCCCGGTTTCCAGAGCCCCGCTGCTATCGGCTGGCGTATTCATTTCTTCTGGACGCTCTGGGTTGCGACGGAGCGGGGTTGCCCGGCCCTTCCTACTTGATCATCAGTCGAGCCGGGGATCAAGAGCCGCCAGGTGCCCGTGTCGCGTCCGTCATGGCGGCTGTCGTGAGGTTTCTGGCGCTTATGCCTGGGCCTCGGCGCCGATCAGGGCCTTCACCTCGAGGAAGTCGCGCAGGCCATGCTCACCCCACTCGCGCCCGTTCCCCGAGCGCTTGAAACCGCCGAAAGGAATGCTCATGTCGCCCGGCGTACCATTGATCGTCACACGGCCGGCGCGAATTCTGCGGCCGACGCGATTGGCGCGCGCCAGATCCCCCGACCAGACGTACGCCTGAAGCCCGTAAGGAGTGTCGTTGGCGATCCGCACCGCATCCTCCTCATCACGATAAGGCAGGATCGCGAGCACGGGTCCGAAGATCTCTTCGCGCGCGATGACCATGTCGTTGTTGACATTGGAGAAGACGGTAGGCCGGACGAAGTAGCCTTTCTCGAGCCCCGCCGGGCGCCCTTCGCCGCCGGTCACGAGATTGGCGCCCTCGCTGATGCCTTTGGCAATGTAGCTCTGCACGCGCTCGAACTGGATCTTCGACACCAGGGGGCCCACGCCGGTCTTTTCGGATGTGGGGTCGCCGACGGTGACCGCTTCGGCGGTCTTTTTGGCCAACGCCTCGGCTTCCGCCATGCGGGCGGCGGGCACCAGGAGGCGCGTCGGTGCATTGCAGGACTGACCGGAGTTCTCGAGTACGTGCCGTACGGTGGCCTTCACCGCGCGCTCCAGATCGGCGTCCTCCAACACGATGCTAGGAGACTTGCCGCCGAGCTCCTGGTGCACGCGCTTGACCGTCGCGGCCGCGATCTTCGCGACCTCGGTGCCGGCGCGGGTCGAGCCGGTGAAGGAGACCATATCGACGTCGGGGTGGGCGGCGAGCGCCGCGCCGACTTCAGGTCCCGTGCCATTGATGAGATTGAATACGCCGGCCGGAACGCCCGCTTCGTGCAGGACCTCCGCCCAGATCGCCGCGCTGAAAGGGGAGAACTCCGAGGGCTTCAGCACCATGGTGCAGCCGGCCGCGAGCGCGGGGACGACTTTTGCCGCCACCTGGTTCATGGGCCAGTTCCACGGGGTGATCAAGGCGCATACGCCGACCGGCTCGAGGGAAAGGCGGCTCGCGCCGCGGCGCTCCTCGAACTCGAACGTCTTCAGGAGATCGACCATCGCTGCGATGTGCCCGGTGCCGATGCCGGCTTGCGACCCCTTCGCGAGAGTGATCGGAGCACCCATCTCGTCGCGAATGGCGGCGGCGATGTCTGCGAAACGCTTCTTATAGACGGCGAGTATCTTCTCGAGCAGCGCGCGCCGCTCCTCCCGCGAAGTCCGCGCAAACGACTCGAATGCGCGGCGCGCGGCGGTTACGGCTCGGTCCACGTCCTTGGCGGACCCCATGGAAATGACGCCTGCAGGGGCCTCAGTCGCCGGGTTGATGACCGTGAATTCCTTAGGCTCGACAGGGTCGACCCAGCGACCGTCGATATAGAACTTGAGGTACTCGTACGCCATGGGGATTCCATTGCATCAGTGGACTCGATGACGGACTTTACTACGCCGGGCCAAGGACGGCGCACTGCGCCAAAAAAAGGTCAAAGCATTCCGCGATGGGCTCTTCGGGAAAATGGCGCCTGGCTAGGGACCCCGCACACGTGTCATTCTGCCCCCTCCGCATCCTGCTCGAACCCTTCCGAACCTGGGGAATGCGACATGCTCTTCCCGACGACCCTCGTAGGAAGCTATCCGCAGCCTGAGTGGCTGATCGACCGCGAGAAGCTGGCCGGGCGCTTTCCGCCACGCGTCCGGATGCGCGAGCTGTGGCGGATCCCGGAGGCGTTTCTGGCGCAGGCCCAGGACGATGCGACGGTTCTGGCGATCAAGGCGCAGGAGGAGGCCGGCCTCGACATCGTGACCGATGGCGAGATCCGCCGCGAGAGCTACTCGAACCGCTTCGCCACCGCGCTCTCGGGAGTAGACCTGGATAACCCCGGAACGGCTCTCGACAGGTCCGGACATCCCAACCCCGTACCGCGCGTCGTCGGCAAGGTCCGCCGGCTGCGTCCGGTTCAGCTCGAAGACCTTGCGTTTCTCAAGCGCCACACCCGCCGCACGGTGAAGATCACCGTTCCGGGACCCTTCACCATGAGCCAGCAGGCTCAGAACGACTTCTACTCGACTGAAGCGGAGCTGGCGCTCGACTATGCCGCGGCAGTCAACGAAGAGATCCGCGATCTGTTTGCCGCCGGCGCTGACATCGTGCAGCTCGATGAACCCTACATGCAGGCGCGGCCGGAGAAAGCGCGCCAGTTCGGCCTGCAGGCGCTCAACCGGGCTCTCGAAGGCGTGACCGGGCGCACCGCGGTGCACATCTGCTTCGGCTACGCCGCGATCATTCACCAGCGTCCGTCCGGCTATTCGTTTCTTCCGGAGCTGGCTGCCTGTTCGTGCCGGCAGATCTCGATTGAGACCGCACAATCCCATCTCGATTGCGCGGTGCTCTCGCAACTGCGCGGCAAGCAGATCATGGTCGGCGCCATCGACCTCTCCGACATGACGGTGGAATCGCCGGAAACTGTGGCGGAGAGAGTCCGGCGTGCCTTGCGGTATGTGAGTCCTGAAGATGCGATCATCGCTCCCGATTGCGGCATGAAGTATCTGCCGCGCGAGGTTGCCTTCGGGAAGATGAGGGCCATGGCGGAGGCGGCGAAGATCCTGCGCAAGGAGTTCGGGGGGCGGGCGACCACGAGGGCCTGACCCCGGCAATTGCGATCGCCGGAAGGGCAGCCCTTGCTCTTCAGGGCTGCCCCTCCGGGCCTGGCTGAAAGCGCTACTCTGCGGTAATGCCCTGGATCGTGGCTGGAAGTCCACTCACTGTCGCGAGGTGTTGCAAACCCGCGCCGTGCACGCTGAAAGCCAGGACCCGGCCGTGCGCCGAATCGTCCACGTACAAGAACGCACCGTCCGGCGACAGCGCCGAGTCGATCGGCGCACTGCCGGTGACTTTCGCGGCGACGGCGGAGGACAGGCTGAGCGCGCCGCTTGCACCGACTTCGTAGGCCGACAACGTTCCACTGCCGGTGTTCGACACGAATGCGACCCGCCCGTCCCGCGTCAGGGACAGCCAGCACGTGGCCGCCTGCCCGTCACTCAGCGAAGGCGTTATGACTGAAAGGGTATCGTCGGAACCCAAGGTGTATGAGGCCAGCGCGGCGGAGCCGGCAGCCGTGACCAACAGTGTTCCGCCGCGGCCGAACGTGAAGCCGAACGGTCCCGATCCTGAGGCGGGCTGGCTAACGACGCTCGTGATCAGCCCGTCAGCGCCGAGCTCGAAGATGTCGATCTGATTGGTTTTACCTTCCGTCACCATCAGTCGTGTCCCGTCCGGCGTGAACCGCACGTCCTGCGGCGCAGAAGCCGATCCTCCAGGCAGCTCGCGCGCAGATGAAGGTATCGGGCGCAGGACTCCGCGGGCGTCGAGGCGGAACCCCGAGACGTTCGGCGTGCCGTGTGCGTTGAGC
>Ga0134128_10005948_pt1 | contig 14777 bp, 10 predicted proteins | sample KB31754_FD_96462 | JGI IMG/M metagenome (GOLD analysis project Ga0134128, IMG submission 96462) | Terrestrial soil microbial communities with excess Nitrogen fertilizer from Kellogg Biological Station, Michigan, USA - KB3-175-4 | ecosystem: Environmental > Terrestrial > Soil > Unclassified ... | reverse complement strand
TCCTCGCCGAGAGCCTCGGCGACGGCCACCACACGGGCCCGCTCGGCGGACCCCGCCGCGGCGTCGGCAGAGAGGACCCGCGCGCCGATGAGGGCGCTGCCGGTCTGCAGCGGCAGCCCGAGCCCCGCGCCGCGGAAGGCGTGCTCCGCGGCGTCGAGGATGGCGGAGGTGTCGTCCAGCACCGCGTCGCTCTCGGCGTCGGCGCCGTCGGCGATGCGGATCTCGACGTAGATGGCGGCGGCGCGGGCCGTCTCGGCCTGGGCCGACCTGGTGCCGACGGCCTCGCGCAGCGCTTCGAGGAACGCCTTGGCGCTCTGGTACCGCCGCTCCGGCGTCTTCTCCATGCAGCGCAGGACCACCGCGTCGAACGCGGGCGACACGGGCGCCGCCTGGCTGGGGCGCGGCGGCGGAGACTCGAGGTGCTGCCGCTCGATGTCGGTCATCGTCTCGGCGCGGAACGGGTATTGCCCGGTCAGCAGGTGATAGAGCACCACGCCGAGCGCGTAGATGTCGGTGCGCGGGTCGACGCCGTCGCCCCGGATCTGCTCGGGCGCCATGGTGTACGAGGTGCCGAGGCGGGTGCCGACCACCGTCAACCCGGCCTCGGAGGCGTCGGGGTGCATCAGCTTGGCGATGCCGAAGTCGAGCAGCTTGATGGTCCGCTTGCCGCCCGCGTTGGCGACGAAGATGTTGCTGGCCTTGAGGTCGCGGTGGACGATGCCGTGCTCGTGAGCCACCTGCAGCGCCGCGCAGACCGGCTCCAGGATCTCCAGCACCTCGGCCGGCGGGAAGCGCCCGCGATCGTGGAGGATCGAGCGGACGTCGGTCCCCTCGAGCAGCTCCATCACGTAGAACGGCCGCCCGTCGGGGAGGGTGTCGAACTCGTAGATGTCGACGATCGACGGGTGCTTGATCATGTTCACGGCCTGCGCCTCGCGCACGAACCGCGTCACCATCTGCGGCGAGGCCGCCAGCTGCCGGCGCAGCACCTTCACCGCCGCCCGGCGGCCCAGCACCTTGTGCTGCGCCTCGTAGACCGTGCCGCCTCCGCCCGAGGCGATCTCCTTCTTGAGGACGTAGGCGCCTGCGATCGTCCCGGGCGACAGCGCGTCGGCGTCGACGGCCGCCGCCACACCGGACGGCGTCTGATGGGGGCCGAGGGCCCTCGTCTTGTCCTGGTCTTCTGGTTTGGGAAGCACGTGGTCGCCTGGGCGCAGTCGAATCCCGCCCCTTCCGGTAGAATCGGAGGCTCTGTGCCAAACATTTAGCTCATGATTGACTCACATTGTCATCTGGATGAGTCGTACTTCGGTGAAGATCGGGCCGCTGTGCTGGCGCGCGCCCGCCAGGCCGGGGTGACGGCGTTCGTGTGCGTGGGTGTCGGCCGCGGGGCCGCCGCCGCGCAGGAGGCGGCCGCCATCGCCGCCGCTGAGCCCGACGTCTTCGCCACCGTCGGCGTCCACCCCCACGACACGGCCGAGGCGACGGAGGAGCACTGGGCGACGTACGAGCGACTGGCCCGAGCGCCGCAGGTGGTCGGCATCGGCGAGAGCGGCCTCGACTACTACTACGACCACGCGCCGCGCGACCGCCAGCAGGCGGCCTACCGGCGGTCGATCGCGCTCGCCCGGGCGGCGGGGCTGCCGATCGTTTCGCACGTCCGCGACGCCCACCCGGACGCCGCCGAGATCCTCCGCCAGGAGGCGGCCGGGCTCGCGGGGGTCATTCACTGCTTCACCGGGGGCGTCGCGGAGGCGCGCGCCTACCTCGACCTCGGGCAGTACCTGTCGTTCTCGGGGATCGTGACCTTCAAGAACGCCGCCAACGTCCGGGAGGCGGCGGCGTTCGCGCCGCTCGATCGGATCCTGGTCGAGACGGACGCCCCCTACCTGGCGCCGGTGCCGCATCGGGGCGCGCGCAACGAGCCGGCCTACGTGGTGGAGACGCTGAAGGCCGTGGCCGGGCTGCGGGGGATCCCGCCGGACGAGCTCGACGCGGCGACCACCGAGAACACGCGCCGTGTGTTCCGGCTGCCCCGACGCGATTGACGGCCGCGATTGACGGCAAGGGAGCGTACGTCGGATACTGAAATTCTTTCGTGAGCTCCGAGCAGCGCCTCGCCCCGTCACCCCCTAGCCCGCCCGGCGCGCCCGTCCGCGTCCGCCTCCGCTACGCGGCGTTCGAGACGTTCATCGAGAAGTTTTCGCCCAACGTGACCAGGGGCGGCCTTTTCCTGGCTAGCCGCACGCCGCGACCGATCGGCGAAGTGTTCGCCTTCGAGGTGCAGCTCGCGGGCGGCGAGGTGGCGCTGGCCGGCGACGGCAAGGTGACCTGGGTGCGTGAGTTCGATCCGGCGGCGCCGAACAAGCCGCACGGGATGGGTGTGCAGTTCCTGCGGCTCGACGGGCCGTCGCGCGAGGTGCTGAACCAGATGCTGGCCCGCAAGGTCTCGGGAAACACCGGACCGGTGCGGGTGCTGGTGCCGCCCGGCGCCTCGGGCCCCCTCAAGATTGGGACGAACGGCGTCGCCGCGCCCGCTCCGCGCGTCGACACCAACGTCGATCTGGCGGCCGAGATGGGGATCGACGAGGCGCGCCTCAAGCGGGCGGTCGAACGGAACTGGTTGGGGAACGGCCGGGCCGCCAGCGAGGCGGACGAGCTCGAAGCCCTGCTGCGACCGGACCCGGTGGAGATCGTCAACATCTCGCAGGCGCTCGCCGAGCTGCCGCGCCTGCTCGATCCGCCGGCGCGGCGCATGAGCGGCGCCTTTCGGCCGCTCGCCGAGCTGTTTCCGAATCCGCCCGGCGGGCCCAAGGACGATCCGAGCGGCCGTCGCTGAGCGCCTGCCCGTCAGGATCGCGCGCCCGCGGGAGGGGCGACGACGGGTGGGCGCGGGCGCGCCGCCGCGACCGCGTGACACGCCACCGCCCGAGCGGCGACCGCGCCGGTTCCGCCGGCCGAGGAAGAAGCCGACGGCGCCCATCAGGAGCACGGACGTTTCAGGCGTCGGCCCGCTCGCCGTCGAGCAGTCGCAGCCCGCCTGGGGGGCGAGCGGCGGCGGCAGGCCGGCGTCCTGCCCCGCGCCGCCGGCCCCGCCCGTCGCCGGGGAGACGCCGGCGCCGCTGCCGCCACCGGTGCCGGTCGTCTCACCCGCGCCGCCCGTCCCCTCGGGCTCACCGCTGCCGCCCGTGGCGCCCTCGCCCGTCGTGCCGCCGGTCCCGGCGCCCCCGGTCCCGCTCGCGCCGCCGGAGCCGGTGGTGCCGCCTGTTCCGGTAACGCCGCCCGTTCCAGTGCCCCCGCCCGTTCCAGCGACGCCGCCTGTTCCGCTCGCGCCGCCCGTTCCCACGATCACGCCTGTCCCGCCGGCGCCGCCGGTTCCGGTCGTGCCGCCGGTTCCGGTCGCGCCGCCGGCGCCGGTCGCGCCGCCGGTTCCGGTCGTGCCGCCCGTTCCGGTGGTGCCGCCGGCGCCAGTGGCGCCGCCCGTTCCGTACCCGGGGTTGCAGTCGGTGAGCGAGAGCGTCACCGACTGGCCCGCGCCGAGCGCGAGGTAAGAGATCGTCTGGCCGGCGTAATTCTCGGCGCCCGGCGTGCAGAGGCCCGTGACCGGCACCGTCGCCGCCTGGGCGACGCTGACCGTGATCGACGCCGAGGGCGTGATGGTCGCCGTGACAGCCGAGGTGTTGAAGGTCATGCGGTTCTGCACGCGCGCCGCGAGGTCGTCCATCGTGGGCGTCACGATGGGAACCGTCGCCAGCGCGGCGTATTTGTTCAAGGTCGCGGTCAGCAGATCGGAGAGCAGGCTGTTCCCCTGGCCGTCGTAGTCGCGCGTGTTGGCCTGGTGGAACATCAAGGGATCGTTCTCGCCGTTGAGCATGTACTGCACGAGCTCGTCGCTCGTCTGATCGATCATGGTCGGGTAGTCGACCGCCGTCCCCTTGGTCACGGTGGCCTCGTATTCGGGGATCCACTCGGCCGGTTGCGAGACGTCGAAGTCGAGGTTGGTCGGGATGCGCGGGATCTCCAGCACCGACGGCTGGAGCGCGTTGGGGATGCCGGCGTTCGGCGACGGGTTGTCCTGACCGGCCACCGAGGTGTCGCTCACCACCTGCCGGATCCCCGCGTCGTGGAGCGCCAGCATCGCGTCCGCGCTGCCGAGACCCGAGATGCTCGGCGTGACCGCGTTGATCGTCGCATAGGGCATGAGCCCCAGGCTCTTGAGGTAGGCGTCGTTGCGGGTGAACTCGGAGAGCACGTCGGCGTAGCTGAGCTCGTCGAGGATCGGGTGATCCCAGCTGTGATTGATATAGGAGAACGTCGGCCCGAGCGCGACGGCCTTGGCGGTGAGCGGATCGCCCGGCATCGACTGCGAGCCCTGGCCGTTGGCGCACCAGGCCAGCCGAAGATCGGCGAATTGCGTCTGGGCGCGCATCCCGTTCTGCCAGCTCGCCAGCGCTTGCAAATCGGCGTCGTTGATCCGATAGGTGCCACCGGTGTAGATGGTGCTGGCCAGGAACAGGTCGTCGATCTGGGGGACGACGTAGACGTGGCGCTCGCCGACGAATAGCCCGCGCGTCGCCCAGTTGACCAGCCCGTAGGCGAGCTCGAGGTAGGGCGTCAGGTAGTAGGCCTGCGCGAAGGTGAGCGCCAGCGCCTGACGCCCGTCGGCGTACTGGATCGTGACGCCGTAGACGTTGCCGCTTCCGTCGCTCAAAAGCGGCGTCACGGTGTCACCGCTGGAGGTCGGGGCCACGGTCGCCGGATAGACCCAACCGTCGGTCACGACGATCGGATTCGCGCAATTGCTGCCGGCGAAGACCGTCGCGCCCGCGGCGGTGCAGCTCAAGCTGACGGGCGTCTGCTGCGGATCGATCGAGCCGTTGTCGGCCAGGTCGTACATGGCGTTCGGCGAGGCGTAGAGCGCGACCCGACGAACGTTGAACGCCGCTTCGTAGTTCTCCAGCGCCGTCCATTCGGCGGTGGTGAAGGCGCTTCCGGTCGAGGTCTCGAGCCCGCCCAGATCGAGGAAGATGGCGTCGTACCTGCCGTGCGTGCCCGTGGCCAGGCTGTCGGCGGTCAGCGTCGGCCCGGTCGTCGCATCGAGCACGTCGAACGGCGCGCCGAGATATCCGAGCGTCCGCGAGATCGCGGTGAAGGCGGCGTCGGTGCCGTCGGTGGTGATCACCAGCGCGCGGGCGTCGACGACCGCGCCCGCGAGGGGCGCGGCCACCGTGGTCGGCGGTGCGCGGACCACGGAGCCGAGAGAACGCGGCTTGGCGAACAGACGACGGACCGGCGGCGGGGGGGCCTGCACGTGGCGCTCCTGGGCGACCACCGGGCCCGTCGTCGGTAACGTCGGGGAGCCATTGCATCCGAATACGCCGAGGACGAGCGCGCCCCCGACCACACACCCGCCGAGAATTCTCACGCCCATCCTCCCGCGTCAGCTCGCCAACATGAAAGCGACCGAATGGGAGTCGACAGCAGATCTCGTGCCGATCGATCGAGGCGGATCTCGGGCCTGGGCGCTACCGTTCGGTGTCGGCGCTCGGCCTACGGAAGATGTGCAAGCGGCGCCGCCCGGACCGGCCCGGCGCGGCCTCTAGGGGCTGAGCTTGAGGTTCTTCCGGATGCGGGCGTTCGGCTCGTCGGTGTTGGGGACGAACGGGCGCCCGGTGATGAGCTCGCAGAGCTGGATGTAGCGCCGGGCCGCCTCGACGCGCAGGTCGTCGGAGAGCTTGGGGGCGGGCCCCTCGCCGCGGTACCCCTGATCGACGAGCGCGCGGCGGACGTACTCCTTGTCGAGGCCGCGCGGCTCCTCGCCCTTGGCGAAGCGCGCCTCGTAGTCGTTCGCGTACCAGTAGCGCGACGAGTCGGGGGTGTGGATCTCGTCGATGAAGCAGAGGCTGCCGTCGGAGCGGCGGCCGATCTCATATTTGGTGTCGACCAGAATGAGCCCGCGTCGCAACGACTCGACCTGACCGAAGGCGAACACGCGGGCGCACATCTCGGCCGCGCGATCGAAGTCCTCGGCGGAGATCTGCCCCATCGCCAGAATCTCGGCGCGCGAAGCCGAGACGTCGTGATCGCCCTTGGGCGCCTTGGTCGACGGCGTCAAGATCGCCTTGGGGAGCTTCTGGTTCTTCTTCATCCCCTCGGGGAGATCGTGGCCGCAGAAGGTCCGGGCGCCGTTCTGGTAGGCGGTCCAGATCGAGGTCGCGGTCACGCCGGTCAGGTAGGCCCGCATGATGAGCTCGACCGGGAGCAGCTCGCACTCGCGCGCCACGGTGACCGCCGGATCGGGGACGCTGATGACGTGGTTGGGGACCAGGTCGGCGGTCGCCTCGAACCAGAACGACGCCATCTGGTTCAGCACCTGCCCCTTGAACGGGATGGTGCCCAGCACCACGTCGAAGGCGCTTATCCGATCGCTGGCGATCAGCGTCCGCCGTCCGTCGCGCACGTAGCAGTCCCGCACCTTCCCTTCGTACTTCTCGCCCAGCTCGGGGAAGTCGGTCGATTCGAGCGTCTTCGTCAGCTGCGCGCGCAGCACCTTCTCGTCGATCGGTTGGCTCATGGGGCGGGCTCCTCAGGGCTCTCGTTCGGCTAGCGCGCGATCGATGATCGCGCCCGTGTGGCGAAGGTGGTGGCCGAGATCGAAGGCCCGGTCGATCTCCGCCGGGGTGAGCTTGGCCGCGATGTCCGGGTCGGCGGCGAGCAGGGCGCGGAAGGTCCCCTCGCCCGCCACCGCCTTGAGCGCGTTGCGCTGCACCAGCTCGTAGCCCGCCTGGCGGGCCATCCCTTTGCGGACGAGCTGCAACATCACGGCCTCGCTGAAGAAGAGGCCGCCCGAGAGCTCCAGGTTGCGCTGCATGCGCTCGGCGTTGACCACCAGCCCGTCGATGAGGCCGGCGGCGCTGCGGACGGCGAAGTCGCAGAGGCCCGTGGCGTCGGGGCCGATCACCCGCTCGACCGAGGAGTGGGAGATGTCGCGCTCGTGCCAGAGCGCCACGTCCTCGGCCGCCGCGGTCGCGTACGAGCGCAGGAGGCGCGCGATGCCGCACAGGTTCTCCGACAGGATCGGGTTCTTCTTGTGGGGCATCGCCGACGACCCCTTCTGGCCCTTGCCAAAAGCTTCGGTCGCCTCGCCCACCTCCGTGCGCTGCCAGTGGCGCACCGTCACGCCGATGCGATCGAGCGCGTTCCCGATCCGCGCCAGCGCCGCGAAGTAAGCGGCGTGGCGGTCGCGGGCGACGATCTGCGTGGGGACCGTCTCCGGCGAAAGCCCCAGGGTGGCCAGCGCCTTGGTCTCGATGGCCGGCTCGAGGTTGGCGTAAGTGCCGACCGCCCCGGCGATCTTCCCCACCGCGATCTCCCGGCGCGCCGCCACCAGCGTGGAGCGCGCGCGCCCGAGCTCGGCGTAGAAGCCGGCGAACACCAGCCCGGCGGTGATCGGCTCGGCGTGGATGCCGTGCGAGCGGCCGATGGCCGGCGTGGCCCGGTGCTCCTGGGCGCGGCGTCGGCAGGCCGCGCGCAGCAGATCGACGCCGCCCAGGATCTGGTCCGCCGACTCCACCAGCGTGATTGCCAGCGAGGCGTCCAGCACGTCCGACGACGTCATCCCCAGATGCAGCCAGCGGGCCGGCTCGCCGGCCAGCTCCTCCACGTGGGTGAGGAAGGCGATCACGTCGTGCCGCGTCCGCTCTTCGTGCTCCAGGATCCGCGCCGGGTCGAGCTTCCCCTCGGCCTTGGCGCGTACGGCGGCGGTGGTGCCGGCCGGGACCGTCCCGGCCGCCTCCATCTCGGCGCAGGCGGCGAGCTCGACCTTCAACCAGGTGTCGTAGCGGTGGCGGTCGGACCACAGCTCGGCCAGCTCGGGGCGCGTGTAGCGGGAGATCATCTTGTGAGCGCGGTCCTCTTCTAACGAAAACGGGTCAGTCGTTCAAGGCACGAGCACGGTCGACCCGGTCGTCTTGCGCCCCTCCAGATCGCGGTGGGCCTGCGCCGCGTCGCGCAGCGCGTAGGTCTGGCCGACATCGATCCGCACCGCGCCACGACCGACCAGATCGAACAGCCGCCCCGCCGACTGGACCAGCTCCTCGCGCGTCGCCACGTAGTGGCTGAGCGACGGGCGGGTGAGGAAAAGCGACCCGCCGGCCGACAGGCGCGAAAGCTCCAGCGGAGGCACGACGCCGGACGACTGGCCGAACAGCACCAGCATCCCGCGCGGCGCCAGCGAGGCCAGCGAGGCGTCGAACGTCGTTCGGCCGATGGAGTCGAAGACGGCCCGCACGCCGGCGCCGCCGGTCAGCTCCTTGACGCGGGCGGCGACGTCCTCGCGATTGAGATCGACGACCTCGTCGCAGCCGTTCTGCCGCGCGCGCGCCACCTTCTCGGGGCCGCCCGCGGTGCCGATCACCTGGAGGCCGATCGCCCGCGCCCACTGGCAGGCGATGCTCCCCACGCCGCCCGCGGCGGCGTGGAAGAGGATGGTGTCGCCGCGCGAGACGCGCGCGCAGCGCAGGAGCAGGTATTCGGCGGTCATCCCCTTGAGCATCATGGCCGCCGCCGTCCGGTCGTCGACCGCGGGCGGGAGTCGCACCAGGCGGTCGGCCGGGATGAGTCGGGTCTCGGCGTAGGCCCCGTTCACCCCGGCGTAGGCGACGCGATCGCCGACCTTGACTTCTGTGACGCCGGGACCGACGGCGTCGACGATGCCGGCCCCCTCCTGCCCCGGCGTGAACGGGAGGCTCGGAACCTTGTAGAGGCCGGTCCGAAAGTACACGTCGACGTAGTTGAGGCCGATCGCCGTCTGCCGGATGCGCGCCTGTCCGGCCGTTGGGGACGCCTCGGCGACGGTCTCGAACGAGAGCTTCTCCGGACCTCCCAGTTCATGGACGACGATGGCGCTCGGCATCGGGCCCATATACCGCGAGTTACCCCGCGCGCAACGCGCAAAATCGACGGTGCCCGGGACCGTCCCGCGCGCTCAGCCGAGGCCGAACAGGACGCGCAGCTTGGCGGCGGTGCGATGGCCGCCGCTGGCCTGGCGCGGGGCCACGAAGACGGTGTCGTCGCCGGCGAGCGAGCCCATCACCTCGGCCAGCCCCGCCTCGTCGAGCGCGCGCGCCACGGTCGCCGCCGCGCTGGCCTTGGTGCGCACGATGACCAGCGCGCCGTTGCTCTCGACGCCGTCCACCAGCCGGCGGACCGGCTCGAGCGGCAGCGCGCCGCCGTTCCCCTCCACGAGATAGCGCGGGCCGTTCGGCCCGACGGCCCGCCGGACACCGAGCGCCGCCATGTCGCGCGAAAGCGTTGCCTGCGAGGCCTGGATCCCCCGCGCGCCGAGCCGCCGCAGGAGCTCGCCCTGGTTGGCGACCGGCCGGCCGCTCAAGATCTCGCGAATCGCGTCGCGCCGCGCTTCCGCCGAAGGCATGTCAGGTTACCAATGTCCCGACGCCGCGATCGGTGAAGAGCTCGGCCACCACGCTGTGGGGGGCGCGCCCGTCGACGATGTGCACGGCGCGCACGCCGCCCGAGAGAGCCTGCAGCACCGCCTGCGCCTTGACGTGCATCCCCCCCTTGATGCTCTTGCCGAGCCGCGCCTCGAGGTCGGCCGCCTTGATCTCGGTGAGCAGGTTCCCCCCGTCGTCCAGGATCCCGGCCACGTCGGTCAAGAAGATCAGGCGCTCGGCGCCGCAGGCGGAGGCGATCTCCCCGGCCGCCACGTCGGCGTTGATGTTGTAGCTCGAGCCGTCGAGGCCGAAGCCGACCGGGGAGATGACCGGCAGGTAACCGCGCTCGAGGAACATGTCGAGCAGGTCGGCGTTGACGGCGTCGATCTGCCCCACGAAGCCGAGATCGGGCTTCCCCGGCGCCGGCTGCAGCTTGGAGGCCACCAGCAGCTTGCCGTCCTTGCCCGACAGCCCGATGGCGTTGCCCCCCAGGCTGTTGATGAGGCCGACAATCTCGGTGTTGATCCGGCCGGTCAGCACCATCTCCACGACGCGCACCTCCTCGGCGCCGGTGATCCGCTGGCCGTCGGCGAACTCCGACTTGCGCCCCATCTTCTCGAGCGTCTTGGTGATCTCCGGTCCGCCCCCGTGCACGATCACCGGCCGCAGACCGGCCGACTGCAGGAGGACCATCTCCTCGGCGAAGCTGCGCTTGAGCGCCGGATCGATCATCGCCGCGCCGCCGTACTTGATGACCGCCCGCTTGCCGGCGAACTTGCGGATGTAGCTGAGCGACTCGACGATGAGCGGCCGGTTGACGCCGCCGCCCCGCCGGCTCCCGTCGAGCGGACCGCTGCCGGTGCCGGCCGCGCCGGGCGCCGAATAGTACTCGGCGTTGATCTTCACGTAGTCGAAGGTCAGGTCGCAGCCGAGCGCGCGCGCCGCGGCCTGGCCCACCCCGAGATCCAGGCGCGCCGTGATCTCGCTCGACCGCATGCGCGCCGACAGATCGTCCTTATCGAAGGCGACGGGGCCGCCGTCCCCGTAGACGCGGATGCCTTGCACGTCCAGCGTGACCCCGGCCGGCTCGATGGCCCACCCCCGGGCGCCGATTCGCGCGCCCAACGCGGCCAGGATCCGCCCCCACGACGGGTCGCCGCCGAAGATCCCCGCCTTGACCAGGCTGCCGCCCGCCACCGCCCGCGCCAGATCCCGCGCCGACTCCCGATCGGGCGCTCCCCCCACGTCGACCACCAACAGCTTGCTGGCCCACTCGCCGTCGGCGGCGATGGCCCTGGCCAACTCGGCGCAGAGCTCGGTGAGCGTCGTCTCCAGCGCCTTGAAACCAGCGCTCCCGGGCTCGATGACCGGCGCGCCCGAGGCGCCGTTGGCCAGCGCGATCACCGTGTCGTTGGTCGACATGTCGCCGTCGACGGTGATGGTGTTGAAGGTCTCGTCGACGGCGGCGGTCAGCGCCCGCTGCAGCGTCTCGGGCGCCACCCGCGCGTCGGTGGTGATGAAACAGAGCATGGTCGCCATCTGGGGGTGGATCATCCCCGACCCCTTGGCGATGGCCGCGAAGCGCACGGTCTTGCCGGCGACCTGCATCTCCCGGAAGGCGAGCTTGGTGCGCAGATCGGTGGTCCGGATCGCCTCGGCCGCGGCCGCGACGTCGTCCCCCAGCGAGGCCACCAGCGCCGGCGCGGCGGCGGCGATCCGCTCGGCCGGCAACCGGATGCCGATGCCGCCCGTCGAGGCGGTCAGCACGTCGTCGGCCCCGACGCCCAGGGCCTTGGCCACGGCCGCCGCCACGGCGCGCTCGTCGGCCGCGCCGACCGGCCCGGTCAGCGCGTTGGCGTTGCCGCTGTTGGCCACGATGGCGCGGATCCCCGTGGTGGGCAGCCGGGTCGCCGTGTAGCGCACCGGCGCCGCGGACATCTTGTTGACGGTGAGGACGCCGGCGGCCGCGCAGGGGATCTCCGAGGCGACGAGCGCGACGTCCTTGCGGGCGGCGCCCGCCTCCTTCACGCCCGCCGCCACCGCGCCGAAGCGGAAGCCGAGCGGGGGGGCGAAGCTCTTGCTGCCGGTGGTTTTGCGGTCGCTCAAGGTGCGGTCCCTCCGAGAAGATCGAGCCCCGCCGTCTCGGCGAGGCCAAACATCAGGTTGGCGTTCTGGACCGCCTGTCCGGCGGCGCCCTTCACCAGGTTGTCGATGGCGGCGAAGGCGACGGCCACCCCGCGCTCCGGATCGGCGTCGGCGGCCATCAGCACCCGGTTGGTCCCCACCACCGCATGCAGCCGGACCGCCTCGGGCCTGGTGGCGCGCAGAAAAGCCCGGTCGGCCACGAAGGCCTTCACGGCGGCTGCCGCGTCGGTGCCCGTCTTGCCGGGCAGGAGGCGCCCGTAGACCGTGGCCAGGATCCCGCGCCGCACGGGCAGGTAGTAGGGGGTGAAGGTGACGCGCAGCGCGCCGGCGCCGGCCAACGCCAGCGTCCGCTCGATCTCGGGCGTGTGCTGGTGCTTGAGGACCTTGTAGGCCCGGAAGTCGCCGTCGAGCTCGGTGAACGACATCTCCTCGGTCCCCTTGCGCCCGGCGCCCGTCATCCCGCTCTTGGCGTCGATGACGATCCCGTCCTTGGCGATGACGCCGCCCCGCAGGAGGGCCAGCGTGGCCAGCGTGCTGGCGGTCGCGTAGCAGCCGGGGTTCGAGACCAGCCTGGCCTGCCGCAGCTCGCCCGAGGCCGCGGCCTCCGGCATGGCGTAGCAGGCCAGCTTCAAGAGGTCGGGGCGGGGATGGGCGAATCCGTACCAGCGTGGATATTCATCCGCGGCGAGCCGGAAGGCCCCCGAGAGGTCCACCACCCGCGCCCCCGCCTCGAGCGCCGGGCCGGCCAGCGCCAGTGAGGCCTCGGCCGGTGTGCAGAGAAACACCAGGTCGAGCCCGGCCATCGTCGTGGCGGCCGCGGCCTCGGCCTGGGGACGGATCCGCACGTTCGCCGAGGGACCGCCGAAGGGAAGCCGGTCGCCGAGCAGGTCACCCGCCCACTTGTCGCTCACCGCCAGGGCGAGCGAAAAGCCCGGGTGCCCGGCGAGGATGCGGGCCAGCTCCATCCCGGAATAGCCCGAGACGCCGACGATCCCCGCCCGCACGGTGGATGTTTCATTCGCCATGTGGATAGTTATTCATAGCCGCCGCGCTGGCGCAAGCGGCAATTCGTCCCTCCTCGCCCGCGGCCAGAGCCCGGCGTGGGTCAAGCGGCGGGCGGCGGCTGGCGGCAGGCGTCGAGCTCGGCGGAGGTCTTGACCGGGTCGAACGAACGCACGAAGTCGCCGGAAGCATTCGTCTCGTCCATCCGCACCCGCACGCGAAAGGTGGGCGCGCCGCTCTGCTCGGAGACGCTGATGATTGCGTAGTGGTGCCCCGCCACCATGGGGACGGCGAAGGTGACCGCCCCCGTACTGGCGCTGACCCCCGAGGTGGTGCTCATGCTCCCCCAGTTGGTCGGCGTCGTCACCACGTGGCACCCGGGCAGGACCTCGAACGCGCCGCCCAGCGCGCTGACGTCGCGGCCGTCGACGTGCGCCAGGTAACCCCCGAGGGTGGCCACCTGATCGGGGCCCAGCCGATTGCCGGCGTCGTAGAGCGGAACCGGCTGCTCCGCGCCGAACCCGCAACCGGCGCCGCAGGCCAGCAACAGCAGAAGCTGACTAGCCCGTGTGCCCAAAGCCGCCCTCGCCCCGCGCCGTCCCCCCGAGCTCGGCGACCTCCTCCAGCTCCGCCCGCACGACCGGCGCGATCACCAGCTGGGCCACCCGCTCGCCCGGCTGCACGACGAACGGCTCCGACCCGAGGTTGACCAGCAAGACCATCACCTCGCCCCGATAGTCGCTGTCGATCGTCCCCGGCGCGTTGGGGAGCCCGATGCCGAACTTGCGCGCCAGACCCGAGCGCGGCCGGACCTGCCCCTCGAACCCGGGCGGGATCTCGAACGCCAGCCCAGTCGGGACGGCCGCGCGCGCCCCCGGCGCGAGCAGGATGGGCCCGTCGGCTGCGGAGGCCAGGTCGAGGCCCGCCGCCCCCGCCGACATGTAGCGCGGCGCCTGCGCGCCCGGTCGCAGCTTCACGAACCGAATCCGCGGCGCCGGAGACGCCATGGCCTACGAGGCCGAGGCGCGGAAGTTGTGGACGACGTCGGGGGTCTTTCCCAGCGTCTCGCGGCGCGAGAGGCGAATCTTGCCGGTGGCGCGGTCGATGCCGATCACCTTCACCAGCATCTCGTCCCCCTCCTTGCAGATGTCCTGCACGGCGCGGACGCGCTTCTCGTCGAGCTCGCTGATGTGCACCAGGCCGTCGGTGCCGGGCAGGATCTCCACGAAGGCGCCGAAGTCGGCCAGCCGCTTGACGACGCCCAGGTAGAACTCGCCCATCTCCGGCTCGGTGGTGAGGCCCTTGATGATGTCGATCGCCTTCTTGACCGCGATGCCGTCGGGCGAGGCGATGTGCACGGTGCCGTCGTCCTCGACCTCGATGGAGACGCCGGTCTGCGCCGTGATGCCGCGGATGGTCTTGCCGCCCGGGCCGATGATCTCGCGGATCTGATCCGGCTTCACCTGCAGCGTGTGGATGCGCGGGGCGAACTGCGAGAGATCCTCGCGCGGGGCGGCCAGCGCCTCGGCCATCTTGCCGAGGATGAACATCCGGCCGTCGCGCGCCTGCCGGAGCGCCGTCTCTAGAATCTCGCGCGTCAGGCCCTGGATCTTGATGTCCATCTGCACGGCGGTGACGCCGGTCTTGGTGCCGCAGATCTTGAAGTCCATGTCGCCGAGGTGGTCCTCGTCGCCGAGGATGTCGGAGAGGACCGCGACGCGCTCCCCTTCCTTGATGAGGCCCATGGCGATGCCGGCCACCGGCGTCTTGATGGGGACGCCGCCGTCCATCAGCGACAGGATGCCGCCGCACACCGAGGCCATCGACGAGCTGCCGTTCGACTCGAGGATCTCCGAGACGATGCGGATCACGTAGGGGAACTCCTTCTCCGTCGGCAGCACGCGGGAGATGGCGCGCTCGGCCAGGTGGCCGTGGCCGACCTCGCGCCGGCTGGCGCCGCGCAGCGGCTTGGTCTCGCCGGTCGAAAACGGCGGGAAGTTGTAGTGGAGCAGGAAGCGCTTGTCGATGTTGCCGGTGAGCGCCTCGATGTGCTGGGCGTCCTGGCTGGTGCCGAGCGTGGTGGTGACCAGCGCTTGCGTCTCGCCGCGCGTGAACAGCGCCGAGCCGTGCGTTCGCGGCAGCAGGCCCGCCTCGCAGGTGATCTGCCGGATGTCGGCG
>Ga0134128_10005947_pt1 | contig 14777 bp, 7 predicted proteins | sample KB31754_FD_96462 | JGI IMG/M metagenome (GOLD analysis project Ga0134128, IMG submission 96462) | Terrestrial soil microbial communities with excess Nitrogen fertilizer from Kellogg Biological Station, Michigan, USA - KB3-175-4 | ecosystem: Environmental > Terrestrial > Soil > Unclassified ... | reverse complement strand
TCGCTCGCCTGCACTTTGTCCACCTCGATCGAGATGCTGATCGCCGCGCGCGCCGCGCAGGCGCTCGGCGGCTCCGGCGCCGTGGTGCTCACGCGCGCCATCGTGCGCGATCTCTATTCCGGCGTGCGCGCCGGCCGCGAGCTGTCGCTGATCGGCTCGGTGATGGCGCTGGCGCCGGTGCTGGCGCCGATCGCCGGCGGCGCGCTGCAGACCGTCTTCGGCTGGCAGGCGATCTTTGTCGTGCTGGTCGCCGCGGGTGCCATCGCCATGACGATCACATGGACTCTGCTGCCCGAGACTCTCGCCAAGCCGACGATGAACGGCGCGCCGGTCTCGATGCTGCGGTCCTACCGTATCGTGCTCTCCAGCCGCGTCTATCTCGCTTATCTCGGCCTCGGCTCGTTCAGTTATGCCGGCCTGTTTGCCTGGCTCTCCGGCGCGTCCTTCGTGCTGCAAAACCTCTACGGCCTCACGCCCTTCGTGTTCGGCGTCGTGTTCGCGATCGGCGCGGTCGGCTACATGGTTGGCACCACAATTGCGGCGCGCGTGGTCGCCCGCCTTGGCCTCGACCGTGTCGCGGGACTCGGCAGCGCGATGCTGGCGATCGGCGGCTTGCTCATGTCGTTGTCGGTGGCGCTCGGGTTCACATCGTCGCTGTCGCTGGTGCTGCCGGTCGCGATGTTTCTTGCCGGACTGGGCATGGTGCTGCCGCAGTCGATCGCCGGCGCAATGACGCCATTTCCCGAGCGCGCCGGCGCGGCGTCATCGCTGTTCGGTTTCGTGCAGCAGACGGCGGCGGCCGTGTGCGGCGCGCTGGTCGCCTGGCTGTTGGGGCGCAACGCATGGCCGCTCGCCGCAGCGATGGCGCTGATGGGATGCGCGACGCTGCTGCTGTGGCTGCTCACGCGCGGCGTGCGCCGCGCCGTGGCAAAGTTCTAGCGTCGGCCGAACAAGTTATCGAGCAGCCAGTTGTCCATGCCGCCGCTGCGTGCGGGCGCATTGCTGCTGGTCTGAATCGATCCCGGCGGGCGCGGTGGCGCGCCGCCGCCGTTCGATGGCGCGGTTGAGCCCGAGCTGGTATTGCCGAACAGGCTCGAGATCAGGCCACCGCCGTTCCAATTGGTCGGCAGCGCGGCGACCGGAACGCCCTTGTGCGCGTCGCGCATGAAGCGGCTCCAGATGTCGACCGGCAGGCTGCCACCTGTGACGTGCTTGGTCGGCGTGCCGTCGTCATTGCCGAGCCAGACGCCGGTGACGAGATAGGGCGTGTAGCCGAGGAACCAGGCGTCGCGGAAGTCCTGCGACGTGCCGGTCTTGCCGGCTGCGGTCCAGCCCGGCAGCGACGCATGCCGCGCGGTGCCGACGGCGAGTGTCTGTTCCATCATGAAGTTCATCATCGCGACGTAGCGCGCGTCGATGATGCGTCCAAGCTGGGCGTGCGGGAATTCGTACAGTACTTTGCCGTTGCGCGTCGCGATGCGGTCGATCACGTGCGGCACGATGGCATACCCGCCATTGGCGAAGGGCACGTAGGCGCCGACCAACTCCAGCGGCGACACCTCCGACGTGCCGAGCGCGATCGATGCGTTCGGCTCGAGCTTGGAAGCGATGCCGAGCCGATGCGCCGTGCGCACGACCGCGGCCGGTGTCATCTCCAGCGTCAGTCGCACCGAGACCGAGTTAAGCGAGAACGCCAGCGCCTTCCACAGCGGCACGGCGCCGAAATATTCGTGGCCGTAATTGTCCGGCCGCCAGCCGTGCACGTCGATCGGCCGGTCGTCGCGGATCGTATCCGGCGTCAAGCCGCTTTCCATCGCGGTGAGATAGACGAACGGCTTGAACGATGAGCCCGGCTGCCGGCGCGCGGCGATGGCGCGGTTGTATTGGCTCTCGGTGTAATTGCGTCCGCCGATCAGTGCGCGCACCGCGCCGTCCGGCGTCATCGCAACGAGCGCGCCTTGCGAGACATTGACCTTGCCACCCTTGGCCGCGAGCTCCTGGGCGACGGCCTGTTCGGCGCTCGCCTGCATGCCGGCGTCGATCGACGTCCGCACCACGATGTCCTCGTCGACGTGGCCGAGGATATCGTCGAGCGCGTCCATCACCCAGTCGGCGACATAGTTGACCGAGCCGCCGTTCGCGTTGTGGGCGATGTGCGGCGGCTGCGCCAGCGCCAGCCGCTCGCTCGCCGGCGAGATGAAATGCAGCCCGGCCATGTCGGCGAGAACGATCTTCGCCCGCTTCTCCGCTTCCCTGAAGTTGCGGGTCGGCGCCAGCCGCGACGGCGACTTGACGAGCCCGGCCAGCATCGCCGCTTCCGCCAATGTCAGTTGCCGCGCCGATTTGCCGAAATAACGCTCGGACGCTTCCTCGATGCCGTAGGCGCCGGAGCCGAAATAGACGCGGTTGAGATAGAGCTCGAGGATCTGCGTCTTCGAGAATTTTCGCTCCAGCCACAGCGCCAGCAACACCTCCTGCAGCTTGCGCGTGATCGTGCGCTCCTGGGTCAGGAACAGGTTCTTGGCCAGTTGCTGCGTGATGGTCGAGCCGCCCTGCGCCACGCCGCGATGCAGGACGTTGGCGATGAAGGCGCGGCCGATGCCGAGCGGATCGACGCCGAAATGGTGGTAGAAGCGCCGGTCCTCGATGGCGACGAAGGCCTGCGGAACGTAAGGCGGCATATCCTTGAGCGCGACCGGCGGACCGGCGAGGTCGCCGCGCCGCGCCAGCGCATGGCCCTGATCGTCGACGATGTCGATGGTCGGCGGGCGCTTCGGGATCTCCAGCGACTGGATCGGCGGCAGATGCGCACCGACCCAGGCGACCGTGCCGACGCCGGCGATGCCGACCCACAGCCCCAGCACTAGCGCCCAATAGCCAAGCCGCACGAGCAGCGGGCGCCGATGCCGCTTGACGGCCTTGCCGCGCTTGCGCCGCCGCGGCCGCTTGCCGCCGCCGCCTGCGGGCCGCTCGCCGGCGCTCACGCGCGGCGCCGGGGAATCGAATACCGGCTCCCGCCGCGGACCTGAATGTCCCCGTCCCGACGCCATGACCCTGTCACCCGGCGGCTGCCGCACGCGCCGCCGCTCCCGGTGATGACGCTACGGGCAGCGGTTTAAGGGCGTCTTACCTGCGCTGGCCGCGCGCAGGCGGAAGCGAGCGCATTAAGGCTTCGTTAGGCCTGCGCCGGGGGGGCCGACGGCTGCACAGGCCCAAAAAAGCCCGACGCATTTGACCGAGGTCAATCGGCCATCCGTTTCGCCGCCGCAGGTATGCCCTCGCTTTGCGAGGGGGCGAGATGGATTTCAGGCACTAGGATGGAGAACCGGCCGACGCTGATGAATGGCTCGGAGGCGTGGTGGGTGGTGGACGGTGAATGGCGGATGCTCGACACATCCGAAGCCTTCATGAACGCCGTCTTCATTGGCGAGAGCGTCTTCGGGCGCCGTTTCAAATTCCTCCCGCCGCTTCCGGTCGGCGCTTTCTCGGCGCCTATCCGCCTGCACTGATTGTCGCCAGCGGCAGATTGTCGCCGCACGACAGTCGATCCGACAAGCCCAGGTCGGAACTTCAGACGCATGCAATTCGAACGCGAAGTCGGGCCCATTTAGCCGGCAGATTTAAAATCTGATCGTGTCGCCGGTCGCACGATGCGCTCACTATATGTGCTGGAAAGATCTACAGATCGCACCGGAATATCCCGCCGAGCGAGGAGGCTGCGTCTTGCAACCTATCGTCGTCGAAACTGCGTCTCCCGGGGGGCGGTTTTTCGCTGTGCCAAAAGAACATATTATCAAACTTTATCGGGCATTTATTTCATCGTCTCACTGATTGATTCGGAGAGTGGTCATACAACCGACATCGACGATTTCCGAAGGACCCGGACGCTGGCGCGCGGTTGCCGCGGCTTCCATCGGCAATGCGCTCGAGTGGTTCGATTACATCATCTACGGCTATTTCGCCGCGCATATCGCGAAGCAGTTCTTTCCGTTGGGGAGCGATGTCGAATCGCTGCTCGTGGCCTTCGCGACTTTTGGAATTACATTTCTCGTGCGTCCCTTCGGCGCGATCGTGCTGGGCGTGTTCGCGGACCGGCATGGACGAAAGGCAGCCCTTGTTCTGGCGATTTCGCTGATGATGCTCGGCACCGCGATGATCGCCGTTACGCCGGGTTATGCGGTGATCGGATTGTGGGCGCCGGCCGTTATCGTCGTCGCCCGCCTCGTGCAGGGTATCTCCGCGGGTGGCGAGTTCGGCAGCGCGACGGCGTTCCTTGCCGAGCAGGACCCTAAACGGCGCGGCTATTTCGCCAGCTGGCAATTCGCCAGCCAGGGCATGACGACAGTGCTCGCGGCGGCAACCGGAACCATTCTGGCGGACGTGTTGACGGGCGACCAGATGGCGCACTGGGGCTGGCGCATTCCATTTGTCATCGGGCTGCTGATCGGGCCGATCGCTTACTACCTTCGGCGCGCGGTCGATGAAACGAGCGAGTTCCGCGCGATGGCGGAACCTGGAAGGCCGCTCCGCGATCTTTCGCAGGCAAAACTGAGATTGCTCGTGTCGGTCGGCGCCGTGGTCCTTTGCACGGTGGCCATGTACACGACCTTGTTCATGCCGAGCTTCGCGATGCGGCAGCTTGGCCTGCCGCAAGCGGGCAGCTTCCTGGCGACGTTGCTCGCCGGTGCATTTCAGATCGCCCTCGTCCCGTCTTTCGGTGCGATATCCGACAGATTCGGACGGCTGTCGGTAATGGTCCCCGCGGCCATAGCGATGTTGCTGATCAGCTATCCGATGTTTGCATGGATGTCGGCAGTTCCGACACTGCAGACGCTGCTGTTTGTCCAAATAGCGGTCGGCGTCGTCGGCGCCGCCTATATGGGACCGCTGCCGGCGCTGATGTCGGAACTGTTCCCGGCCCGGATGCGGACGACCGGTCTGGCGGTCAGCTACTCTTTGAGCGTCGCGATATTCGGCGGTTTTGCGCCATTCGCCAATGTCTGGCTGATCCGGGCCACCGGCAGCAACGTCGCCCCCGGCTTTTATCTAATGGGCGCGGCCGCCATCAGCCTGGCCACGCTTGCGCTACATCGCCGTTTGCGATTTTAGCGGAATTCCTGCCCGCCACGCCGCCGGACAAATCAAAGGTCTAGTTGATCGCCCTTTGTAGACAAACCGTTTACCACGTTCGTAAAGCGAATTGCTAGCAATGAACCTCTAATAATGCCTGTTGAATCGATGTCTTGATGGCGGATCGCACATCCATCGCGGTGTGCGCGGGAACGGGACATGCAACACGCGACCGCGAAAGCGGCAGTCATAGAGTGGTTGGATCTGGCGATCCCGGACCAGCAACTGCATTTTGAACTAGTGCAGGCGCTGTACGGAACGCCGAAGTCCATCCTCGGCGCCACCGTCGCGGCCCTCGGCATCATCGCGATCACCGCGTTCATGACCGGCGATTATGCCTACGGCTGGTTTTTCGCCGGCTTCCTGCTCGTCGGAGCGGTGCGCAACGGACTCATCGTTCTGCGTCGCGCCCGCCAGCACAGCGCGGATGACAGCGCCGCAACGATCCGCTGGGAACGTCGCGCGCTTGCCGGCGCGTGGGCTTTCGCCCTGCTCGTCGGTGTCGCCGGCGCCTACACCGTCATTGCGCATCCGGGAGCCGACGCCGAGCTGCTCGTCAATTGCTGCGTGATGGGCTACATCGCCGGCATTTCCTCGCGCAACGCCAGCCGTCCGATCATATCGATTGGGCAGGTGTCACTGACTGCCATTCCGTTCGCTCTCGCGATGCTGGCGCGGCCGAACGTGGTGCATGTCGTTCTCGCCGTCTTCCTGGCCGTTCTGTTTATCAGCATCGTCATGATCTGCCGGGCGGTGTTCGAGAATATCGTCTCGCGCCACACCGCCTTCCGCAAGATCGAGCTGATCGCCCAGCGCGATCCGCTGACCGATCTCCTGAACCGATCGGCGTTCATCGACCTCCTGCAAAGCCGCCTTGAAAGCATCGCCAAGACCGGCGAGACCGTCGCGCTCGTGCTCATCGATCTCGACCGCTTCAAGGACGTGAACGACACGTTCGGGCATCAGACCGGCGACGTGGTCCTCAAGAAGGTCGGCGACCGGATCAGGTCGGCCGTGCGGCCGAGGGACGAAGTTGCGCGAATCGGCGGCGACGAATTCATCGTCATGCTGTCGGACACGAGCGAAGACGAAATCCACGCGGTGACGCGCAGGATTTTTACGAGCTTCGGCGATCCCATCAAGGTCGGAATGACCCGGCATTTCTGCGGCGCCAGCGTGGGCTACGCCATCGCGCAGGGCGGCACGACGCTCGATGTCCTGTTCCGCAATGCCGACTTGGCTCTCTACGAGGCGAAGCAGGCCGGTCGTGCGCAGATCGTGCGCCACACCGCGGGCATAACCGAGCGCTACGATCGCCGCATCGAGCTTGAACATGACCTGCAGCACGCGCTGCAGAACGACGAATTCGAGCTGGTCTATCAGCCTATCGTGGATCCGCGCTCGCGCCGCGCGATCTGTTGCGAAGCGCTGCTGCGGTGGAACCATCCGAAGCGCGGGCAGATCAGCCCTGTCGAATTCATTCCGATCGCCGAGTCGACGGGCTTGATCGTCTCCATCGGCGCCTGGGTGCTCGCCACTGCCTGCCGGGAAGCGACGCGCTGGCCGTCCGACATCAGCCTCGCGGTCAACCTGTCGCCGGTGCAATTCCGCCGCGGCAACGAGCTCGTCGATATGGTCGTGAGCACGCTCGACAGCGTCGGCCTTCCGGCGCGGCGCCTCGAATTGGAAATCACCGAATCCGTGCTCATCGAGGACTCGGCGACGGCGCTCGCCATGCTCGAGGGCCTGCGCGGGCTCGGCGTCGGCATCTCCCTCGACGATTTCGGAACGGGATTCTCTTCGCTCGCTTATCTCAACGACTTCCCATTCTCCAAGATCAAGATCGACCGCAAGTTCTCGCAAGGCGTGGAGACCTCGCCGCGCACGGCCGCGATCATCGGCGGCGTAGCCAAGATCACGCGCGACCTGCGCATCGAGCTGGTTGCCGAAGGCATCGAGTCGAACAAGCAGCTGCAGCGCATGCTCGGCTTCGGCATAACGGCGGTGCAGGGGTTCCTGTTCTGCCCGCCGGTGCGCGCCGATAAGCTGCTGGACGTGATCAGCACGCCGTTCGCGCCGCAAGGCACCGAGGGCGATGCCGAACAGAGCCGGCTCGGTACGGCGCACTTCCGGAAGATTGCGTCGTAGCCAGCTGGCAGGTTAGCGCTCGGTCAGGAACCGTTCGAGCACCGCCATGCGCATGAACTTCGACAGCCGGACCTGCTCGAAATACATCGCATTCGGCAGATTGTCGCAGCTTGCGTCGATCTCGTCGTGCCGCGGCAGCGGATGGTAGATCAGCGCTTCCGACGCGATCCGAACGAGCTTCTCCGCCGTCACGACGTGAGTATCGGGCGTAGACTTCGGCGAGATATAGCCCGAGGCCGCTGGCTCGCCGATGTCCGACATGTCGTACGGCGCCATCATCACTGCGTCGCACTCCGCGAGGGCGTAGGCGATCTCGGTGACCAAGCGGCAGCGAATCTGGGCCTCGGCGAAGATCTCGAGCACGTCGCGCGGGATGTCGTAGTAGGACGGCGGGCAGAACACCACTTCCCGTGGGGCCTCGTAACGCAGCAACCACGCAAGCGAGCGAACCGTGCGCCCTCGCGGATCGCCGCCGAAGGCGATGCTCTTGCCGCGGATGCCGCCAAGCCCTCGCCTGAGCGCAAATATGTCGATGAGCGCCTGCGTCGGATGTTCGTTCCATCCGTCACCGGCATTGATTACCGGGCTGACCGATTTGGCCGCCATGCGCGCAGCGGCGCCGACCTCGTGATGACGAACGATGATGGCGTCGCTGAAGCGCGACACGACCGAGGCGCAATCCTCCAGGCTCTCTCCCGATCGCTGGTTCGAACGCGAAGCCGACATGTCGTCGACGCCAATGACGGATGCCCCAAGCGCTACCGTCGCCGCCTCGAAGCCCATGCGGGTGCGCGTGCTCGGCTGGAAAAACAGTAAGGCGACCGCCTTGCCCGCATAGACCGACAGTTGCCGACGACCCGCTTCGAGTTCAGCGGCGACACGGCAATAGCGATCGACCTCGTTGCTGTCGATTTTGCTGGCCGAGAGCAGATGCGATACCGCGCCGGACTCGTGCGGTAAAGTGAAGCTCCTCTTTGGCGCTTGCACCACGACCGACGCCATGACCGAGCCTCAACAACAACACCAACGGCACCACGTTTACGATATCTTAACGAAGGATGCTCGCTCCGCAAGCAAACAGACGCATGGTTCCGCGCTGGACTGGTATTCCGATGGGGCGTTAACCATGTTTGGTGTGGAGGGACCGTTCCAAGTCGAGCGCCGGGAGCGCGATGCGACGAAATGCGCGACCGCGCGCCGGCGCTAACGCCAATTTCGATTATGCGTCGCGGGCCGCCGGCCATTCATAAACGTCGTCGTCGATGTGACCGTGCCGACGCCCCTTCAATCTCGCGCGCTTAGGGCTGCTCCTGTCGAGCGGGCATCCGGCAATCGACAATTCAAATCGCCGCGCGTTCTCCGTGCAGAAGCATGCGCGTGCATGGTCGCCATCGCCGGGTTGCTCTCGGCTTCGAATGTTCCGTTCCCGATGCTGCGCTTAAGCGGCGTTACACCATGATCAATGTCGACCGGTTTACTTAGGGGATTTTGAATAAGTCCGATCGATCATGGCGATATGCCGATCGAATTTCTTCTTCGAAACTTCACGAAAAAGTTGCAGGCGATGGCGGCCACGCGTGCGCGTCCGCCTATGGCGGCCGATCTTGTCGTGTCGGCGTCGCCCTGGCGTTCGCATCCGGTACGCTGGATCGCGCTTGCCAGCGCCCTCGTCATAGCGGTCATCATCGGCGCCGTGTGGATGCTGCTGTGGGACCTGCGCCAGGAGCAAATCGCCAAAAGTAGCGAGGACATGGAAAGCCTGTCGCTCGCCCTGAGCGAGCAGATCGACCGCACTTTCCAGTCGATCGATTTGCTGGAAGCGGGCGTGATCGAACAGGTCGATCGGCTCGGCGTCGCGAATTCGGCCGAATTGTCGCAGCGAATGTCGGACGAGGACACGCAGCATCGCCTGAAGGAGCAGGTCCGTGGGCTGCCGCATGTCGACGCCCTGATTGTCGTCAACGCAGACGGAAGGCTGGTCAATTTTTCCCGTTACTGGCCGATCCCCGATATCGCGAGCGCGACCGATCTGATTCCCCGGTTCAAGGCGGACCCGTCTGCGCGCCGCCTTGTCGCCGACCCCGTCCGCAGCCCGGTCAGTGGCCAGTGGGTGATGGGGCTCGCGCACAGGCTCTCGGGCCCGCGCGGCGAGTTTCTCGGCTTCGTCCTGGGAACGATGAAACTTAGCTACTTCGAGGACTACTTCCAGAGCGTGGCGCGCAACCACGATCACTCCATCGGGGTCTTCGACGCCAATGCCGTTCAGATGGCGCGCTTCCCGCGCGACGACAGTCTGCGTGGTCATTCATTGTTGGGTCGCGATATCTTCAAGGTGCTTGCGAAGGCGAGCCACGGCACCGTTCGTCAATACGGCCTGACCACGCGCGGTGACCTGCTGATCACTGGGCGCAAGCTCGCTCATTATCCTCTCTCCATCGTCGTCACGCGGCGGCTCAGCGACGCGCTCGACAGCTGGCAGTATGCCGCCATCTATGTTGCAGGAGGCGCGGCACTCATCGTGCTCCTGATCGCTGCGCTCTCGTGGGCCATGGCGCGCAAAATCTGGCGCAATGTCCAGGCGCAGAATCGCCGACTCGACACCGCGCTCAACAGCATGATTCAGGCACTGGCCATGTTCGATGGCGAAGGGCGGCTGATCATCTGCAATGAGCGTTATCTCGAGATGTACCGCCTGTCGCGTGCGGCGCTGACACGCGGGACGCGGCTTAACGACATTCTGCGCATGCGGCTGGAAAACGGGACATATCAGCCGGGCGCGTTCGAGCACGCCGACAGGTTTGTCGAGCACGTTCTGGCCGAGATCGCACTTGGCCAGGAAATTGTGCTGACTCAGCATCTCAACGACGGCCGGATCATTATCGTCAAGAACAAGCCGATGCCGGGCGGCGGCTGGGTGACCTCGCATGTCGACGTGACCGAGCACGAGCATTCGGCCGAGCGCATGCGGCAGATGCAAAACTTCCTCGACATGATTGTCGAGAATGTGCCGGTGCCGATCTTGGTCAAGGACGTGCCACGGAATGCGACGGACGCTGCCGACTGCCGGTACAGCCTCATCAATCGCGCAGGCGAGGATCTGTTCGGCGTCTCCCGGGACGAGTTGATCGGCAAGACCGCGGCGGAGATCTATCCGAAGGAGCGTGCCGATTTCATCGTCGCCGAGAACAACGAGACCTTGCGGTCGGAAGAGCCCATCGTGGTCTCCGACCACGAGGTGCATACGCCGGCAAACGGCATTCGCTATGCCGTCGGCAAGAGCTTTGCCGTGCGCGACGACGCGCGCCGCCCCCGCTATCTCCTCACCGTTCTCGAGGACGTCACCGATCGCCGACGCTGGGAGCAGCGCATTTCGCGCATGGCCCATTACGATGCGCTGACCGATCTGCCGAATCGCGCGACCTTCAACGAAGTCCTCGAGGCGGCGATCGCGCGTGAGGGCAAATCCGGTGGCGCACTGGCAGTTCTCTCGCTCGACCTCGACGGATTCAAGGAAGCGAACGACACCTATGGCCATTCGGTCGGCGACGCGCTGCTGCGCGAGGTGGCGCATCGGTTGCAGGAAGCCGCCGGCACGGCCTTCGTGGCGCGGCTCGGCGGCGACGAGTTCGCATTGATCGTATCCGACGGGGTGCAGTCGGGTGCGGCCACCACCGTGGCGAACGAGATCCTGAAGGCGCTCGCCGCTGAGATCGCGATCGGAGATCGCAAGATTACGGTCGGCGCCAGCATCGGCGCGGCGCTGTATCCGCGCGACGGCGCGGACGCGGCCACTTTGATGATCAACGCCGACATCGCGCTATATCAGGCGAAGGCGAAGGCGCGCGGTACGATGCTGTTCTTCGTCGCGGAAATGGGGGAGAGCGCCCGTGACCGGCGCGCGCTGCAGCTCGATCTCGCGGGTGCGATCGAGCGGAACGAACTCACGCTGCACTATCAGCCGCAAAAGACGATGGCGGGCGAGACTGTCGGATTCGAGGCGCTCTTGCGCTGGACCTGCAAGGGGCGCGGCGCGGTGCCACCATCGGTCTTCATTCCGATCGCGGAGGAGAGCGGACTGATCCACCCGATCGGCGAGTGGGTCATGCGCGAGGCCTGCCGCGAGGCCGCGCAATGGCCGAGCGCGCTGACGGTGTCCGTCAACCTCTCGCCGGTGCAGTTCCGCGATCGCGATCTGGCCGGCCTCGTGCATTCGATCCTGTTGGAGACCGGACTGCCGCCGCGGCGGCTCGAACTGGAAATCACCGAAGGCGTGCTCATCGACGATTCAGCGCGTGCGCTTGCGGTGCTGCGCCGGCTCAAGGCGCTCGGCGTGCGCGTCGCCCTCGACGATTTCGGAACGGGCTACTCGTCGCTGTCCTATCTGCACGCGTTCCCGTTCGACAAGATCAAGATCGACAGGACATTCGTCGGCGATATCGAGACCAACCAGCATTCGATCGCCATCGTGCGCGCCGTGATCGATCTCGCCCAAAGCCTCGGCATCCCGGTGCTGGCGGAAGGCGTGGAGACTGCAGGCCAGCATCTGCTGCTGCTGCGCAAGGGCTGCGACCAGGTTCAGGGCTACCTGACCGGGCGGCCGCAGCCGATAGAGACCTACGCCGATCTCGTCGGTCGAGGGCGCGTGTTCAAGCCGCGGCGCGTGGCAGGCTAGCGAACGGCGTGGTCTTGCAGCGGCGCGCCGGTGAGCGCCATGCGCACCTTTTCCCGTAACTCGCCGCTCACGAAGGGCTTGCTGACAATCTGGCGGTCGCTGACGCCGGTGAGCGCTTCACGTTCGGCAAAGCCGGTCACGAACAGGACCGGCAATGAGACCCGGCGCGCGTGCACCTGACGCGCCAGTTCGGCGCCGCTCATGCCCGGCATGGCCAGGTCGATGACTGCGAGGTCGATGTCGCTGCGCCCCTCGAGGAGGGCCAGCGCCGCCTCGCCATTTCCGGCCTCCAGCACGCTGTAACCCATTTCTCGCAGCATGGCGGCGGTGACGTCACGTACCGCGCCATCGTCGTCCACCAGCAGGATGCCGGCGCCCGGCCGCGCCGCCGGAAGCGCCTCGCCGGCCGCAGCCGTCACCGCGTCCGGCTTCGCTTCGGCGCGCGGCAGGTAGATGTGCACGGCCGTGCCTTTGTTCGGCTCGGATTCGAGGCGTACGCCGCCGCCCGACTGCTTGGCGAAGCCGAGCACCTGGCTCAAGCCCAGGCCCGAACCCTTGCCGATCTCCTTGGTCGTGAAGAACGGCTCGAACACCTTAGCCCGCACCTCGGCGCTCATGCCGGAGCCGGTGTCGCTGACGCAAATCGCGACGTAATCGCCGGCCGCCGGCTCCTCGGCCGATTTCGGATGGCCCAGGCGCACGTTCGAGGTCGCTACCTCGAGCGTGCCGCCGATCTCCATGGCGTCGCGGGCGTTGATCGCCAGGTTGAGCACCGCGATGTCGAGCTGCGTGCGGTCGACCAGCGCCGGCCAGATGTCGCCGGCCAGGTGCGTGCGGATCGTCACGCTGCCGCCGATCGTGCTTTGCAGCAGGTCGCGCATGCCGGCGATGGTTTCGTTGAGGTCGACGACTTTCGGCTCCAGCCGCTGCCGCCGCGCGAACGAGAGCAACTGGTCAGTGAGCTTGGCGCCGCGCTCGGCCGCCGCCCGCATATAGGTGAGACGCTGCGTGGTCTTGCCGTCGATGCCGGCCTTGTCGAGAGCGCGTTCGATGAAGCCGATATTACCGAGCACGACCGTGAGCAGATTGTTGAAGTCATGCGCCACGCCGGAGGTGAGCTGGCCGACCGCCTCGAGGCGCTGCATCTGCCGCAGCGTCGACTCGACGCGCTCGCGCTCCTCGATCTGCGCCATCAACTGCCGGTTGGCCGTCGCGAGTTCCGCGGTGCGATGCTGCACACGCGTTTCCAGTTCCTCGTTCAATCGGCGGAACTCATACTGACGGCGTCGGCCGCGCATGTTCGTGAGTACGACGCTGACCAAAGTGGTCGGATGGAACGGCCGCTCGAGGAAACTGACGTTGCCGAGCGTGGCGTTGAGTTTGGCCGCCTCCGGATTGCGCTCGACGCCGCCACCGTGCTCCGTCAGCACGATGAAGGGAAAGTCAGACCAGGGCGGCTGCGCGCTGACCCAGCCGGCGAGCGCGCGCGTGTCGCCGCGCAACGCCTCCTCGGTGATGATGGCCATGTCCGCGCCGCGCCGAAGCTGCTGCAGAAGGTCATCGAGGTCGCGACAGACGATTGTCGAGAGCTGTGCGTCGTTGAGGATGTCGCGCGCGACCAAGGCGTCGCGGCCGCGCGGTGCGAGGATCAGCGCGCGCTCGAGGGGAAGCGGCGTAATGACACTCAAGTGCGACCCATCAGATTCTCGGATTGACCGACGAAGGTCGGCACGCCGCGCAGCACGCCCTGGAAGCCGTGCAGTGGCTCGCCGACGTGGATACCGCTGCCGTCGATGCGGAACTCGCGGATGGTATCTTCATGCGGACCGCCGCGCTTCTTGATGACCGATATCGCGCGCCGCACCCGCCCGAGCGCCTCGAAATAGCGCAGCATGATCACGCTGTCGGCAAGATAGGTGAGATCGACGGGCGACTTCATTTCGCCGACCATACCGGATTGCGCGAGCGTGAGGAATGTCGCGACGCCGCGGCGGTTCATGTGCTGCAGCAATTCGTGCAGATGCAGTGTGAGGAACTGTTCCTCGGGCATCGACGCCTGATAGCCGTTGAGGCTGTCGATGGCCACGGTACGAATGTTCTCGTCATCGACCGCATTGCGCACGTGACAGGCAAATTCGCCGGGCGAAAGTTCGGCAGCGTCCATCTGCTGCACGATCAATTTTCCGGCGTCGCGCATACCGGCGAGATCGATACCCAACCCTTTAGCCCGCGAGAACAGCAAGCCTAACTCCTCATCGAACACGAACAGCGCCGCGCGTTCGCCCCGCTTGATGGCCTCGCGCAGGTACTGCATGACGAGCAACGTCTTGCCGGTGCCGGCCGGGCCGATGAGAAGCGTGCTCGACCCCGACGGCAGACCGCCGCCGACGAGTTTGTCGAGCGCGGGGACGCCGCTCATGCGCAATTCGCCGGTGAAGCCCTTGCGCTGCTCGGCCGCCACCAGGCGCGGGAAAACCTGCAGGCCGCCGGCACCGATGATGAAGTCGTGGTACCCGCCGCGGAATGCCTGTCCGCGACACTTGGCGACGCGCAGCCGCCGCCGCTCGGCGCCGTACAAGGGCGCCAGTTGTTCAAGCTGGGTGACGCTGTGCGCGATGCTGTGCACAGCACGGTCGTTGGTTTCGCCGGTCAGGTCGTCGAGCATGACGACGGTCGAATGATGCTTGGCGAAATAGTGCTTGAGCCCCAGGATCTGACGGCGGTAGCGCAGCGAACTCTGGGCCAGCAGTCTGATCTCCGAAAGGCTGTCGATGACCACGCGTTGCGGCCGCACACGCTCGATGGACTCGAAAACGCGGGTGATGGC
>Ga0134128_10005946_pt1 | contig 14779 bp, 12 predicted proteins | sample KB31754_FD_96462 | JGI IMG/M metagenome (GOLD analysis project Ga0134128, IMG submission 96462) | Terrestrial soil microbial communities with excess Nitrogen fertilizer from Kellogg Biological Station, Michigan, USA - KB3-175-4 | ecosystem: Environmental > Terrestrial > Soil > Unclassified ... | reverse complement strand
CGAAAACATTGGCAGCGTCGGCGACCTCGTGAAGGGCATTGCCGACGACGCTTTCGATGTCATCAACCTAAAAATCTCAAAAGTCGGCGGCCTGACCAAAGCCCGCCAGATGCGCGACCTTTGCGTATCGAGCGGCATCCCGATGACCATCGAGGACACCTGGGGCGGCGACATCGTCACGGCGACGATCGCCCACCTTGCCCGCTCGACGCCTGAAAAATTCTGCTTCACCGCGACCGATTTCAATTCCTACGTGACCGTGCCGATCGCCGATGGCGCGCCGCAGCGCGTCAACGGCCGCATGACTGCCTCGGACGAGCCGGGGCTTGGGATAACGCCGAAATTCGATGTGCTGGGCGAGCCTGTGTTGGTGATTTCATGATCTTGCGCCTTTGGCCCACCCCCACCCTTGATCCCTCCCCTCAAGGGGGAGGGAGACGACGGAACCGCAGTCCCCGCGCGGGAGGCGAGTCACTGCTTCTCTCCCCCTTGAGGGGAGGGGGCGGGGGTAGGGCTGGGCCGAGTATTCGGAGCATCCGATGAGAACCTCCCGCCTCATCCAGATCGTTGCCTGCCATGCCGAAGGCGAAGTTGGCGATGTCATCATTGGCGGTGTCGCGCCGCCTCCCGGCGATACGCTTTGGGAGCAGTCGCGTTTCATCGCCCGCGACCAGACGCTGCGCAATTTCGTCCTCAACGAACCGCGCGGCGGTGTCTATCGCCACGTCAATCTCTTGGTCCCGCCCAAGAATCCCAAGGCGGCGATGGGCTTTATCATCATGGAGCCCGAGGATACACCGCCGATGTCGGGCTCGAACTCGATCTGCGTCGCAACGGTGCTGCTTGACAGCGGCATCGTGTCGATGACCGAACCGGAGACGCGGCTGACTCTCGAAGCACCGGGCGGGCTGGTCGACGTCGTCGCGCAATGTCGCAACGGCAAGGCCGAGCGCATCACGGTCACTAACGTGCCAAGCTTTGCCGCAAAGCTCGACGCCAGGCTCGAAGTTGAAGGCGTCGGCACATTGACCGTCGACACCGCTTTCGGCGGCGACAGTTTTGTTATTGTTGATGCCAAGGCGCTCGGCTTCGAGATCGTGCCGGATGAAGCCCGCGAACTGGCCGAAACCGGTATCCGCATCACCCGCGCCGCCAACGAACAGCTCGGCTTTTCCCATCCGGCCAACCCGGATTGGACGCACATCTCGTTCTGCCAGATTGCCGCGCCCATCGAGCGTCGCGACGGGATGCTCACCGCCGCCAATGCCGTCGCCATCCAGCCCGGGAAGATCGATCGTTCCCCGACCGGCACCGGCGCTTCGGCGCGCATGGCCGTGCTACGGGCCAAAGGCCAGATGCAGGTTGGCGATCGCTATCTCGCCCGCTCCATCATCGGCTCCGAGTTTTTGGGGAAGATCGAGGCCGACACGACGATCGGCGGCAAAGCCGCAATCATTCCCTCGATTTCCGGCCGCGCCTGGATCACCGGCACGCGCCAGGAAATGCTCGATCCGGATGATCCCTGGCCGGGCGGCTACAAACTGTCCGATACCTGGCCGCGGGTCGGCAGGTAATGGATCGAACGCGGTAGAACAGATGCCGAACGCCGGCTGGCGCACCGCTCGCGGCTACCGCCCGCAATGCTTCAATTTTTGACAGGCTAACCACGTGATCGAGTTCCGCACCTACTACCCCGAAGTCGCGCCCTTTGCCTCCGGCATGCTCGACGTGGGCGATGGCCACTCGATCTACTGGGAGCGCATCGGTACGCCGGGCACAAAACCCGCGGTGATGCTGCATGGCGGACCCGGCGCGGGCCTTTCGCCGGATCATCGGCGCGCCTTCGATCCGGCGCGCTACGATGTGCTGCTGTTCGATCAGCGCGGCTGCGGCAAATCTACCCCGTTTGCCAGCCTCGACCACAATACGACATGGGACCTCGTCGCCGACATCGAGCGGCTGCGGCAGATGATGGGCGTAGAGCGCTGGCTGGTGTTCGGCGGCTCGTGGGGCTCCGCCCTTGCCCTCGCATATGCCGAGGCGCATCCCGAGCGGGTCACCGAACTGGTGCTGCGCGGCATCTTCACGCTGCGCCGCTGGGAGCTCGAATGGTACTACCAGCACGGCGCCTCGCTGCTCTTCCCCGACAAGTGGGAGCGCTTCGTTTCACCGATCCCGCCCTCCGAGCGCGGCGACATGATCGCGGCGTACCGGAAGCGCCTCACCAGCGACGACCGCGAGACAAGGCTGACCGCGGCGCGCGAATGGGCGCGCTGGGAGGGGGAAACCATCACGCTGCTGCCGGATCCCAAGGTCAGCGCCGCCTTCTACGGCGACGACTACGCGCTCGCCTTTGCTCGCATCGAGAACCACTATTTCACCCATGCCGGCTGGATGGATGAGGGGCAGCTCATTCGCGACGCGGGAAAGTTGAAGGGCATACCGGGAGTCATCGTTCAAGGGCGCTACGATGTGGCCTGCCCTGCGCAGACCGCCTGGGATTTGCACCGCGCTTGGCCCGAGGCCGAGTTCTTCCTCGAGGAAGGGACCGGCCACGCCCAGTCGCAGCCGCCGATACTCAGCCGGCTGATCGAAGCCACCGACCGCTTCGCCGCATCCTGACCGCCTATTCCGTTGAAAGGCCGAGCCATGCCTAACTCCTATGATGCCGTGCTTGCCGACATGGTGACCATCGCCCGTGAAGCCGGTGCGCTGACGCAGGGCTATTTCAAGAATTTTCGCGATCTCAAGATCGATCTCAAGGGACCTGCCGATTTCGTTTCCGACGCCGACCGGCAATCCGAGCTGCTGATCCGCAAATACCTGTTCGAGCGCTATCCCCACTGGAGTTTTACTGGCGAAGAGTTTGCTCCCGTCGATGGAGCCGATCCAAAACATCGCTGGCTGGTCGACCCGATCGACGGCACCACCAACTTCATCAACGGCATGCACTACACCATCTCGATCGCGCTCCGGCATGGCGACGAGACGGTCTGCGGCGCGCTGTTCAATCCCGTCGCCGACGAGATGTTCACCGCGATCAAGGGGCAGGGCGCCTATCTCAACGGCGAGCGGCTGAGCGTCAGCCCGCAGGCCGATGTCGGCCTGATGGCAATCGCCACGGGCCTACCGACCAGCAAGCTCGAAACCTGGCCCGGCGCCTACGACCGGTTGGCGAAAATCACCGAGGCGGTCGGCGGCGTCCGCACCCTCGGCAGCAGCGCCAATTGCTGTGCCCACGTCGCCTGCGGCCGGCTCACCGGCTACTACGAGCAGTCGGGTCTCATCGATTGGGCGGTCGGTGTGCTGCTGGTCGAAGAAGCCGGCGGTGTCGTCACCGACTGGTGGGGGCGCGGGCCAGAATTTTACGAAAAAACCGGCATCGTCATTGTCGCCAATAAGGCAACGCACGCCTTTTTGCTCGATCAGCTCAAGGATGCGCCGGGCCAGGCCCTTTAAGCCTGCGCTCGACGAGGTGGATCGGGGCAACCATTCGCGAAACGCGCTTGCTAACGTCCAGAATCCCGGCCAGCTTGCGATCATGACCGACGATCCCATGCATCCAGCCGCACCAACACGGGACGGCTTGCTGAACCCCTTCGACGACGGCGCAAGGCATCTGAAGACCAAGGCCAGCATGGTCTATGTCCTGCTGATCGTCGCCAATATCGCGGCCTGGGCGTGGGCCTTCGCTGTGTTCCACGGCCAGCCCGTGCTGCTCGGCACGGCGTTCCTCGCCTATGTTTTCGGCCTACGCCACGCCTTCGACGCCGACCATATCGCAGCCATCGACAACGTCGTGCGCAAGCTGATGCAGGAGAACAAGAAGCCGTTTTGCGCCGGCTTCTTCTTCTCCCTTGGCCATTCCTCGATCGTCGTCATCGCTTCGGCCATTATCGCCGCGAGTGCCGCCGCATTGCAGGGGCGGCTCGATCAGTTCCACGAGATCGGTGGCATCATCGGCACGCTGGTTTCGGCCTTCTTCCTGCTGCTCATCGGCCTCGCCAATCTCCTCGTGCTGCGGGGCATCTGGGCGGCGTTCAACCGCGCGAAAGGCGGCGCCAAAGTCGGCGAGGAAGAGTTGGAAACCCTGCTGGCGGGCCGGGGCTTCCTCGCCCGGCTGTTCCGGCCGCTATTCAGGCTGGTGTCGCGGTCGTGGCACATGTACCCGATCGGTTTCCTGTTTGGGCTTGGCTTCGACACGGCGACCGAGATTGGCCTGTTGGGCATTTCTGCCGCGCAGGCGGCGTCCGGCATGAATTTCTGGACGATCATGATTTTCCCGGCGTTGTTCACCGCCGGCATGGCGCTGGTCGATACCACCGACAGCGTCGCCATGGTGGGGGCCTATGGCTGGGCCTTCGTCAACCCGATCCGAAAACTCTGGTACAACCTCACCATCACCGCCGCGTCGGTGGTTGTTGCCATTTTCATCGGCGGCGTCGAAGCGCTGGGGCTGATCGGTGACAAGCTCGGCCTCGCAGGCGGTTTTTGGGATTTCGTTGGCTCGATGAACGGCAACCTGACCAATTTCGGCTACGCCGTCGTCGGCATTTTCATCGCCAGCTGGATCATCTCGACGGTGATCTACAAAGCCAAGCGTTACGACAGCATCCAGGCCGGTTAAGGGGCGATCGGCCGTCGCTAAAGCCCGAATTCCTTGCGGATCGCAGCGGTATTCTGCCCGACGCGCGGCGCCCCGTCCTCGACCAGCGAGCGCGTACCGTTGATGCGGATCGGCGATCGCGTCGTGTCGATCGAAACGCCGTCGTCGCGGGTCACCGTCTGCAGCATGTCGAGTGCCCTGAACCCGTCGCTCGCCATCAGATCCTGCCAGTTGAGCACCTTGGCGCACCAGATGTCGGCGGCATCGAGCACCTTGAGCCAGTCGTCCGTCGGCCGCTCGGCAATTCGCGCCGCGACCAGCCGCTTGATCCGGTCACGCTCGACGAACGGCGCCTTTGGGTCTAGCCCGGCAATCGCCGGAAGCTCGATCAGCGGTGCCAGCTTGTCGAGCGGCGTCATGGCAATCGCGAGATAGCCGTCCGCGGTCGGATAGACGCCGTAAGGCGCCGACAGGTAGGCGTGGGCGTTGCGGAATTCCGATCGCTTCGGCAGCCGCTTGCCGTCGTTGAGGTAGGTCGTCATCACCTCAAACTGGAAATCAATCAGCGCTTCCAGCAGGCTTGTTTCGATATGCGCGCCTTCGCCCGAAATGCCGCGGCGAACGAGCGCCGCAAGAATGCCCTGCACCACGGCGCTTCCCGCCAAGAGGTCGGCGATGGCAAGCCCGAACGGCACCGGTCCCTGCACCTCGTCGCCGTTAAGCCACATCACGCCCGAGCGGGCCTGCGCCAGCAAATCCTGTCCCGGCCGCTGCACCCACGGACCTTCGTCACCATAGCCGGTGATCGAGGCATAAACGATGCGCGGGTTGATCTTGCGCACGTCGTCATAGCCGAGGCCCAGCCGCTCGATCACGCCCGGCCGGAAATTCTGCACGAGGACGTCGGCCTTGGCGATGAGGCCTCGTACCGCCTCGAGGTCCGCCGCGTTCTTGAAGTCCGCCGCAAAACTCTCTTTGCCGCGATTGATGGCGTGGAACAGTGTCGAATCCCCACCGATTTCGGTATCGGAGAGATAGAGCCGTCGCCCGAGATCGCCGCCATCGGGCCGCTCGATCTTGATCACCCGCGCGCCAAGATCGAGCAGGCGCAGCGCCGTGAATGGTCCGGACAGAAACTGGCTCATATCGAGCACCAGAATGCCGTCGAGCAGCTTGGTTGCCGGAGCTGTCACTTCGGCTGATCCTGCTCGGTTTTCCCGACGAAATCGGCCGCGTTCTTGTACTTCACGGTCTGGATATGCTCGCAATAGAGCACCAGCTCGCCTTCGCCCTTGAACACTTCATAGCTGGCGCGGATCAGGCCGAGCTCTTTGTATTTCGGGCGCTTCTCGAGGTTGGTGCGGATCGTATAAATCGTGTCACCGATGAAGGTGGGCTTGATGAAGCGCAGCTTGTCGTATCCGTAGGAGAAGGCATTGACACAGTTGGTCGCAACGAGCCCGAGCCCGGCCGAGAACACGAAGGCGCCAGCCACCAGCCGTTTGCCGAACATGCCCTCGGTTTCGGCGAAAATCTGGTCGGCGACGTAAGGGTGCATGTCGGTGACGAGGGCGTTGAACTGCATCGACTCGCCCTCCGAGATCGTCCGGCGCAGCGAGCGGATTTTGTGCCCGACCTCAAAATCCTCGTAGAACCAGTTCTCGGCGTTCCACACCGGCAGCCGCGCATGCTCGACCGGAATGGTCTTGGGATTAGTCGTGTGGATGCCGACGGTCGATGTCAAAGCGTAACCCTAGCGTGAGGCGGCCGTCTTGGCGCTTCATCTGTGGAAATTGTCTTCTTATATGAAGGTAAGCGGTGAGCAGCGCCGAAGTCAAGCGGCGCGCTCACCGGGCAAACGGCACCGCCGCAAGCTCAATCGGCATTTCGATGGCCCGACTCGTCCCCTCGAGGATCACGGCCCGCATCGCGGCGCGGGCGCCGCTCTGATCGCCGGCCTCGATGGCTTCGGCAATCGCTCGATGAGCCCGCGCAGAACGGACCACGCCGCCGACTTCGCCGCCGGGCCAGCTTCGCCGCAGCGCCGCGACCAGGGCAACCTCGATGAGCGTGCTGACGGCCTGCAGGAACGGATTGTCAGCCGCGGCAGCCACGGCGAGGTGAAAGTCGAGGTCGGCTCGGGCGAAGTCAGCGGCGGATATGCCGTTCGTGCCCATGCGCTGGGCGCACTTGTAGAGGAGTTCTAGCTGGGCGGGAGATCGCCTTACGGCAGCAAGCGCCGCGGCCTCGGGTTCCAATACGAGCCGCATTTCGCCGAGGTGCCTGACGAAGGCCCCGTCGAGGCCGGCCTCCGTCTGCCAGATCAGGATGTCCGGATCGAAGAGGTGCCATTCGACCCGCTGACGAACGCTCGTTCCCACCCTCGCCCTGGCCTTGATGAGCCCCTTGCTCGCCAGCATTTTCAGCGCCTCGCGCAGCACCGTCCGCGACACGCCGAACGCCGACATCAACTGCTGGTCCGATGGAAGCACCGCGCCCTGCTGATAGCGGCCAGCGAGGATTTCCAAAGCCACGGCTCGGGCCACCTTCTCGGTAAACGAGCTCGAGGCTTCGCGCCTGTGCGCAAGTTTGGTCGTCTGCTGGGGTGCCCGCGTCGCGAGGCCCAGACCGCCGCCTCGCGAACCGCTCGGTTTCTTGGTCCTGGGGGCGGCCTTTGTGACATAGCCGAGGGCGATCACCGCTTCTGCCACCCGGCGCCTCGTTTCGCCCGAAATGTTATAGCCCGGCGTCCGGCCGAGAATAATCGAAACGGTCGATTGGGAGCAGCCGGCCGCCCTGGCGACGTCCGTCATCGTAACGCGTCCCGTCGAAGTGCGGCCCATCCTCGCGATCCCAGCTTGCACACTTCATTACAGCACTGAATATTAGTAATTGCAATCGACGGCGTTGGTAATTGAAGCGGTGCCGCTCCTCTCGCCGCGGCCTGTGTCCGGTGCCGGCAATGTCCACCTCGTTGTCGGCATTTACTTATTTTTCCAGAAGGGGAGCCGCTGGATTCCCGCAGTGGGCGGCGGCAAGGAAGGGGATTGACGGAAACGCGTCGTCGCCAATAGTGTGACTATTGAAAGCTGATCGGTCGCCTACGTCCTTTCCGCTTTAGCGCGACCGGGAGATCGCGCGTATCGCCTGTTTTTGAAACGATCAACAATGGCTGGCTTGTAGAGCTGGCCCATGGGAGGAATTTGATGAAATATGAAATCAAGATCGCTGCCGCGATTGCGGCGGGCCTGATGCTGGCATCCGTCGCGGTGGCTCCGGCCGCCGCGCAGGACAAGCCGACGATGGCCTTTGTCGCCAACGTCGCGTCTGACTTTTGGAAAGCCGCCGAGGCCGGCATGAAAAAGGCTCAGGCCGAGCTGCCGGATTATACGCTTGAATTCAAGTATCCCGACCAGGGTACGGTCGCCAGCCAGCAATCGCTGATGGACAATTTGGCCGCTGCCGGCGTCAAGGCGATCATGGCCTCGGCCGTCGATCCGAAGGCCACCGACGTGCTGAACAAGATCGCCAGCGAAACCGCTTTCTTCACCACCGACTCCGATGCGCCGCAGAGCAATCGCATCGCCTATATCGGCTCGTCCAACGTCCTCGCCGGCAACCAGGCCGCCGAGATCGCCAAGAAGGCGCTGCCGAAGGGCGGCAAGTGCATGGGCTTTGTGGGTCTGCTCGATGCGGCCAACTACAAGGAGCGCGCACAGGGTTTCGTTGACGGCATCAAGGGCACTCAGATCACTCTCGTCGACACCAAGTCCGACGGCGGCGACCAGACCCGCGCCAAGGCGAACGTCTCGGACGTGCTGACGGCCAATCCCGACATCACCTGCATGGTCGGCTTCTACTCCTACAACACGCCCCAGATTTATCAGGCGCTGAAGGATGCGGGCAAGCTCGGCCAGATCACCGTCGTTGGCTTCGACGATGATCCGATCACCCTTGGCGGCATCAAGGAAGGCAATATCGCCGGCACCGTCGTGCAGCAGCCGTTCGAGTGGGCCTATCAGGGCTTCAAGCTGATGGCCGCCTATCTCAAGGGCGACAAGTCGGGCATTCCGGCGAACAAGCAGATCATCGTGCCGACGAAGATCCTCTACGCCGCCGATATCGACGCCTACGAAGCCAACCTCAAGGCAATGGCGGGCAAGTAAAGCAAACGGGCCCGGTCGGACACGGCCGGGCCTCTCCCGCCCCCGCGCGCGCCAGCGGCTTGCGAGCCGGCTGGGGCGCGCCTACTCTTGATGTGAGATGACCAGTCCTGTCGCCGTTCCGGCATCAGCGGCGCCGGTGCCATTCCTGACCCTTTCGGGCATCCGTAAGGTCTATCCGGGGGTTGTTGCCCTCTCAGCCTTCTCGATGAGCGTCGCGCCCGGCGAGGTCGTTGGCCTTGTCGGCGAGAATGGCGCTGGCAAGTCGACTCTGATGAAAGTGCTGGGTGGCGTGGTCGCACCTGATCAGGGGGCGATCACCATCGACGGCGTCGAGCGTCCGTCGCTGACCGTGGCCGACAGCATGGCCGCCGGTATCGCCTTCGTGCACCAGGAGCTCAACCTCTTCGACAATCTCGACGTTGCCGACAATATCTATATCGGCCGTGAGCCGCGTTCCGGCGGCATCTTCAATTTCGTCGACGAGAAAAAGCAGCACGACATGGTTGCGCCGCTGCTGAAGCGCGTCGGCGCCAATTTTACGCCGTCAACGCCGCTCGTCCGGCTGTCGCTGGCTCAGCGGCAGATGGTCGAGATCGCCAAGGCCCTGTCGGTCAAGGCGCGGCTGGTCATCCTCGACGAGCCGACATCGAGCCTGCCGCTTTCCGAGACGGCGAAACTCCTCGATGTGATCAAGGCGCTCAAGGCCGATGGTGTCAGCGTGATTTTCATTTCCCACCGCCTGCATGAGGTCGAGCAAGTCGCAGACCGGGTCGTGGTGCTGCGCGACGGCACGCTTGCAGGCAACCTCGGCAAGGCCGAGGTCGACCACGAGCACATGGTCAAGCTGATGATTGGCCGCGATCTTAAGGTGCAGTCGGCGCCGCCGGCAGGCGCGCCCGGCGACGTTGCGCTGTCAGCCATCGAAGTGAAGACGGCGGCCTATCCTGACCAGCCCGTGAGTCTCGCATTGCGCGATGGCGAAATCCTGGGCCTTGCCGGCCTTGTCGGCTCGGGCCGGACGGAACTGGCACGCGCCATGGCTGGTGTCGATCCGGTCTTCGGTGGCCGATTTGAATTCCGCAGCCAGCCCTTCCGGCCGAAGCACGCCTCGCAGGCGATCGAACGCGGCATCTTTCTTGTGCCGGAGGACCGCAAGGCCCAAGGCATCCTGCTGGATCTGCCGATCGTTGAGAATATCTCGCTGCCGAACCTCAGGGCCCACGCGTCGGGCTTTCTTGTCACCCGCGGCTCCGAAATGAAGACGGCCGAAGAGCAGCGGCGCAATCTCGGGATCAAGGCGCCGAAGGTCACGACGCGCACCGGCTCGCTCTCCGGCGGCAACCAGCAGAAGGTCGTGCTCGCCAAGTGGCTGGCGATGGCACCCAAGGTCATGATTTTCGACGAGCCGACGCGCGGCATTGATATCGGCGCCAAGTCGGAGATCTACCGGCTGATGCGGGGCCTTGCCGACGGCGGCGTCGCCGTACTGATGATTTCGAGCGACATGGAGGAGGTGATCGGCGTGTCCGACCGCATCGCCGTGATGCACGAAGGCCGGATCGCCGGCATTCTCGACCGCGCGCAGTTCAGCGAGGAAAACGTGTTGCTGCTGGCCGTCGGCAAGACCGCCGAAGTGGAAGTACCGGCGTGAGCCACGCCCAATCCACGGTGCTTAAGGTTGCACCGTCATCGCGGGGGAGACGCGAATGAACAAGAAAGACCTCGGGCTCCTCGGGCTCATCGTGGTGGTCGGCGCGATCGTCGCCATCATCAATCCGCGCTTCCTGTTGCCTATCAACATCGCCAACACCGCCAATCTTGTCGGCATGTTCGGCCTTTCCGCACTGGGCCAGGCCATTGTCATCCTCACCGGCGGCATAGAGCTCTCGGTCGGCTCGATGATCGCCTTGATCGGCGTGCTGTTCGTCGATTTCGTCGCCAACCAGAATATCCCGTGGCCGCTGGCCGTCGTCCTGATGCTGGTGCTGGCGGTGGTGGCCGGGCTGATCCACGGCCTGCTCATCACCAGGCTCAAGCTGCAGCCTTTCATCGTCACGCTCTGCGGTCTGCTGATCTACCGCGGCGTTGCCCGCTTCTATACGCAGGATGCAACCGCCGGCTTCGGCTTCGGTCAGAGTTTCCCGACGCTTGAGTTCATCACCGCCGGCAAGAGCTTCGGCGTCCCGAACTCTTTCATCGCCCTCATGATCGCCGCCGCCATCGTCTGGGTGGTCATCCACCGTTCGGTCTTCGGCCGCTATCTCTACGCCGTCGGCAAGAACGAGGAAGCAGCGCGCTTTTCGGGCATCAAGACCGACCAGGTGATCATCGCCGCCTACGTCATCTGCCAGATCCTGACGATCCTCTCGGCGATCTATTTCGCCATGTACACGCGCTCGATCTCGCCCTCCTCGCAGGGCAATTTCTACGAGCTTTACGCCATTGCGGCCGCTGTGCTGGGTGGCTTCTCGCTGCTTGGCGGCGAGGGTTCGGTGATCGGCGCCATCCTCGGCGTGGTGCTGCTGCAGGAGTTGCAGAACCTGGTGAACCTCCTGGGCATTCCCTCCTCGCTCAACTTCTCGGTCATGGGCGGCGTCATCCTCATCGGGGTGATTATCGACAGGCAGTGGGGTGTCTATCGCGAGCGCCGACGGACCCGCGACATTGCCCGCGCCAATGCGCCAACGCAGGCACCCGCCGAACAGGAAGGGGCCCGCGGCGCTTGACTCGCCGGCCTAACCGGCGCAACGCCCTGATGCCGTCATGATGCGGCTCGTCCTCACCGGCGACGAGATGGACCATGCAACACTATCGCGCCGGCATACGGCGCCGCACGCAGGCCGAGCCGGCCCCGGGGCCGAAAGGGTCGGGGCGTACGCCGCTGCAGATCGCCGACCACAATCTGCGCGTTACGCTCGAAGCCATTCGCCGCGACGGTCCGTTGACGCGGCTCGAACTCGGCCGCCGCAGCGGCCTGACGGCGCCCGGCATCACCAACATCCTGCGCCGGCTGAGCGCTGACGGGCTCGTTACCGCCCGCAAGCGCCACGAGCCGGGCGGCGGTCAGCCATCGATGGAATTTGCGCTCAATCCCGATGGGGCATTTTCGATAGGCGTGAGGCTGCATGGCGCGCGCAGCGAGGCGGTGCTGATTGACCTCAGCGGTGGCGTGCGCGATACCGTCGTTTTCGATGCGAGCCGCGACGTCGCCAAACCGGTCGAGGCAGTCGTGCAGCGTCTCCTCCGCAACGCCGCGTCGCCCGGAAGTGTGGTCGGCATCGGCATTGGCGCCGAAGCTCTCGCCGCCCTCGACCTCGATGAACTGCAAAATGCCATGGGCCCGCTGCCTGTGCTGGCGGAGCGGGATTGCGTCACCGCGGTGCTGGCCGAGCGGGCGCTCGGGATCGGCAGCAGCGAGGATGGCCTGATGCTCATCGTCATCGACGACAGCGTCCGCGCCGGTCTGTTGCTCCAGGGGGCGCCGTTCGGCGGCGTTCATGGCCGCGCCGGTGGCATCGGATCGATGCATACCGGCACCGATCGCGTGCCGCTCGATTCCGTCGTCGGTCTCGGTGCGCTCAGAGCAATGCTGGCCGAAGAGGAACGCCTGATGCTTGCCGCCGGCGGCAATCTGCCGCTGACGCCGGCCGTGAGGGGCTGGGTCAAAAGCGCCGCCGGGCATCTCCTCGATGCCATCGTCGCGACGGCGGGCTTCCTCGCCCCGGGCGCTATCCTGATCGGTGGCGACCTGCCGCGCAACATCGTCGAGGCATTGATCGCGCAGATGTCTGTCGAGCGGGTCGATACGGCGGTTCGTCCGGTGCTGACGCCGTGGATATCTCCCATGCGGCCGGCAAGTTTCGCCGGCGCCGGCATTGCCGTCGGCGCAGCTCTGCTGCCGCTGTTCGAAAGGCTGCTGCCATCGCCGATGGCGACGGCATAGGGCGACAATGCGATCAGCCGATCGCTTGATCTTTGTGCTGCTGGTCGGAAACCGCGGCAGCATCCAGCACCTTCTGGATGCTGGCGGCCCGGCGGAATGACGGTTCGATTGTCTTGCCCTGCTGCACGGCGCGCGCGAACCTGATGTAATTGGTCTCGAACGGGTCGAGGGCAATATCGCGCCACGTCGCGGTGTTTACGTCGGCGCCCACGCACGCCCGCAGCGTCGATTTGCCGGTGTCGTAGATCATTTCGAGGGCGCCACTTTCACCATAGACGCGCAGCCGCAACTGGTCCATTTGGCCGGCCCCCGTGCGGGTGGCGAAGATCGTGCCGATGGCGCCATTGTCGAAATCGACGGTCATCGTGACGCTGTCGTTTGCATCGAGTCCATATTCGCCGATGCGGTTGCCCGGCGCCTTGTCGAAAGTCCTGAGCCGCGCGAACACCTTGGTCACGTCGGCGCCGGCGCCGTACGATGTCCAGTCGACGATGTGGATGCCGATATCGCCGAGCGCCCCGTTCGATCCGTGCTCCTTGCTCAGCCGCCACAGCCACTTGCTCTCGGTCTTCCAGTCGCCCCAGAAGTTGCCGACGAGCCAGCTCTGAAGGTACGAGGCCTCGACATGGCGCACTTTGCCGATCTTGCCGTCGAGCACCATCTGGCGACCCTTCTGCAGCGCGGGCGAGTTGCGATAGGTGAAGTTCACCATGCCGACCTTGCCGGATTTCTCCATCGCCTCGGTCATCTCCATGGCGAGTCCCGCGTCGGTCGCCAGCGGCTTTTCGTTGAACACATGCTTGCCGGCGGCGATCGCCTTCATCGTCGTGGGGTGGTGCATGCGATCGGGCGTCACGTTGGCGACGGCATCGAATTGTCCCCAGGCCAACGCCTCCTCGATGCTCGAAAACTGTCCGCCGATTTTGTGCTGTGCGCAAAAGGCTGCAAGGCGCTCCGGCACGACGTCGACCCCGCCGACGACTTCCACGCCGTCGATTGCGGCAAAATTCGTCGCGTGATTGTTGGCCATGCCGCCGGTGCCGAGAATGAGTAGGCGCATCTGATTGGTCCCTGTTGGATGAAGGTCGTGAGCCGGCAGGCATTGCCGGTTCTGGAGCAGCCGCCAGGGAGCTGCGACGCAGCATCCGGCCGGCGTGGAAGTTGGCGAAAATCGAGAGCCCGCGCTTCTGCGCCGGCCGGTTGGGCAACCCTCGTTGCTGTCCCGGCGCGACTTCCACCGCTCTGTCCGGCGCCTGCTTTCAGGTCTTCAACAGATCAGGAAATCGCGATCCCCCTCGTCTCCCTTGACATAAAAACAAAGTCACTTAATCTACTCAATGCAGCACTGAAAGGCGCGCAGGTCAACTGCGTCAACTCGGATTGCTGCGACACATGCGTGGGAGGAGACCCATTATGATGAAGAGTTTAGTCGGCGCTTTGGCGCTGACCACAGCGCTATGCGCTGCGCTGCCGGTATTCGCTCAGGATGCCGATCTGTCCGCTCCCGATCGTATCGGGCTAGCCAGTGCGCCGAACAAGTTGACGGTGCGGCTCACCGGCGACAGCCCCGGTAATCCTGATCCGGCGATTGCCAAGGGCTATACCGATCTGTTCGTTGCCTTCATCAAGAAGCATCCCGACTGGCAGTTGCAGATGCAGATCGAAACGAACGATATCGGCACCGAACAGGCCAAGATGCTGGAGCAGGCCAAGGCCGGCAACGCGCCCGATTGCGCCGCCGTCGACTCCTTCGTGCTCGGCCAGTTCAAGGCCAACAACGTCCTCTCGGACTTCACCCCGTATTTCAGCAAGGACGAAGTGGCGGCGCTGTTCCCCTTCGTTCGTGACGGCATCACCGGCAAGGACGGCAAGATCTACGCCTGGTGGTGGGATACGGATTTGCGCGTGCTCTACCGCAACAAGTCGATTGTTCCCGATGCGCCCGCAACCTGGGACGACCTGAAGAAGGCTGCGCTGGCGTCCAAGGACAAGGGCATGGAAGGCGTGCTGTTCAATGGCGGCCGCTGGGAAGGCACCACCTTCGATTGGCTCGCCAACTACTGG
>Ga0134128_10005945_pt1 | contig 14780 bp, 12 predicted proteins | sample KB31754_FD_96462 | JGI IMG/M metagenome (GOLD analysis project Ga0134128, IMG submission 96462) | Terrestrial soil microbial communities with excess Nitrogen fertilizer from Kellogg Biological Station, Michigan, USA - KB3-175-4 | ecosystem: Environmental > Terrestrial > Soil > Unclassified ... | reverse complement strand
GAGTTGCGGATGCGGGCATCCACATCCATGGCCGCTTTCTCGCAGCGCCGCGCATAGGCGATGCGTTCTTCGGTGGACAGTGAGAACACGTCTTCGTAATAGAGGTCGAGGTCTCCGTCTATTGCCCCCAGTTGTCCCGGCTCCGGAATTCCCGCGTAGGGATCTTCCGAGGTAACTCGCGCCAGTTGCAGCGCCGATTTCACCATGTGGTCGAGCGCCTGTGGAGAAAAATCGCTGCTGTAGGTGCTGGCCGCGCGTTGGCCGAAGAAAACGCGCACGCCAATGGCACGTGAGCCCGATTCCTTGAGCGTTTCCACCTGGCCCAGGCGCACCACGGTGGCGAACTCAGTGCCTTCCCGCACAACCGCTTCGGCGGCCGTAGCCCCGCCGGCCATAGCCCTGCGAACAACATCGGCGGCAATCTCTTTGAGTTCAGCTTTTTCAGCAGTAGTGATGGTAGGTTGTGAAATCATCTGTCCTTTTTTTGGCGCCTGCGCCTCGCCCTCGCGTTGAGTTTTTACGCCGCTTTCGCGCCGGTAAACCGGTCCCGGCTCTCCACGATCACTCGCCGCGCCTCGTTATCGTCGTGCCAGGCGATTGCCTTGGTGCGCTTCCCTTCCAGGTCCTTGTAAATCGAAAAAAAATGCTCGACCTCGCGCAAAATGTGACTGTAAATATCGGTGTAGTTGCACACCTCGGTGTAACGCGGATCGTTGTTGACCACCGCCAGCACCTTCTCATCGCGCACGCCCTGGTCCAGCATCTCCAGCACACCGACGGGCCGCACCTCGATCAGGCATCCGGGAAAGCTGGCGTTGTCTACCAGTACCAGGACGTCCAGGGGATCTCCATCCGAGGCCAGCGTGCTGGGAATGAAGCCGTAATCGCCGGGGTAATGCACGGGCGAGTAGAGGGTGCGATCCAGGCGAAAAACGTGCAGTGTCTTGTCGTACTCGTACTTGTTCACCCCGCCCAGAGGAACTTCAATCACCGCGTTCACCAGATCGGGACAGTGCTCACCAATGGGAAGATGCAGATAGTCAATCATTAATTTCAGTCCAACACCCTGAACTCCTGGCGAAGTACCTTGTGGTTCTTACAGGTGGCCGTGTCCAAGATCCTTCGCTTGGCTCAGGATGACGCCTGCCGGCTCTCGCTCGTCGCCTGCCGCAACTCGCTCATGCCCGCAAAGCAACGTCATTTCATGTAGTCCCTGGCCGGTTCGCGCTTCGCCGTCCCGCCCACAGTAATGCGGTCCACCTTCAGCGTGGGAATTCCTACTCCCACGGGCACTGCCTGCCCGTCTTTGCCGCAGGTGCCCACGCCTTCATCCAGTTTCAGGTCGTTACCCACCATGGAAACCCGGGTCAGCACATCGGGGCCGTTGCCGATCAGCGTGGTGTTGCGCAGCGGCGCGGTTATCTGCCCATCTTCGATCAGGTAGGCCTCCGAAGCCGAGAAAACAAATTTCCCGTTGGTGATGTCCACCTGTCCGCCGCCAAAATTGGCCGCGTACACGCCATTCTTCACCGAGCGAATAATGTCCTGCGGATCTTCCTCGCCCGCCAGCATGTAAGTATTGGTCATGCGCGGCATGGGAATGTGCTCGTAGGATTCGCGGCGCCCATTGCCGGTATCGGCCATGCCCATCAGGCGGGCGGAAAGCTTGTCGCTCAAATAGCCCTTGAGCACGCCTTTTTCGATGAGCACGGTGTTTTGCGTGGGCGCGCCTTCGTCGTCCACGTTGATGGAACCGCGGCGGTTGGGCAGGGTACCGTTATCCACCACCGTGCATTTCTCGCTGGCCACTCGCTTGCCCAACAGACCGGCGAAGGCGGAAGTCTTCTTGCGGTTGAAATCGGCTTCCAGGCCGTGCCCGATAGCTTCATGCAGCAGAATGCCGGGCCAGCCCGGGCCCAGCACCACTTCCATCTCGCCTGCCGGAGCCTCACGCGCGTCCAGTTGAATAATGCTTTGGCGCGCGGCTTCCGCGGCGAAGAACTCAGGTGTTTTCTCGCCGCTGAAAAAATCCAGGGTCACTCGCCCGCCCCCGCCATAGGTGCCGCGGGCGGAGTTCCCGTCCGATTTGGCAATGCAGGAAACGTTCATGCGCGCTAGAGGCTGGGAATCCTCAACCAGGGTGCCGTCGGAGCCGACTACCAGAATGTTACGCACCTCGTCGCCATAGCTGGCGCGAACTTCACGGACTCGAGGGTCATAAGCCCGAGCCGCGTGGTCCGCCCGCATCACCAAGTTCACCTTGCTGCTGATTTCGGAGTCGGTGGTGGGCAGCGCCAGCGGGTACAAGCTGCGCGGCGGCTTGCGATGTTCGCCCACCACCGGCGTCTTGGCCGGCCCGCTCGCGATCAGGGCCGCGGTGTGCGCGGCATGCAGGATCTTTTCCGGAGCCAGGTCGTCGGTGTAGGCATAACCGGTACGCTCACCCGCCACCACCCGCACTCCGCAACCCGCGGAAATGCCCTGGGAGGCCGTCTTCACCATGGATTCGTCCACCATCAGCGAGGTGGAGGTCAGATATTCAAAATAGAGGTCGGCGTACTCGCCCCCGGCGGAGAGTGCGGCTGACAGGTAGCGTTCCAGGTCCCGCTCGGTCATGCCGTAGCGCTCAAAGAAAAACCTATGCTGGTCGAGTGTCACATTCATTTGGATGCTCTGGGTGCTGCAAGGACGCAGCGCGCTGCCACTTCTTCATTATCCCACAGGGGCTTGTTGCGGCCCACCAGCCCTCAACATTCAACTGCCGGACTTCCATTAATCGCATCGGATAACGCCAGGCCTTATGCCCAATTTGGTCTTGGTTCCCCGTGCCTCTGTGTCTCTATGGTGAAATTCGGGGTTCGGAGTGCCAAAATTGCTATGTGGAAGCAGATGCTCTCGCCCGCACCCTGCAGCGATATCTCGCTGACTCTCGCGACTCCGTCATCGTAGAAGATGGCGCTGTCAGCTTCGAACTGGCGCGCGCTCATTATTCCGTCTCTGCCGAGCACGGCAAGTGTGTTCTCCACCTCTGGTCGGACGAACGCAACGCGGTGCGCCGCGTCGTGGAGGCGGAAGAAAAAGGGGACGTCTTGCGCCTCGCTGTCTTGCGCTTTGGCCAATCCCGGCCTTCAAAGCTGGAAATCTGCCGCGATCGCGACCGTCGCAGCACATCCGCCAAGCAGGTCTCCCGCGCCGCCTATCAGGAGCGTCTGCGCCGGACCCTGGTCCGCCACCTGCCGGAGTTCACCCTTTCCCAGATGACCTCGGCGGTGGACCTGGAACGCTCTTTTGGACCCGTGTATGCCCGCGGCGTGCTGCGCCGGGGGCGTTCGGCCTTTGCCTTGCTCGGCGTAAATGCCGAAGAAACTCAGGCCTCGGTGGATGCCGCTCTCACCTTCGGCATGCTATGGCTCAATGCTTGCCGCGAATCGCTCACTGATCTGCAGGTCGAAGGCCTGAAGTTGCTGGCTCCAGTAGGGCGCTCGGCGGTGGTGTGCGAGCGCATGGCCCACCTCGACCGCGCGGCCGCCAAGTGGCAGCTTTATGAATTCGATGAGCGCGAGGAGGGCCTGACCCAACTCGACACCGCCGACCGCGGCAACTTGGCCACCCGTCTGGTGCACTCCTGGGACCAAGCCGCCGCCCGCCAGCGCTTCGCCGGCTCCATAGAGCGAATTTCAGGGCTTTGCCCGGAGGCGGATGTGGTCGTGCTCTCCTCGTCGGAGATTGCCTTCCGGCTGCGCGGCCTGGAGTTTGCCCGCGCCCGCGTGGCGCCTGACGGTTTTCGCAATCGTCAGGAAATCGTGTTCGGCACGGGCGCGGCGGAGACCGCCCTCAGTGACCAGAACACCGCCCAATTCCAAAGCCTGCTGCAGCAGTTGCGCCAGGTGCGCTGCTGCGACGGCCCGCGCGATCATCCCTGCTGGCGCATGCATCCGGAACGCTGGCTGGAATCGCTGGCCATGAAGGATGTGAGCAGCCTGGATGAGCGTCTGGCCGCCGCTCCCGTCTATTCGCAAGTGCCGGCTTTTTCTGCCGCCGATCGCGCCATGATTGACCTGTTGGCCGCCACCCGCGAGCGCCGCCTGGCCGTCGTCGAACTTAAAGCCGAAGAGGACATCCACCTGCCGCTGCAGGGCGTGGACTACTGGGCGCGCGTTCACTGGCACCATGCCCGCGGCGAATTTACCCGCTTCGGTTATTTTCCCGGCATCGAACTGGCTCCTGGTGCGCCCCAGCTCATCCTGGTGGCCCCCGCCCTGCACATCCATCCCGCCACCGACGCCTTGCTGCGCTTCCTCGCCCCGGAAGTCGAGTGGACTCTGGCCGCCATTGATGAGCACTGGCGCGAGCAGGTGCGCGTGGTCTTCCGCAAGCGCGCCACGAAGCTCAGCACCGGTTCATTTGCCGCCTGAAAACATCGCGGAGGGAGAACTCCTGAACCGACCTGAAAACTCGCTGACTGAAGTTCTGCGAAGTTTCTTTAGGATGGCTTTAGGAAGTGCTCTGACCCCTGGAAGACAATTAATGGCGGAGGGAGAGGGATTCGAACCCCCGGTACCCTTTCGGGCACAGCGGTTTTCAAGAACACAGGCGGGATCTGATCGGTTTTGAAAATTTTCTACTCTACCTGATTTCTCAACGAGTTAACAGGCGGGCGTTATGACTCCTTCTGATCCCAGTTGACGCGTTTTGAGCATAGAACTACTACATTTTTACTACAGTCATGCGCTTCGTCCGCCATGCTCCCGATGGGCTAATGAAACGCCTCGCGGTCAATTCTGACCAATTCTCCCGAATCATAGTTTCCGGATGGCCGACAAGCCGACCGCTAGCCCTTGCCACCATGTGATCAAGACGTAGCCGCTCATCCCAAACGATTCACAATTGTTAAAGAACAAGTTGCAGCCAGAACCGCCTTGTCCGCCCTCGCAACTCAACAAGCCTGCTTTCCATTTACATCCGACTCTGGACCTCCCGGTAGTTTGTAGGCCCACTCAAGCCATTCCGGGCCTGAGTGGGGCAGTTAGGGGATTTCTAGTCTTCATCACCCTCAGCGTCATCTCCGCTTCCCGGGAGGAACGCATTCTTGAGGACGTATGTTCCCACGGCAGTTCCGAGTGTCTGCCCATCTTTACAGGAAGAACGGAAATGAATCCCGCCAAAGACGCGAGCGTTCACCAACTCGGCGAGAGCATCATCAAAGTTGGCAAATGAACGAGTCACACCAGGCATCGCAAATGAGTCCACGGAGAACGGTGTGTTTGAGCCGAAGAAGTTGGCCAGAACCGTGGTTCCTGCGCTGCTGAAAGCGGAGTGTGCGGAAGGATACTCGGGGAAATTCGGTGTTGTGATCAACGGCACCCAGGTGGGATCTGCGTCCGTCGCTGGATTTCCATCTGTATCGGCCAATGCGATGGCAGTGACTGGCCGCCAGAAGGAGTAATAGTACTTGGCGTCCCAATTTGCAATCACGGCATCGGCAATGGCCACGTTCAGTTCGCCGAACAAATGGGCGTGTTCGATCAGGGGCATATCCTCTTGAGCTGCCAACTCCAATGCAACGCGGTTCCAAAAGTACGTCGCCGAAGCCGATTGCCAGAACTTCGCAAGCAGTGTCTGGTCAGCCGTACGTGCAAGGCTGCTGGCGCTGCCCATGATCTTCGTTTCGTTCAGATCGATGGCATACTGTTCGCTATCTAATGCCTGGGGTCCCGCCGGGCGAAATTGGTTTGGTGCTACAAGTACCCAGGGTGTCATGGTGGCCAACTGCGGCAGGGCCCCGGGTAGAAAGGCAGGGGGAGTGGGCCGCCACTGGCCCACCGTACTTCCGCCGAGATCAGGCGGAACTATGGAGGAGAAGCCGTCTGTGCTGCGCCATGTCCAGATGTTGTCAGCCACCTCCTGTCCCCATAACACGCCTGCGGATACCGCATCCTGAACACGCTGTTGGCGGTTATCTCCTGCGTTGACAGCGAGAATCGCATTCAACGAGTTCGCCCGTGCCGCATCGAATGTGCTTGTCTGCAAAGGATACAGGCGCACTAACGAGGCATATGCGGCTTGGACAGCTGCCGCGCGCGCTGAGGTTCCTTTCGGGGCCGCGGGTGTCACGTGAATCGCTGTGTATTTGCCCTTTACGCCGTTCACCGCATCGAAAACCGAGGCCTCCACGATCGCGGCATTGCGCGACGACACCATCGGATTGGTTCCAGCCGTCTGCATCGCCTTCAGCATGATCCGCGTCCAGTCGGTTACCTCGGTTTGCGCATCAAGTGCCACGGATCCCAAGAGAAAAAAGGAGAGGAAAAAAGTGGCAAATCGTACTGTGGTTCGAATTTGAGATCGCATTGCTCCCTCCTGTGATGTGAGAAACCGATGCCCGCCGGCATCGGCAGGTCGCCATAGTAGGAGTGCGTCTGATGTCAAATCTCAGGAAAAATATGGGATTAGTATGGGATTTTTGTAGGACAATACTTTGCGCTCCTGTAGAGGTGGCGAGCGCCCTCAATGATGTTCTTCGGAGAATACCAACTCGATCCTGCTCAGGGACTGAAGCGCGGCCAGCACGATGTCCGAATCACGCCTAAGTCGTTGTCCTTGCTTTGCCTGCTCGCTAAACGGGCCGGTCAAGTGGTAACAAAGGAAGAGATTTTCCGCCTGGTGTGGCCGGAGACTGCGGTCAGCGATTCCGCATTAACATCATGCATTCAGGAATTGCGCGGTGCCCTTCGTGATAGCGTCAAGCGACCTCGGTACATTGAAACTCTTCACCGTCGAGGATATCGGTTTGTTGCACACGTTTCCGGCGCTGCAATGCAGAATCCAGTGCCGATAGCTGTTCCACTTCTCCGAGCCGATACGACGTTTGTCGGTCGAGACGCAGTCGTCGGAGAGATGGCCAACGCCTGGACAGCCGCCAACCAAGGTAGTCGGCAGATTTTATTCATTACCGGTGAAGCGGGCGCGGGCAAAACGACCACAGTTTCCGTTTTCCTAGAGAGATTGGCCGCTCTTGAGCCTGTACAAGCAACATGGGCGCAATGTGTGCAGCACTTTGGTGTGGGAGAAGCTTACGAACCACTGCTAGAGGCGATTATTCGGCTGTGTCGCCAATCGAGTGGAGAGCAATTTCTCTCAATCCTGGAACAGCATGCCCCAACATGGCTGGCGCAGATGCCCGGACTTCTGCCACCGCGACGTTTCGCAGAATTGCAGCGCGGCGCGGCGGGCACGACCAAGGAACGCATGCTACGCGAACTCACTGGAGCTCTGGAAGCGATTACCCTGGACACCCCCCTCATTCTTTGGCTCGAAGATCTCCAGTGGTCCGACGTTTCGACGCTGGACTGGATCTCCGCCTTTGCGACCCGCCCCGAACCTGCTCGCCTCCTGCTGATTGGAACCGTTCGGTCTAGCGAGATCACTGGCACCCACCATCGCCTGGCATCACTAATAGACAACCTTGTATTAAAGGGCTTGTGCGATGAACTGGTTCTTCATGGCCTCGACGAAACCGCCATTGCCGAGTACGTAATGTTGCGTTTTCCATGCCGCGATGACCACGCAAAATCTTTCGCCAGGCTTGCGCCTCTGGTGCAAAGACATACTGCTGGCAATCCGCTCTTCGTCATGCACGTTTTCAGTGACCTCGTCGAACGCGGTCTTCTCCTCGAAGCCAATGGCAATTGGAGCCTTTCTGGTCCCATTGCTGCCCGAGATTTTGGAATTCCCGAAAGCGTGCGCCGCGCCATCAACGGTGAAATCGATCAACTTTCGGTTGCCGAACAAGCCCTGCTTGAAGTTGCGAGCGTTGTGGGCATGAATTTCGCTGTGCCCATAGTCGCAACCGTATTGGAAACGTCCCTGGGAGAAGCGGAAGCAACATTGAATTCGCTCGCATACCGGCATAGGTTCGTAGGTCGTACCCAAATACTTGAGAGCGCCGGTGATGTCGCTTCAGGTTTTCGTTTTCTTCATGTTCTCTATCGTGACGCCTTTTATCAGCGCATCGCACCAGAACGTCTCAAAGAATTGCACCAACACGTAGGCGATTGCAAAGAGCGTGTTTATGCCGACTCTGCGCAGTTGATCGCGGCAGAGTTGGCCATGCATTTTGAGCTTGGAAGGAAGATCGATCGCGCTGTGTTCTATTTGGAGCAGGCGGCTCAGAACGCGGGGAGTCGCAGCGCATTTGTGGAAGCACGGATCCATCTCGATAAAGCATTGCTTCTTATTCGACAGCTGCCTGTATCTCGCGAGCGAAAGGAGCACGAGGCGATTCTATTGGTCGAATTGGGTGCAATCTTCCAGGCGACTCATGGATGGGGAGCAAAACAGGCAGAAGACGCTTATTCTCGCGCCCAAAGGCTCTTACAAGACGTTGGGAAGGAAGCTAGGTCATTCATCGCGCTGTGGGGGCTCTGGCTTTTCTCCTGGGGTCGCGGGTTTCTGGACAATGCTCAGCATCTCGTTGAAGACCTGCTCGAGACCGCGAGCCGTGTCGGCGACTCCACCACGCTAGTACAAGCGCATCACGCTGCATGGGCAACAGCATTCTCGCGTGGAGATCTCAATGCCACGCTGCGGCACACCGACGAAGGCCTTCGACTCTATGATGAAGAGCGCGATTCCGCACTTCTCGCGAGGTTTGGTAATCACGACGCGAAGGTCTGTTGTCATATCTTTCGAGCGCAAGCCCTTGCCCTGCTTGGCCGAACCGAGCAAGCCACTCAACACAGCAATGACTCGATCGAATTCGCGCGGAAGCTAGCTCATCCGTTTTCCCAAGCGTTGGCGCTGGTGTTCGCCTCCCGTCTCGGGCACCTGTTGCGTGATTGCGTCGCAACTAAAGACCATGCCGCTGCTGCTGTCAAAATTGCTTGCGAACAGGAATTCAGGCTTATTCTTGCATGGGCCTCGGCTTTCGAAGGCTGGGCTGAAGCGCATGAAGGCCAATCGGAAGAAGGAATCCAGAAGATAGTTAGCAGCATCGGCAGTGTTCGAGCAATCAGTTGTGTTGTATTCCAACCGCAGCTCCTCGGACTGCTGGCCGAAACACGCATGGCGACCGGGCAATTTGTTGAAGCGTTTTCAGCTTTGGAAGAAGCTTTGAATCTTGCGGTCCAATCTGGCGAAAGATTCTATGAAGCTGAATTGCTCAGACTTAAGGGCGAATTTCAGTCAATAACCCAGGAGACATCCTGCTGCGCCGAGCGGGAATTTCTGAGTTCACTGGACACATCCAAACTACAGAGTGCGCGGCTGTTTACGCTGCGCACTGTGGCCAGTTTAGGTAGGTTGTGGCTTCGTGAGGGAAAGCGTCAGCAAGCTAGAGAACTTATCGTGGCCACCATCGCCGAAGGACAATGTCTGGCGCATACCGCGGATTACGCCGCGCTTGTGCGTCTGCAGTCGGAGTGAAAACTCGTTTCTTGGTCGAGTACCAGCCCATCCGTTCCGATCCCCGGTTTAACAAATTGCTCCGTCGCGTCCATTTGCGGTAGGCCGGTCAATCCTTTCATTTGAATATCAGGGATCGATCCGTGGAAAGTGTTTCTCTACGACCCAATAACGGGCAACCCAGAAGTTAAGCGGCGAGCTTCGACATGTAGTCGTTTCGGGAATCCTTGTCGGGCATACCTAGGCGCGATCTCCATGGTGTCCATAGTGTCGAAAAATCGCTCCAGAACACCTCACTGCGTTAATTCCATCAACAACCACCCGCGTTTGAGGTCGAGCTCGTTATATGAATGAAAGCTACCCTACTAGGGCAGGCATGCGCTCGTGGACGAGTGCGACAAGCACGATGACCAGCAACAGAGTCGCAACGACGAGCAGAATCGTTCTCGCCTTTGCCATTTTTTCACGGCGGCGCTTCGCGGCTTCCGTTCTCTCAATAAGGGCAGCACGAAATTTATCCCAATCCTCCATATTGCTATCCGCCAATCGCGCTCGCCGTCTCAGAAAATACGTTGTTGGCCTGCGAGCCGACCAAGCGGATGGTGCCTACCACGATGACCAGAATCACCGCCAGCATAACCGCATATTCCGCGATGTCCTGGCCTTGATCGTCCGACCAAACCTTACGCAATAGTTCTCTCATGTGGCTACTTCCTTTCCGAATCTGTCGCCAGTAGCGATTCACGCAGGAAATCGTACCGTGGGCAAACGGCCAAAGGAATGGCACGCAGGTGGTAAGGTAAGTACTAAGGTCAGCAATGAATTATTAAACATCCTTAAAGTAGAAGTTGGTGGGAATATCCGCCCCGGCCAATACCGCGACCAGGTCGATCCCTATCCGGGCCGAGTCCCCATGCCCAGAGGTGATAGAGCTGGCAATCGCACCCATCTCGTATGCGAAATACCAACCTCTACCACGAACGGGGATTTTCGGAGGGCTGAGCAACGGCAATAGTTGCTTGTCTCGAGGCGAAGGCCACCAGCACAATCCTCAGCGGTGTTGAAGGGGTAATGCGCTATTGGCAGCTGCCGCCAGGCAAGACTGACGGCTTTTCACCCGCTCGATGTGGCGAATCGTTTCAACGTTCATCAGTTGGGACCCCAGTGGATTCATCTATGACCAGGACCCGGAACCGACACTCAGCGGCCAGTAGGCATGACCAGCGGCGCCGCCAGCACCTGCGGGCGATGCGTGCGCGCCAGGTTCATCAACCTCCACAGCACAATTCCCCACCAGGCCAGCGCCAGGACCTCGCTGAATCCGGTCAGCCCTATCAGCGGGTAAGCAACTGCCGGCGCGAAGTCGGTCAGGATCTGCAGTCCCACGCGACCAGCGCAGCCCAGGTTGATCAGAACAAACGGTCCCCACAGCGAACCGAGTTTCTTCGAATCCGCCCCCGCCAGGATAGGCACCACCCGCGCCGAAACGCCCATGATCATCAGGCTGATGAAGCCCACCGTGATCGCGTGCCGCTGCGCTCCCATGTAGGAGTGCGCGAACACCTGGTGCGTAACTGTGCCGTACAGTGGAAACAACGGCATCATGGCGGTGGCGACGATGAGCCATGCATAGGCCGCGCGAATAAATTTGAAGGTGCGGTCAGCATTACCGGGCCGCCCAAACACGCCCAGTTGCCGCGCTAGCAGCACCGCCCATACCGGCATCAGCATATATGCCAATTCCAGCCCGATGCCGTAGTACCAATTTTCCGTGCTCAGTAAGGCCACGTAGCTGAAGATGTCCAGCAGGAGGCTGACATTCATCAGCACAAAAATCAGGTTGAGCCGGTCGCGCCGCGGTGGCGCGAGCGCGTAAACCCTCGGCACAAAACGCTGGCTAACCCCCGCGATCACCAGCGCAGCGAAACCCAGCACCTGGATGTCGCGTAGCGGGCCGTCAATCAGGGCAATGCGCCGGATCAGCTCGCTTTGATTGGCCGCCGTAGCCTTGGCAAAGAAGAACACATCGCTGACAATGGCCTGTAAGAAGAACCAGCCGAAGGAGGCCAGCAGAAACTTTTCATACGGGTTGTGTGGCTCCACCGATTGCCTTGCCGTGCGATAAATAATCAGCAGGAACAGGCTGATCGCCGCTAGCTCCACCACCGCGGCGAAGCCAGCCAGCAGCAGAGCCATGTTTCGCGGCTGCAGCAGTTCCGCGGTCATCCGAGTGACAATACCTGCAAGCATCAGGTAGAAGCTGGCGTTGGCCAGCTGCGGCCGCCACAGTGCCGTGTTCTTGAAGCGCGGAAAGGACTGATAAGCGAAGCCCATCACGAACAGTCCCACCCAGCCAAAGATCATGGCGTGGGCGTGGGCGTGAATGGCGGGCAATAGCCGCAACTGCAGAAAAGTCTTGCCTAACGCGATTTGGGCCAGATTTACCGCGCCCCAAAGGCCGCCAACGGTCAGGACTACGACGATACCCGCCTTGAAGAAACGCCGGTAAATGAAATCGGGCAACGACTCTTGATACACGTAAGGTTTCCGTGGTTTGCGCAATTCTTTGTTTAATTCGCGCACCAACTGTTCCACGTCTACCTGGTGCACCGAGGCGAAGAACTCGAGCGACTCTGCCGGCCCGAGTGCACCTCCACAGCCACGAAGGCCGTGCTGGTCGAAAACATGCCGGGCCTGCGGGCAGCGCTCAACGATTTCTGCCACGCTTGTCTCTTTGCTGATTTCCACCATAGCCATTCCTCTGTTGGGACTTTCACAGTAGTGAATAGGCATCAACCCAGCTATGACTTAGGTCACAGAAGAGTTTCAATATGGACCGCAGTGGGTCGCCTGGCCCTGGCGGAGTGTACTCCGTGCGCCCACGATCGCCATACTCCAACCCGATACAGCGCTCCACCACGAACGGAAAACAGTTCCTGCCGGACTGAGCATGGGCGCGCGGAACGGGTACACACCTTTGCTGAAAAACAGATGCGCGCCCTTTGTTGGTCGACGTCGGGCCATCTGCTTACCTCGCGAAGAAGCAGTTCTCTTTCTCGAAAGGTGATCAAATCGAGATCTTGAGCCCAAAGGTATCCGTCGGCGATAAAAAGACATTAATAGCGCGCCAGATCACGAAAGGAGGAAAGACTCTGGTTCTGCGGAAACGCTCAAGGTTTCCCGAGTGGGCAGGAGCCCGCCGTCAGCACTGAATAGAATCGTAAGGCACTGGATAAAGGAGCATCGTCCGATGCTCTTTTTTCTTAAACTGCCCGCAGGATGCTTGGGGAAACAGCTTTATGACGGCGCGTATCTCGAATGTCAGCCAAAAGAAGAATTGCGAACTTACAAAGAACCTCCCCATGAGGTGTTGCGTCGTATGTCAGATGCTTGGAGTGATCCATGTACGATTATTTGCAGCCAGGAGTGGTGGTGAAGGATAGGGCCGGCATCCGTAAGGCTATTACTAGGATTGCGGGCGAGAAGGTCTATTGGGTTTACAACGATCGCATTGGCCGGCGACAGCATGTGACGGAATAGGATCGCTTCAGTGATACGCACTTCATCATTGTTGACACACGGGCGCGCTTCGCTGACGTGGCGTGAGACGGCTATTCGGAATCAATGTGTCTCAGAGTTGAGGCGGGACAAGTGCCGGCAATGCTGGCAGGTCGGCTTCGGTGCCAATTCCTAGTTACGGCCATGTCACGGAGCACGAGTCCTTTTCTCGCCTGCCGCTTCGATTTTGGCTCTACCCCCTACGCTGCTTTTGACATCTGGTGTCTGAGTTTCTGGAGTTCCTGCTCAAGGTCAGTCAATCTGCGTTCTTGCGAGGTGATCATCGTCAGCAGTTGCCCTGAGAATCCTGCAAAACTTCGTTCATAACTCTTCCATTGCAGCTTGAACGTCCGCAGGAGAGAGTCTAATACCCAGGCGAATATTTGTGCGATGGCGTCATGGCGGTCGCGTACATCGTTTGATTCCAGAAGCTGATGAATCTCCTTAATGCGTTCCTGGGTAATCTGTGATTCGAGGCTGCGTTGTTCTCGGAACTGGTTGAACTGCTCATCCGTGAGATTGAACTCCTGCCTAATGCGTTCAATTTCCTTCTCAACCCAAAGTTCGTCTTCCATTCGGGTTCTCCACATCCATAGCGGCGGTTACAGAGTTTGAGAGGTGCAACCTGCGGTCTCAGTGAGGAACGACATTATAGCCGAAGTTTCTAGAACTTGGTTTTATGCCTAAACTCTACATAGACGTATAAAAGTTCCGGAACTCAGCCTTGGCACCCAGCGGGACCACACCGGCAACCCCGAACCAAGGCAACCGAGGGAAGAAATGTAGTTTGTATGCGCAGGTCACCATTACCTTCGATGCAGGCATGGAGACGCTGCCGTTTGGGATCAGCAGAGCTTGATTGATGGTTACCGCGTAGCTGGGTACACGTCGGAGTGGTCACGGTAACTGGACGCGACGAGGGTATCTGACCCGAAGGCGGATCTATGCCATTCCGAATCAGATAGCAGGTGGCCGTATTCTGCAAGAAAGTGATATTGCCTGCGTTCTCCTTCAAGGTCGAAAGCCGAGCTGCCTCGCGCGCGGCATTGTTCAGGATCTGGTTCGCACGGATCATGCCCGCGCCGTCGGAAACTGCCAGTGCCAGGAAAACCAGCAGGGGAAGCACCGCGGCAAGTTCAACAATCTGCGTGCCACGTTCTCGTTGGCGCTCAGTTGGCCTCATTTCGCATCACCGCCTTGCTGCTCATGGTTACGCTGAACGGCAGAAGCATGAACTTCTAGGGTACGGTTACCTGGACTTTTGTATAGAAGGGATTCAGGTTGTCGTCCATTTTCAAGATCGCATCGGTGGTTTGTGTTGCGCCTGCCGGACAGATTGCCAGATTTGGCGATGCGGACCGAAAGCATAAATACAGAATACGTTGACGGTGCTCCCCTGTATGTGGCCAGTGGCCATAAACCGCTGAACGTCGCTTTGGATCTGCGTGGCTGAGGGGACGGCATAAGAGGTGCCGGGATCGGGGGCTACCGAATCCGGCTTGATCCCGTACCTCGCCATCGATCCCGCATTGGCGCCCCTGCGAAGTGAAGCTCGGTTTCTGAGGCTTTTGCGGTGGGTTTAAACCGGAGCAATGAGCATTAAACCGTAGCCGATGCTCTCATTGCCGGATTGGGCTTCTAGTGGCCGGGTGACGGGCATCTCGTCAGTGGGGCGTTCCGGTGCCTGCGGAAGCTCAACTTCAGGATGGCCGACTACTCACCCACGACGGTCCGAGTCCGCTGCAACGTCCTGTGCAGGATATAATCACGTGCACTCATGCCCCTTATCTCTGGCACGAAACTAGGCCCTTACGAAATTC
>Ga0134128_10005944_pt1 | contig 14781 bp, 15 predicted proteins | sample KB31754_FD_96462 | JGI IMG/M metagenome (GOLD analysis project Ga0134128, IMG submission 96462) | Terrestrial soil microbial communities with excess Nitrogen fertilizer from Kellogg Biological Station, Michigan, USA - KB3-175-4 | ecosystem: Environmental > Terrestrial > Soil > Unclassified ... | reverse complement strand
TTTACCGCGGCACCGAAAAGCTGGTCGTCGTCGGGCTCCTGCGCGGCTCTTTCATCTTTATCGCCGACCTGGTGCGCGAACTCGACCTGCCGGTCGAGATCGATTTCATCGAGGTCTCGTCCTACGGCAACGCGACCGAATCGAGCCGTGAGGTCCGGCTGCTCAAGGACCTGCGCGGCGAGATCGAGGGCCGCGACGTGCTGGTGGTGGAGGACATCGTCGATACCGGTCACACCCTCCGCCATGTGCTCGACATTCTGGCGACGCGTCACCCCAAGCGCATGGAAGTGTGCGCCCTCCTCGACAAACCGTCGCGCCGGGAGGTGGATGTCAAGGCGCGCTGGATCGGCTTCAACATCCCCGACAAATTCGTCGTCGGCTATGGCATCGACTACGCCCAGCGCAACCGCAACCTGTCGCATATCGGGGCAGTACGGTTCGAATGAGGGGGCGAGGCCGGCGCCCCCTTCGACCCGACCTCTAGGGCTTCACCGGGTTGCCGTCCTTGTCGACGAACTCGTAGCTGCCGCCGAACTTGCCGTAGGCTTGCGAGCTGACGCCGTTGCGGGTGGCGGCCTTGTATTTGCCTTGCCCTGCGAGGATTTTCACCGTCACCGTGCCGTCCTCGCCATCCTTGACCACGCCGGCATGCACGGCCGCGGTATCGAGGTCGGAATCGTCGGTATAGATGCCGTCGCCCCAGACCGATTCCGTCGTCGAGCCGGTGACCTGGAATTGCAGAACCTTGCCGACCTTGCCCTCATAATCCTTGAGGTTGCCCGGATCGGGGGAAACCACGTCCGCCTCGTTCATCGGCGTATCGAGGAATTTGTAACTGCCGTCCCAGGCGCCATAGCTCGCCGAGGTGATGCCGAAGTCGAGCGCGCCCTTGTAGCTCTTCTGGCCCGGCAGAATTTCGACTTTTACGTCTTTCGTCTCGCCGGCCTTGACGATGCCGGCGTGTACGGCGGCGGTAGCGACCGGCGAGTCGTCGGTATAGACGCCCTCGCCATAGATGCTGCCATCGGTCGTGCCGGTGATGGTGAAGACGAACGTCTGGCCGACCTTGTCGCGATAGTCCTTGAGGTCGCCGGGATCGGGCTGCGCGGCCGGGGCAGCATCCGCCGCGGGCGCGGTATCGGCCCCATGATTGGTCGAAAGATTGGCCGCCATCGTCACATTGGCCGAGGCAAGCGCCACGAGGCATGCCGCGGCTGCCCCCACAAATCGCAACATCCGTCCGGTCATCGAATATCTCCAGGGTCCCCACCCGCGACAGGCAAGCTAGCGCGCCGGGGTCATCGATGGGAAGCCGTCAATGCTGCATCGTGGCATCACGCATCCCCCGCGCCGCTGCAAAGCTGCGACAGCAAGACGCAGCCGCCGCCGGTCCGTGATGGGCGATGCTGCGCCGTGTCGATCTCGCCGTGGGGCGCGCGATCGTTGGGGGGATCGGGGTCCATGAGCGTCGTACCGCCTACCGTGGGCGCGGCAGAACCGGCGTTCCCCTCAGACAGCGCGACTTTAGGCGCGCCCTATTTTACCTGGGCGCTCATCGTGCTGCTTCTACTCATCTTCGGGGCGGAACTGCTGCTTAACTTCGATCCGGACGGCAAGTCGCTCGGTCCGACGTCACGGACACTGTACTATCTTGGCGCCATTAGCCGACCTGCGGTTTTCGACCACGGCCAATGGTGGCGGATATTCACAGCACCTTTGCTCCACGCCAATTTTTGGCACGTTTTCTTCAATGGTCTAGCACTGCTTCTAATCGGTCGCCTGCTTGAGCCGAGGATTGGCTGGCGGTGGATGGCGGCGGTCTTTGCGATCAGCGCGATCTGCGGCTCGCTGATGTCGTTGGCGATGGACCCGGTAACCCAGGTCGGCGTCGGCGCTTCGGGTGGTATCGTGGGTGTCTTTGCGGCGGCGCTCGGCGTGGCTTCCCGACTTTCACCCGGCCGATCGCGGCGGTCTCTGCTCGGCTGGGCAACGCTCGGACTGATTTCTTCCTTTGTTTCACTGTTGCCCTCCCTCAGCAGCGGTGGCTCCCGAATAACTATCGGCTTTCATTTCAGAGTTCTCGGGGGTGGCGCGGACTACGCAGTGCATTTCGGCGGCGCAATTGCGGGGGTGCTGCTGAGCGTGCTGCTGCGTCGGCTTTGGCCGCGCGAAGCCCGACGGCCCTCTGGATCATGGGTCGCCGTCATGATAGCGGGCGCCTACTTCGCTATCGCCGCTCTAGCGGTGGTACCCTTGTGGCACCCCTATTCTGAAGTAGCGATGCTGGTGCCGCACTGGCCGGAGAATCCGCCCGAACTCGAAGGGCTAACCGCACAACTTGCGAGAGACTATCCGCGCGACCCGCAAGTTCACTACCTCGAAGCAAACGGGTTCCTGAAGCAGGGTAAATTGGCTCAGGCTGAGGGCAGCTTGCGTCTAGCTCTTACCGACGCCGATCAGCTTCAAGACGTGATCTCCCCGGCCTTCGAGGCGGAGGTCAAAGCAATATTGGCCGACACGCTACACAAAGAAGGCAAGCTGGACGAGGCCAAAGTTGTCGCTGGACCGGCCTGCAACCTAGTGTCCGCGGTCCTGCTGGTTGTCCTACAGAGTGAAGGACTTTGTCCGGCCGCTGCGGCAAACGTTGACTCGCTACTGCTCAACGAGGTCGATGTCGCATCCCCTCGAACGGTCCCATTGCTCGTCGACCCTATCGATCCGAGCAGGCAACTAGCCGACGCCCTCGGCAAGCTCCGGCGCGGCAACATCGACGAGGCCGAGACGGAACTCCAGGCCACTTACGCCAACATCAACGATGGGCAAGATCCAGCGCCGCCTTCAGTAGTCGCCCATAATATCCAAGCATTGCTGGCGACCGCCACCTATGTCAAAGGCGACACCGAAATGGCCAAAAATCTTGCGGCGCCGGTCTGCGCTTTCGAGACGCAAGGCCTCTACGCCAAGCTGCTCAAGGACGACAAGCTCTGCTGAGCAGAGCGCTTACGCCCCCGCCCTGACCTTCTGCTACAGGTCGAGCTTCCCGCCTTAGGTCGCCAAATGCTCAGCCGCGACGGGCGGCGGGGGTATTGAGCTGGGCGAGGTATTGGTGGACGAAGGCGATGGCCATGCTGCCTTCTCCCACGGCGGAGGCGACGCGCTTGACCGGGCTGAACCGGACATCGCCGCAGGCAAATACGCCCGGGACGCTGGTTTCAAGCAGGAACGGATCGCGCGTCCCGGTCCAGTGGCCGCTAGCGGCGGCATCGGCGCCGGTCAGCACATAGCCGCGCGCATCGCGGACGATTTCGGGCGGCAGCCAGTCGGTCTCGGCGTCGGCGCCGATGAAGACGAACAGGCCCGCCGAGTCCTCGCGTCTGATCTCGCCGTTTGCCCGGTCCTTGAGGTCGATCGCCACCAGATGGTCGTCGCCGTGGGTGGTGGCGACCTCGGTTTGCAGCGCCACCCGGATATTGGATTTGGCCCGGATCTGCTCGACGAGATATTGCGACATGCTCTTTTCGAGGGCGTCTCCCCGCACCACGAGCGTCACGGTGCGGGCGTGGCTCGAAAAGAAGATGGCGGCCTGTCCGGCCGAATTGCCGGCCCCGATGAGGTGGATATCGAGCCCCTGCGTGGTGTTCGCCTCGCTCCGCGCGGCGCCGTAGTAGATGCCCTTGCCGATCAGCCGGTCGAAGCCCTCGATGCCGACGCGGCGCCAGCTTACCCCGGTAGCGAGGATGATCGTGCGTGCCGACAGGGTTTCGCCGCCGTCGAGCGTGAGCGTGCGCGCCATGGGATCGAGTTTGTGGATGCGGCGGGTGATGAGTACTTCGGCGCCGAGACGGCGCGCCTGGCGCAGCGCGCGGCTCGCCAGTTCGTCGCCCGAAATGCCGCTCGGGAAGCCGAGATAATTCTCGATGCGCGAGGATGTCCCCGCCTGACCGCCCGGCGCGTCGCGCTCGATCACCACGGTGCGCAGGCCCTCGGAAGCGCCATAGACCGCGGCGGCCAGCCCCGCCGGCCCGCCGCCGATGATGATGGTATCGTAATCGGTGCGGTTTGCGGTGGTCTGGAGACCAAGCCGGGTAGCGAGATCGCGCAATTCGGGGTGGCTGCGCACCGTGCCGTCCGCCAGCCGAACCGCCGGCAGTTCCGCCGGGGTGGGGAGCGGGGCCGGCCAGCGGGTCGCGAGGTCCGGGGAATCGAGCGTCAGCCAGTCGAAGGTGATCTGGTTGCTGGCGAGGAACCGCCGCAGCGCCAGGCAGTCATTGTCCCAGCGCTGGCCGAGCAGCGTCGCCATCACCTTGCGCCCTTCGGCGACGATGCCCTGCAGGCCGCCGATACGCTCGCGCGCGATGGCGCCCATCGTCGCCACGAACTCGGGCGAGGCGGCGGCCACGGCGTAATATTGCCGGGGTTCGAGGCGCATCACGCGGGTCGGCTCGGCGGCGCGGGCACTGCTTTGATATTGCGTGCCATAGACGATGGGAATTTCCCCCGCCATCTTGCCGGGCAGGCGCTCGCCGATCTTGCGCTCGATACCGTCGATCAGCTTGGTGACTTCGAGCTTGCCGGAGATTACGACCAGCAGCGCCGGCTCGTCGCCCTCGTGGATGACATACTCGCCGGGGTTGAGCCGGATATCGCCGGCGCCACCGGCGAGGGCTTTCAGCGCATCCGGCGCGAGCGTTGCGAACAGCGGTACCGCTGCGATTTCCTCGGTGGTGAGCATGTTTCCCCCGCCCGCGACATGACGCAATTGCGCAGACGGTGCAATTGGTAGCCAATCCGGTGCGGGGGCGCAATCGACCTGCCGGTGCGGGCGGCGGAGGCGAACCCACGCCGCCTGCGCCGGTTTCGATTTTCGCGTCGCCGGAGTCGCTTACGCGGCTGCCTTGACCTTCTGCTGCAGGTCCGGCGGCACGGCTTCCGCCATCAGAGAGACGATGGCGTCCATCGAGGGCATCACCTTCTGGCCTTCCTCGCCGAGGCGGCGGATAGAGACGGTGCCCTCCTCCGCTTCGCGCTTGCCGACTACGAACATCAGCGGCACTTTTTGCACCGAGTGCTCGCGGACCTTGTAGTTGATCTTCTCGTTGCGGACGTCGAGCTCGGCCCGAATGCCGGCGGCGCGCAGTTGCCCCACCAGCTTTTGCGCGTAGCCATCCGCTTCGGAGACGATCGTGGCGACAACCACCTGGGTCGGCGCCAGCCACATCGGCAGCTTGCCGGCATAGCTTTCGAGCATGATGCCGATGAACCGCTCGAGCGAGCCGAGTATCGCGCGGTGCAGCATCACGGCATATTTGCGCGAGCCGTCTTCAGCCACATAGGTCGCGTCGAGGCGTTCGGGCAGCACATAGTCGAGCTGGAGCGTGCCCACCTGCCATGACCGGCCGATGGCGTCCTTGAGGTGGAACTCAAGCTTGGGGGCATAGAACGCCCCCTCGCCTGCCGCGATGACGAACTTGTGCCCCGTCGCCAGCAGCGCATCGCCCAGCGCCTTCTCGGCGGCGTTCCAGCGCTCGATGGTGCCACCGAATTTTTCCGGCCGCGTCGCGAGCTTGATCACCACATCGGAGAAACCGAGGTGCTCATAGACCGAGTAGAGCAAGTGGACAAAATGCTCGGTCTCGGACTGAATCTGCTCTTCGGTGCAGAAAATGTGGGCGTCGTCCTGCGTCATCTGCCGCACGCGCATCAGGCCATGGAGCGCGCCATGGGCCTCGTTGCGGTGGCAGCAGCCGAACTCGGCCATGCGGATCGGCAGGTCGCGGTAGCTCTTGATGCCCTGGTTAAAGATCTGCACGTGCGCGGGGCAGTTCATCGGTTTGAGCGCCATGAGGTCGCCCTTGCCGGTGAGGATCGGGCCTTCCTCGTCCGTGCCGGGCACTTCGTCAGGCACCACGAACATGTTTTCGCGATACTTGCCCCAGTGGCCCGATGCTTCCCAGAATTTGGACGACATCAACTGCGGCGTTTTCACCTCGGTATAGCCCGATGAGTTCAGCCGGCGGCGGATATAGGCCTCCATCTGGTTGTAGATGGTAAAACCCTTGGGGTGCCAGAAGACGCTGCCCGGCGCCTCGTCCTGCAGATGGAACAGGTCGAGCTCGCGGCCAAGCTTGCGGTGGTCGCGCTTTTCGGCCTCTTCCTGCATTGTGAGGTAAGCATCGAGATCGGCCTGGTTGGTGAAGGCCGTGCCGTAGATGCGGCTCAGCACCTCGCGGTTGGAATCGCCACGCCAATAGGCACCGGCCACCTTGGTCAGCTTGAACGCCGTGCCGACATCCCTGGTGGTGCGCATATGCGGCCCGCGGCAGAGGTCGAACCACTGGCCCTGGCGATAAATCTTGATCGATTGATCGGCGGGAATGGCATCCACCAGCTCGACCTTGAAGTTCTCGCCCTTCGAGGCAAACACCTTCTTGGCCTCGTCGCGGGTCCAGACTTCCTTGGTGAAAGGCGCGCCGCGGGCGATGATTTCGGCCATCTTCTTTTCGATCTGCCGAAGCTCATCCTCCGAGAACGGATGGTCGCGGTAGAAATCGTAGTAGAAGCCGTTTTCGATGACCGGACCGATCGTCACCTGCGTGCCGGGCCAGAGTTCCTGCACCGCCTCCGCGAGCACGTGCGCGGCATCATGGCGGATCAGGCCGACGCCGTCTTCGCTGTCGCGATCGACGAACTCGATACGGCCGTCCTCGTCCAGCGGATCGGACAAATCCGACAGCACGCCGTTCCACTTCATGGCGACGGTCTTTTTGGCGAGGCTCTTCGAAATGCCATCGACCACGGTGGTCCCGGTGGTGCCACGCGCATATTCGCGGACTGCACCGTCGGGAAACGTCACCTTGATCGACATTTTAGACTCCAATGTTTGGCTATCGCCGGCCGAATGACCAGCAAGAGAGGCTCAATATCACGGATGGGCAGTAATTCCAGCCGCGGATTGATTTGTGGTGCGGGCGGCGTTTTGGCTAGATGTACTCGCGTAGTCTTGAGACGGCAGGCGGGGAGGGAAATTTGGCATTTAGGTACAAGCTTGCGGTGCTTTTGGCATCAACGTTGCTGGCCGCTGCCTCGCCTGCCCTCGCGGCGCTCCAGGACGAAAACCTGCTGATGCTGCTGCCGACCGGGTTCAAAGCGGGCTTTCATGCGTCGAAGGGCCCGGTCGATATGGTCGAATATGTGCCTGAGGCTGAAACGGTCAACGCCTGGTCGGAGATGGTTACGGTGCAGATCTTCCACGAGCTGCACAACGCCGATCCGGACAAGTTCGCCAGTGCGCTTGCCGATCGGTGGAAGTCGGCCTGCAAGGGCGGCGATGCGACACAAACCAAGACCGGCACCGAAAACGGCTACCCCTTCGCCCTTTGGGTATTCACCTGCCCGCTCGACACAATGACCAACAAGCCCGAGACGATGTTCTTGAAGGCGATCGGCGGGGAAGACAGCCTCTATAGCGTGCAATACGCCTATGGCCGCGAGGCCGACACCGCTATGCCGGGCCCAACGATGAAGTACCTCTTCGGCGTCCGCGTCTGCGACACCCGCCGCACCGACCGGCCGTGTCCCGCGGGGATGTAGCCAGCCGGGAGATCAATTGCGCAGCGGAAATTGAGCGAAAAAGAGGTCCGCTAAGAGGTATGTATCCCGATAGCTGTGCCTTGCGCCTATCTGCCAATATCGCCCATGAGCTAACCAGTGTCTGAAACGCAGCATCCCACGCAGTTCACTTATAAGTTTCCGACCCGCATGGTCCACATTGTTGTACCAGACATCCAGAATATCTTCGTCTAGCCGTGCTTGTCGTCCTCTTTTTCGGTATATCTTCCGAAACGAAATCGATACGTCGTCGGCCATTTTTAATCTGCAACGCTCAATGTAATCTACGCGAAGGGCCGCCTCCACGCGAGCAATAACGGCGAGAGCGGACCGCATATCAGTCTCGACCACGCGCTGAGCAAGCTCCGTATTTACCTCCGAAGGCAGATACGTTGCGAAGCGTGTTAAATAGTCCGGACTGCTTTTGGAGAAGTAGCATCTAAGACTAGCGTCGATATCGATTTGATAGCTCGCTATGTCAACAAGTGACGCGAGGCTAGGCATCGGCAACCGATAGGACCATGTCAAAGAATGCTTGCTGCGTTAGATCGACGAACCTTATGTCTGGCGGTGGACTCGCTATCTTCCATACCCATTGTATGACCTCGTTCTGATGTTTCCGTTCGGGGGGCCTAGCTGGTGAAGACCCGACCACCGAAACGCGCACGCGAATAAGCTCGCGCGCGGATGTGATATTTTTGTTCATAAGCGTAAGCCGCGCATTTCCACGCGGACCCAGCACATCAACGCGCCCCTTGGATCCGATCAACATCGTCCCTATCGGTTTGAATGCCACGATGGAGCGACCAATCGTTAGTTGCAGCTGCCGCACCATATAAGGTCCGCTAAACTCCTCGTTCAACTCGATGTCGCTTAAGGTTATCGCTGCAGTTCCATTTTCAACATATGGCCGCATATACTCTTTAACGTTACTGTAAAGCCGTTCGAGATATTCTTTCCACTCTTTGACTTGCTGCTCTGGATTGAAATCTTCCGTTTCACTAGCTTCAGCTTGCTGGCGCGCGACAAACTGATCAAATTCTGTTTTGGCCATAATTCTGTGGTCCCCTTCGGAGCTGCAACATTCCCGCCAAGCGAAGCACCCTTCGCCCCGGCGGCCCGTCGTCTTAGACGCCGAAAGGCGGACATAGCTTTCAGCGACCTAGTCAGGGCAAGAGGTTCTTATCACGGCGAGCCCCAAGCCTGCACGGACTTGCTTCGATCGGCTGAGTATCGTGCCCTTCCCACAAGGGAAGGGCATCGGGTGATGACCGGATCACATCCAGCCACCACGAACAGGGGGCCATCGGACGGCGGCGTCGGCTAGCTCAGCTTGGCGCTGAGCGTTACGTTGATGGCGCCTAGGGCTTTTGACACCGGGCAGATGGCCTTGGCCTTCTCCGCCACTTCGGCGAATTTTTCGGCGGTAATGCCGGGGACTTTCCCCTCGACGGTCAGCGCGCTGCCGGTAATGCCGGTACCGGGAATGATCTCGACCGCCGCGGTGACGTTCAGCTCGGTCGGCGGGGTGCCGTTATCGCCGAGCAAGCCCGAAAGCTGCATGGCGTAGCACCCGGCATGGGCTGCCCCGATCAGTTCCTCGGGGTTGGTGCCGGATTTGCCGGTTTCATCAACGAAGCGGCCCTTGAACGTATAGGGCAAGGCCGCGAGGGCGCCGCTCTGCGTGCCGAGGGTGCCGCCACCCTCCTTGATCGTGCCCTTCCACTGGGCGGTCGCTGTACGCTTCATGCCGATATCTCCTTGCTTGATAAACTGATGCTGGCTGGGACTTACCGCCATTTCCCGTATTTCCACGGCATATACCAGCGCCCGCCGGTCGATAGCGTGTCGGGGACCGGGTCGTAGCCATGCGAGCCGCCGGGGCGGCAGCGCCAGAGGCGGGCGGCGCCCATCCAGCCGCCCGGCCAGAAGCCGAATTTCCAGATCGCCTCGCTGGTGAACTCCGAGCAGGTCGGCAGATGCCGGCAGGAACGGCCGACAAACGCCGAAAAGGTGTAGCGGTAGAGCGTGATGAGGCCGACCGAGGCCAGCTTGAACGGCAGATCGACGGCCGACCAGAAACTGTCGACGACCGAGCGCAGCACCCTGCCCGGCTCAAGCGGCTCGTCGCTCACGCGGAGACCTCAAGTTTGTCGAGGGCATCGGCCACGGCATCGAACACCAGCAGAGTCGAGGTGTGGCGCGGTTTGTAGTCGCGCACCGGTTCGAGAAAGCGCAGGTCCGACCATTTGCCGGTCGGCGGCGCGCCATCGGCCTTGAGCATGGCGGTCATTGCGTCGCGCACCTGGCGGAATTCGGCGGTTGGCGTGCCAACAATCTCGCGAGCCACGATCGCCGCCGAAGTCTGGCCCAGCGCGCAGGCGGAAACGTCGTGGCCATAGCCGACGATCACCCCATCCCGAACCTTCACATCGACCTCGATCACCGATCCGCAGATACGGCTGACGCGCCGCGCCGAGGCATCGGGATCGGCCAGCCGATCCGCGATTGGTGGATTGCCGGCGATTTCCAGGATCTTTTCGGAATAGAGATCGCTCAGTTCCATAAATCGCACAATTCTGTTTCTTGAGGCCTTAACCGGCCTCCCTATATAAGTTGTCCCGGTCCGCCCAAAAAGGGCTGCCGCAACTCGAAGCTCGATCGTTCGGGAACTTTCCGGCCCCGACATGCATCTATTGCCCGAGCCGACAAGGAGCCGACCCGATGGATGCGAGCCTCAAGCCGCAAATCACGCCGCCTGAGCCCAACAAGCGCAAGCGCCCGTCGCAGGACGAGGCGGAGGCCGCCGTCCGTACGCTGATCGCGTGGGCGGGGGACGATCCCGAGCGCGAGGGCGTGCTCGACACGCCGCGGCGCGTGGCCAAGGCCTACAAGGAGCTGTTCGCCGGCTACAGGCAGGACCCCAAGGAGATTTTGAGCAAGACTTTTCACGAGGTCGGCGGCTACGACGACATCGTTCTGGTCAAGGATATCCCGTTCCACAGCCACTGCGAGCACCACATGGCGCCGTTCTTCGGCCGGGCGCATATCGCCTACCTGCCGCATGACGGGGTGGTGGGGCTGTCGAAGCTCGCCCGGCTGGTCGAGGTTTACGCCCGCCGGCTGCAGACGCAGGAAAATCTCACGGCGCAGATCATCGACGCCATCAACGAGAACCTCAACCCGCGCGGCGCCGCCGTGATGCTCGAGGCCTAGCACATGTGCATGACCATGCGCGGCGTACAGGCCCACGGCGCCTCGACTATCACGCAGCGATTCACCGGCGTTTTCGCCGAGGACCGGGCCGAGCAGGACCGGTTTTTCACGATGGTCGGCAAGCGGTAGGCACGTCCCAAAAAATCAGGGCCCCGCATTGCGGAGCCCTGAATGATGAGGCATCGGGATCGCGTCAGAACTTGTAGTTGATCCGCGCCGTCACGGTGTCGTTCACGGGATTTGCCGTCGACGCCCACGCGTGGCTTGCGTTGAACGTCGGACCAGTCAGGCTGGAGTGCAGATACTGCGTGCCGATCGACCAGTTATCGTCAACCGCATATTCGACGCCCGCGCCCGCGGCCCAGCCCGTGAAGATACCGCTATCGTTGGCATCGGGCGCCGTGTCATTCGAATAGACGTGCGCTGCCGCTACACCGCCCACCAGATACGGCATGAAATGATCGAGGCCGAGACCGACTTTGGCGAGCAGCGCGCCTGAGTAGTCGGAGCCCGCCGTGACGGTATCGCCGGGGGATAGCGGGTCGGCGAACGAGGCGGTGATGTTGCTGACCGAGGCTTCAGCCTCGACGCCGAGCACAAGCACGCCGGTCTGGTAGTTGTAGCCCGCCTGCACGCCGCCGATGAAACCCGCTGGACTCGAGTTGATGTTGGTGCCCGCAAAAGGCGCACTGGTGCTGGTGAACGCAGAGTTCGACGTACCCCAAGAGTATCCAGCGTTTGCACCGACGTACAAGCCAGTCCAGCTAAAGGCATCAGCTTCCGGAACGGCCACCGCCGGCGGAGTCTGAATGAGGTCCGCCGCGAGCACCGGTGCGGAGATGGAAAAAATACCTGCCGCTAAAGCGGCGATAGTCAAGAGTCGCAAAGTAGCCCCCAGCTTTTATGATCATAAAACACTGACACAGACATGCCATATTCGGCAAAGGATTTTATGTGTCTGATTGTTTCTGGCTGACTAAGTTCTTATACTGATTCAATGCCTTGCCATAAGAAGTTCTACTGATACGCAGGGATACGGCTCGATTCTAACTGACGGCCTTGCGACAGGTCGCTGAGGGCGGCACAGCCTTTCTCGCGGGCATCGCCACCACCACAAGCACGATCAAATCCCGCCTCGCCGAAACTGGCATAGACTCTTCGCTTTGTGCGAGAACGTGCCGGGAAAAGGCAAAACATGTCGGCTGTTGCGAAGACCGTCTGGCTGCTGGAATCGCGTCTGTTCGAGGTATTGAGTCTCGATGACGTGGCGGTGCATGCCGGCGTTTCGCCTTCCCACATTTCCCGCATTTTTCCTGCGGCGACCGGCTATTCGATCACCGGTTATCTGAGGGCACGGCGGCTTACGGAGGCCGCGCGGCTGCTCGCCGGCGGCGCGCCGGACATTTTGGCCGTCGCGCTCCAATCGGGCTACGGCTCGCACGAGGCATTCACCCGGGCGTTCCGCGACCAGTTCGGCATGACGCCGGATCAGGTCAGGCGGCGGCGCTCGCTCGACAACCTCACCCTCGTGGAGCCTCTTCCCATGGACGAATCCCTCAAAATCCGCCTCGACCCGCCGGTTTTCGACAATCACCCCGAAATGCTGATGGCCGGCCTCAAAGTGCATCAGAAGATGAGCGCGCCCAACACGCTGCCGCTGCAATGGCAGGAATTTCAGCAGCACCTCGGCCATATTCCTGGCGCCATCGGGCGCGCCGCCTATGGCGTCATCGGCAATGTTGCCGAGGATGGCGACGGCTACGACTACTACACGACCGTCGAAATCGACGGCAAAGGCGCCCTGCCCTCCGACCTCATCACCCTAAAGCTGCCGGCGCAGCGCTTCGCCCGCTTCACCCATCGCGGCCACATCTCGACGATCCGCTCGACAATCGGGGCGATCTTCGACAAATGGCCGATGCATCCGGGCGTCACATCCGAGGGCAGTTTCGGCTTCATCGAGTATTACGGGCCGGACTTCGATCCCGTCACCGGCAACGGCACCATCGAGATCTGGATCACCGTCGAGGCCTGAGCCTCAGCTCGAAACCGCGTGACCAAGGGCCGTGGCGTGGCGTAAAAGCCTCGCCATGGCCTTAACTTTTACCGATTTTCACAATCTCAGCCACGAGGCGCTCGAAGAGGGCGACGTTTTCGCGCCGCGCTTCGACGAAAAGGGCCTCGTCACCGCGATTGCGGTCGAGGCCTCGACCGGCATCGTGCTGATGGTCGCGCACATGAACGCCGAGGCGCTGGCGCTGACGCTCGAAACCGGCGAGGCGCACTATTTCTCACGGTCGCGCGGCAAGCTCTGGAAGAAGGGCGAAACCTCCGGCGAGGTGCAAAAGCTGGTCGAAATCCGCGCCGACTGCGATCAGGACGCGCTGCTGGTCATGGTCGAGCAGACCGGCCGTGGCGCCGCCTGCCACACCGGGCGCAAGACCTGCTTTTACCGCAAGGTCGCCGTCGATAATGGCGAGGCGCATCTGCGCGACACCGGCGAGAAGCGGCTGTTCGATCCAGAGGTTGTGTACAACCGGTAGGCTCAGGCGTTGGTTGCCGGCGGCCGCGTAGCGTCTTCCGCCGGCTGGTGCGGGTGCTCGAAGAACGGCACCAGCAGCAGGCCGGTGAAGAAGCCGCCGAGGTGAGCCTGCCAGGCGATCTGCACATCCTGGCCGAGGAACAGCGGGGCGAGCGGCACGAGGCAGTTGAGGACGATCCAGATAAGCGAGAAGTTGCGCGCGGGGCCGGAGCGCAGCATTTCGGGGATGGTCGCCATCTTGCGGCCGAGGGGAATCATCTCCCCCGTCTCCGGATGGCGGCCGACGATCACCGGCTGGAAGATGAATCGCATTGCTGCGCCGGTCAGGCCGGCGATGCCGCCTGACGCACCGACGAGGTAGGCAACGGGAACCGACTGGAACTCGGTAATGGCAAAGGCCAGCGCGCCGATGATCGAGCTGACGAAAAAGATGACCAGCGTTCGCACCGCGCCGTAGCGGCGGGCGACGGGCGTGCCGAAAATCACCAGCCAGGCGACGTTGCCGATGACGTGTTCCCAGCCGCCATGGACAAAACCATAGGTCAGGGGCGTCCAGAACAGCGGCAGGACGCCGCCCGGAATCCGATCTGGCGCCACCAGCCGGAACGGTACGAAGCCGAGCCAGGTAATGAGAGCGTTCTGCTGCCCTTCGTTAAGAACGAAGGCCGAGAGCGCCTGAACGGCCAGCATCAGCACGCCCAAAACGGCAATCACCGCCGGGATCATGAAGATCGGCTCGCGCCTGCCAGGGGCCCGGAGTTCTTCGCTTTTCTGGTCGTCCTGCATGATTTTCCCGTTTCATCGGTGTTGTGCGCTCAAATCACCCGGTTTTCCACCGGACGCAACCCGCGTTAACCTTAAGGATTGTTTAAAGGCGATTTCGTTCGGCCCTTTTGGCAGAGTCGAGTCGCGGCGGAGGCGTACCACATTGGCGGTGCGGGGCGCCGGTATGCGGCCGGGCGAGAAGAATGCAGAAAAACAGCACGAAGACGCTCTACGACTATTGGAATACGCTTAGGGGCGCCCGCAGCGCTCCCGATCGGCGTGATGTCGACCCGACGCGGATTCGCGATGCGCTCGCCAACACCTTCATCCTCGAACTCGATGACGCGCACGAGTTCGCCTTCCGGCTCGCCGGCTCGCACCTCTGCTCGGCCTATGCCCGCGAACTCAAGGGACGCTCCTTCAGCAGGCTCTGGCATGCCCGCGACCGCGACGCGATGGATACGCTGCTGCGCGCCGTGACGGAGGACCATGCCGTCGCCCTCATCACCTTCCAGGGCACGACGCCGATTCATAGCAAGGCGACGTTCGAAACCATCCTGCTGCCGGTTAGGCACAATGGCTCGACCTCGACGCGGCTGCTCGGCGCAATGACGGCGATCGAGACGCCCTACTGGCTCGGCGTGCAGCCA
>Ga0134128_10005943_pt1 | contig 14782 bp, 15 predicted proteins | sample KB31754_FD_96462 | JGI IMG/M metagenome (GOLD analysis project Ga0134128, IMG submission 96462) | Terrestrial soil microbial communities with excess Nitrogen fertilizer from Kellogg Biological Station, Michigan, USA - KB3-175-4 | ecosystem: Environmental > Terrestrial > Soil > Unclassified ... | reverse complement strand
GTCCAGCCTGCGCGCAGCGAAGCCATCGTCAGCACAGTAGCAGTGGTCTATCAAAAGGCAGTGGATGGCACGAGCCACTGGTTGCATTCGTCCAGACCGGTGCGCACCGACGACGCTGAGGATCTTGACGCGACCGACGTCGCGCCGATGGTGCAATCTTCGCCCATTGAGACCATCCATGTAGCGCAGCCTGTTCCCCCGGTTACGCCTGAGGCGATTGCCGCCGCGATTCCTTCGGTGGGTAGCATGCCGTCAAAATTTGCACCGGTGGTGGTAATCTCGCCGGGCCTGATGATTCCCGAAAGCATTAAATCCGGCTATGACGGTGCTGGCTTGCGCGCCGCCGCGGAAACGCCGGCACGAGCTTCTTCGTCGGTTTTAGGTTCGGTCGAACCCGTGGCCCTCCCCGAGGATATTTCGCAGAAGATGGTGCTTGACCGGGTGCAACCGAGTTATCCGAAACAGGCTATCCAGGCTGGATTGCAGGGCCCGGTGGTGCTGCAGGCCTGGATCAGCCGCGAGGGAAATGTGCAGGACCTCAAACTGATTCGCGGATACCTGGTGCTGGGCGAAGCTGCTTCCGACGCGGTGCGCAAGTGGCGATTCAGACCCTACCTTCTCAACGGCCACGCTGTATCCGCGCAGACCCTGGTCACGATAGATTTCCGCCTCCCCCAGATGGGTTCCGTTTCCGGCCCAATTCTGAACGCGCCCAATCCTCAATAACTGCAATAGCTTCGGTTTCCGCCGTGGGTCCTGAATATCTCCCTGGCATCTAACACAATTCACAACTTTTTACTTCTGTTCACGCCCGGTTGACACAAGCTTATTAGTGGGTCAACTATGCTCTCAGTTGCTCGTAACCTGAAAAGGGCACCCTATGCCCCACAAACCCCGCTGGAGTGAAAAAACGCGATTGTTGCTGACCATGGAGCTGGCCGTGGTCCTGCCGGCGGCTGCTCTCGTCCTGGTAAGCGTTCTGCACTTGCAGTCTCTTCAGCGTTCCCGGGGCGTCGAGGCCGCGATCCAGCGGGATTTCGATCAGGTGCTGGGCATCTCCGAAAAACAGATGAACGAAAAGGCCTACGAGCTGGCGGACCAAGTTTCCATCAACTTCCCCACTGCGGGCGAGGCCTGTTCCGAATCGCTTGACCGCATCCTCGCCGCCCATCCGTATGTGGATGAAGTATTCGTCTGGGACCCCAAGTTAAAGCTGGTTGCGCGCACCCAGCCTCACCTCATGAGAGATCCCGCTTTCAGCGAGAAGACGGCAGACTTCGACCACATGATGGTTGGCTGGATGGGCGTGGACTACATGGATACACAGAAGGAAGTGGCCACCAGCCCGCTCAAAGGGGAACACGGAACGGCCTATTACTTTTTCCCTGATTGGATTTCACGCGGCCAGAAGCGCCTCTATCGCTCCGCTGTGTTGTTTATTGCGAAGGACAGCCAGGGCGGCAAAAATGCCATCGGCGGCTTCGTATTTGACGCCGATTACCTGCAGAGCCAATTTTTCCCGCAGATGTTGGACACGATTTTGAGTCAACAGGCCAACGAGGAAAAGGACTCAGCGGTGATGATGGTGCGGGCCAAGAGCGACTACACGCCCATCGCCTCTTCCGCGAGTTGGGACGGCGGAGAGGCCGAACGGGTGCGGGATTTGGAGGGCGCATTTTCCGGATTGACGCTGGCCATCAAGCTGCACGGCACCACGCTGGCCGCTATTGAGCAGCATTTCATGCGCATGAGCTTCCTCACGCTGGGCATCATTTCCGTCCTGTTGGCAGGCGGCCTTATCTTGACGCACCGCAATGTTTCCCGGGAGGTGGCGCTGGCGCGCTTGAAGTCCGATTTTGTCTCCAACGTCTCCCATGAATTGAGGACGCCGCTGGCCCTCATACGCCTCTATGCGGAAACCCTGGAAATGGGGCGGCTTACCACGCCGGAAAAATATCAGGAGTATTACCGCATCATCCGCAAGGAGAGCGAACGGCTGAGCGCGCTCATCAACAATATTCTCGACTTCTCGCGCATTGAAGCGGGCCGCAAGGAATATGACTTCCGCGAGACCGACATGCGGGAACTGGTCTACACCACGCTCGATTCCTACCGCTACCAGATTGAGCAAAATGGTTTTGCACTCGAAGAAAGGATTGATGAAGACATTCCGCCGCTACGGGTTGACCGCGAGGCGATTGCCCGTTCGCTGGTGAACCTCATCAACAATGCCCTGAAATATTCGCAGAACAAGAAATATATCCGCGTCAGCATCTTTCGCCAGAACGGGTCGGTGAAATTGCAGGTAAAAGACCGAGGCATTGGCATTGCTCAGACAGACCAGCAAAAAATCTTCGAGAAGTTTTACCGCGCGGGCGATCCTCTGGTACACAACACCAAAGGCAGTGGCTTGGGACTCTCGCTCGTCCAGCACATCGTGCGCGCGCACGGCGGGGCAGAAGGCGTGGAAAGCGTTCCCGGCGAGGGGAGCACGTTCACAATTGAACTGCCGGTGCGGGAGCAGATGAAATCGCAAGAGGCCTCCGCATAAGGGGCATAGAAGGGGTGTTGAGTAAGAATGGCGCTTAAACAGATGGTCCATAAGCAAATGGAAAAAGTCATGGCAAAAATCCTGGTGGTTGAAGACGAACCCAACATGGTGGCGGGCCTGCGCGACAACTTTGAGTTTGAGGGCTATGAAGTCATCACTGCCGAGGATGGCGTCGCCGGTTTGCAGCGCGCGCTGCGCGAGTCTCCCGATCTTGTAATTCTCGACGTTATGATGCCGCGCATGAGCGGTCTTGATGTTTGCCGCCGGCTCAAGGCCGAGCGTCCGGCGGTGCCCATCATTATGCTGACTGCGCGCGGACAGGAGATGGACAAGGTTGTTGGGCTGGAACTGGGGGCCGATGACTATGTCACCAAGCCATTTTCCATCCGGGAATTACTGGCCCGGGTAAAAGCTGTTCTGCGCCGAGCCAACACGCAAAATCAGCAGGTCTATAAATTTGGGGAGATTGAGCTGGATGTGAAGGGCTGCCAGGTGTCGCGCGGCGGAATGCCGGTGGATTTTTCTTCCAAGGAATTCGACCTGCTCAAATATTTTTTGGAGCATCGCGGAGAAACTTTGAGCCGCGACCGCCTGCTCGAAGAAGTTTGGGGATATGACCGTTTTCCCACCACGCGCACCGTGGATACGCACATTGTGCGCTTGCGCCAGAAAATCGAGGCCAAGCCCGACGAGCCGCGCTTCATTTTGACCGTGCATGGCACCGGCTACAGATTTGTCGGTTGAAACAGAACTTATGCCAGAACAACAGATGCGCGAATACGCGGAGCCACCGGTCACGGCCGCCATGGCGGCTTCAGCGGCGGAAGTACGCAACCCTGAGTCCCGGCAACCGCCGGCCGCGAGGCTGAGGCTTCTTCCGGTTTTGCCGGGAATTCAATGCTCCCCGGCGCGTGCGGACGACGCAACCCTTATTCGCCGCGCACAGCGTGGCGATACCGCCGCCTTCGAGCAGTTGGTCCGGCAGTACGATCAGGCTGTGTTGCGCCTTGCGATTCACCTGACCGGGTCAACCGAAGATGGCCAGGACATTTTTCAGGAGTCATTTTTGAGGGCTTATGTGCATCTGCCCAACTTCCGCTTTGAATGCTCGTTCTTTACCTGGATATACCGGATCGTGATGAATCTTTGCCTCGATCATTTGCGTAAGGCAAGTACTCGCAAGAGAGACGTCGCCGCGACGATTTCGCAGGATGGCGGAGAGCACAGCCCATTTGAGAGGATCGCCGACGAGACCAGCGGATCGAGCCCCGAGCGCAATGTTTTTGGCGGCGAGCTGCGCAAACATATTCTGCGGGCCATGCATGAGCTTTCTCCGCGCGAACGCCTGGTTTTTGAATTGAAGCACTACCACGGCCTGCGGCTGCGGACCGTCGCCGAGATGCTGAATACCACCGAAGGCACAATTAAAAATACATTGTTTCGTGCCACCCACAAGCTGCGTGAGGAACTGGCGGAGGTGCGGTAGAGTTCTGCCAAGCTCCCCATTTTTGAGAATCTGCTGTCTATCTCAAGAGAGGATTTTTCTACGCAGATCATGATTCGTGCAATTTTGAAATAACTTACGATGAGGGTTTTGCGGTTTATGGCAAGAATATGATTCGCGATGAGGCCTCAACAAATTCGTTATGAGCGGGTAGAGCTTCGAAATTCCTCACACAACGAAAACCGCGTTGGGGGGCCACTGACCACTCGGTTAGCATGGAACCGCAAGAACTCACACAAATCCGAAGATTTACAGACTGCTTCACCAGCACCCTATATCATCCCACCGCGGGCGCTTGTAACTGACCTCGATTTCCGTCATCATGTGTGCCTTCTTAGGAGGTGCTTGTGCCTTATGCTTCCTTCGGAGCCACTCTGTCGGGCACGGCAAGAATGTTAATTGGCGAGCCCTCCAGAAACGCAAATACACGGATACACAAGAAATATTTGAGCGGCCCCGCGCTTTCTGATAGCAGAATCGGACCGGTGTTTGCGGCATGGGATGACGTGACAATTCAGATCACGCCAAAGGCGGTGATCGCGTGGGACATGCGTCAGGCGGATCTACATGTGTTCGGCGGTTTATTCAAAGAAAATCCGACCTACTTGTTGCAAACTAGCGATAGAATCGTGCGTGGCGTAAGCGCTATCGCTCGTCTCCATCCGTTTTGGAAGCCGGGGCCGAGCCTGGTGCCCCAAGTTCGCGTCCTGGTTTTTGGACGCTAAACCGGGTCAAGAAAGACTCTGCGGGAAAATATAGAGCGTCCCGGAGAAGCTACCCAAAATGTAGACGCAATAGCTATGTTCCCGCATGGCGGTCATTCTCTGGGCGCAGCGCTGCAAATCCAAAGTCAAATCCCCACTCAGGCCAAAACCGGTATCCCAGTCCCACGAGATGGTTTACAAAATGTCTCCAGACATCCATTACACTCCGGCGCGAGCGCAGCGAGCGCGGGAGAGGCATCGATGCCATGGAAGACGATGGATGTCCGAGAGCAGCGAGTGAGTTTTGTGGTGGCGGCCAGTCGAGGCGAGAAGCCGTTGAGCGGCTTGTGCCAGGAGTTTGGGATTTCACGACCGACCGGCTACTTGTGGCTGGCCCGTTATCGGGAACAGGGTTTAGCGGGCATCGCCGAGCACAGCCGGCGTCCGGCAAGCAGTCCGGAGCGAACCGCCGCAGCGTGGGAAGAACAGGTGGTGGCGCTGCGAGAGCATTATCCGGACTGGGGGGCGCGCAAGTTGCAGTGCTGTTGCGGCAGCGCGGCCTTGAGCTGGCGCGGAGCACGATCCATCGCATTCTGCTGCGTCACGGTTTGATCCACAATGACCAGCGTCAGGACGCGGCGACGCAGCGGTTCGAGCGCGGAGCACCCAATGAACTGTGGCAGATGGATTTCAAAGGTCCGCTGTCGGTGATCGACGACCACAGTCGCTACCTGGTAGTGCTGCAAAAAGTAGCGAGCACCAGCGGAGACTTGGCGCGAGAACACTTGCAGGGCGTATTCGGCACGTGGGGCATGCCCGAGGGAATGCTGATGGACCACGGGACTCCCTGGTGGAGCGCGCAGTCGTCACAAGGTTTCACCAAACTGTCGTTGTGGCTGATGAAGCAGGGTATCGCATTGCACTGGGGGCGGATTCGTCATCCGCAGATGCAGGGCAAGGTGGAGCGTTTCAATGGAGAGTTGCAGCGTGCTTTGCAATGCCGTCCGCCGCGCGGGGACCTGCGGGATTGGTTGGATGAATTTCGCTGGGAGCACAACCATGTGCGACCGCACGAAGCGCGGGGAATGCAAACCCCGGGGACGCGCTGGCGGCGTAGTGAACGCGCCTACGATCCTAATCCAGCGGCGTGGGAATATCCGTCCGATTCGCGGGTGCTCCGGGTGGACAGCGATGGAAAGATCAAACTGAAAGGAGAACACTGGCTGATCAGCCGGGCTCTGATTGGAGAACGAATCCGGCTGGTCGCGATGGAGCAGCGGCTCCTGGTGTACTACTGCCAGACCCTGGTGCGGGAACTCGACCTGGCCAGGTCGAATCTTCGCAATCAGAACTGTAAAGGATGTCCCGGGACACTTTGTAAACCATGTCGTGGGACTGGACACAAAAACCAGGCTTGAATGGGCCACCCAAAGGCTCCTTAAACACAAGATCCCTCGACTTCGCTCGGGGGATGACAGAGCAGGGTGCATAGGTCTTTCGCTTCGCTCAGGATGACAAATCTTTCGCACGGGCAAGACGCCCGCGCCTACACGCCCTCCGGCCACACAAGCAAAGATCAGCGGAGGAGGTGCCAGGCTTCGCGGAAGTGTTCGAAGCGGGCGCGTTTGCAGGGCGCGTCGGGATAGAAGCGCAGGCTCTTGCAGGGAGAGAAGGCGGCGACGGGCAGGACGTACCAGACGTCGAGCGGGACGATGTGGACGACGAGGACGTCGATGTCGTTGGCGGTGTAGACGCGCTTGCCTTGTCCGTAGATGCTGTAGATGGGCTGGACATCGTATCCGCGAGCGCGGAGGGCGTCGGTGCATTTGAGTTGGACGCGCCAGAGGCGGTGGCCTGAGTCGAGAATAAAGTCATAGCGCTCGCTGTCTCCCCAAGGCTTGGCTACTCCGAAAGCGAGGCTGGAGGCTTTGAGGACGAAGGCGGCTTCGGAAAGTTCTCCTTTACGCTTGGTGTTGTCCAGGCGGTGCCGGGATTTAGCAGGCGTGGCCTGGGCGTGAAGTTCGGGCAGAGTTGCGGGTAGAGATGAAAAGTTTTCCATAAATAGTTTTGGGCAAAGAAAAGGCACGGCTTTGCGCCGTGCCTTAGGCTAGTGCGGAACGTTTTGTCGCCTCCGAGCCTCGCTCTCCGGCAACGGCTCCGTTGGGCTACGCTCAGGATTTCGGCACGCGGCTCGAAGCCTTACTGCGCTCGGGGTAGAACGCCGCGCAATCGCCTCAGCCTTCGGCAGAGCGGAGTTGTTTCTTTTTTCTCTGTTTACCCGGGATTTCCGTCCTAGGCTGTCGTATTACGCCCCTTCGGGGCTGGGGCGGGCGCTAGAGGCTCCGATGGGAGCCTATGTTTCCAGCATAGTAAACCGGGCGAAATGAGACATGAAACGACATCATATTGCTCGGTAGAGGGCGTTTCAGCGGCGACTGCTTCCCTCTGCGCTGGCCGCACGTCTATCGCTTTGGTTGCATGGCACAACTGGAGGAGCCGATTATGAATTCTTCTTTAGATTCGCGTTTGGATTCGCGTTTGGCCGCGCTGGAATCTCAACTCCGTAGATGGAAACTGGTGACCGTTTTGCTGGCCTTGGCCTTCGCGGTTTTATTGTTTGTCGCGGCAGCGCCGCAGGAAAAAAGAGGATTTGACAATGGGTTCGTGATGCAGGCGACACCCCCTATGCTGCGTTCGCAGAGTTTTATTGTGGTGGGAAGCGACGGCAAGGTATATGCGCGTCTCACTACTAGTGATGACAAGCCGGTGCTGAATTTTTACGACAGCAAAGGGCATGTGGTTTGGTCCGCGCCGCCGAATAATGGAATGCAGCCTGTTGGAATTCAGGAAATGAAGAAATAGAAGAAATAATTAATCTGACCAGCGCCCGTCACGCGCGAATTACATGTGTTCGGTGTGGCCTTCCAGCAGGTCAAGGATGTGAGGCAGCAATCCGACCACCGCATCCAGCGATTCAATTGCGCCTTTGGGGCTGCCGGGAAGATTTAGAACAACTGACCAGCCGCGCACTCCACAAACTCCGCGGCTGAGCGCGGCGAAGGGTGTTCGCTTGGCTCCCTCCATGCGCATGCGCTCCGCGATTCCCTCAATAATGCGCTCACAAACCGCGCGGGTCGCCTCGGGAGTTACGTCGCGAGGTCCAAGGCCGGTACCGCCGGTAGTCACAACCAAGCGGGCGTGCTTGGCCATGCGAATGATGGCTTTTTCAATTTCCTGCTGATCGTCGGAAACGATTCCCGTAACAACGGTCCTGAAATTCTGAACACGAAGCGCTTCGACGAGAGCAGGGCCGGAGCTATCGGTTTTTTCGCCGCGCGAGCAGGAATCGCTAATGGTGAGCACGGCGGCGGTGCCGCCGTCAGCTGTCGAGGAGGACATCTTCTTCCTCCGTGCCATTGCCATCTTCGTCGCGCTTGGATTCATCGAGCAGGCGAAGCCCTTCCATAAGGAGACCCTGCGTGTTAAGTGTGGTGGTCTGCTGGGAGGTCTTGCCTTCAAAGTCAAGTTCAAAGCTGCCGCTGGTCCAGCGCAATACTTTGAAGACTGCCTGGTCACCGGTGAGAGAACCGTAGGCAGCGTGGGTGACCTGGCCCTCGCTGAAATACATATCGCAGGTTTCGTTCTCGTTAGAAAATTTCAGGTAGCAGCTCTTGCGGCCCATTTCGAGCGATTGCACCAGGTCAATGACGTTCATCTGCGCTAGGTTGCCGCGAATGCGCCCATCAGAAGAAGACGAAGACTTGGCCATTTTTTCGAGCGCGATGCGGTCAATGGCGCGCTTAATGCGCAGGGTGGCTTCTTTCAGGAAAAAAGGCTTCTCTACGAAATCGTCTACGGGTTCCTGATGCGAAAGCTTTTCGGAAATGTCGGCTTTGCTGGCGAGAAGAATCACGGCAATGGAGGAGGTGCCCGGCCTGCTCTTAAGTTTATCCACCAACTGGCGTCCGTCCATGCCGGGCATGCGGTAGTCGGCCACAAGTAAATCTGGAGGATCATCCACCGCTTTGAGCAGGGCATCGGCGCCATCGCCGGCGGTTGTGACGGTGGCCAGCGGCGAGAGAGCATTCCGCAGCATGCCCATTACCATGGGATTATCGTCCACCAGCAGGAGCTTGACGCTGTTCGGCATGATTCGGAATGCTTCCGGCTGTCACTTCAGCCTGCGCTTGTAGTCTCCGCTTTTTCCGCCACTTTTACGCTCGAGCCGCACGTGGCAAATTTCCATTCCCTTATCCAGCGCTTTGCACATATCGTACACGGTCAAGGCGGCAACGCTGGCCGCCGTGAGCGATTCCATCTCTACTCCCGTAGGAGCCGTGGTCGCAACTCTTGTGCGGATGGCGACGCCATTTTCGCATGGCTGCACCTGCACATCAATGTGCGAGAGGGGCAGAGGATGACACATGGGAATCAAATCGGAAGTCTTTTTGGCGGCCATGATGCCTGCGAGGCGCGCCACTTCCAGAGGATCGCCTTTGGCATTCCCGGGCAGCGCTTTCAGCACTGCCGGACTCATGGCGATAAATGCGCTGGCCTCTGCTTCGCGGCGGGTGCTGGGCTTTGCGGAGACATCCACCATTTTGGCGCGGCCTTCCGGACCGTAATGCGACAGAGTTTTCGCCATGAACCTCTATATTACAGCTTTGGGGAGCCAGAACTTCTACCGCATCAAAACAGGCACCCACTCGCCGGCGGGGATGTGTTCCCGGTCGGGCAGAATGACCAGATAGCAGTTTGCCCGGGCAGCGCCCGCAACGTCGCCGGAGCCTCCCCAGGGGGCGAGATCCACCTCGCAATGCTCGAACTCGCCGGAAAGCGTACCGGGTAAAAATCTTTTTAATCCGGTCTTGGTATGGATTTCCGTCTTCAGCCGCGCGCTCAAGAAGAAAAGCTTGCGAGGTTGCAGACCGCAGAGCGCCGCTACCATGGGACGGACAAAAAGTTCAAATGTGACCATGGTGGAGATGGGATTGCCGGGTAGCCCGAAAAAATATTTTTCGCGAACTTTGCCAAAGACGATGGGTTTTCCTGGCTGAATTTTGGCTCCGGTGAAGAAAAATTCCGCTTTCAGTTCCTGCAACACCGCTTCGACCAGATCATATTTTCCCGCGGAAACTCCGCCAGCGATCAGCAATAGGTCGGCTTCGATCCCTTCTTCGATCAACTCGCGCAGTCGGTCCGGTTCATCCGGCGCAATGGGCAATATGACAGGTTCGCCGCCGGCTTCGTGAATCTGCGCCGCCAACGAATAAGTATTCGAGTTCCGGATCTGTACGGGTTTGGGCAGAACGTCAATATCTACGAGTTCGTCTCCTGTCGCGAGCACGGCAATTTTTGGTTTCGTGTAAACCAGGGCATATGGCCGTCCGATGGAGGCGGCCACCGCGATTGCGGCGTAATCGAGGCGCCTGCCCGCTGGAAGAAGTTGCTGGCCGCGTTTGGCCTCCGAGCCTCTCGGAATAATATTTTCCCCGGCAGAGACCGGCCGTGTGATTTCGACCTCATCGCCATGGCGCGACGTGTATTCAACCATGACAATCGAGTCAGCGCCTGAGGGCGCCGGCGCTCCAGTCATAATGGCAGCGGCCTGGCCATGCCCGATGACAATTTCGCGCTCGGGCACGGCCCCGGCGCGTATTTCCGCGACAAGCTCCAGAGTGGCAGGGCGGTTTTGCGTATCGGAGGCGATTACCGCATATCCATCGCGGGCGGCACGGTGAAACGGCGGAAAATCGCGGTCGGCAATCAGCGGCTCCGCCAGAACTTGCCCAGCGGCGTCGAGCAATGGGACGAGTTCCTTCCCTTTGGGCGCCAGTGCGGCAGCGTGTTTTTCTACCACGGCGCGGGCTTCCTCAAAGCTGAGAATGGTGACAGGCGAAGGCGCATCCATGCCAACGATCATAACCAGCAGGAAGAGAGAAATGCCAACTACAAAAGAAGAATTCAAAAAGGAAAGTTTAAGAAGAAGATTTTAAGAAGAGCATTGGGCCAATGCAATACGGAGTTGCGCGGAGTCGCTGGCGTAAGAAAATGCCACCTCTTCTTCCACCAGTCCGGCCCGCACTAATTTTTCAATCTCTCCATCGAAGTGTTGCATTCCCGCGGCTGCGCCGCTTTTGATGGCGTCGTTTTTAATGACCTCAAGGAGCTTGCGTCCGGAAGGGTCTTCGCATTCCACATTGCCCAAAGAACAGGCGGTCATTTTGAAAATTTCAAATACGGCGATGCGGCCTTTTCCGTTACGCAAAGGAAGAAGGCGCTGCGAAACGATATAGCGCAGGGTCTTGGCCAGGCGGCTGCGGATAGCCGATTGATCGCCTGACGGGAACAAGCGCGCGACACGGTCTATCGCCTTCGATGTATCCACGGTGTTCAAACTGGAGAGCACCAGATGGCCGGTTTCGGCGGCCTGCAATACCAGTTCCATGGTTTCGCGATCGCGGATTTCCCCTACAAAAATTACGCGAGGCGCTTGCCGCAGGGCCGCGCGCAAAGCCAGTGGAAATGTTGGAGTGTCGCTGTGCAACTCGCGCTGATGAATTGTGGCCTGCTTGTGGTTATGCAGGAACTCAATGGGGTCCTCGATGGTAAGAATGTGGCAGGTCTGCTCTTCGTTAATGCGGTCCACCAGAGTGGCGAGCGTGGAAGACTTTCCCGAGCCACGCATGCCGGTAACAAGCACGATGCCGTCCCGCAGGCCTGCAATGGCGCCGAGCTGTTCTGGAATTCCCAAGTTATGGAACGACGGAATAATGGTGGGAATCACGCGCGTCACAATTGCGCAGCTCCCACGCTGAATAAAAATATTGGCGCGGAAGCGGGCCAGGCGGGGAAGAGCATAGGAGACATCGCAGAATCCCTGTTCTCGCAGGGCGGTCACCGCCTGTTTATTGTCCGAGATCAAGTCGGCGGCGATGCGGCGGGTATCATCCGCGGTGAGCGCGGGAATGTTTTCGGCAGTAAGAAGCTGCCCATGCACTTCGACCTGCGGAACTCTTCCGGGAGAAAGAATGATGTCGCTGAGCTGCGCGTGCTGACGCAGGATGATCTCAAACAAATGCTGAGTTTCCGGACAGGGGCGGCTGGAGAATGCGCCGAGGACCGCCGGAGACGGAGCTTTGCCGGGAGTTGCCATGAGTTTATCGAAGTTCAGTTAGAGAAACGCTTGCAAGCCCAAAACGGGTTATGGCTCAAATCTAGTGAATACCGGAGGATGGTTCTACAAAGAACAGCGTGGAAATAGACTTTGGTAATCTCCGCAATCCCCAAAAGAAAAAAGGCGGCGCACAGCCGCCCTTCGTTCTTTTACAGCAATTATTTTCTGCCGCTTTTCTTTTTGGAGCCATATTCGGTCTGCACCTTGGCGCCAATCTGTTGCAGCATCTGCTTGGCAGGGTCAGCGAATTGTCCGTTGGGCTGAAGCTGTAAATACTTGTTAAAGGCTTCGGCTGTGCCTTCGGGAGCAACCATCACGCTGCCTTTCATTGTGGCTTTGCCGAGCAAATTTATGCCCTTCCAATAGTAGGCATCCGCTTTGGTGGGATCAGCGGCAATACATTTGTCGAAAGCTGCGATGGCATCATCGATTTTGTTGCTATTGGTAAGCAGCGCGCCTTCATTGTAGTAATACTGGGCGGCATGCGTGGGATCCAACTGCACCGCCTGTTCATAAGACTTCATGGCGTCGTCGCTCTTGCCGACTTTGCCTTGCGCTTCGGCCAGTCCGTTGTAATACCCTGCCAAATCGTGGTTGGCCTCGGGGCTGGGCAAGGATGCCGTTGCCGCTTTTTTAGCATCAATTGCCTTCTGATAATTGGTGATCGCGTCGTTGTAGCGGTCGGTTTTTGCAGATGCATCGGTCAATTTGTTAGCAGAGTTAAAATCCGTCTGCCCCAAGCGGGCCCAAACCAGATCCTGCTTGGGATCCAATTGCGCGGCTTCTTGTAAGGTGCTGATTGCAAGATCATAGTTGCCGGCGTTTTCTGCTTCGGTGGCGGCCGCCAACTTTACATTGATGTTCTTAATTACATCGCCCTGTTTCTTATGCTGTTCTGCGGCAGCCTGTTGCTGCTTGAGCTGTTCGGGGCTCAATCCATTTTGCTGGGCGGACCGGGCCTGTTCTTTCTGCATATCAAAATCCAGCGTGAGATTGCCGGCGACCCGCACTTTATTGAAGTGAAAAACTTCTGTTCCGTTCTGCAATAAGGTAACTGTGTAAGTGCCATCGCTTAAGCCGAGCGAAAAATAGTGGCCTTTTTTATCGGTCTTGAGTTTGTATATCGAGCCGTTGTCTAAGTTGTGGTACTCGACCGTGGCTCCCACAATGGGCTGCCCGTGGATGTCTGTGCAGGTTCCTGCCACCTGGTCAGTTACTTGGCCAAATCCCGGCAGGCATAACGCCATCATCCCGGCTACGAGCACGAACACTGCGAATCGTTGCTTCATCTCAATCTCCGCTGAATGCTAATTGGATTTTCTCCATTATCTAAATTTCAACTGGAGCGCTATTTTAGTGTCTTCATTGTCCTATTCCGCAATGGACTTCCCATCCTAATGCACGCCAGCGCCCCTGGGGGCATACGGAACCGGATCCGCAACGCCTGCTTCACGAAATGCCCGCAGCCGCAGAACACAACTATCGCAGATGCCGCAGGCAAATTCGGCGTTGCTATAGCAAGACCAAGTTAAATCGAAGGGAGCGCCCAGTTCAAGGCCAACGCGTATGATCTCAGCCTTGCGCATGCCAATCAAAGGTGTCGCAATCCTGATCCGCCCTTCCCGGGTGCCCGTCCGGATGACTTCATTAAAAGCATCGTAATAGGCGGGGCGGCAATCCGGATAGCCGGAACTATCCTGCTCGACCGCGCCAATGTATATTTTTTTCGCGCCGATGACCTCAGCCCAGCTGGTGGCAGCGGCCAGAAAATGCGCATTGCGGAAGGGAACATACGTAATTGGAATTTCTTTGCCGATCTCCCCAGCTTCCGGCACGGGCAAATTGGGATCGGTCAGCGCGGAGCCGCCTATTGCTTTGAGTGAATCATTGCGCAAGGCAAGTCTCTGGTGAATTCCCAGACGTTCGCAAATTGTTTCAAACGACTGCCGCTCGCGGGATTCCGTGCGCTGCCCGTAGCCGATGTGCAGCGCAGCAACGTCGTGCTCGCGCAGCGCTAAAGCAGCGCACACGCAGGAATCCATGCCGCCGCTCAGGAGCACGATGGCGCGCGATCTTGCGTGGCCGGTTTTTGCTTGCTCCATCAAAGCAGTCTCTTAGAATGCGAGTTCTTACACGCTCTTCAGCGCAGGGTCCCAAATGAACTTATGGATTTGCAGGCCCAGCCGCGCCGGAACATTATCTTCCAGCATCCATTCCACCAACTGCCGAGGATCCACGATACAGTGGGTGGCGTCCCGGGCGCCCGCAGCGTCTTTGGCAAAGGCAGGGGAAAATAAAATTGCGTTCACTCTTATTCCCAAAGCATGCTGGGCGACAAAATCACGGGCAAATTCATAGTCGTTGCGGCCGGTGATGACAAACTTGACTTCGTCATGAATGCCGAGGGCTTCCAGGTTCTCCAGGCGGAAGCAGCCTTCTTCTCCGGAGCCGGGACATTTCACGTCCACGATCTTGATGACGCCTTTCGGCACAGTCTCAAGGCGGCGTTCGCCGCTGGTCTCGATGAGCACGGTATATCCTGAATCCAACAATTGCTGCATAAGCGGAACGAGCTTTTGCTCCTGTAGCAACGGTTCACCGCCGGTGAATTCCACCAGCCCGCCTTCCGGGCTCAATTGTTCGACGGCGGCCAAAATTTCCTCCGGCTCCATTTTTTTGCCGCCATAAAATGAATATTCCGTATCGCACCATGAGCAGCGCAGATTGCATCCGGTGAGGCGCACAAATACGCAGGGCAGGCCTGTATAAGTGGATTCCCCCTGAATGGATTTATAGATTTCTGTTATCTGCACGCGTTGAATACCTCACAAATTCCGCGCTTACTC
>Ga0134128_10005941_pt1 | contig 14783 bp, 16 predicted proteins | sample KB31754_FD_96462 | JGI IMG/M metagenome (GOLD analysis project Ga0134128, IMG submission 96462) | Terrestrial soil microbial communities with excess Nitrogen fertilizer from Kellogg Biological Station, Michigan, USA - KB3-175-4 | ecosystem: Environmental > Terrestrial > Soil > Unclassified ... | reverse complement strand
GAGGCGCGCCGCCGCCCAAAGCAACGCGCCTCTACCCAGCACCGGAGCCCCCCAGTGCCGGGCCACGTTCGCCGTACTTCGCCGCCGGCTTACCTGTCCGCTGGCGCATGTCCAACACCAGCGGAATCGCGTTTGCCCAGAACGCGCAGGAGCCGTACAGCTAACGAACGTGGAAACTCAAAGACTGAGCCCGGCTCTTTGTGTTGGGCGCGGCCGTAAAAACGGTCCGCTCCACACAGGAGCCGCTGTCAAGCACGAGCGCCGGCTCGAGCACCTGACTTTCAAACTTTTCAACCTGATCAGCCGATAGGATCGGCTTCAAGCTCGACATCACCTGCTGCGCCGAAATGGAAGTCAGCGCAGCGCCTGTTATTAATCCAGCCGGAATCTTGTATTTCGACGAGCCGAGTACCGCGAGCACGCCCGATAGAGAGTTCAGCGCGACGCCGAACACGGTGGCGGCGCTGCGGTTCTGGTTACGCAGGATGGCAGCCAGCATGATCTGGCGTCCAATCGGCTGTAACGACGAGTTCGATTCCGCCAACGCCTGGTAAATGGCGCTGCTAACCACCGATTGCTTCTTATCCGTTATATTGCAGATGCTAAGGTCGTAAGCGCTGATCCCTTTCGGCAATCTTCCGTAATTTTGCTGCAGCAAGTCCGTGGGGATCGGGGTCCCGGTGACCACGAATGTTTCTTGCGCTAAGCCCGCGACGGCCGTCGCAACCAGCCCTATCAGCATCAGCCCAAGAACCCGCATCGAATCTCCTCGCGATCGTTGGCCTGCGATTATGTGCCGTGCAGACCTGATTAAGGGATATCGTTTGGGTAGTTGCTCCGATAGGCCGATTTGATCCGAAGTTGTTGAAACCGGAGCGCAAAGATTTTTTTCGTACCGTCGTGACGGCCAGAAAACGAACCGCCGTTTCTACATGTTGTAGAAGAACTCTTCGTACACTATCTTGCCGTCGGCAACTTTGTAGACAGCCACCTCTTCCATCTGGAGCCGTTTAGATTCCGGCTTGAAGGTCATGTCCAGTTTGAAAACCACCGCAAAGTGGGAACCGGCAACCAGCGGGCCTTCCACGACGGCCGAGTGGACTTCATGATTAGCGGCCCACCATTCGCCTTTCGCTTTAACGCCTGCCAGTCCCTTTGTCTCGCGCGATTGTCCGGGAGGCGCGCCTGCTTCCACGCTGACGATATCGGGTGAGTAGAGAGTATCGGTAGCTTCTTCGAACTTGCCCTGAGAGCAGAGCTTTACGAGCGTGTTCGCAACTTCCTGGGTAGTCATGATGAGTTTCCTGTGCCGAGAGCGGCGAAATTTATAACCTATCACGGCAGGCAGCCTTGCCAAGGCCGCGCAGTCCATACCCGCGGATCAGGTGAATTTCAGCGCCGTATCGCCGGCAGCCCGCATTCGAGATAACGGTGGAAGCCGCCGCGAAGAATCGACAGCTTGCGATAGTTCAGGTTCCATAGCAGGCTTGCCGCGAGACTCGACCGGCTGCCCGTCTCGCAGATGACAGTTAGCGCGGTTTCATGCGGCAATCCGGCAATGGAGGCGCGAAAGTTGTCGAGAGAAAGGTTCAGCGCCTCGGGCGTATGCGCTGCCTGAAAAGCTGCCGCGTCCCGTAAATCGACCACAACAGTCTTCCAGCCAGCTAAGCGAACGGCCAGGAGTTCGGGATCAAGCTCCTCAATGACGCCCAGCGCGCCGTCGGCCGTTTTCCATTCGCCGAGCACCCCGGGATGGAAGCGGCCGGCAACCTCAAACTGATGCTTCGCGAAAGTGCGTCTCAAGTCCCGTGGCGTATCCGGTTCTGTGATGAGGTAGACCAGGCGCTGCTCCAGCGGGATGTTCTTGCGCAGCAAGTTCAGCCACTTCAAATCCGCGAGATTATAAGAACCCGGTATAAAACCCCGCACAAATGACGCCGCCGCCCGGAGATCAACCAGGATGGTTCCAGGTCTCTGAACGGAAAGGAACTGGGTGTTTTCCAAACGGGGGACGCGATTCAAGACACGGCGGGCTTGCTTCTGGATCCGAACGACAACAGGTTTCGCGAGTCGCAACGGCAATTTTCTTCTCCGAACGTATTCTCCGAACGTACCGGATTAAAGGATCGTACAAATAGCTGTGTTATGTCCAGTAATTTGTAAACTTCTAGGCAAAAGGAGTGCGTTTATTTATTTCACTTATGGCCGTCTAAGGCAAGCGCATTGGCGTGCAAAATTTACCTTGCCGAAGGAGCGCGTTATGTTGTCGCAAGAAACAAAGCAAATCTTTGGCCCCGATATATTTTTAGCGCTTCCAATTTTTAAAAATATTTTTTGTTTATCTTAGTTAAAAGGCTTTCCGAAAAAATTATTTTACCGGGCGTATTCGGCGAATCCTCCCTTCAGATTCGCAACCCGCGGAAAGCCCATCCGCATCAGAACGCTGGCTGCGATTGCAGAACGAGTTCCGCCGTGGCAGTGAACCAACAAGCGCCGATCGCGGGGCAGTGCCGGCAGACTCGCTTGCAACTCAGGGAGTGGGATATTCAGTGCCCCCGGTATATGCCCGCTCCGATACTCTGCCGCGCCTCTTACATCAACGATGGTTCCGTTGCCGACGTAATCGGATACCTGCTCGGGCGTCACCTGTTCGATTGCCATTAGCGGTGCGATCTGACCCAGCTCTTCTGCTGGATACCAACCCGCGATGGTGTCGAAGCCGATCAGCGATAGCGTTTTGGATGCGTCTGCGGCGTGGTGTTCATCGTTCGCAATCAAATAAACCGGTTCGCCATAATCAAGCAGACTGCCTGCCCAAGTCAAAAAATTCCGGACGAACGGAATGCCGATGGATCCCCGGGCATGGCCTCCTGAGAACGCTGCGGTTTCGCGAATATCCAGCAAGAGCGCTCCGGATCGTTGGAGCGCGGCAAAAGCGGTCGTCGAAATCTGTTCAAGTGGCCCCGCCGGGCGCGCCGGAATGCCGATCCTATTTACGCGTTTCATGATGGAGAAGTACCGCGGAGGCTCGGGCTGATCTTCCAGCACTCTGTTCGCGAACTCTTCTTCGTCTAAAATTCGAAACGCCCAGTTTGTGAGCTTCTCGTATCCTAAGGAGCTGACCGGAACGCCTCCCAAACTCTTTCCGCAGACCGAACCGGCTCCATGGGCGGGCCAGATCAAGAGGTAATCGGGAAATTCGCTCAGGCGCGGCAGCGAAGAATGAAGAGTGCGGGCGGCCTGCCGCATGGTCCCGGATTGCCCGGCGGCGCGCTCCAGGAGATCTGGACGGCCAACATCTCCGACGAACACGAAATCGCCGGTAAATGCTCCCATAGGCTGTCTGGTCGACGGCTCATCGACCAGAAGGAAGGTGAGATGTTCGGGCGTGTGGCCAGGTGTGTGCAGCACATCGAGTCGTATGTTCCCAACCTGCACGCTTTCCCCGTCTCGCAGCAGCCGGACATTTTCGTCTTGCGCGAACGCGTACTGCCAGTCGGGACCGCCTTCGGCGGAGACGTACAGAAGTGCGCCTGCAGCCTGCGCCAAAGCTCGGGAGCCGGATGCGAAGTCGGCGTGAATGTGGGTCTCGGTTACCGCCGCGATTCGCAAACTCTCCGCTTCCGCAGAGTGAAGATACTGGCCGATCTCCCGGTTTGGGTCAATCACGATCGCTTCGCCAGTAGCGCCGCACCCGACCAGATAGCTGGCTTGGGCGAGCCTTTCTTCGTAGAACCGCTTGAGGATCATGGCACGGCACCGTGTTGCCCTGGCGCATGGCGCGCCCGCGCTTTATGTTAACGAAGAGGTGCAGAACTTGCAGCGGCGAGCTGCGATCGGCACCTCGCTTAAGCACTCGGGGCACTTCTTTGTGGTCGGATCGGGCGGCGTTTCACCGCGCCGGACGCGCGCCAGCAGAGTATTCATTGGAAGGACGACGAAGAAGTACACTGCTGCCGCAATCAAAATGAACGAAAACAGCGCGTTCACAAAGTCTCCAATCAGAAACGTGCTGTTGTTCAGGACCAGCCTGATACCCGAGAAGTCGGGTGCGCCGACGATTGCCGCAATCAGCGGCGTAATCAGATCTTTCACGAAAGCCGTTACCACCGCGCCGAACGCCACGCCCATTACGACGGCGACGGCCAAATCAACCACGTTGCCACGCATCAGGAACTGCTTGAAGCCCTTCATGTTTTATTAGTTTCCCTTCGTTGAACTGGTACAGCGTTTCATGAACAATATCGTAGTCTTTTTGAAGTAGGACGCTGAGATGTGTTCACCCTGGCCGGGTTTGCGTCTATCAAACGGAGGCTTCGAGCAGGATGTTCGCTACTCATAAACCATTCAGAACCATAAAACCGGAACAGGAGGATATGATGATCGCCGCACGGACGGCCAGTCTGATGGTTGCGGTGGCTTCACTCTGGTTCTTTGTCTCGCCCTGGGCTTACGGCTTTTCCCTTCAGACAAGCGCCTGGAATGCGTGGTTCGTCGGAGCGGCGATGGTCGTGTTTGCATGCCTGCGGCTTTTAACGCCCAGGCACACAGGTGGATTCAGCAGGGTGAACACTGTGCTTGCGATCTGGGTCTTTCTGTCGCCCTGGATTTACGGCTATGCATCGCAGGGACCCCGGCTGACCAACAGCCTTTCGGTAGGCATCTTCGTGTTTGCACTTTCGCTCGTTTCGGCGAAAACAACCGCCAGACCACGCCTGTTCCGTATCCGGTAATCTCGCTCACCGGCAGCGAGCCACCACCAGAGTAATGTCGTCGTGCTGCTCATGAGGACTAAACTTCCGAATCTCGCTAACCAGTGATGTAATTAACGTCCTTGGGGGCAGTTCCCTCCGCCGCCACAACGCTTCTATTAAGCGGTCCTCACCAAATTCCTCTCCGCTGGCATTGAACGATTCTGTCACGCCATCGGTATAGAGGGTTAGCGCGTCGCCCGGGAAGAGTTCGCGTTCCGCAATCTCGCACCGCCAATTATTGAAGAGGCCCAGAACAGTGGAAGTAGACTCCAAGCGCTCCGGTTTGCCATCGCGGCGCAGGAGAATGGCCGCGGGGTGCCCACAGTTGGCGTAGCGCAAACGCCTGCTCCGGTCATCGTATTCGGCAAAGAACAGAGTCGCGTACGAGCTGTCGGTTGTATTCTCGTTGAAAAGCCGGTTTACCGAGACAAGAAAGCGCTGCGGCTGTTCCAGCGCGAACGGCGTAAACGGGCGGCTCCAATATGCTGCGCATTGGTTGTGCAGATGGGCCTGCAAATTGGCCATCAAGAGGGCAGCGGGCATGCCCTTTCCTGAAACGTCGCCGATCACCAGCCCGAGCCGGTTTTGACCGAGATCCAGAAAATCGTAGTAATCGCCGCCGACGTGGCGCGCCTGGATACAAAGACCGGTGTAGTCGAGCCCCGCCATGCCAGGCTGCTTCTGCGGAAAAAGTCTTGCCTGCACCTCTCTCGCGGTTTCAAGCTCCTGCGCAGCCCGCCGTTCCGCTTTCAGCTTTTCGATGTGCTGCTGACGTTGCTCAGTGAGTTCCTGGGTGAGGTCGTCGAAGCTCAGAAGCGTAAACGAGTTCCCATCCGCGTCTTCGAAGGTGGAGGACATGGCGCCTGAAGACTGCACCTGGGGCGAATTATGAAACCGGACCCCACGCTCGCGCCATTCGTGGAACTTGGCGCATACGTCTTCGGTCAGAAACACAATCTGAGTGGGCCGGCCAATGAGTTTGTATTCCTCAGAACCAGGCTCGGGAGTCAGTAGCGCGAGGCTTGCAGTTCCGTCGGGAGGACTGACGGCTAACCAGCGCTCGCCGCACGGATCGCGCGTGTCAAAGGCCAGAAAGAATCCAAGCTGGTCCACATAGAACCGCAGACTTCGCTCCTGGTCGCGAACGAAAATGGGGACCGTCCCGAGGCGCAGGTACACATCCTGCCGGTCTGGATGGAAACTGCACCGGTGCGCCCTATATGCGGAAGAAGAACCGCCCACGGTCGGAATTATAGCGCCGGTAAACAGGCGCCCGCCGGGTAGCGAGCGGGCATCAGTGCGGGATTTCCTCGTTCTTGATGGCCTGCTGAGCTTGATCTGCCGCGGCGGCACGCGCGGCTGCATCTAGTTTACGGAAAGAATCCAATTCCGCCCGAGCTTCTCCGGCTTGTCCGAGCGCACGGTACGCCTGTGCAAGCGAGAAATGAACAGCGGGGTCGTTCGGGGTTGCCTTCTCTGCGATTTTGAGATCGGTCAGGGCGTCCTGGACGCGGTGCAGTCGAAGCAGAAGACGGCCACGATCCAGCCGGGCTTCGGTTAGGTTCGGGCACATCGCAAGGGCTTTGTTCACTTCGGCGAGCGCCTCTTCCGGCTTGATACTTTGCTGAACCAGGATGTCGCCAATCTTCCATTGCGCCATGCAGTTCCCGGGATCATTGGCGAGCTCCGCCTTGAACTGCGCGGTTGCGTTATCCCACTGAGACAAGCTCCAATACAAATCTCCAAGTTTGTAGTGCGCCCCTGGCTGCCGCGGCGCAACCTCAACGGCCTTCTTGTATTCGATCAGCGCTCCGTCGTAGTTCTTCATGCTCTCCATGATTTCGCCGGAGACCTCATGAGCCCAGACGGAATGCGGGTCTATGGCATTCATCTTTGCGAGCGCCTGCCGCGCCAGTTGGGTGTAAACCTTGCCAAGCAGATACCAGGCGTGCTGGTCCTCCGGCTCGCGCTTCACGAGTTGCTGCAGATGAAAAGCCGCGGCCTCAAAATCATCGATCTTGGTCAAATCATTGGCCAGGAATAGCTCAATGTTGTTGTCCTGTGGGTGGGCGCGCAGAGCAGCCTCTAGGTGCGGGCGGGCATCCTGGAAGCTGCCCGTCTCAAACAGCGCCATACCCAAAAGTGCCGATGCCGACGTCATGTGCGGATCGAGTTTCAGGCCCTTTTTCAATATGGCGGCGGCCTTCCCATACCGGCGCTGCTTGAAATAAAGTGCGCCCAGGTTGTTATAGGCCACCGCGAGATCGGGCGCGATCTTCAGAATGGATTCATATTTCGCGGCCGCTCCGGCGAAGTCTCCGCGGCTTTCAGCAGACCGGGCCTCCGAGTGGAGTTGCTGCACTTGCGAATCGGAATCCACAGGCGATTGTGCCCGTAACAAGGGAAGAAAGATCAACAATGTGAGCAGCGCCGCGACTCGCCTGAGCGCAAACCCGATAAACATGACGGTAACTTAGCACAGCGAGCGTCTGCCGCTCACGCGTTTGGAAGGCGCACGGAAAAGCTGGATCCGACGCCCACTTTACTTTCGACGTTTACGACGCCGCCGTGCTGGTCGACGATCCACCGCGCAATCGAGAGCCCCAATCCGGTCCCGCCCATTTCACGCGATCTGACCTTGTCAGCTCTCCAGAACCGGTCGAAGATCAGCGGCAAGTCGTCTTTGGCGATACCGATGCCTGTATCGCGAACCAGTATCAGGACCGAATCTGTTTCCGGCCGCAGTTCAACAGAAACGGTGCCGCCCGGAGGGGTGTATTTGATGGCGTTGTCGATCAGGATCAGGCACAGGCGGGCGAGCGAGGACTCGTCCCCGTTTACCAGGACGGGAGCGCTCGGGAGCTGGAACGAGATGGCAATCTGCCGGGCCTCTGCCAGCATTAATGCTTGATCCTTAAGCTCCCCGATTGAGGCCGTCAGGTTCACCGCGGCCGGCTCGAAAGCGATTGTGCTCGCATCCGCCCGCGCTAGAAGCAGCAGATTGTTTACGAGTTCGGTCGTTCGTTTCGATTCCCGAAGCACTTTCTGCATCGCGTCGAGAAGATCTTCGCGTGTACGGTTGCGCCGCAACGAGAATTCGGCGGCGGTGTGGATGAGCGTCAGGGGCGCGCGGAGCTCGTGGGAAGCATCCGCCGTGAACTGCCGTACCCGGTTGAATGACGATTCCAGGCGGTCCAGCATCTGATTCAGCGTGAGGGTGAGGCGCTGCAGCTCATCCTTTGCCGGAGGGACGGCAAGGCGGGCAGAAAGGTTCGTAGGTGAAATCGCCCGCGCATCCTGCGTGATCCGATCGACCGGGGCGAGCGCCCGTCGGCTGATCCAATATCCGCCGAGGGTGGCAAGCACGATCAAAACAGGCAGGCACTCCCACAGAAGTTCCTCAAAGTGATGAAGTGCCCTGTTATAAAACCGCAACGGCTCTGCCACTTCTATCGTGAGTAGCTTTCCGCCGGCTTCGATCTGCTGCGCCGCCACACGGACAGACTCCCGCCGGGTGCCTCCGTTTGTGAATTGAACAGAGGTGTTGCGGAAAGCAGGGGAGCGGTTTGCCAAATGATACTTTGTGAGCCCTTCGGATTCGTAAATGAGCTTGCCTTGTGCATCGTAGATCCGGAACAGGCCGCCGCCCGCCGCGAGATTCGAGCTTTCGTTCAGCTCTTCATTTAAATGTTCGGGGCTCATGTTCGCGTGCTCTTCCAGGAACTGACGCATACCGGGAAGGCGCTGGCGAAGGGCCTCGTCGATGGCGTGATAAAGGCTGGCGCGCATGGCGAACCAACTGCCCACCGCGACGATGGCCAGAACCACAGCCAAGCTGAGGAAATACCAGATTGACAGCCGAAAGCGTATAGAGGAGAGCTGGATCATCCACTTTCCCGCAAACTATATCCCACGCCGCGCTCGGTCTGGATCAATTTTTTAGAACCTGGCGCGTCTACTTTTGCGCGCAGAAAACGGATAAACACTTCCAGATTGTTGCTGCTGATTTCGCGATCACCCCAGACGAACTCAATCAACCGGTCACGGGTGATGACGCGGCCGGCCGACTGCATAAGGCATTCGAGAATCGCAAACTCGGTTCTAGTGAGAGACAGAATTGCGCCGGCGCGCCGCACCTCGCGCGTGCCGAGATCCATGGTCAGATCCGCGAACCGCAAGCGTGCGCTGTCGCGGACACCTGGCTGCCTGGTCCGGGCGCGCAGTCGGGCCAGCAGAACATCGAAGGAGAACGGCTTTGTGAGGTAGTCATCAGCCCCGGCATCCAGACCGCGCACAACATCTTCAGGAGCATCCCGGGCCGTAAGCAGCAGAATGGGCGTTTGGACCGATTCCAGACGCAGCCGCTTTGTGACCTGGAAACCGTCCATGTAGGGCAGCATTACATCGAGAATGATGATGTCAAATGCCGAAGACAGGGCGGTTCGTAAACCGGAGGCGCCATCAAAACAGACGGTTACCGAATTGTTCTCCTCTTCGAGCGCGCGGCGAACATAACCGGCGACTTCACGATCGTCTTCCACCAGGAGAATTCGCATCCGCTATCACGAGGTTGAAACGCCAACCTGAAAATCCCATGAAACGCCTGCCAGCATTGACCTCACAAATTCGATATAATTCCACGACCCGGCAGGAGGGCTAACCAAATCATGAGCAAGCGCATTGCATACTGCGCCGACGGCACCTGGGATACATCCAGCAAGCACACCAATGTCTACAAGCTTTACAAGTCGCTGACAGTGAGCGCCGATCAGATGCCTTTCTACGATGATGGCGTAGGCTCCATGGGGCTGGCTATCGAGAAACTGGTGGGCGGCGCGTTTGGAACCGGATTGTGGCAGAAGATCAAGGACGGGTACACCAGAATCGCCCACGTCTACGAACAGGATGACCAGGTTTACATCTTCGGCTTCAGCCGCGGCGCGTACACCGCGAGGAGCGTGGCTGGCATGATTGCGGCCTGCGGCCTTCCTACGAAAAACTTCAGCAACGATCTTGTCGATACAGCCTTCAATGCGTACCGCGACAAAGCCAACCGGGCGCAATTGCTAGGCAAACTGAAAGACTGTGCAATGTACAACGCGAAGATCACGATGGTCGGAGTCTGGGAGACAGTGGGCGCACTTGGGATACCGTCGGTATTCGGCGGAGTAGACCCGGTTCTCTACGGTTTTCTGGACACCTCGCTTCACCCCAACGTGCTGAACGCGTATCATGCCCTGGCTATCGATGAACGGCGGTTTGAATTTCCCGCGACACTGTGGTCGGCTCCCGCGCCGGGGCAGACGATGGAGCAAGTGTGGTTCTGCGGAGCGCATAGCGATGTCGGCGGCGGAGAACCGGACGATGTGGACGGCAGCACAGCGCTATCTGACATTACGCTGAGTTGGATGATGAGCAAGGCGAGCGCGCTGGGGTTGCAAATCGCGCCGGATGCTCAAAAGGCGTACGCGCTGCCGCTGGATGCGAAGTACGCGCTCGACAAGCTGCACGAATCCTGGACTCCGCTGTGGGGTTTTCCGCGAAGGCGTTCGATCGAAAAGGGCGCAGTGCTGGCAGATAGCGTGATTATTCGATCCCAGCATGACAATACCTGGCGGCCAGAGAACCTGGAATTTACAGGCGGGATCCTATCGAGTAATTACGGGATCGCCCGAGTGATGAGCCAACCGCAGGTGGCAGCAAGTGCAGCAGCGGAGGGGAGTGCTGGCTAGCGAAGCAATCTTGAAACATTTATCCAGCACTTATCAAAATCGTTATACACTCATAAAAAATGCGAATTGCGGCATAGACCTAGCGAGATCTGGCCGCAGCCGCTTGGGAGCGGTTTAACCCTCCGTACAAACCGCTTCCTTTATTCACTTTTTTCGTTTGTTTGACAGCCTTTCGGAGGTCACCGTATACTTAGGGTTGGGTTCAGTGGATCAGCAGTAGTGCGCCTTAGTGCTCTTTCGGATTGAGTTTTCGGCGTTCGGCCGGTACAAACCACTTTTCGCTCCCACATACAATTAGAGTAAGGATCCGTAATGCCAAAACGTACGTTTCAGCCGAATAATCGTCACCGGGCGAAGACCCACGGGTTTCGGGTGCGCATGAAGACCGCCGATGGGCGGGCCGTGCTTGCCCGCCGCCGCGCCAAGGGACGCCATAAGCTGACTGTCAGTGACGAGCGAGCGGTCCGCGATTCGAAGTAGCCGGGCTCTGACGATTTCAGTCCGCTGTCACTTCCTAAAACAAGGCGGGTCCTCCGGTCGACTGAATTCCGCGAGATTTATAGCACCGGTATTCGTATGACGAGCCGTTACTTTGCCGCCTTCTGCCTGCACAAGGAGGGGGAAAGTGCGCCGTCGCGCTTCGGATTCACGGTTCCGCGCGCGCTGGGCAAATCGGTTCAGCGCAATCGTATGAAACGCCGGATGAGAGCGGCGGTAAGTAGTGAATTGGCAGCCCTGCCTGCGAACTGGTCCATCGTATTCAATCCCAGGCGAAGCGCTTTGGATGCGCCGTTCGAGGATCTGCGCCGGGAAGTCGGCCGGATATTTGCCCGATGCAAACAATCCTGATTGCTGTATTAAAGGGCTACAAGCTGTTGATTTCCCCTCTTCTGCCTTCCGCCTGCCGCTATTACCCAACGTGTTCCGTGTACATGATGGAAGCCATCGCGATCCATGGACCGCTCCGTGGCGTGTGGATGGGCGTGAAGCGGCTCTGCCGGTGCCACCCCTTTCATGCGGGCGGTTACGATCCCGTTCGTTGACATGGAGCTTCGCTAAGAATGAATTTTGAGACCTCATATGCCTAATACCCCGGGCGGCCAGAAATCTCCGCCGCCTTCGATGGAGAAACGTCTGCCGCTGGCGCTCGCGCTGATGATGCTGGTGCTGCTTGTTTCGCAATACATCTTCAAACCCGCTCCGGCGCCGAAGCCGGTAAAGCCGGTGAACGATAACACGGCCGCAAAGGTGGTGCAAAAGCCGGGTGCCGCCGTTCCAGCCGCGCATGCTCTTCCGGAGGCGATCCCGCCGCCTGCAATAGGCGAAGTGCAGGCCGCGTCCGAGATCACGACGGACATCGATACAGAGCTGTACCATATCGTGTTCAGCAACCGCGGCGCGGTAGTGAAGAGCTGGGTGCTTAAGAACTATAAGGATGACGCCGGAAAGCCGCTGCAACTCACGGACCCGGCCGCCACCGATGTTCCTTCGCCATTTTCGCTTGAAATCAGCGGCGCGAAACCGGCCTTCGATCCGAATACGGTTCTTTATCAGGTCAAGCCGGCAGCCAACGGCTTGGGCTTGGATTATGAGTATTCGGATGGTAAGACGACCATTCGCAAATCGTTTCAATTCGGCAAGAACAGCTATCTGTCCAATGTCAAATCCGTCGTGCTGGAGAACGGTACGCCGGTTCCATCGGCGCTGATGTGGCGAGGCGGATTCGGAGATCAGAAGGTCCGCAATGCGTCCTCGATCGAGCGCACGGTCCGCTACGATACCATCGCCAAGAAGCTAATCACCAAGAGCAGCAAGGATGCAAAGAACGGTCCCATTACGGATACCGGGAATTATGCTTTCGGCGGCCTTGAAGACAACTTTTTCGCGGCAGTCGCTCTTCCGGCAGACTCATTGTCGCTCGAAGTGCGAACCTATTCCGACCAGGTGAAGATTCCGACCGAAGATAAGCCGCAATCTTACGTTGGCGCCGGACTTTCGACAGGTCCGGAAAACGATTTCTCGTTATTTGTCGGGCCCAAGGATATCGACATCCTGAAGCAGGTGAATCCGAAGCTGGCGCAGCTCATCGACTGGGGCTTCTTCGGAGTAATCGCGAAGCCGCTCTTTCTCTGGCTCAACTGGGTAAAGGATAACTGGACCGGCAATTACGGCTGGGCCATCATGCTGGTCACACTGATCATCAACCTAGCGCTGTTCCCGTTTCGCCTCACCAGCCTGAAATCAGCCCGAAAAATGCAGAGGCTCCAACCGCAGATTCAGGCCATCAATGCGAAATACAAAGGGATCAGTATGCGCGACCCGCGCAAGGCCGAGCAGAACCAGGAGGTCATGGCGCTCTACAAGAGCCAAGGCGTGAATCCGGTGGGCGGATGCCTTCCCATGCTGGTTCAGATTCCGTTCTTTTATGCCTTCTACCGCGTGCTCGATATTGCCATTGAGTTGCGGCACGCTCCATGGCTGTGGGTCCCGGATCTTTCGTCCCCCGAGGCGCTGCCGATCCATCTGCTGCCCATCATTCTGATTGCCACGCAATTTTATTCACAGAAGCTGACTCCGGCTGCCGGAGTTGATCCGAACCAGCAGCGCATGATGATGTTCATGCCGCTCATGTTCGGGTTCATGTTCTATTTCGCGTCCGCCGGGCTTGTACTATATTGGTTGACCAGCAATCTCGTGGGAATCGCCCAACAGCTCGTTATCAACAGGTTTATGCCTACACCTACGCCTCCTCCGGCAGCGCCGCCAAAAGCCCCGGTTAAAAGGACCGTGAAGAAATAAGCGGATGAAATACTCTGTCGATTCGCTTAGGCCGAAGCTGGACCAATTTCTGATACCTGTGCTGGACCATGCCGGATTCGAACTCTCCTATGAGTTGCGCGCACCGGAAAATCCACACCCTGAGGTGGAGAATCCGGAAATCACGGTAGTGTTCTCCGGGCCGGATGTAGATCTCCTGCTGGAAAATCGCGCGGAGCTGTTGCTGGCTTTGGAACACCTTTCCATGGAAGCGATTCGCCTTCCAGCGGAAGATCACTCGCTGGTTTCTTTCGATGCGAACGACTATCGCCTGCTCCGTGTGGAAGAACTGCGGATGAGCGCTTTAGCAGCGGCTGAAAAGGTAAAGCGAACACGCGTTCCTTTCCACTTCAATCCCATGACCAGCCGGGAGCGCCGGGTGATTCACATTGCGCTGCGGAACGAGAAGGACCTGCGCAGTGAGAGTGTTGGCGTGGGACCTGCCCGTGCGGTGGTGGTTGTGCCGGCCGACATGCCCACTCCTCCTGCTCCGCCGATGCCCCCTGCGGCGTTCCGGCACGGGGGCCGTGGAAACGGCTATCGTCCCGGCGAAGGGCGTCGGACTGGAAACGGACCTCGCGAAGGGCACGGGCGCGGGGGAAATCGACCTCGCGGTGGGCGTGGACGCGGCCCCCGGTAGCCCCGGCCGCCAATGAATCCGCGCGACACGATTGTCGCCGTCTCCACTCCACTAGGCCGCGGTGGACTGGGCATCGTCCGATTATCCGGCGAGCGCAGCCGTGAGATCGCGGAAGAAATCGTTCGATTTACCCATCCTCCGATTTGGCGAAGCTGGGCCAGCCAGATGGCCGAACTTACTGACGTAGAGGGAGCTGTAGTCGACCAAGTGGTGGTCTCGTACTTCGCGGGCCCGCGCTCCTACACCACGGAAGATGTTGTTGAACTCTCCTGCCATGGTGCTCCGGTCGTTCTGCGGCTATGTATCGAGAGAGCGGTTCAAAAGGGCGCGCGCCTTGCCGAGCCGGGCGAGTTCACTCTGCGCGCCTACATCAATGGGCGCATTGATCTCGTCCAGGCCGAGGCTGTCCGCGATCTGATCGACGCGACAACTCTGTACCAGGCTCGCGTGGCCGCGCAGCAGATGGAGGGCTCCATTTCGCGGCGTGTGCGGCCGATCAAAGAACAGCTTGTGGAACTGATCGCACTACTCGAAGCCGGCATTGATTTCGCCGAGGATGATATCAGCGTTGCTCCGGCTGAGGAGATCATGCGGCGGCTGCGGGCGGTTGAGAATGGCGTAAGGGAACTGGCAGCCAGCTTTGCGCGCGGCAAGCTGGTGTATCAGGGCTTTACGCTGGCCATTGCGGGGCGGCCAAATGCCGGCAAGAGCAGCTTATTCAACCGGCTGCTGGAACAGGATCGCGCAATTGTCACCGAAATTCCGGGCACCACGCGCGACCTGGTATCGGAAGCGACATTGTTTGAAGGAATTCCGGTGAAACTGGTCGATACGGCCGGG
>Ga0134128_10005940_pt1 | contig 14784 bp, 12 predicted proteins | sample KB31754_FD_96462 | JGI IMG/M metagenome (GOLD analysis project Ga0134128, IMG submission 96462) | Terrestrial soil microbial communities with excess Nitrogen fertilizer from Kellogg Biological Station, Michigan, USA - KB3-175-4 | ecosystem: Environmental > Terrestrial > Soil > Unclassified ... | reverse complement strand
TCGACGTATCTGTACAAGCTCACGAACAAGCTCGGCACGCCGTCGTACCACCTGATGGCGGCGGTCGCGGTCTGCATCGTCGCGCTGACGATTCCGCTCGTGTTGCTGCAACGGCGGCTGCTGCAGAACGTCCGGAAGTACGCGACGATCAAGGGCAAGGCCGGCCGCATCCGCGAGCTGCCGCTCGGCCGCTGGAAGTGGCTCGCGGTCGCGCTCGTCGGCCTGTGGCTGTTCGTCGCCGTGATCGTGCCGCTGACCGGCATCGCGCTCCGCGCATTCGTCACGAACTGGGGATTCGGCGTGAGCCTCGCCGAGGCGTTCACGCTCAACAACTTCCACGAGGTATTCAACGAGCCCACCGACGTGCGCGCGATCATCAACACGGTGCTGCTCGGCACCGTCGGCGGCGCGCTGACCGTGGCGTGCTACACGGCGATCGGCTTCGCGACGCACCGGCGCAACGACGGCTGGTCGCGAATCGTCGATTACCTGGTGCTGATCCCCCGCGCCGTGCCGGGCCTCCTGATCGGCCTCGCGTTCCTCTGGGTGTTCCTGTTCTTCCCGCCGCTTCGGCCGCTCCGCGAGACGATCTTCAGCATGTGGCTCGCCTATACCGTCGTCTGGCTCGCGTACGGAATGCGGCTCATCTCGTCATCGCTGCTGCAGGTCAGCACCGAGCTCGAGGAAGCCGCGCGCACCATCGGCGCCGCGCGCGGACGCATCTCGCGCGAGATCACGCTGCCGCTGATCCGCCACGGCCTGCTGGGCTCGTGGCTTCTGGTCTTCATGATCTTCGAGCGCGAATACTCGACCGGCGTGTACCTGCTCGCGCCGGGCACCGAGGTGATCGGCGCCGAGCTCGTGTCGCTGTGGCAAGGGGGCGCGATCGACGTCGTCGCCGCGCTGTCGCTGATCAACATCCTGCTCGTGTTCGTCGGCCTCGCGATCGCGCTGCGCTTCGGCGTGCGCCTGCGCGACTAGCGCCCTTGCGCGATGCGCAGCGAGCCATCGTCAACGGATTTCGGATGAACAGGCACCGACCATGCCCGAACTGACCGTCGAAAACCTGCATCTGCGCTACGGCGACAACGAAATCCTGAAAGGCGTCGCGATGACGCTGTCGCGCGGCGAGGTCGTCTCGCTGCTCGGGCCATCGGGAAGCGGCAAGACGACGCTGCTGCGCGCGGTGGCCGGGCTCGAGGTTCCGCACGCCGGCCGCATCCTGATCGGCGACAAGGTCGTCTTCGACGGCGCCAAGGACGTCGACATTCCTGCCGAAGGCCGCAATCTCGGCCTCGTGTTCCAGTCGTACGCGCTGTGGCCGCACAAGACCGTGTTCGACAACGTCGCGTACGGCCTGCGCCTGCGTCGTGCGGGCCGCGACGCTATCGGGCAGCGCGTCAGGGCCGCGCTCGATCAGCTCTCGCTCGGCCACCTCGCCGAGCGCTTTCCGCATCAGCTTTCGGGCGGCCAGCAGCAACGCGTCGCGCTGGCGCGCGCGCTCGTCTACAACCCGCCGGTGATCCTGCTCGACGAGCCGCTGTCGAACCTCGACGCGAAACTGCGCGAGGAGGCGCGCGCGTGGCTGCGCGAGCTGATCATGCGCATGCAGCTCTCGGCGCTTTGCGTCACGCACGATCAGGCGGAAGCGCTTGCGATGTCCGACCGCATCCTGCTGCTGAACGGCGGGCGCATCGAGCAGCAGGGCACCCCGCAACAGATGTACAGCGCGCCGGAAACGCTGTTCACGGCCGACTTCATGGGCAGCAACAACCGGCTGCCGGGACGGGTCGCGGAGATTCGCGACGGCGCCGCGCTGCTCGAAGGCCAGGGCTTCCGGCTGTGGGGTACGGCGAAGAAAGGCGCGGCGCCCGGCGGCGACGGCGTCGGCATGATCCGCCTCGAGCAGATCCGCATCGCGGAGGGCCCCGGCGACAATCGGCTTGCCGCCGACCTCTCGACGTCGATGTACCTCGGCGACAAATGGGAGCACCTGTTCCATGTCGGCGACGCACGGCTTCGCGCGTACGGCAGCGAGCCCCTCGCCGCGGGGCGCCACTGGCTCGAGCTGCCGAAGCAGGCGTTCTGGGTATTCTGATCATTCCCGCCGGCGCGCTCGCGTCGCAACCATGACGAGCGCGCTGCGCTTCCTGCTCGACCTCGACACCGCTTTGCAGCGGTCGCTCGACGGCGACGACGCAGTCGCCACGGGGGTGCGGCTGCTCGGAACGCATCTCGGAACCGCATGCGCGTACGTGCGGATCGACGTCGGCAGCGGATCCGCGCGGGTGATGTCCGACCACGCGGCGGCAACGTCGGCGTTCGGCATCGACGATGTCGGCGGTGCAGCAGGCGAGGCGCTTCGCGACGGCCGCGCCTATCGGAGCGATGACGGCGCGCGCTCGCTGCTCGCGGTTCCGGTCCTGCATCAAGGCCGGCTCGCAGCGGCGATGCTGCTTCGCGACGAACGCGCGCGCGCATTGCGCGAAGACGACGTCGATCTCGCGCGCCTCGTCGCCAATCGCTGCTTCGAGTCGTTCGAGCGGATGCGCACGATGCACGAGGCCAAGGAAGGCGCGGCACAGGTGCGCCTCGTCGCCGATCACGTGCCCGCGAAGATCAGCTACGTGGATCGCGCGCTGCACTATCGCTTCAACAACGCCGCCTACGGTGACTGGTACGGGGTCGACACGGCGACGATCGTCGGCCGGCACGTCCGCGAGGTACTGGGCGACGCGACGTATCTCGAGCGCCTCCCCTATATGCAGCGTGCGCTGCGCGGCGAAACGGTCACGTTCAAGAGCCGCAGCGAGCATTCGCGCCTCGGCATGCGGATGACGGACATCACGTGCGTGCCCGATATCGCCGAGGACGGCGAAGTGCGCGGCTTCTTCGTGATGAGCGTCGACACGACGGAGCGCCAGCGCGCAGAGGAGCGCCTGCGCGAGAAGGACCGACGCAAGGACGAGTTCCTCGCGATGCTCGCGCACGAGCTGCGCAATCCGCTCGCGCCGCTCTCCAACGCGCTGTATCTGTGGCCGTTGGTTGCGCACGATGCGAAGCGCGCGGACGAACTGCGCGCGCTGATGGAGCGGCAACTTCACCAGCTCACGCGCCTGCTCGACGATCTTCTCGACATGTCGCGCGTCAGTCGCGGCCGGATCGAGCTGCGGCGGCATCCGGTGCGGCTCGTCGACGCCCTCGACCGCGCGCTGGAAGGCGTGCGCCTGCTGGCCGACCGGCAGCAGCAGACGCTCGCGGTGACTCCGGCGCCCGCCGACCTGTGGGTGAACGCCGACATCGAGCGGCTGACGCAGGTGTTCGACAACGTCCTGAACAACGCGGTCAAGTACACGCCCGAGGGCGGATGCATTCGCGTCGCATGCGAGCGCGACGGCGCGTGCGCGGTCGTGCGCGTCGTCGACGACGGCCGCGGCATTCCCCCGGAGATGCTCGAGCGCGTCTTCGAGATGTTCGTTCAGCTCGATCCGACGCTCGAAAATGGGCGTGGCGGCATGGGAATCGGCCTGGCGCTGTCGAAGCGGCTCGTCGAGATGCACGGCGGCACGATCGTCGCGAAAAGTGCCGGCGTCGACCATGGCACCGAATTCATCGTACGGCTGCCGCTCGCGAGCGCCGGCGAGACGGCGACGTCGCCGTCCGAATCCCCGATCGTCATGCATGACGTACCGCCCGATGGCGGAGCGCCCAGGCGCCGAATCCTCGTCGTCGATGACGTCGAAGCGTCGGCGAATACGCTGGGCGCTGCGTTGCGCGCAATGGGTCACGAGGTCGTCGTCGCGCTCAACGGGCACTCCGCGCTCGACGCCGCGAGCCGGTTTTGTCCCGATAGCGTGTTCCTCGATCTGGCGATGCCGGAAATGAACGGCTACGAAGTCGCGCAGCGGCTGCGCGCGATGCATGCGGGACGCGACGTGCTCCTGATCGCGCTGACCGGGTTCGCGCAGGAGGACGACTACCGGCGCACGCGCGAAGCGGGCTTCGACCACCACCTCGTCAAGCCGGCGAGCATGCAACGCATCGAAGCGCTTCTCCGCGATCCCGCGCTGCCAGACGAGCCAAGGCAATCGATGCAGGACGCGGCTCGCGACCATCGATAAAGCAGGCAACGAACGTAGTGGAAAAGATCAGCGTCGACAAGAGCGTGCAAGCGGCGCACACGCCGATGATGCAGCAGTACCTTCGTTTCAAGGACGCGCATCCCGACCGGCTGCTCTTCTACCGGATGGGTGATTTCTACGAGCTCTTTTACGCGGACGCCGAACGCGCGTCGCGGCTTCTCGACATCACGCTGACCGCGCGCGGCCAATCGGCCGGCGCGCCGATTCCGATGGCCGGCGTGCCGCACCATGCGCTCGAGCAGCATCTCGTGCGTCTGCTCGCGCGTGGCGAAAGCGCGGTGATCGTCGACCAGATCGGCGACCCGGCGACGAGCAAGGGGCTCGTCGAGCGCAAGGTTACGCGGATCGTGACGCCCGGTACGCTGACCGACGCCGGATTGCTCGAGTCGAAGCGCGACGCGCCGCTCGCCGCCCTCGTCCGCGACGCCGATCGCGCCGGCATCGCCTGGCTCAACCTGGCCTCCGGACAGCTCACGCTCGCCGACGTCGCGGTCGCCGATTGCGTCGCGACGCTCGAGCGCATCGAGCCGGCGGAGCTTCTTCTCGAAGAAGACACGACGGCGCCGGCCTGGCGCGGAACGCCGGCCGCCGTGCACGCGCTGCCGGCGTGGCATTTCGATCGTGCCGCCGCGGCGCGTGCGCTTGCGCGGCAAATGGGCACGGTCGACCTCGCGGGATTCGGCGCCGACGCCGCACCGCTTGCGATCGGTGCCGCGGGCGCCCTGCTCGGCTACGCAAGCGCCACGCAACAAAGCGAGCTCGCGCACGTACGCACGCTTCGCGTCGAGTCGACGAGCGAATTCGTCGCACTCGACGCCGCTACCCGGCGCAACCTCGAGATCACGCAGACGCTCGCCGGCGCCCGCGAGCCGACGCTGCATTCGCTGCTCGACGCGTGCGTGACGGCGGCGGGCAGCCGCTCGTTGCGGAACTGGCTCGTGCACCCGCTGCGCGATCAGGCGAAGGTGGCCGCGCGGCACGACGCCATCGACGCGCTGCGCGCGGATCCTTTCACTTCGCGGACGATCGCCGGCGCGCTGCGCGGCAGTGTCGACGTCGAACGCGTGGTGTCGCGCATCGCGTTGCGAAACGCGCGCCCGCGCGATCTCGCCGGCCTGCGCGATACGCTCGCGCGATTGCCGCTTCTCGTGACAAGCGCCGAACGCCTCGACGCTGCGCTCGTCCGCGACTGCATCCGCGACATGGCGCTCGACCCGCAGTGGCACGCGCTGCTCGCGCGTGCGATCGCCGCGGAACCTCCCGCACAGCTTCGCGACGGCGGCGTGATCGCGGACGGCTACGACGCCGAGCTCGACGATCTGCGCAACGTCGATGCCGGCTGTGGCGAGTTCCTGCTGGCGCTCGAGAAACGCGAGCGGGAGCGCAGCGGCATCGCGACGCTCAAGGTCGAATACAACCGCGTCCACGGCTTCTACATCGAGGTGACGCGCGCGCACGCCGAGCGCGTGCCCGACGACTACCGGCGCCGGCAAACGCTCAAGAACGCGGAGCGCTACACGACGGCCGAGCTTTCCGCATTCGAATCGAAGGCGCTGACCGCGCAGGAACGCGCGCTTGCGCGCGAGCGACGGCTCTATGACGAGCTGCTCGCGCAAATGGCAGCGGCGATCGTGCCGCTGCAGAAAGTCGCGACGGCGCTCGCGGCGCTCGACGTCCTCGCCAATCTGGCCGAGCGAGCGGACGCGCTGCGGCTCGTCCGTCCGCGCTTCCAGGACGACATCGGCATTGCGATCGAAGGCGGCCGTCACCTGGTCGTCGAGCGACAGGTCGACACGTTCATTCCGAACGACGTCACGCTCGACGCGTCGCGGCGTCTGCTCGTCGTCACCGGCCCGAACATGGGTGGCAAGTCGACGTACATGCGGCAGATCGCGGTGATCGCACTCCTTGCGTATGCCGGCATGTTCGTACCCGCGGCGCGCGCGACACTCGGTCCGCTCGACGCGATCCACACGCGAATCGGTGCCGCCGACGATCTCGCGGGCGGACGCTCGACGTTCATGGTCGAGATGACGGAGGCGGCGTACATCCTGAATCGCGCGACCGCGCAGAGCCTCGTGCTGATCGACGAGATCGGCCGCGGCACGTCGACGTTCGACGGGCTCGCGCTCGCATGGGCGATCGCGCACCGGCTCGCCGCCGTGAACCGCAGCCTCGCGCTCTTCGCGACGCACTATTTCGAGCTGACGGCGCTGCCGTCGGAGATCGACGGCTGCGCGAACGTCCACTTCGACGCCGTTGAGACGAAGAACCGGCAGGGACCCGGCATCGTGTTCCTCCATCACGTGGAGGATGGTCCTGCCAACCGAAGCTACGGGCTGCAAGTCGCTCGGCTCGCCGGCGTGCCGGCCGACACGCTGCGCCAAGCGCAACGCTACTTCGCGCGGCTCGACAAGTTCAACGTGCGCGACGACGCGCAGCACGACCTGTTTGCGCCGGCCACGCCCGCCGTCGGTGAACGCACGCAGCGCACGCGAACGGCGCGCATCGAAGCGAAGCTCGCGGAGCTCGATCTCGATGGGATGTCGCCGCGCGACGCGCTGGCGGCGCTGTACGAGCTGCAGCGCTTGGCGGCGCCCGATTCCGGTTAGTCGAACGTCGCGCTGGCTTCGCCGACGCCGTCGAATTCGACGTCGATCGTCTCGCCGGGAAACGCCTCGAACACGCCGGTCCACGTGCCGGCGGTGATGACGTCGCCGGCGCGCAGCGCCATGCCGCGCGACGCGGCGTGTCGCGCGAGCCACGGCAGCAGGAACACCACGTCGCCGAGCGGATGACCGCCGCGCGTCTCGCGCACAAGGTCGCCGTTGCGCCGGACGCGGGCGACGAGCGCGCGCCAGTCGACGTTCACGGGAAACGCTCGACCGCTGCCGACCACCAGCGCGCCGTTGACGCCCTGGTCCGCCAGCTTCTGCGTCGGCGCTGCGCGATCGACGTCGGCGAAGCGTGGATCGACGACCTCGATCGTGACGAGCCATTCGCCGATCGCCGCACGCACGCTCGCGTCGTCGTACGCCTCGATCGGCGCGCACAGCCGGAACGCGACCTCGCCTTCGATCAGTATCCGATTGAACGCGCCCGCACCGAAGCGCGCCGGCGTCGCGACGACCCGCGCGGGCGGCAACGGCGCCGCATTCGGAACGGCGTCGCGGTCGGACGCGCCGACCTTCCACGCGAAAGGCGGCGACACGGCGAACCAGCGCATCGCCTCGGCGACCGACTGCTGAACGGCATAGGCGTCGTCGTCGTTCGCAGGCACCGGCAGCTCGGTCGCATCGACGGTGATGCGACCGTGATGCGCGTCGACGAGCGCATCGCGAAGCAATGCGAGCTCGTCGGGGAGATCGGTCATTGGTCTACCCGCCGCGCTGCGCGCTTCGGGGCTGGTTCGCGCTCGGGGCGGCCCTTCGCGATCATTGGTCTACCCGCCGCGCTGCGCGCTTCGGGGCTGGTTCGCGCTCGGGGCGGCCCTTCGCGCTCACACCATTTCGGCGATGCGCGGCGCGTGCGGGGCCGTTTGCTCGCTCCGCGCCGCGAGACTCGCCATCGCCGCGTCGACGCCGCCGGCACGATGCGGAACGCCCGCGAGATGCAGACCCATCTCGACGCCGGCCAGCGTTCCCATCAGCGTCAAGTCGTTGAAATCGCCAAGATGGCCGATCCGGAACACGCGGCCGGCGAGCTTCGAGAGCCCCGTCCCGAGCGACATGTCGAAGCGCTCGAGCACGACACGGCGCAACGCATCGGCGTCGTGTCCATCGGGCATCAGCACCGCCGTCAGCGAGTTGCTGTATTCGTCGGCGTTCGCACACAGGATCTCGAGTCCCCATGCGCGCACGGCCGCGCGCGTCGCGTTGCCATGGCGTGCGTGGCGCGCGAACACGTTCGGCAGGCCTTCGTCGAGCAGTTGGTCGAGCGCCGCGTCGAGCCCGTACAGCAGGTTGGTCGCCGGCGTCCACGGCCAGTAGCCGTTGCGGTTCGCGGCGATGATCTCCTCCCAGCCCCAGTAGGCGCGCGGCAGCGTCGCGCGCTTTGAGGCTTCGCGCGCTTTCTCGCTGACCGCATTGAACGAAAGCCCCGGCGGCAGCATCAGTCCCTTCTGCGAACCCGCGACAGTGACGTCGACGCCCCAGGCGTCGTGGTGATACTCGATCGAGCCGAGCGACGAGATCGTGTCGACGAAGAGCAGCGCCGGATGGTTGGCGCGATCGATCACGTCACGGATTCGCGGCACGTTGCTGACGACACCGGTCGACGTCTCGTTGTGGACGATGCAGACGGCCTTGATCGCATGCGCGCGATCGTCGGCGAGCCGCGCGTGCACGGCATCCGCGTCGGCGCCATGACGCCAGTCGCCGGGAATGAATTCCGGCTGCAAGCCGAGCCGCTCGGCGAGCCGCTTCCAGAGGAGCGCGAAGTGACCGGTCTCCGCCATCAGCACACGGTTGCCCGCCGACAGCGTGTTGACGAGCGCCGCTTCCCATGCGCCGGTTCCGGAAGCCGCGTAGATGACGACCGGCTCGCGTGTATCGAAGATCGATCCGATGCGCCCGAGGATCGAAAGCCCGAGCTGCGCGAACTCGGGACCGCGATGGTCGATCGTCGGCCGATCGATCGCGCGCAGCACGCGGTCGGGAACGTTCGTCGGTCCCGGAATCTGCAGGAAGTGACGCCCGGCCGGATGGCTGTCGTAGCGGAACATTGGTCAGTGGCGCAGGGGCGCCCCACGCCACTGACTGCGGCCCCCGTGGGGGCAGCGAGCGAAGCGAGCGTGAAGGTCGTTCATTCTAGTGATGGTGCCCGTGCGCGCCGTGCACGTGCCCGTGCACGAGCTCGTCCTGCGTCGCGGGGCGGATGTCGAGCACCTTGCAGTCGAAGCGCAGGCGCTGGCCGGCGAGCTCGTGGTTGCCGTCGAGCACCGCCTTGCCGTCGGCGATGTCGGTGATGCGCCATACCGTCTCGTTGCCGTCCTGCTCGGCGACCAGGTGACCACCGACCTCGATGTCGGGCGGCAACTGGTCCACCGCTTCGATGCGCATCAGCGACGTGTCGTAATCGCCGAACGCTTCGTCAGGGTCGAGCGTCACCGAGATGCTGTCGCCGACCTTCTTGTGGTTGAGCGCCTCCTCGACCTTCGGAAAGATCCCGGAATGTCCGCCGTGCAGATAGGCGACCGGCTCCGCGGTCTCCTCGATCAGCCGGTTGCTCGAATCGTAGAGCTTGAACGACAGCGTGACGACAGTGTTCGCAAAGACGTTCATGGGTCGCGCAACGAGATGGAGGATCGATGGACGCAAGCGTTCAGCGCGCCCGCGTTCTGGACAGGCATTGTACGCCGCGGTTCCTGCGGCCGCGGCGCGGCGTCCGCGTGCGATCGCTCGCTATACTCGGCTGCATGGAGCGTGCATTGCGCCGCATGCTGGGAGGCCACACGCCGGTCTCGTTCCTGCGCCGCTACTGGCACAAGGAGGCGCTCCTGATTGCCGGCGCGCTGCCCGGATTCGCGCCACTGCTTTCGCGCCATGTGCTGTTCGGGCTCGCCGCGCGCGACGACGTCCAGTCGCGCCTCGTGCAGCGCACGCGCAACGGCTACATGCAGGACGACGGCCCGTTCCGCCGCGCGACGCTCGAGCGATTGGCTGCGCGCAACTGGACGCTGCTCGTGCAGGGCGTGAATCTGCATGTCGAAGCGGCCGATGCGCTGTTGCGCCGCTTCGCATTCATCCCCTATGCGCGGCTCGACGACCTGATGGTGAGCTACGCGGCGCCGGGTGGCGGTGTCGGGCCGCATTACGATTCCTACGACGTCTTTCTGCTGCAGGCCTCGGGACACCGGCGCTGGCGTTACGGGCCGCAGCCGGATCTGCGGCTCGTTCCCGATCTGCCGCTTCGGATTCTCGCGCACTTCACGCCCCGGCACGACGCGACGCTCGCGCCGGGCGACATGCTGTACCTGCCGCCGCACTACGCGCACGACGGCATTGCCGTCGATGCCTGCATGACGTACTCGATCGGATTTCGCGCGCCTTCGTACCAGGAGCTCGCCGAGGCGTTTCTCGATCATCTGCGCGACGCGCTCGACGTGCCGGGCCGCTACGCCGACGCCGATCTTCGCCACGCACGCGAGCCCGCGCGCATTGGCAAGCCGATGCAGCGACGCATCGTGAACGCCCTTTCCGCCGTTCGCTTCGACGCCGACGACGTGGCCCGTTTCCTCGGCCGCTACCTGAGCGAACCGAAGGCCGACGTCCTGTTCGTCCCCGGCACCCGCCGTTCACGCGCCGATTTCGCCCGCCGGATCGCCCGCGCGGGCATCCGGCTCGACCGCCGGACGCAACTGCTCTACGATGACGCCCGCCTCTACATCAACGGGGAGGATCTCGCGGTGACGGCATCCGGCGTGAACGCATTGCGCGCGCTTGCCGACCGGCGTGCGCTGCCGGCCGAAGCGTGTGCCGACCTGCCGGCCGAGGTCGTCGCGCTGCTTCACGAGTGGCAACGGCATGGCTTCCTCGCCGACTGATACGCCGCTGCGCCCGCCGCCCGGCCTGCCGCGCGAGGCGCGCCTCGAATCGCTTTCCGAGATCAGGCGTGCGCACGACGAGGTCATCGCGCTCGCTCAACGCCACATCAAGGTATTCGACCGCGACCTGTCGTCGGACGGCTGGAACAGTCCCGAGCGTTGCAGCGCGCTGTCGTCGTACCTGCGCCGCAAGCCCGGCGCGCGGCTCGACATCATCGTGCACGAGACGCGCTACGTCGAAGCCTACGCCGCGCGCCTTACCGCGTTGCTCGGACGCCATGCGCACGCGATGAAGATCTATCGCACGGGCCCCCGCGCGCGCCCCGCGATGGATCCGCTCGTCATCGTCGACGACATGCACTTCGTGCACCGCCATCACGTCGCGTGGGCGCACGCAACGCTGTCGATCGGCAATCCCGAGCGCGCGAAGCCGCTCGTCGAGCGGTTCGACGAGATCTGGGCGACCGGCGAGGCGGGCGTATCGGCGAGCGTGCTGGGCCTGTAGGGCTTACCGGTCGCGAGTCACGACGAACGCGCCGGCGCCCCCCGTAGGGCGCGCGTCGAGCGATCGTCCTACACTCTTTTCGCGGCCGTCCCGATACCGGATCGCGGGCGTAACGCAAACAATATTAGGGCCGACCGACGATCGCCTTTCGACGCGACGCGCGGCATCCATCCTTAGAGGAGAGAAATCCGATGACAACGTTCAAGACGAAGCTGTTGGCTGCTGTCTTCGTTCCGGCCTTCGCGCTTGCCGCTGGCGTCGCCAGTGCAGCGGGCACGCAGACGACCCAGCCGAGCGCGGCGACTACGACCTCGCCATCGACGTCCGGCAGCAGCATGCAGCACAGCATGAAGAGCGGGACCGCCAGCGCCGATGCGACGTTCGACCGGCTCGACAAGAATCACGACGGCAAGCTGACGAGCACGGAAGCCGCCGCCGATCCGAAGGTGCAGGCGATGTGGAAGAAGCTCGACGCGAACAACAAGGGCTCGGTCACGAAATCCGAGTTCGAAGCGCACGCGTCGGACATCAAGTAACGATGCAGCAGGCGTGGCGCGTTCACGCCACAACCGTTCCCGATGGCGGAGCGCCTTGCGGCATCCGCCGTCGGCGTTTCTGACGCCGCTCTCGTAGCCGCCAGCCGGGCTCCCGCGTCGCCGTCTCAGAGCGGCGCCCCGATCCGGCGCGCGACTTCGCGGTAGTGCTCGATCACTTCGCCCAGGTCGCGGCGGAAGCGATCCTTGTCGAGCTTCTCGCCCGTCTTCGCGTCCCATAACCGGCAGCCGTCGGGCGTGAACTCGTCGCCGAGCACGAGCTCGCCCTGCGGATCGTCGAGCGGGTGGCCGAACTCGAGCTTGTAGTCGACGAGATCGATGCCCGCGTTCGCGAAAAGCGGCTTCAGCACGCGATTCACGCGATGCGTGAGCGCCTTCATCTGCTCGATCTCGCGCTGCGTCGCCCAGCCGAGCACGCGGATGTGATCGTCGTTGACGAGCGGATCGTGCAGCGCATCGCTCTTGAGGAAGAACTCGAAGATGGGCTCCGGCAGCCGCAGCCCCTCCTCGAGCCCGTAACGCTTCGCCATCGACCCTGCGCAGACGTTGCGCACGACGCACTCGACCGGGATCATCTTCATCGCTTTCACCAGCGATTCGCGCGCGTCGAGCAGCGCGACGAAGTGCGTCCGGATGCCGGCTTCGGCGAGCTTTCCCATCACGAACGCGTTGATCCGGTTGTTCGTCTCGCCCTTGCCCTCGAGCTTCGCGAGCTTGGCGCCGTCGAAGGCGGAAACGTCGTCGCGGTAGTGCATGATCAGCCGCTGCGGATCGTCCGTCGCATAAACGGTCTTGGCCTTGCCGCGATAGCGCTCGTCACGTTTTTCCATCGTTCTCCTCCTTGACCCGCTACATATGGCGCCATCCGAATCCGTCGTGCTGATCGGCGATGCCGATCCAGCCGGGCTCGCAGTTCAACGCATTCGACAGCGCCGCGCGCGCCTTGTCCGGCGTGTTGTTCTGCTGCGACAGATGCGCGGCGATGATGTGCTTGAGGCGCGACGTGTCGAGCGCGGCGAGCAGCGCCGCCGCGGCTTCGTTGTGCAGGTGACCGAGACGGCTCGCGATCCGCTGCTTGAGCGGCCACGGATAGTCGCCGTCCTCGAGCATGCCGAGGTCGTGGTTGCATTCGAGCACGAGCGCGTCGCACCCCGACAGGCTGGCCTCGACATAGCGAGTCGTCGTGCCGATGTCGGTCAGCACGCCGAGCCGGTGGACGCCGTCGCCGACGACGAACTGCACCGGCTCGCGCGCGTCGTGCGGCACCGGAAACGGCCGCACCTCGACCATGCCGATCGCGAAGGCGTCATGGCTGTCGAATCCGCAGACCTTCGGCAGCCGCGCGAAACGCTCGCCGGCCATCTCGAGCGTGCCGAACGTGAGCCACACGGGAACGCGATAGCGCCTCGCAAACGCAGCGACGCCGCCGATGTGGTCCTGATGCTCGTGCGTGACGAGAACGGCGGCGATCGAATCGGGCGCGAGCCCAAGGCGCAGAAGACGCGCGACGGTGTCGCGCAGGCGAAAACCGCAGTCGATCAGGACGCGCGTATCGCCGACTTCGACGACGAGACCGTTGCCTTCGCTGCCGCTGCCCAGGGAGGCGAAGCGCATGGCCGGCGGTGTGACTTACTTGAGCTGGTCGCGCAGCAGCGTAAGGATCCGCTCGGAGGCCGGCGAATGGTCGGGCTTGCCCGTCGTGTCCTGGACGGTCACCGCGCTTTGCGGCGACGTCTCGGCCACCTTGATCCGGTACTGCTCCGGCTTGTCCTTCTCGTCGTCCTTCCGGAACAGGTTCGTGATCTTCGACAGGAACCCGTGCTCGCGATCCTTCTTCGCCATCTCGGTGTCCGGATCGGCGAAGCGCACGTAGTACGTGCCGCTCGAACGGTCGCGGTCGACGACGGTGAAGCCGGTGCGGTCGAGCGCGAGGCCGACGCGGCGCCATGCGCGGTCGAACGGGTCGTCGACGATCAGCGTCGAGATGCCGTCGGCCTTCTCGAGCCGCGCGTGCACCGGTGCCGTTGCCGCGGCGGCCGGCGACGTCGCGGCCTCGGCGCTTGTTTCCGGCACGCCGAAGCGCATCATCAACCGCGACAGCATTTCCGCTTCGAGCCCGGGATTGGGCGGCATCAGCGCCCAGGCGAAGCCCGCGCCCTGCACGTTGTCGATCTTCACCGTGGGTACCTGTTCCATGCCGCGATGCGACACGTAGATCTCGACGGTGCCGGGCTCCGCGCCGCGCTCGATCCGCGTGCGGAACTTGTCGCGCTTGTAGGTCGTGTAGAAAACGTCGATGTACTTGCCGATGTACTTGCGCAGGATGTCCTGCGGAATCTCGGCGCGGTTCTCGGCCCAGTCGGTCTCCATGATGCCGAGCGTGGGCTCGTCGGTGGCGATGACGAAGCCGGTATCGGTCCAGAACTTCTTCACCGTGGCCCATGCCTGGTCGGGCGTCGCCTTCACGACGAGCCAGCGCTGCGTGCCGCCGCGAACGATGTGCGCGTCGGGATTGCCGGGCAGCAAGTCGTCCTTCGGGCGCGTCGCGTTTTGTGCGGCGAGTCCCGAGGCGGTCGAGATTTGATAGCGGTCGTCGTATTGCGGCGTCGACAGGTTCGGCGGCAACTCGAGCGACGGCGCGCTCGAACTCGACGACTTGTAGTCGATGCGCTTGCCGAGCGAGGGCATCGACTCGCAGCCCGCGAGCGACAGGAGGACGATCGCAACGAGCGCGCAACTGCGCGCAAAGGAAACCGGAAAGACGTTCATCAGGAGTAAACCTTGAGGGCAGGCCGGTCGAGGCATTGCGCGTCGCGGAGCGCGGCGCGCAGCGCCTCGTGGTGCTGCGGCGACAGGGGCGTGAGCGGCAGCCGCAGCTCGTTGTGGATCAGGCCCATCTCGGCAAGCGCCCACTTGACCGGGATCGGGTTTGCTTCGATGAAAAGGCGCGCGTTCAACTCGGCGAGCCTCGCGTTGCGCTCGCGCGCGACGGCGACGTTCCCCGCGAGCGCCGCCTCGCACATCTTCGCCACCAGCTTC
>Ga0134128_10005939_pt1 | contig 14785 bp, 11 predicted proteins | sample KB31754_FD_96462 | JGI IMG/M metagenome (GOLD analysis project Ga0134128, IMG submission 96462) | Terrestrial soil microbial communities with excess Nitrogen fertilizer from Kellogg Biological Station, Michigan, USA - KB3-175-4 | ecosystem: Environmental > Terrestrial > Soil > Unclassified ... | reverse complement strand
GGTAACCCGGGAGCCGCCCGCGAGGCGGAAATCACCTACGCCACCGGCCAACAGGTGTTCACGGTTCGAACAAAAAATTGCGTGCTGGCCTGCTGGAACATGGTCATTCCTTACCTGGTGCCGGAACTCCCCGAGAAACAGAAGCAGGCGCTGCACTACCTGGTGAAAGTGCCACTGGTGTACACCAGTGTGGGCATTCGCAATTGGACTTCGTTCCAGAAGCTGGGCATTCGCAGCGTGCGCGCGCCCGGAGCGTACTGGATGGACATCAGCCTTAATTGGCCGGTGAATATCGGCGAGTACAAGAGTGCTAAAAGCCCAGCAGAGCCGATGCTGCTGTTTCTGAGCCGCACACCCTGCAAGCCGGGCCTGCCGCCCCGCCAGCAGCAGATAGCCGGCCGGTATGAGCTGCTGAGCACAAGCTTCGAGACATTTGAACGCGCCATTCGCGACCAACTGGCGCGCACGCTACGCGGCGGCGGATTCGATCCGGCTCGCGACATCCAGGCCATTACTGTCAATCGCTGGCCGCACGGGTATGGTTATGAGTACAACCCGTTGTTCGACCCGGAGTGGCCGGAAACGGAGCAGCCGAATGTGATTGGGCGACAGCGGTTTGGGCGAATTGCGATCGCCAACACCGATTCAGCGGCCACCGCATATACCGACCAGGCGATTGACCAGGCGTGGCGGGCGGTCGGGGAGTTACTACAGGGGCGTTAGCCACACGCACGGAAAGAATCTGTTTCCAGGTGAAGGGCAATTCTATGGGACAAGACGATCACGATTCCAAGCGGGACAAGGAATTGGGGATGGAGCGGCGGATCACGCGCCGCGATTTCCTAAACGGCGTGGCGGTAACTGTAGGCGCCAGCCTGGTGCCTGTGGGGGCATTGTCGCAGGATTCGGGGCCGGATGCTTCAGGCCAGGACCCGCTTTTGGCTGCGGGCATCACCCAACAGGATCCACGCTATTATCCGCCGGCGCTAACCGGCATGCGCGGCAGCCATCCCGGGTCCTTCGAGGCGGCCCACCTGGTGCGTGATGGCAACTGGAAGGCAAGCGCAACCAGCACCGGCGAGAGCTATGACCTTATCGTGGTGGGAGGTGGCATCAGCGGGCTGGCGGCGGCGCATTTTTACCGCAGGGCGGCTGGGAATAAGACGCGCATTCTTATCCTGGATAACCACGACGATTTTGGCGGCCACGCCAAGCGCAATGAGTTCCGCCCCGGAGGACGCCTGCTGCTGGGCAACGGCGGCACCTTTGCCATCGAATCGCCGTTTCCCTATAGCGAGGTTGCGCGAGGGCTGATGGAGGAACTGGGTATTAACCCGCCGGCGCTGGCGGCCAAGCATGCGCTGCCTGATCTCTATGAACGCCTGCAGGCGGCCGTCTTCTTCGATAAGGAGACTTTCGGCGCCGACCGCCTGGTAGCTGGGGAGCCTAGTCGCGCATGGATGGAGGCGACACCGAAATCGCTGCCCTGGAAGGAATACCTGGCCAAGTGTCCGCTCTCGGCGGAAGTGCAGCGCGATATCCTGCGCATCGAAACGCAAGAAACGGATTACATGCCGGGCGTAGCAGAAGAGGAAAAGCGCGACCGCCTCTCCCGCATGAGCTACAAAGATTTTTTAGTCAAGGTGGTGAAGGCGCGCCCGGGAGTCATTCCCTTTTACCAGAAGCGTACCCACGACCTGTATGGCGTTGGCATTGATGCGGTGCCGGCGCTGGACTGTTGGGCGCTGTATTTTCCAGGTTTCCAGGGCCTGGGGCTGCGGCGCGTGCCCGAAGGCAGGCTGAGCTTCACCGCGCGCGGCGCGGCCACCCCCGACCAGAAGCCCTATCACTTCCATTATCCCGACGGCAATGCCTCCATAGCGCGCCTGCTGGTGCGCTCCCTGGTGCCGGGCTCAGTGCCGGGAAACGATGCCGAAGATGTGGTCATGGCCAAAGTGGACTACAGCCGCCTAAACCAGGAAAGCTCGCCGGTGCGCCTGCGACTGAACAGCACGGCGGTGCAGGTGCGGCATGTGGGCGATCCGGCCTCGGCAAAGGAGGTGGAAGTCGTCTACGCGCTCCAGGGCAAAACCTATAAAGTGCGCGGAGCAGGCGTGGTGCTGGCCTGCTGGAACATGATGATTCCGTACCTGTGCGCGGAAATGCCGGAGCAGCAGAAAAAAGCGCTGCATTATGGCAGCAAGGTGCCGCTGGTGTACACCACCGTGGCGGTGCGGAATTGGACCGCCTTCCAGAACCTGGGTGTGCAGCGCGCGTTTTGCCCGGGAATGTACCACTCGTCGCTGAGCCTGGACTGGCCCACCAGCATAGGCGGATACCAGTTCCCCACTTCACCGCAGGAACCGATGCTGGTGCGGATGACGCGCACTCCCTGTTCGCCTGGAATGTCGGCGCGAGCGCAGCAAATGGCGGGGCGCTACGACCTGCTTTCCACTCCGTTCTCCACCTTCGAGCGCAATATTCGCGACCAGTTAAGGCGGGTACTCGGCGGCGGGGGATTCGATCCGGCACGCGACATCACGGCTATAACCGTGAACCGCTGGCCGCATGGCTACGCCTACGAATACAACCCGCTGTGGGACCCCGACTGGGCTCCGGGGCAGTCGCCTTGCGAGGTCGGCCGGCAGAGGTTTGGACGAATTACGATCGCGAATTCTGATGCCGCTGCAGCAGCGTACACCGATAAAGCGATTGATGAGGGATACCGCGCCGTGACGGAATTGCTGGGCCAGGCGAGCGCTGCAGCAGGAGCCTAATCCCTTCTCTCCGTTTGGATCACCAATGACGGGAAAAGACGAGACTACTCGCGACCGCGAATTAGGCATGCAACGCAAGATCACGCGGCGCGACTTTTTGGATGGAGTCGCCCTCGCGATCGGCGGCTCACTGCTCTCGGCCAACACACCGATCAGCGCGATGGCGCTGGGCCGCGAAGACTTCACTCCGGAGAAGAACGCGGGCTACTATCCGCCGGCCTTGCAGGGCATGCGCGGAAACCATCCCGGAAGTTTTGAAGTGGCGCATCGGCTGCGCGACGGCACCTTTTGGGAGGCGGCGGGCACGCCTGAGGACACCGGCGAGAAATATGACCTGGTGACTGTCGGTGGTGGCATCAGCGGGCTGGCGGCGGCCTACTTCTACCGCCAAGCAGCGGGCAGCAAAGCGCGCATACTTATTCTCGATAATCACGACGATTTTGGCGGCCACGCCAAGCGCAATGAATTCCGCATTGGCAAGCGTCTGCTGCTGAGCAACGGCGGGACCCAGTCCATTGATAATCCTTCCGAGTACAGCAAGGTGGCCAAAGAGCTGATCACTGAACTTGGCATCAACCTGCAGGAGTTTTACCGCGACTACGACAATGAACTCTACGCTCACCTGCAGACCGCCTGCTTCTTCGACCGGGAGACGTTTGGCGCCGACCGCCTGGTCGTGGGCATGAACTCGTTGCCATGGAAGGAATTTCTCTCCCAGGCGCCACTTTCGGATGCCGTGCGGCGCGACATCGAGCGCGTGTATACGGAAAAGACCGACTACATGGCAGGAATGTCCTATTCGCAGAAGCGGGCGGAGCTGGCGAAGATCAGCTACTCCGAATTCCTCACCAAGCACTGCAAGGTGAGCCCACAAGCGCTGCCCTTTTTTCAGAAGTTTCCCCACGACCTGTTCGCGGTGGGCATTGAAGCGGTCTCGGCGCTCTCCTGCTTCGAAAACCCGGATGATTACAAATCCTTCCGCTATGCCGGCTTCGATGGGCTGGGCTTGGACGAGCCGCACGACCAGGATCCTTACATCTTCCATTTCCCCGATGGCAACGCCTCCATCGCCCGGCTGCTGGTGCGGTCGTTGATTCCGGGCAGCATTCCCGGACACACCATGGACGATATTGTCACTGCGCGCGCCGACTACAGCCGCCTGGATTGGCAAGGGTCAGCGGTACGGCTTCGCTTGAACAGCACGGCAGTGCGAGCGCGGCATAACGGGCCGCCTGAGCGGGCGCAAGACGTAGAGGTTGATTATGTACGCGGCGGCAAGCTGCTAACGGTGCGCGCCGGCCGGTGCATCCTGGCCTGCTACAACATGATGATTCCCTACCTGTGCCCGGAGCTGCCGGAGAAACAGAAAACGGCTCTGCAGTACGATGTGAAAGAACCGTTCATCTACACCCATGTAGCGCTGCGCAACTGGCAGCCTTTCGCGAAGCTGCGGACGCAGCAGATCGTGGCGCCCGGAGGATACCACTCCCTCACCAAGCTGGACTTTCCTGTAGGCATGGGGAAATACGAGTTCCCCCATCAACCAGAAGAGCCCATGGTCCTCTTCATGCTGCGCTGCCCATGCAAACCGGGGCAGCCGCGGAAGACGCAATACCGCGCGGGACGCTGGGAGCTGATGGCCACGCCCTTTTCCACCTTCGAGCGCAATATTCGCGACCAACTGCAGCGCATGCTGGGCGGAGCGGGATTTGACGCTGCCCGCGACATCGCCGGCATCACCGTAAATCGCTGGGCGCACGGTTACGCTTATGAGTACAACTCCCTTTCCGATCCCGATTGGCCCGAGGAGCAGAGGCCGTGCGTAATCGGCAGGCAGAAGTTCGGGCGCATCTCCATCGCTAATTCGGACGCCGGGGCAAGCGCCTACACCGATACCGCCATTGATCAGGCATGGCGAGCCGTAAGAGAACAGGTGTAAGTCGCCGTCTAGTGCGGCGGAGCAGTCAGGCTGTCGGCGATGCGCTGCGCCGCGGTAAAATCCTGCGAGACCCGGCGGCCCTGGTCCATCGCCACCTGCGCTTCCTGCTCTCGACCGCTTTTCTGCAGAGCGTGTGACAGCAACACGTAAAACACATCCGACGGCTGAATGGCTACGGCGTCGGAATAGGACCGAACCGCCAACTCAGCATCGCCGAGTTGCTGGGCCACAAGTCCCAACCCCAGTAGGGCCCGGATATTGCGCGGCCGCAGGTTGACAGCCGCCTGAAAGCTTTCCCGCGCCGGAGCCAAGTTTCCCATCTGGCGATAAATGTAGCCCATGTTGCTGAACGCGACGGCCCGGGACCTCGCGTCCCCGGTAATCTGCACGACGATCTTGTAGCTATCGAGGGCAGCTTGCAGGTGCATCTGCTCCTGCTCGTAAAAACCGATATTCAGGTTGCTGACCGGGTCCGAGGGATGAAGCGCGGCGGCCCGACGGAAATGCAGTGTTGCCTGCTCCAGTTGTCCTCTGTCCAATAACGCTCCGCCCAATCCGTCCTCGGCAATGAAATTGTCAGGGGTGACCTGCAAGGCGTGCGACCACAGCAGCACATTGTCACTCCAGTAGCCGATCTGATGGTGAGTGACGGCACCCAAGCTGATCAACACTGCCAAACTTAGGCCAGCCAGCCAGGTTGCAGGGAGGCGGCGACTGTGCGCCCAGTCTCCTACTTCCCAGCAAATGATGATGAACAGTCCCAGGAAAGAGAGATAAGCATAGCGATCCGCCATAGCCTGGCTGCCCACCTGTACCAGGCCAATCATCGGCACCAGGGTTCCGAGAAACCAGAACCATCCCACTACAAGATAACGGTGCTGCCTCGGTTTCATGACTAGTGCGGTCACCGTGGCCAGCAGCAGCACCGCGGCGCAGACTTGCCACAGCTTCAGAGTGCCCGCTGGAAAGGGATACATGGGCGCAAGAGAGGCCGGCCACAGCGCCTTCCCCATGTAGCGCACATAGGACACGACGGCGTTCTCCAGCCGGGCGGGAAAGGGATAGTGCGCCGCGGAAGCAATGGCGTCCACCGCCTTTTGTGCCTTGATGGTGAGCACGGCGTTCACCAGAGAAAGAACCAGCAGGGGCACCTTCTCCACCAGCAACCAAGAAAAAGATTTGCCGCCTGGCTCCTGCGATGCTGCCGGAGTGGCGGACTGCCAGGCGGCGGAATTCATGCGCCGCAGCGGCCAGTAATCCCAAAGCAGGAGCACGAAGGGAAAGGTAATAATTTGCGCTTTGGCCATCAATCCCAACGCAAATAGAGCGGCTACGATGGCATAACGGCGCACCCCGGGGCTGTGCGTATACCACTGGTAGGCGCCCAGCGCGAGCAGGAAAAATAACATGCTCAGCAGGTTCTTACGTTCGGCGATCCACACCACCGATTCCACGTTGATGGGATGAAGAGCAAACAGACCCGCCACCATCAGGCTGCGCCAGGCATAACCGGTGCCCCACTTCAGCACAAAGAACAGCAGCACCACATTGAGCAGGTGAAACAGCAGGCTCATGTAATGGTGGCCGGCAGGATTAGTGTGGAACAACTGGCAATCCAGCATGTGCGACAGCCAGGTCACGGGATGCCAGTTGAAGGCATAAGTAGTAAACGCCCACTTGATGCCTTCCCAATGCAACCCCATCCGGACGTGCACGTTGTCGGTTATGTAGCGGTCATCATCGAAATTTGCGAAGGGAAGATGGCCGACCCGGTTGTAAACCGCGAGTGTGACCAGGATCAGACCAAGAAGAGCCGTAACAACATGGTTCAGAGGCGAAGCAGACAAGCCCTCCGTGCGGGAGGCTGAATCCACTTTCTTAAACTGAACACCGGCAGAACTCACGCGCACCCTCCTTGCGGCGAGTGTATCCGATCTTCTCGTGCAGGCCAGTGAGTACGATGGTCCACAGCCGAATGGTGTCGGCAGGAAGGATTGCAGCGAACTGCACCGTGCTTGGGATCGGCAGGGGACTTCGACCCAGGGGTTCCACAGGGTGCGGGCTGGGTTTCAGTTCCGGCCAGAGCCGGAATCCACGTTTGACTTGACAGGACGTGGCAGATCAGTAGAATCAACGAATATTTATCCGTTTTCATTCATTTTTATTCACATGGCAAAAGCAGGGCGGCAAAGGACAATCCTGGAACTGGTACAGGAGAGTTCCATTGCCAGCCAAGAAGAATTGCAGCGGGCCTTGAGCAAACGGGGAATCCGGGTAGGACAGGCGACGCTTTCGCGCGACATCCACGAGCTCGATTTGGTCAAGACTGCGGACGGATACGCGCTGCCTTCCGGGGGCACGGCGTCAGAAGCGGCGCTGCCTTCGGCTTCCCGCCTGGTACGGGAATTTGTGCTGGATGTGCGCCAGGCGCAGAACCTGGTGGTGGTGAAGACCGCGGTGGGCAGCGCCCAACCGGTCGCTGCCGCCCTTGATGGCGAAAACTGGCCGGAGGTGGTGGGCACCATTGCTGGCGACGACGCCATTCTCATTGTGGCGGAGAACAACAAAGGCGCGGCCAGGCTAGTGCAACGAATACGGGAACTGTTGGCTTGATGCAGCAAAAATTACAAACCGCGGTTCTGGGTGCCAGCGGCTACGCGGGCATGGAACTGGCGCGTCTGCTGGGGCGCCATCCGCGTGTCGGCGAGTCCCTGCTGCTGCGCCGCGAAGCGGAAAACGGGACGGAGATGCCGCCGCTTCCGCTGAACGGACACTCGCGTCCGCTGCAACCGTTTTCGTGGGCCGCCCTGGAGAAGAACAAAGTCCAAGTGCTGTTTCTGGCGACGCCGCACGAGGTTTCGCGCACGCTGGTGCCGGAAGCGGTGGGGCGAGGAATCCGGGTCATTGACCTGAGCGGCGCCTGGCGCTTGAAGCGGGACGAACACCGAGCGATTTACGGCTTCCGCGACTCCGACCCGCAGACAGCAGCCAGTCTCACCCAGAGCGCCATCTACGGCCTCCCGGAACTGAATGCCGAGTGCATTGCAGGGGCGCAACTGGTGGCCAATCCCGGTTGTTATGCCACGTCGGTAATCCTGGCGCTCGCACCCCTGCTGCGGACGGGAATCGTGGATCGCGAGCGCGGGATAATTGCGGACTGCAAATCCGGGGTTTCAGGGGCGGGCAAGGAACCATGCGCGCGCACCCACTTTGTCTCGGTGGCTGACAATCTCTCCGCCTACGCCGTTTTTGGACACCGCCACGTAGGTGAAATTCTGGAGCAACTGAGGCTGCAGGCGCCGGAGTTCACCTTCGCGCCACACCTGCTGCCGATTCCGCGCGGCATCCTCTCCACCATCTACTTGCGCCTGCGGCAACCGGCGACCGCGGCTGAGGTGGAAGCATGCTTCCGCGATTTCTACGCCGGACGCCAATGGCTGCGGATATTTGCTCCGCCGCAGCTTCCGCAGATCCAGTTTTCCCTGTACAGCAACTACTGCGACATCGGCTTTTGCCTGGCGCCCGATGGTCAGAGGCTGGTCGTGATTTCCTGCATTGACAACTTGCTGAAGGGCGCGGCTGGCCAAGCGGTGCAGAACATGAACCTGATGCACGGCTGGAACGAGAAAGAAGGTTTGAATTGAAAGTCGTGGTCAAGATCGGCGGGGCCGCGATGGAAAATGAGCCCACACTGCGGAGTTGCGCCCGGGCCGTGGTGGAACTGGCGCGCGACGGCCACAAAGTCGCGGTTGTGCATGGGGGGGGCGCCACGCTGACGCGCACTCTCCAGCACCTCGGAAAGCAAAGCTCTTTCGTTAACGGGCTGCGGGTGACGGATGCGGAAACCCGCGACGTGGCGCTGATGGTGCTGGCCGGCATCGTGAACAAGAAGCTGGTGGCAAGCATCAGCGCCGAGGGCCAGTCGGCGGTTGGACTGTGCGGCGGCGACGGCATGAGTTTCCGCGCCCGCAAGAAAGAAAATATCAGCTGCGATCTGGGTTATGTGGGCGAGATTGCTGCGGTGGAGTGCCGCTGGCTGGAGGCCATCTGGGGGCAGGGCGGGATTCCGGTGATCGCCAGCGTGGCTCTGGGTTTCGACCGCGAGTACTACAACATCAATGCCGACCAGATGGCATCTGCCTGCGCCGTGGCTTGCCAGGCGAATGCGCTCATTTTTCTTACCGATGTGGCGGGAGTGAAAGGCGCGGATGGCGCCATCATCCAGTGGCTGGATTTGAAACAGGTGCCGGACTTGGCTAAACAGGCGGTGATCGCGGGCGGCATGTTGCCCAAGCTCGAGGCTTGCGGGCAAGCGCTGAAACGCGGGGTGGGGCGGGTGCGCATTCTGCCTGCGGCACAAGTGGAGGTGCTGGGACGGTTTTACTTTTCGAAGCTGGAATGTGGCACTGAGGTGATTGGGGCGTGATGGCGAATCAATCCAACGCGTCTTCGCTTGCGGATTGGGGAAGGAGTGGGCGATGAGCGGTCAAATAGTCAATGCGACGAGGATGACGCCAAAGGAGGCAACGCCGGAACCCACGGCGTTTTGGCCGCGGGACCTGGTCTCCATCCGCGACCTATCGCCGCAAGACGTGCGGGCGGTGCTGGACCTGGCCAGCCTTATCAAGCAGCGGCCGGCGGATTTTCGCGGCGCCCTCGCGGGGAAACAGATGGTGCTGTTTTTCGAGAAAGCCTCGCTGCGCACGCGCTTGACCTTTGAAGCGGGCATGACGAGCCTGGGCGGTGTTTCCTTTTTTGTGGACCAGACCGCCAGCCACCTCGGCGCGCGCGAATCGCTGAGCGACATTGCCCATAACCTAGAGCGCTGGGTGGACGTGCTGGTGCTGCGCACCTACGATCACGCCACCGTGGAAACCATGGCCGCGCACGCCTGCATTCCCGTGATCAATGCCCTCAGTGACGTGGAGCACCCCTGCCAGGCTCTGGCCGACTACTTCACCCTGCAGGAACGCTTTGGCGACCTGCGCAAAATCAGTGTGGCTTATGTCGGCGATGGTAATAACGTCGCGCATTCGCTGTTGCTCACCTGCGCACATCTGGGCTCAACCATCCGCATGGCCACGCCCCAGGGCTACGGGCCGGCGGCGCAGGTGCTGGCTGACGCCCGGGAGATCGCCGGGGAAACCGGGGCCAGAATCGAACTCGGTTGCGACCCCGCGGCAGTAGTACGCGGCGCGGATGCCGTCTACACCGATACCTGGACCAGCATGGGGCAGGAGCAGCAGGTGGCCGAGCGCACGGCGGCTTTCGCTCCCTACCAAGTAAACGAAGATCTGATGCACGGGGCCGCGGATCACGCCGTGTTCATGCACTGCCTTCCGGCACACCGCGGCGCCGAAGTTACCGAGGCCGTGATTGATTCTCCGCGGGCCGTAGTCTTCGACCAGGCGGAGAACCGCATGCACGTGCAGAAAGCCATCTTGGTGTTGTTGCTGGGCGGCGGCATGAGCCGCTTCCCCGGAAGGAACGCTCATGCCTGAAAAGGTGGTGCTGGCCTATTCCGGCGGCCTGGATACGTCGATCATTATTCCGTGGCTGAAGGAAAACTACTCGTATGACGTGATCGCTATGGTGGGCGACGTCGGCCAAGGCGACGATATCGAGGCGGTGGTCGAGAAAGCGTATGCTACCGGCGCCGCCATGGTGATCGTCGAGGATCTGCGGGAAGAGTTCCTCGCCAGCTACGTCTTCCCTGCCCTGAAAGCGGGCGCGGTGTATGAGCATAAGTATCTGCTGGGCACCTCCCTAGCGCGGCCTCTTATTGCCAAGCACCAGGTGGAAGTGGCGCTGCGCGAGGGCGCAACCGCCTTGGCACATGGCTGCACCGGCAAAGGCAACGACCAGGTGCGCTTCGAGTTGGCCTACCAGGCGCTGGCGCCTCAGTTGAAGGTGATTGCCCCGTGGCGCGAGTGGGAACTGAAATCGCGCGAGGACTGCCTGGACTATGCCGAGCGCCACGGTATTCCCGTAGCCGCCAGCCGGGAGAAGATCCACAGCCGCGACCGCAATTTGTGGCACATCTCGCATGAGGGCGGCGAACTGGAAGACGCGGAGAACGCGCCGCTTCCCACCACATGGCAGCTCACGCTTTCTCCTCAACAGGCGCCCGATCGCGAGGAGCAGGTAGAGATCGGCTTTGAACAAGGCATACCGGTGTCCGTGAATGGATTGGATATGGACCCCGTGTCGCTCCTGGAATTGTTGAATGAAATTGGCGGGCGCAATGCTATTGGCCGCATCGACCTGGTGGAGAACCGATTCGTAGGCATCAAGTCGCGCGGCTGCTATGAAACACCGGGCGGCACGCTGCTGCTGGCTGCCCACCGCGAACTGGAAGCCCTCTGCCTGGAACGCGACCTGATGCACTTCAAGCAGCAGATCGCCTTAAAGTATGCCGAACTGGTGTACTTCGGGCTGTGGTTCACGCCATTGCGCGAGGCGCTCGACGCGTTCGTGGAAAGCACGCAAAAGGACGTGACCGGGAGCGTGATCCTCAGCCTGTACAAGGGGAACGTCAGCATCGCCAGCCGCCAATCCGGGCATTCGCTCTACCGCACCGACCTGGCGGCGTTCACCATGGGCGACAGCTACGACCAGAAAGACGCCGCTGGATTCATTCGCATCCTGGGCCTGCCGTCACGCTCGCGCTGCCAGGCAAGAATGGAGGTGGCGAAATGAAAATGTGGTCGGGACGGTTCGGGCAGCCTCTGGATGCCGAATTCGAACGCTGGCAGCGGTCGTTTCCCTTCGACCAGCGGCTGCTGGCCCAGGAGGTTGCCACTAGCCGCGTTCACGGCCAGGCCCTGCGGAAGGCGGGAATTCTTTCCCCGAGCGAACTCAAAGCAGTTGTCGAAGGGCTGACCCAGATTGCGGAAAAGGCTGCCGCCTCGCCGGCATTTCTCGCGGACGATAGTGCCGAAGACGTGCACCACTTCGTGGAGAAAAAGCTGGTCGAAGTGATCGGCGAAACCGGTTACAAGCTGCACAGCGGGCGCAGCCGTAACGAACAAATCGCCACTGACCTGCGGCTCTACGTGCTGCACGCGATTGATCAGGCCAGCGAGCAAATCGGCGAACTCATTGCAGCGCTGCTGGCGCGGGCGGAGCAGGCCGAGAGCGCGGCCATGCCGGCGTACACCCACCTGCAACGGGCCGAGCCGGTTCTGGTGGCCCACTGGCTGCTGGCTTATGTCGAGATGTTGTTTCGCGACCAGGAACGGCTGGCCGACTGCCGCAAGAGGGTGAACCTGTGTCCATTGGGCTCGGGCGCTGTCGCCGGGGCTATGCTCGCGCTCGACCGTCGCGGCATGGCGGAACAACTCGGTTTCGACGCGCCGACCAACAACAGCCTGGATGCCACCACCGATCGCGATTTCGCGCTGGAATTCGTGCAGGCGCTGCTCCTGCTCAGCCTGCACCTGAGCCGCTGGGCGGAAGAAATGTTGCTGTTTTCCACCCAGGAGTACGGTTTTATTACTCTTCCGGAAAGATATTCCACCGGCAGCAGCGCCATGCCGCAAAAGAAGAATGCCGACCTGCTCGAACTGGCGCGGGGCAAGGCCGGGCGAATAGCCGGCGATTTCAACGCCCTGGTGCTGGTTCTGAAAGGGCTGCCGCTGGCCTACAACAAGGATCTGCAGGAAACGCAGGAGCCGCTGTTCGACGCCGCCGCGACCATGCTCTCCCTCCTGCCGCTGGTGACTGGCTGGATGAAAGAAGTGGAGTTCAACTACACGCGCATGCAGGACGCGGCGCAATCTGGGTCCCTGAATGCCTGGGCGGCCGCCACCTACCTGGCCGAGCGCGGCGTGCCCTTCCGCTTGGCGCACGAACAAATGGGCAATGCAGTGCGCCTTTGCCTGAAAAAGCACTGCGAGTTGCAGGAATTGTCGCTTGAGGAACTGCGGCAATTCAGCCCCGAGTTCGAGCAGGATATTTATGCGCGGCTCACGGTGGAGAGCGTGCTGGCACGGCACGACGTGCACGGCGGCACCGCTCCGGCGCGAGTGCGGCAGGCGATTGCGGAAGGCAAACGGAGATTGATGGCTATACGCGAGGTGGCCCATGCACACGCGTGAAGCGGTTCTGGCTGACGCGCAGGCCATTTACGACCTGATCGACACTTATTCAAGCGACGGCACTCTGCTGCCGCGGCGCCTGCCGGAAATTTGCGAGAACATCCGCGATTTCGTAGTGGCCGAAGAGGCGGGGCAGATCATCGGCTGCGGCGCATTGCACCTTTACGGGTCACACCTGGCAGAGGTGCGCTCGATCGCTGTTTACCCTCACCATCGCGGCAGCGGCGCCGGCCGGCAGATCGTGGACGCGTTGCTCCGCGAGGCCGAGCGCCACCGGGTGAGCTGCGTGTGCCTGTTCACGCGCATTCCGGAATTTTTCTCCCGCTTGGGATTTTCCGTCGCTCCACGCGAACACCTGCCCGACAAGGTTTACAAGGATTGCTGCAATTGTCCACGCCTTCACTCCTGCGACGAAGTGCCGATGGTGCGCGGCCAGGCGCCCAAGTTCGCAATCCTCCCCAGACCGTTCATGGCGGCGCAGTTTCCTATCACCATACGGCCGCTGGAAGGGGAGTAAGGTTTCAACGTTTTAAGGTTTCGAGGGCTAGTTGCAGATCACCGTTTGCCGGAACGGGGGTGGCTCCAACCTGACTGGCCACCCAGGCGCCTACCCGATTGGCGTCCTCGTTCATTTGGTCCAGCGAAGCTCCCGCCAGGCAATGGTGTACCAGAGTGGCGGTGAAGGCGTCGCCCGCGCCAACGGTGTCAACCACATTGACTCGAAAGCCGGGATGCTCCGACGCGCCTTCCTTCGCCAGCAGTAAGCTGCCCCGGCTGCCGCGTGTCACGCAAACCAACCTGGCCTTGTGCAGGCGAAGCAGCGCTTCGGCTGCGGTTCGTTCGTCGCTCCAAGAAATGCCCACCAGGCGCGTCAGGATCGGCAGCTCATCGTGGTTGAGCTTGATGACATCGGCCATGGATAAGGATTCGCTGAGCACCTCCCGTGAATAAAATGGCGACCGCAAGTTGACGTCAAAAACGCGTAGCGTTTGCTGCCGGGTGGAGCGCAGGAACTGCCGAATGGTTTCGCGAGTGGCCGGCGAGCGTTGCGCCAATGAACCGAAGCAGACCGCATCGGCTGTTTCCGCCAGTTGCTGCCACTGAGGCGTCCACTGCAGAAAATCCCAGGCCACTGGCCGCGCAATCTCGAATTGCGGCTGGCCGGCTGCATCCACCCGCACCTGCACGGTGCCCGTGGGATGCACAGAGTCGCACTGCAGATATTCGGTAGAGGAGCCCAGCTGGCGAAGTCTATCCGCCGCTTCGCGTCCGAGCTCGTCCCCGCCCACGCGGCTGGCCACTACGCCGCGCTCACCCAGCAGGTTGGCGAAGTAGGCAAAGTTGGCGGGCGCGCCGCCTAATTGCCGGCCACCGGGCAGCACGTCCCACAGAACCTCGCCAAGGCCGACAATGATGTGCTTCGAGGACATGCTCCAGTGGCGCAGGATCGGCTTAGAAGTCCTGCACCTCGGGTTTGATGTTATACCTCCCCTCCGGCGCAATCTCCAGCGCCTGGCCATGTGGAAGGTACGGCTTCAGCACCGCCGGGTTCTGCCATTCCAGCCCCCAGCCGTTATCAATGGCCACCACCGTGTACTTTCCGGGAACCACCACGGGCAAGGTGAAGGTGCCATCGCTATCGCTCTGGTCGGCGCGGAACAGCACCTGGTTGTTGGCGGGGTCCCTGGGAACCAGTGCCACCAGCGCCCCGGAAACCGCCTTGCCATCGCGAACCGCGGTGCCTTTCACCTGGGCCACACCACGCGACATAACCACTCTGAGCACTACCGGATCGGGGCTGGTGATCTTCAAAGTTCGGCCGGCAACCGCGGCCCCGGTGGCGGAAAGACTCGCAATGAACAATCCCTCGACAGAGCGCGACACCACCTGGTACTCACCGGGAGGGAGGGCATGATTGAAAGCGAAGTCACCACGTGGCGAAATTGGCGTCCGGAAGGCCTCCTGCGAGT
>Ga0134128_10005936_pt1 | contig 14790 bp, 18 predicted proteins | sample KB31754_FD_96462 | JGI IMG/M metagenome (GOLD analysis project Ga0134128, IMG submission 96462) | Terrestrial soil microbial communities with excess Nitrogen fertilizer from Kellogg Biological Station, Michigan, USA - KB3-175-4 | ecosystem: Environmental > Terrestrial > Soil > Unclassified ... | reverse complement strand
CTGGTGAGGATCCTCAAGATCACCGGGGGCAACGTCACCAAGGCCGCGCGCCTCGCGGGGCGCAACCGCACCGAGTTCTACCGCCTCCTGGAACGCCATTCGCTTGAACCGGGAATGTTCAAGGGCAATGCCCAGAAGGAGAGGGTGACCGCATGAATATTCTCAACAGAATCATTGGCTTCCTCGTGCTGGGGTTTTCCCTCGCAGCGGCGGCGCAGGAGCTCGCGCCGGATCAGCTGGTGCAAAAAGTGACCGAGGAGGTCCTCTCCGCCATCAAGAGCGACAAGCAGCTCGCCGCCGGCGACAAGCAGAAGGCACTGAAGCTCGCCGAGGAGAAGGTGCTGCCGTACATCGATTTCGAAGAGTCGACGCGTCTTGCGGTCGGCCGGGCCTGGTCGCAGGCCACGCCCGAGCAGCGCAAGAAGCTGGTGGGCGAGTTCCGCAACATGCTGGTCCGCACCTACTCGAATTCGATCGAGGCCTACCAGGGGCAGACCATGAAGGTCATGCCTTCGCGCGGCGGCAAGGGTGACGGAAAGGACGAGGCGACGGTGCGTGCGCAGTTCGTCCGCGCGGGCGGCAAGCCGCTGCCGATCGAGTTCCAGATGCACAACAACGGCAAGAGCTGGAAGGTCTACGACATCACGGTCGAAGGCATCAGCCTGGTCCTCACCTACCGCAGCGAGTTCGACGCCGTGGTCAAGCAGGAAGGCATCGACGGGCTGATCAAGCGGCTCACGCAGAAGAACAGCCCAGCCAAGCTCGGCTGAGCGTCAAGCGCATGGAGCAGAAACCGCGCTGGGCGGAAATGTGCGCTCAGATCCTGAAGCAGTGCGAAACGGTCCGCGGCGGCCGCGAGAGCCTCGCCACCTTCCTCGGCGTGCACCCGACTCAGGTTGCGATCTGGGTGAGCGGCAAGTCGGGTCCGCCGCGCGCGGTGTTCGAGAAGGCGATGGAGATCATCCTCGCCGAGCACGATCGGCGCGAAACCCTCGAGCAGTCTGGCCGGATGCCTCGGCGCCGGCGCAGCGATTCGGCGTAGCCGCGGCGTAGAGCAGCGCCTTGCCGTCGAAGCAGCCGGCGCATACGAGCAGGACGCCGAGCGCGTCCGCGTCATGCACGGCGAGCGGCGCGCAATCCATGTCCACGGGCTCGAGGATCCCGGGCTGCACGTCGTCGCAGATCTCGCAGTAGAACCGCGCCGGCCGGATCAGCGTGAACGCGTAGCGGCCGCAGTGCGCGCATCCGATACGCGTGCCGAGCGAGCCTTCGCCGGCGAGCAGCGGGTCGAACCGGATCGGCCGCGCGGCGCGGCATTGCGGGCAGTGCAGGTGCGTGGCGTGCATGCCCTGCGTCCGCAAGGGATGTGCCTAGGCGCGGCGCGCTTCGCGCGAGAGGCTGTAGTAGGTGCCGGCGAAGATAACCGCCGCGCCGACGAAGGTCGCCGCCTGCAGCGGCTCGCCGTAGAAGACCGCGCCCACAACCGCGATCAGCGGCAGGCGCAGGAAATCGATCGGAACCACCAGGGTGGCGTCGCCGAGCTTCATCGCGCGCGTCATCGAGTAGTGAGCGACGAAACTGCCGCTGCCGATCACCGCGGCCCAGAAGACATCGACGGGCCCCGGCGTCACCCATTGCGGCGCCGCGGTAGCGAAGGTGAGCGGGAGCTGGGTGAGCGACATCCAGAAGAGCACTGCCAGCGGCGAGTCGGTCGTCGAGATCCGCTTGGTCATGACCATGTTGCCGGCATAGAACATCGAGCCGAGCACCATGACCAGCGCCGCGGGATGAAGACCGCCGAGGTCGGGCCGCACGATGATCGCGATTCCTGCCAGGCCGAGGACCAGCATCACCACCCGGCCACGGTTCATGCGTTCCCCCAGGAATGCGGTCGCGAGGAGCGCCACCCAGACCGGCATGGTGAACTCGATCGCGAACACGGTCGCGAGCGTGAGGGCGCCGATCGCGTAGATCCAGCAGTACTGCCCGCCCAGGTGCATCAGCGCCCGGGCGAGGTGAAAGCGAAACAGCCGCGTGCGCAGCGTCGCCGTGCCGGCGCGCGCTACTGCCGCGCCGACCAGCAGCGTCGTCGCCAGCGTGCGCAGGAACAGGATCTCGAACGCGCCCATGTGGCGCAGCAGCTCGCGCGCCGCGACCGCCATGAACGAGAAGGCGAGCACGGCGCAGCTCATCCAGAGGGCGGCGCGCAGCGGGTTTTGATTTAGCATTCGGCTCGATGGAATCCTACCGGGTCCAGATCGAGCGGCTGTACGAACGCTCGCCGTTCTATCGAAACAAGCTGCGCGCCGCGGGCTTCGAGTCGCCGCGGGCGGTCGGCGGCCTGGAGCGCATCGCGGCGCTGCCGTTCACGGAGAAGGACGAGCTGCGCGCGAGCCAGGCGGCGCAGCCGCCGCTCGGCGCGCACGCGGCGATCGAGATCTCGCAGGCGGCGCGCATCTATTCAACCAGCGGAACGAGCGGCGCGCCGCTCTATATTCCCCTGACGCGGAGCGACGTCGAGCAGTGGCGCGAGATCGGGCGGCGCACGTATTCGCGAAACGGCCTGAAGGCCGGCGAGCGCGTCGTGACCACCTACGGCGCCGGCCCGTTCGTCGCCGGCGCCTCGCTCGCCGCCTTCGAGGCGGTCGGCGCGGTGCACATCCCGGTCGGCGTGGGCAACACCGACAAGCTCCTCGCCGCGATCGAGCGGCTTCAGCCCGAGGCGCTCGCCTGCACGCCGTCTTACGCCTTGCATATTGCCGAGACCGCCGCCGCGAAGGGAGTGAGCCTCGCGCCGATCCGGCGAATCATCGTGGGCGGCGAGCCCGGCGGCGGCGAGGAATCGTTCCGCGCCAAACTGCAGAGTGCATTCGACGCCATGGTCTACGAGATCATGGGCATCGGCGACGTCGCCGCATCGCTCTGGGGCGAGTGTCCGGAGCAGGCGGGGATGCACTTCTCGGCGCCGGAGTTCGTCCATGTGGAACTGATCGATCCTGCTTCTGAGAAAGAAATTAAATTGGTCGACGGTGCCACCGGAGAGCTCGTTTACACGCACCTGCAGCGTGAGGCTGCGCCGGTTCTACGGTTTCGCAGCCGCGACCACGTGCAGGCGTGGAGCTCGAAGTGCGCCTGCGGCAGCACGGCCTTGCGCGTGCGCTGCATCGGCCGCACCGACGACATGCTGATCGTCCGGGGCGTGAACGTGTTTCCTTCCGCGGTGCGCGAGGTCGTGGCGCGGTTTCACCCGCGCGTCACGGGCGCAATCCTCATCCGGCCGCGCAGCCGCGGCGTGCGACAGGAGCCGCCGCTCCCGATCGCGGTGGAAGGCGAGGCTGGCCTGGCCGATGCGATTGCTGCGGAGATCCGCGCGGCGCTTACGTTCTCGGCGCAGGTCCGCATGGTGGCGCCGAAGACCCTGCCGCGCTCCGACTACAAGTCGAAGCTGGTGGACTTCTCCGGCGCCGCCTGACGCTGCGAGGCGCTCCTTACGCCGGAGGGGCGGGCGGGTTGGTCTCCCAGCTCGGACCATCGTAGCTCCCGCGGCCGCGCACCGGTCGGCGCGCGTCCTGCGGGACGCGGGCCGTGTTGTAGGGATCCGCGGGCCGGGCGGTTTGCGGCGCCGGCGTCACGTAGGGATCCGCAGGTGCGACAACCTGCGGCGCCGGAACGGCGCCACTGCGTGCGCCGTACCAGCCCGTGCCCTGCGGGCCGCTCGGCTCCGCATTCTGCGCGAGCGCCGGAGTGGTGGCCGCGGCCGTTAATACACAGGCGACAAGGGTCTTTGCCTTCATTTGGGATTCCTTTCGGGAACAATCTTGACGTGCTGGCGAGGTTGCCAGTTGAAACTTTCGTCGCAAGGGTCGTGCCAGCCGCCTAGAATCCGGGCCTCGCGCGCGCAACGTTTCCCAGGGAGCCGCATGGCCAAAGCCGAGAAGAAGCTCGACATCTTTCCGCACATTTTTCCGGAGGCGTACTTCGAGCGGATGAAGCGCATCGCCGAGGGCAACCCGGGTCTCGCGGCGGCGCTCAAGCGCTGGATGCACATCCCGGTGCTGTGGAACCTGGACCAGCGCATCCGCATGATGAAGCGCTGGCCCGGCTACCAGCAGGTGCTGACGCTGTCGATGCCGGCGGTCGAGTTCCTCGGCAACGAGAACGAGACCCCTGAGCTCGCGCGTCTCGCGAACGACGGGATGCACGAGATCGTCCGCAAGCATCCCGAGCTCTTCCCGTGCTTCGTCGCGTCGCTGCCGATGAACAACGTCGCGGCCTCGCTCGAGGAGATGGACCGGGCGATCGGCACGCTCGGTGCGAAAGGGATCCAGATCTTCACCAACGTCAACGGGCGGCCGCTCGACGAGCCCGAGTTCTTCCCGCTCTTCGAGCGGATGAGCAAGAAGTACGACCTGCCGGTCTGGGTCCATCCCTCGCGCACCGCCAGGTTCGCCGACTATCCCACCGAGCAGAAGTCCAAGTACGAGATCTACTGGCTGTTCGGCTGGCCCTACGAGACGAGCGCGTTCATGGCGCGCATGGTGTTCTCGCAGATGTTCGAGAAGCTCCCCAACCTCAAGATCATCACGCACCACCTCGGCGCCATGGCGCCGTTCTTCGTCGACCGCATCGGCTACGGCATGGACCAGTTCGGCACCCGCACCAGCGACGAGGACTACGCGGGGCTGCTCAAGCGCATGAAGAAGCGGCCGCTCGACTTCTTCAGGATGTTCTACGGCGACACCTCGGTGAACGGCTCGCCGAGCGCCATCCGCTGCGGCCTCGACTTTTTCGGCGTGGACCACGTGCTGTTCGGCACCGATTGCCCCTTCGACCCGGAGGGCGGACCGCTCTTCGTCCGCGAAACCATCAAGACGCTGGACCGCATGACGCTCAAGCCCGGCGACCGGCGCAAGATCTACTTCGGCAACGCGCTCAGGATGTTGCGTCTGCCGCCACCTTCCGGAAAAGCTGGCGCCAAGGCAAAAAAGAGGAAAAAATAGGGCATGGACAGAGCGAGCTTCGAGGCGCGGCTGAGAGCCGAGGGCTTTCCCGAGATCCGCGAGAACGGGCTGGAGGCCGGGCGCCACAACGCAGAGCACTCCCATCCTTTCGACGTGCTCGCCCTCGTTCTCGAAGGCGACATCACCCTCACCGTGCAGGGCGTGGCACGCACCTATCGCGCCGGCGACGAATTCTCGATGCAAGCCGGCTGCCCGCACGTCGAGGATGCCGGGGCGCAGGGCGTCAGGTATCTAGTGGGCCGGCGTCCACGCCTTGAAGAAGGTATGAGCAAGAAATCCTGACGAGATACGCGCTCTGTCTCGTCGTCGCAGGATCGCTCGCGGGCTGCGCCGGCATGCCGGAGAACATGGCGGCGCCGCCGCTGCCGACCGCGGTCCGGGTTCCCGCGGGCCAGCGCCACGCGATGACGCTCAAGTCCACGGGCACGCTCGATTACGCATGCCGGCCGCGGGCTGGAATGTCGGGCGCATACGGTTGGGTGCTCGTCGCGCCGGACGCCGCGCTGCTTCACTGGACCGGGCTCCACGTCGGGCGCTACGCCGCCGGCCCGACGCTCGAGTACCGCGACGGCAGCCGGGTGACGCTGAAGCTCGTCGCGTCCTCTCCCGACGACCCGGGGAAGATGCCCATTCAGCTCTACCGCGCCGCCGGCCATGCCGGCGAAGGCGAATTCGCCGACGTCACCTATGTGCAGCGGCTGAATGCAGTCGGCCGGGAGCCCGCGGCGGCGTGCACGGCGGGCAACGTCGGCGCGGCGGCGCGAGAGCCTTTCAGCGCCGACTTCCTGTTCTACAAGGCGCCCTAGCCGGCGCCGTCAATGCAGCGTGGCGCCGTTGCTGCTCGCGATGGCGCTCGTGAGCACGGTCGGGTCGACCGGCTTGACGAGGTGCACGTCGAAGCCGGCTTCGCGCGCGCGGGTGCGATCGGCCTCCTGCCCCCAGCCGGTGACGGCGATGATGCGAAGCGGCTCCACGCGCTTCAGCGCGCGCAGCCGCCGCGCCACCTCGTAGCCGTCGAGTCCGGGCATTCCGATGTCGAGCAGCACCACGTCGGGCCGGAACGCAGCCGCCATGCTGAGCGCCTGCTGTCCGTCGAAGGCCGCGCAGGCCTCGTGCCCGAGCGACTTCAGCAGGAGCTGCAGGGTCGTCGCGGCATCGACGTTGTCGTCGACCACCAGGATGCGCTTCGGCACCACCGATCCCGCCGAGGGCTGCGTTTTCGCGTGCGGCGGGTGCGCCTCCTCCAGGAGCGGCAGACGCAGGGTGAAGACCGCGCCCCTGCCTTCGCCTTCGCTCGCCGCCGTGAGCGAGCCGCCGTGGGCTTCGGCGATCTTTCGCGCGAGCGCGAGCCCGACGCCGAGGCCGCCGCCGATTTTCTCCAGCGGCGCCCGGCCCTGGACGAACATGTGGAAAATCCGCTCCAGCATGCCCGCCTCGATGCCGCGGCCGGTATCGTGCACCTGCACGACGAGCCAGTTCTGCTCGCGCCGCGCCCGTACCGCGATCGCGCCGGCCTGCGGCGTGTAGCGTGCCGCGTTGTTCAGCAGGTTCGCGAGAAGCTGCGTCAGCCGGTGGATATCGCCCTGCACGACCAGCGGCTCGCTCGGCAAGTCGATCTCGAGCCGGTGCTTGCCCGCCTGGATGAAGGGCGCGGCGGTCTCGCCCGCGCGGCGCACCGCCTCGGCCATCTCGACCGGCGAGCGCTCCATGTTCAATTCGCCGCGCGTGACGCGCGCGATATCGATCATGTCGTCGAGGATGCGCGCGAGCTGCGCGCTCTGCCGGTCGATCGTCTGGCGCATGAGCTGCTGCGCCGGGTCGGAGGCCGGCACCTTCGCCATCACTTCCACCGCGTTGCGGATCGGCGCAAGGGGGTTGCGCAGCTCGTGCGCGAGCGTGGCGATGAACTCGTTCACGTGGCGCGCGGCCTTCTCGAGCTCCTGCATGTGGCGCCGCTCGGACAGATCCTGCGTCACCTTGGCGAAGCCGCGCAGGTGGCCGTCGGCGTCGTAGAGCGCCGCGATCACGGCCCGCGCCCAGAAGCGCTCGCCGCTTTTCTTCACCCGCCAGCCCTCGTCCTCCGCGCGCCCGTCGCGCCGCGCGGTGGCGAGCTCCTCCCAGGGCTTGCCGGCCTCGACGTCCTGGTCGCTGTAGAAGTGGGAGAAGTGCCTGCCGATGATCTCGTCGGGCCGGTAGCCCTTGATGCGCTGGGCGCCCGCGTTCCAGCTCGTCACCCTGCCCTCGAGGTCGAGCATGAAAATTGCGTAGTCGACGACGCCTTCGACGAGCAGCCGGAAGCGCTCTTCGGCCTGGCGCAGGGCTTCCTCGTGGAGCTTGCGGTCGGTGACGTCGCGCGTGATCTTGGAGAAGCCGAGCAGCTTGCCGTGCTCGTCGCGCAACGCCGTGATGATCACGTTGGCCCAGAAGCGCGAGCCGTCCTTGCGCAGCCGCCAGCCCTCGTCCTCGAAGCGCCCCTCGCGCGTGGCGAGCCGCAATTCCTCGGCGGGCCAGCCGCGCTCGACGGCATCGGGCGTGTAGAACGCCGAAAAATGCTTGCCGATGATCTCCTCCGGCGCATAGCCCTTGATCCGCCGCGCGCCGACGTTCCAGGTCATGATGCGTCCCGCCGGGTCGAGCACGAACAGCGCATAGTCCTGCACCTGCTCGACCAGGATCTGGTAGATCAGTGGATCGACCAGCGGGTCAGGGCTGGCCATAGCCCGACGCCTTGGCGTCTTCCATGCAATCGGTCAGGGTCTCGAACACGCGCTCGGATTCCATGGCGAGCTTGCCGGTCTGCGTATAGGCGCGCCACTTCCAGCGCACCGAGCGATCCTGCGGATGCTCCACAGGAACGAATTGCCACCGCAGCGGCAGCTGGAAGCGGTCGGTCGGCGCCATGCTGAACTCAAGACGCGCGATTATGCCGCAATCGAGGGGTTGCCCCGCCAGGGAATCGCCCTAGGGGCTGAGGGGAAGCGCCTGTCGAGGAAGCCGCCGGCAAATTTCAGGCGGCCCTCGACGCAACGACGCCGCGGACGGCGATACCCAGGCCGCCTCGAAGCGTTCACCATTTCGCCATGGCTAGCAGGGGCACCAATCTCTTCGACCAGGGGCTGAAAGCGCCGAAGCGCTGTCCTGGTTGCCTGCTCTGTCTGCGTACCGGATTGTGGCGCGCGTCGCGCGCGACGAGCACCGGCGCAACGCGGCGCGCGGAAAGCATCCGGCCGAGCCGCTCCGCCTCGAGGTTCCGGGTATGTTGACGACACCGCTGCCGGTGCAGATCGAATCGCTCTTCCAGCGTTTTCCCGCCCTGTGCGGCTTCTCGGTCCAGGGGCCCGACGAGCTACCGGACACCTGCTCGCGCAGCGGCGACGGTTCGGAGTTGTTCGTCGCTGATGTCGGGATCGCGCCTCCGCTCGGAGCGGAGCAGTCCGGCGAGATCGTGCGCGAGATCGTGTCGGTGCTCGCCGAGTTCCTGGCTGAGGATCCGGAGGCGGACGAGATCCTGCGCGGCCGGACCTTCGCCCGCGTCCTGCATTGAAGATCAGGCGAGCTTGAGACCCAGGTAGCGCTCCAGGGTCTCGGCGTCGCGCGCGAACTCCGACGAGGGCGCGCGATGCACGATGCGGCCGCGCTCGATCACGACTGCGTCCTGCGTCAGCGCGAGCGCCGCCTCGGCGTGCTGCTCGACCAGGATGGTCGCGACGCCCTGCAGGTTCTTCAGCGCCGCCGCGAGCTCCTCGACGATGATCGGCGCGAGGCCTTCGAGCGGCTCGTCGAGCAGCAGCAGCGCCGGATTGGTCATGAGCGCGCGCGCGATCGCGAGCATCTGCTGCTCGCCTCCGGAGAGCTGGTTTCCGAGGTTCCCGCTGCGCTCGGCCAGCCGAGGGAACAAATCATAGATTCTTGCCAGATTCCACAGGCCCGGGCGCGCCGCCACGGTGAGGTTCTCCTCGACGCTGAGAGAGGCAAAGATCTCGCGCTCCTGCGCCACCCAGCCGATGCCGAGCTGCGCGCGCCGGTGCGGCGCCAGAGCTTCGACGGCCTTCCCGTTGAGCGCGATGCGCCCGCGCTTCAGGCTCGTGAAGCCCATGATCGTCAGGAGAAGCGTGCTCTTGCCGACGCCGTTTCGGCCGAGCACGGCGAGGCTGCCGGCCTCCGCGAGCTCGAGCGAGATGCCGTCCAGCACGACCGAGTCGCTGTAGCCGGCGCGCACGTCCTTCAGCTCAAGCAGCATGGCGCCTTCCCAGGTACACCTCGCGCACGCGCTCGTCGCGCGAGATCTCGGCGGGCGTGCCTTCCACCAGGATGCGGCCGCCGACCATCACCAGGATCCGGCTGGCGAAGCGGAACACCACCTCCATGTCGTGCTCGATGAACAGGATGGTCAGCTCCGGGGACAGGCGGGCGATCACCTCGAACAGCTCCGCGCTTTCGGTCCTCGGCACGCCGGCGGCGGGCTCGTCGAGCAGCAGCACGCGCGGCCGGGTGGCGAGCGCGAGCGCGATTTCGACCAGCCGCTGCTGGCCGTAGGCGAGCTCCTTGGCCTGCCGGTTCAGCAAGTCCTTCAGGTTCAGCGAGGCCAGGATGCCATGCGCTTCCTCGGCGGCTTTCTCGTAGGCGGGCAGGCTGCGCCACCACACCTTCGAGCTGCCTTCTCTTTCGAGAATCGCCAGCGTCACGGCCTCCAGCGGCGTCAGCTGCGGGAACAGCTGGTTGATCTGGAAGGTGCGGGCGAGGCCGCGGTGCACGCGCTTGTCCGGCCGCAGCGAAGTTATTTCGGTGGCGTTTGCCCCATCTCCCAGAAAGATCTGCCCCGAATCCGGCCGCAGCATCCCGGTCATCAGGTTGATGAGCGTGGTCTTGCCGGCGCCGTTCGGCCCGATCAGCGCGTAACGCACGCCCCTCGGCAGCGCGAGGTCGATGTCCTGCGCTACCACGAGCGACCCGAACCGCTTGTTCAGTTTGTTCGTTTCAAGAATCTTGAAAAACCCCCGAGAAGGCCGTTCGGCATGAACATCACCACGGCCACGAGCAGCAGGCCGATCCAGAAATACCAGTACTGCGGATTGACGCCCGAGAACTGGTCGCGCGCCACCATGTAGATGATCGCCCCCAGGATGCCGCCGTACAGGCGGCCCGCGCCGCCCAGGATCAGGATCACGAGCACGTCGGCCGAGCGGCCGAACGACAGCGTCTCGAGCGAAACGGTGGACGTGGTGTGCGTGAGCAGCGCGCCGGCGATGCCCGCCATCACCGCGGCGATGGTGTACGCCTTGCGCAGATGCGCCTGGTTGGCGGCGCCGATCGCGGGCATGCGCGTCGCGTTCTCGCGGATGCCGCGCAAGGCCAGGCCGAATGGCGAGTGAATGATTCTTCTACAGACCAAAAAACAGACAAAAAGAACCAGGAGCGAGTATGCGTAGGCAGTCCTGCCGAACATGTCGAAGCGGAAGCCGAGCACGCCGGGAACGCGGAAGCCCTGCAGGCCGTCGGCGCCGCCGGTCAGCACGCTCGCGCTGTTCGCCGCCTCGTGCAGCAGCAGGCCGAAGCCCAGGGTGAGCATGATCAGCGCGAGGTGGCGGAAGCGCACGACTATGTGGCTCAGCGCGTAACCAAGTACTGCAGAAGAAATACCTGCTATTAGTAACCCGGTTAGCGGCTCGGTCCAGTAATGCTTTGCCACGAGACCGGCGGTGTAGGCGCCGACGCCAAAGAAGGCGGCATGGCCCAGCGATACCACGCCGGCGTAGCCAACCAGCAGGTCGAGCGACAGGGCGAAGAGGGCGGTGATCGCGACCTGGCTGGCGAGCGATAGGTAGTTGGGCGTGACGACGAACGGCAGCAGGCAGGCGACCCAGAAGACGATCTCCAGCGCTCGCCAGCGGATCTGCTGCTGGAAGTAGTGGCTAGCGCTTGCCAAACAGGCCGACCGGGCGCCACATCAGGAGGGCGACCATCACCAGGTAAATGAGGAATGCGCCGAGCCAGGGAAAGTAGTACTTCCCGGCCATGTCGCTGATGCCGAGCACCACCGCCGCGGCGAAGGAGCCGGCGATCGAGCCCAGGCCGCCGACCGACACCACGATCAGCACGTAGACCAGGTAGGCGAGGGCGAAGGTGGGATCGAGGCCGACCACCTGGATGGCGAGGCCGCCGCCGAGGCCGGCGAGGCCGGCGCCGAGCGCGAAAGTAAGCAGGAAGGCGCGGTCGACGTCGATGCCCAGGCCGCGCGCCATGCGCTGGTTGTCGACCGCCGCGCGCACCTGCGCGCCGAAGCGCGTCTTCTCCAGCATCAGGATGAGAAGGCCGGTCACTACGAGCGCGACCACGATGAGGAAGATGCGGTAGTAGGGGAACGTCATCCCGCCCGCCTGGATCGAGCCCTGCAGGAAGGACGGCAGCGGCGCGGATTGCTGGTCGCTGGTGTAGAACCACGCGAACGCCGCGACCGAGATGAACACCAGGCCGATGGTCAGCAGGCACTGGTCGAGGTCGCTCGCGCGGTACAGCCGCCTGAAGAACACGCGCTCGAGCGGGATGGCGACCACGGCGGCGGCGAGGAAGGCCACCGGCAGGGTGGCGAGAAACGGCCACCCGGCTTTGTTGATCAGCGTCACCGTGGCATAGCCGCCGATCATGGCGAAGCTGCAGTGCGCCAGGTTGACGAAGTTCATCATTCCGAGCGTCACCGACAAGCCCACGGAAAGCAGGAACAGCAGCATCCCGTAGGCGAACCCGTCGAAGAGCACGCCCCCCAGCGACGACAGCATTACTTTTCTTGTTTCTTGTTCTGGTTATTTCTGCTGCGTCTTGCGCCGCTCACCGGCCGGGTCCTTCACCATCGGGATGGTGTCGAACGGCACGTTGACCAGCTCGTTGCCGACCTTCTGCACGCGCCGGATGTAGACGTTCTGCACCACGTCGCGCGTGTCCGGGTCGATCATCATCGGGCCGCGCGGGCTTTCCCACTTCAGGCCCTTGGCCGCGGCGATCAGCGCCTCGGCGTCGGTCTTGCCGCCGGTCTTCTTCAGCGCCTCGTAGATGGCGTGCATGCCGTCGTAGCCGCCGATCGAGAAGAAGTCCGGGTTGCGGCCGTTGGCCACGCCCTGGTACTCCTTCACGAACTTCTGGTTGAGCGGGTTCTTGTCCATGTAGTCGTAGTGCCAGGCGGTGATCATGTCGAGCGCGGTGTCGCCCATGCTCTTCAGCGCCGCCTCGGCGGTCGTCTCGCCCGAGCCCAGCACGCGCGTCTTCTTCTTGTCGATGCCACGCTCCGCGATCGCCTTGCCGAGCGCCGCCGGCTGCGCGCCGCCCGGGATGAAGATGAAGATCGCTTCTGGGCCGATGTCCTTCGCGCGCTGCACGAACGCCGAGAAGTCCGGATTCGCCACCGGGAAACGCACCGCGCCGACGACGTTGCCGCCGGCCGCCTTGAAGGCGCTCTGGAAGGCGTTCTCCGAGTCGTGGCCCGGGCCGTAGTCGGTCACCATGGTGTAGACGCCCTTGATGCCGCCCTTGGTCGCCGCCCAGGTGCCGAAGGTCTCCATCACCTGCGGCAGCGTCACCGAGGTGCGGATCATGTACGGCGACTTGGTGATCACCACCGAGGTGGCGGCGTTCATCACCACCATGAACTTCTTCGCCTCGGCCGACACGTCGCCGGCCGCCATCGCGTTGGGCGTCAGCACGTAGCCGGCGAGGATATCGACGTTGTCGCGCACCACCAGCTCCTGCGACAGGCGCTTCGCCACGTCGGGCGCCGGGCCGCCGACGTCCTTGGTGATCAGCTCGATCTTCTTCCCGGCGACCGTATCGCCGTGCATCTTCATGTAGGTACGGGCGCCGTTCAGCATCTGGCTGGCGGCGTCGGCGAACTGGCCCGACAGCGTGAGCGGCATGCCGATCTTTACGGTCTGCTGCGCGTGCGCGGTACCAAAGGCCGTAGCGAGCGCGGCTGCGCCGACGGTCGCCGCGTACCAGGTTGTCCTCGTCATTTCTCCTCCTCCTCGATTATCAATTTCGTCCTGTAGGATCGCGGCAGATTCTACCCTCAGAGCGAGACGGCCATGAAACGCATCCTGACCACGCACGTGGGGAGCCTGCCCACCTTGGAATCAGTGGCTGCGGTGGTGCGAAAGCAGCGCGAGATCGGCCTGGACCTCATCAACGAAGGCGAATACACCAAGGGCGGCGACTGGCTCTCCTACGTCGAGGAGCGCTTCGGCGGCTTCGAGCCGCGGCCGGCGCCGCAGGGCGAGCGGCCGCTGATCGCGCAGGGGCGCGACCGCGAAGCCTTCGCCGACTTCTACCGCTACGCCGCCGAACGCGGCACGCTTTTCTATTCCCCCGGCGAGCAGATCAAGCGCGTGCGCCCGGTCTGGTTCTGCACCGATCCGATCGTCTACCGCGGCCTCGATTCGCTGCAGCGCGAGATCGGCACGCTGCTCGAGTTCGTCAAGCCGGAGGAAGCGTTCCTTACGTCGACCGCTCCCGGGAGCCTGGAGGTCTATCGGCGTAACGAGTACTACCGCTCCGACGAGGAGTTCGTCTACGCGATCGCCGAGGCGATGCGCGTGGAGTACGAGGCCATCGCTGCTTCCGGCGTGACGCTGCAGGTGGACGACGCCTGGCTGCCGGCGCTCTGGGACCGGATCGGTATCGCGATGGGACTGCCTGCGTTTCTCAAGTACTGCGCCGTGAGGGTCGAGGCCCTCAACCACGCGCTGCGCAACGTTCCGGAAGAGCGGGTGCGCTATCACCTGTGCTGGGGCAGCTGGCACGGCCCGCATGCCCACGACCTGGAGCTGAAATTCATCGTGGAGCTGCTCCTGAAGGTGAAAGCGAAGTGCTATCTCATCGAAGCGGCGAACGCGCGCCACGAGCACGAGTACGCGGTCTGGGACGAGGTCAGGCTGCCCGAAGGGAAGATCCTGGTGCCGGGCGTGGTGACGCACTCCACCGACGCGGTAGAGCACCCCGAGCTCGTCGCGCAGCGCATCCAGCGCTTCGCGAAGCGGGTCGGCGCGGATAGCGTCATCGCCGGCGCCGACTGCGGCTTCGGCGGCCGCAGCCACCCGCAGATCGCCTGGGCGAAGCTCGGCTCCCTGGTCGAAGGCGCGAGGCTCGCGACCGGCGCGCTTTTCTCCTAGGTCAGGCGCCGAGCGCCTGCCGGACCCGCGCGGCGGTGATCGGCAGCTCGCGCAGGCGGACGCCGGTGGCGTCCGCGATGGCGTTGCCGAGCGCGCCCGCGGTGGGGCCCTGCGCCGCCTCGCCGGTGCCGAGGAACGGCTGGCCCGGGCGATTGACGAGGTGCACCTCGACGCTTTCCGGCAGGTCGGGGAACCGCAGGATCGGGTAGCCGCCCCAGTCGCGGCTCGTGATCCTGGTGCGGTCGAAGGCGACCGCCTCGTGAAGCGTCCAGCTCGTCGACTGCACGATGCCGCCTTCGATCTGGTTCACGATGCCGTCGGGGTTGACGATGTCGCCGCTGTCGTTCGCCGCGACCACGCGGCCGACGCGGACGCGCCCGCTGTCGCGCTCGACCTCGACCTCGCAGGCCACCGCGGTGTAGGCCGCTAGGTTCTTGTAGCGCGCGAAGCCGAAGCCGCGGCCGCGGCCCGGCTGTTTCTTCCAGGCCTGCCAACCGAAGCGCTCGGCGGCCGTGCGCACGACCGCCTGTGCGCGCGGGTCCTGGAGATGCCTGAGGCGGAACTCGACCGGATCGGCGCGCGCCGCGGCGGCGAGCTCGTCCATGAAGCTCTCG
>Ga0134128_10005935_pt1 | contig 14790 bp, 16 predicted proteins | sample KB31754_FD_96462 | JGI IMG/M metagenome (GOLD analysis project Ga0134128, IMG submission 96462) | Terrestrial soil microbial communities with excess Nitrogen fertilizer from Kellogg Biological Station, Michigan, USA - KB3-175-4 | ecosystem: Environmental > Terrestrial > Soil > Unclassified ... | reverse complement strand
GATCGGCGGGGATTCGCTCGCGAGGCTCATCCGGCAGGCGCGGGAGGACGACGATATCCGTGCGGTCGTGCTGCGGGTCGACAGCCCGGGAGGCAGCGTCAACGCCTCCGATGAGATCTACAATGAGTTGCGTGCGCTCGAGGCATCGGGCAAGCCCCTCGTCGTCTCGATGGGGAGCTATGCCGCCTCGGGCGGCTACTACATCTCATCGCCCGCCAAAGAGATCTGGGCGAGCCCTGCCACGATCACCGGATCGATCGGCATCTTCGCGGTGGTCCCGACCTTCGGCAAAACTCTCGGCAAGGTCGGCATCACCGTGGACGGCATCGGCACGACGCCGCTCTCGGGACTCGAGCAGCTCACCCGCCCGCTGTCGGATGAGGCACGGACGCTCCTGCAGGCGTTCGTCGATCACGGGTACCTCGCATTCCTCTCGCGTGTCGCCACAGGAAGGCACAAGACGACGGACCAGGTGAACGAGATCGGACAAGGACGCGTCTGGGCCGGGACCGATGCCGCGAAGATCGGGCTCGTGGATCACCTCGGCTCGTTCGAGGATGCCGTCTCCGCCGCCGCACATCTCGCGCACCTCAATCGATACCGCGTGCAGTTCATCCAGCCGCAGCTCTCCTGGGCCGAGCAGCTCGCCCTCGAAGCACAGGGCGGCATCGCGCGGGTGCTCGTGAGCCTGGACGCGAGCGGCTTCGGCGGCGTCGGGCTGGGCTCTGGCGTCGGAGCCCTCGCGGGTCACCGCCTCGATCCGGTGAAGCAGGAAATCGAGCGCATCGCGCGCTTCGCCGCTCCGAACCGGCTCTACTCCTACTGCTTCTGCTCGGTCCGCTAGAGCGCCGCCCAGTCGAGGATCACTTTCCCGGACTGCCCGGATCCGCTTGCGCGAAAGGCCTGTTCGAAATCCCGCGCCGCGAAGTGGTGCGTGACGACCGGCGCGAGCTTCAGCCCGCTCGAAAGCAGCGCCGCCATCTTGTACCAGGTCTCGAACATCTCGCGGCCGTAGATGCCTTTGAGCGTCAGACCCTTGAAGATCACCTCGTTCCAATCGATCGCGGTCTCCTCGGAAGGAATGCCGAGGATCGCAACCGATCCGCCGTGGTGCATCGTGCGGAGCAGCTCGCGGAAAGCTTGCGGATTGCCCGACATCTCGAGCCCCACATCGAAGCCCTCCTGCATCTCGAGCTCACGCATGGTCGCATCGAGGGATTCGCGCTGCACGTTGATCGCCCGCGTGGCGCCCATCTGCCGGGCCAGCGCGAGCCGGTACTCATTCACGTCCGTGATGACGATGTGCCGCGCGCCGACGAAGCGCGCGACGGCGCAGGCCATGATGCCGATCGGCCCCGCGCCGGTGATGAGCACATCCTCGCCGACGACACTGAAGGCGAGCGCCGTGTGCGTCGCGTTGCCGAAGGGATCGAGGATCGCCGCGATATCGTCGGCGACGGCGTCGGGTAGTTTGAAGGCATTCACTGCAGGCAGCGCAAGGAACTGGGCGAAGGCGCCGGGACGATTCACGCCGACGCCCACCGTATTGCGGCAGAGATGACGACGCCCCGCGCGACAATTGCGGCAGTGGCCGCAGGTGACGTGCCCCTCGCCTGACACGCGGTCGCCGACCGCGAGCCCGCGCACCTCCGAGCCCACCTCGACGATGGTGCCGCAGTACTCGTGGCCGATCGCCATCGGCACCGGGATCGTGCGCCGCGCCCAGGCATCCCAATTGTAGATGTGCAGGTCGGTGCCGCAGATCGAGGTCTTCGCAATCTCGATCAGCACATCGTTCGGCCCGACCCGCGGCTCGGGTATCTCCTCCATCCAGATACCGGGAGCGGCTTCCTTCTTGACGAGCGCTTTCAATGCACGATCCCCAGCTCGCGTCCGACGAGCCTGAACGCCTCGACGGCCCGGTCGATGTCCTCCGGCTCGAGCGCCGCAGAGACTTGCGTGCGGATGCGCGCCTGTCCGTGCGGCACGACCGGATACGAGAAACCGATCACGTAGACACCGTGCTCGAGCAGGCGTTCGGCCATTTGCGCCGCGAGGACGGCATCGCCGAGCATGACGGGAATGATGGGATGCTCGCCCGGGCGCAGCTGAAAGCCCGCACCCTCGAGGCCCTGGCGAAACCGGCGCGTCCGCGCTGCGAGCCGCTCGCGCAGCTCGGGCTGGTTCTCGATGAGATCGAGTACACGCAGCGTCGTCGCAGCGACGACCGGGGGAATGCTGTTCGAGAAGAGGTATGGCCGGGAGCGCTGTCGCAGCCACTCAACGATCGGCCGCCGCGCGGCCGTGTAGCCGCCGGTCGCCCCGCCGAGCGCTTTGCCGAATGTCCCGGTGAGAATGTCGATCCGATCGGCCACCCCGCAGTGCTCGGGTGTGCCGCGCCCGTGTGCGCCCATGAAGCCGGTCGCATGCGAATCATCGACCATCACGAGCGCGTCGTACCGGTCTGCGAGATCGCAAATGGCGGGAAGGTTGGCGAGGATGCCGTCCATCGAGAACACGCCGTCGGTTGCGATGAGACGCGTACGCGCAGCGGCCGTCTCTTTGAGCCGAGCCTCGAGCTCGCTCATGTCGCCGTTTGCGTAGCGCAGCCGCTTCGCCTTGCAGAGCCGGATGCCATCGATGATGCTCGCGTGATTGAGGGCATCGGAGATGACGGCATCGCGCTCATCGAGAAGCGCCTCGAACAGACCGCCGTTCGCATCGAAGCAGGAGGAGTAGAGAATCGCGTCCTCGGTGCCGAGGAAGCGGGCGAGGCGCTCCTCGAGCTGCTTGTGCACGCTCTGAGTGCCGCAGATGAAGCGAACGGACGCCATGCCGAATCCGAAGCGATCGAGCGCGCGGTGAGCCGCCTCGCGAACGGCCGGATGGTTGGCCAGGCCGAGATAATTATTGGCGCAGAGATTGACGACGTCCCGCCCGCCGGCGCGAACGATGCCCGCCTGAGGGCTCGCGAGGACGCGCTCGCGCTTATACAGTCCCTGCTCGCGCAGTCCTTCCAGCTCCGCCGCGAGCCGAGTGGCAAGGGCGCGGCTCATCCGTCGGTACCCATGGCTGGTGTGAATTATACTCTCCCGGGCAATGCCGGCGTCCGAGCACAAGGTCTTGATCGGCGAATCCATGCGGATCGACCGCTGGCTTTTCGCCGTGCGCCTCTACAAATCGCGCTCGCTTGCCGCATCCGCGGTGAGCGGGGGCAAGGTGCACGTCAACGGCGAGCGCGTGAAGCCCGCGCGCGCGGTTCGCCCGGGCGATCGGGTGAGCCTCATGAGAGGCGCAGTGGATTTCGACTGCGAGGTGGCCGCGCTGCCAATGCGTCGCGGGCCGGCGCCCGAGGCGCTGCAGTGCTATCGCGAATCGCCCGAGAGCACTGCGCGGCGCGCAGCATTCGCCGAGCGGATGCGGATGTCGGCCGCGCTCGCGCCGCGGCCTGAGGGTCGGCCGGACAAGCACGAGCGGCAGCTGCTGCGGCGCATGCGGGGGCGGGACTAGCGAACAATGAAAAGCTTCAAATACTACGATCTGATCCTGGGCGCATACGTGTGCGTGGTCCTCTGCGCAAACCTGATCGGTCCCTCGAAGGTCACGACGGTGCAGCTGCCGTGGATCGGGCCGGTTACGTTCATTGCGGGCGTACTCTTCTTTCCCGTTTCCTATTTTTTCGGCGATGTGCTCACCGAAGTCTACGGTTACGCGCGCGACCGACGCTGCGTCTGGAGCGGCTTCGCGGCGCTCGCTTTCGCCACGTTCATGGCCGCTGTCATCGTGCATCTGCCTCCCGCGGAGTTCTGGAAGAGCAATCAACCGGCGGTGCAGGCGATCTTCGGCAATACGCCGCGGATTGCCGCGGCCTCGATGATCGCATTCTGGTGCGGCTCGTTCATCAACAGCTACGTGCTCGCGAAGATGAAGATCCTCACCCGCGGCCGCTGGCTCTGGACGCGCACGATCGGCTCGACGGCATGCGGCGAGCTCGTCGACTCGACGCTGTTTTGCACGCTTGCGTTCGCAGGCGTATGGACCGTCGACGAGCTCATCACCGTGACGGTGACCCAATATGTGCTGAAGACCAGCTGGGAGATTCTCTCGACGCCGCTCACATACAAGATCGTGGGGTTCCTCAAGCGCGCGGAGCAGGAGGACTACTACGACCGCGGGACTCGGTTCACGCCGTTTTCACTCGAGGTCCCACGGGAGGCGGCACCGCTCGGGCCGCCGCTGGCGGCCCGGGACGATGCAATGCAACCGGTCGCGGAGGTTCGGGCTTCCGTTCAGCGCTCCTAGCTCGGAATCAATCGGGTACTGCGACGAGCAGCCTCCCGTTCTGCTCGCGCACTTCGAACGTGCGCACGGGCTCATAGGCAGGTGGGGTGAGCGCCTCGCCAGTCTTGAGGCAGAAGCGTGCTCCGTGGCGTGGGCAGACGATCTGGCAGGTATCGCCCACGACCTCGCCTCCGGCGAGCGGCTCCCCGTCATGCGTACAGCGGTCTTCCACTGCGAAGTAACCGTCCTCGCAGCGCGCGACGACGACGGGCAGGCCATCGACTTCCACGGGCAGGGGCTGCTCGGGATCGACGTCGGCTGCAGCGCCCACATCTTGCCAGTTCGATGTCATCCCGTTTAGAACATCCCCGTCTGCAGCCGTGCGGCTTCGGACATCATCGATTGGTTCCACGGCGGATCGAAGACGAGCTCCACCCGCGCCTCTTTGATCGTCGGAATGCGCTCTATCTTGTCGCGCGCATCGTCGACCAGAATATCTCCCATCCCGCAGCCCGGAGCGGTAAGTGTCATCTTCACTTCGACGATCCGCTTTCCATCGCCTTCGGGCTTGACTTCGCACTGGTAGACGAGGCCGAGATCGACGATATTGATCGGTATCTCGGGGTCGTAGCAGGTGCGCAGTTGGCTCCACACGGCCTCGAGCACATCGTCGTCCGTCGCATTCGGCGGCAGCTCGATCGGTTTGATGATCTCTTTGCCCAACGCGTCGGCATCCTCGCCGGCGATGTGAAAGAGATTGCCGTCGACATAAACGGTGAAGCTGCCGCCGAGCGCCTGCGTGATGTAGCCCGCCTGGCCCGCTTTGAGCGTGATCTCCGAGCCGGCCGGAACCATCACGGCGCGCACGTCGCGATAGAAGACGACGGGCTCGTTCGTGTAGCTCCTCATCGCTGCGCTCCGCTCATTGCGGCTCTCCGACGAGCCTCGAGGCGAGGTCGGAGGGCACCTCATCCGGCACTTCCGTCGTCACGGTCGGCGCGGAGCCCCGCTCGAGCGCCGCATTCAACGTGTGCCAGCAGAGGCTCGCGCACTTCACGCGCGCAGGGAACTCACGCACGCCGGAGAGCGCTGCGAGCTTGCCGAGCTCCGCGCCCGGCGCGGCGTCCTGCTCGGTCAGCAGGGCGTGGACACTGTCGAACAGTCGGCGCACGGTGTCGCGATCCTTGCCTTTCACAGCCTCGCTCATGAGTGAGGCGGAGGCCGTCGAGATCGCGCAGCCCTTGCCCTCGAAGCGAATGTCCTCGATGCGATCGCCTGCGAGCTTCACAGAGAGAGTCAGACGGTCGCCGCAGAGCGGGTTGTGGCCTTCGGCATGCGCATCGGCCCCCTCGAGCCGGCCAAAGTTCCTGGGGTGGCGGTTGTGATCGAGAATCACGTCCCGGTAGAGGTCTTTCAGCTCCATCAATTGAATACCTCGCGAGCCTTGTGCAGCGCCTCGATGAGGCGCTGCACGTCCGCGCGCGTGTTGTAGCAAGCGAAGGAAGCGCGTGCGGTCGCCGGCACGCCGAAGAAATCCATCACCGGCATGGCACAGTGATGTCCGGTGCGCACCGCGACGCCCTCGCTGTCGAGGATCGTTCCTAGATCGTGGGGATGGACACCCTCCAGAGTGAAGGAGATGACCGCCGCCTTCTGCGCCGCCGTGCCGATGATTCTCAGCCCGCGGATGCGCGTGAGCCCCGCAGTTGCCTCCTCGAGCAGCGCGTGCTCGTGGGCCGCGATGGCATCGAGGCCCAGGCGGTCCACGTAGTCGATCGCCGCGGCGAGCCCCACCGCGCCGGAGATGTTCGGTGTGCCGGCCTCGAACTTCCAGGGCAGCTCGTTGTATGTCGTGCGCTCGAACGAAACGGTGAGGATCATGTCGCCTCCGCCCTGCCAGGGCGGCATGGCGGCGAGCAGCTCTTCGCGTCCATAGAGCACGCCGATGCCTGTCGGGCCATAGAGCTTGTGGCCGGAGAAGGCGTAAAAGTCGCAACCGAGCGCGCGCACGTCGATCGCAAGGTGCGGCACCGCCTGTGCGCCATCGACGAGCACCGGGATGCCGCGCGCATGAGTCGCAGCAACGATCTCCGCAACTGGCAGAATCGTACCGAGCGCATTCGACACGTGCGCTACGGCAACCAGCCGCGTGCGCGGAGTCAGGCGCTCGATGAGGCGATCGACGGGCAGTTCGCCGCGCTCGTTGATGGGCGCGACGCTGAGCGAGCAGCCCGTCTGGTCGCGCACCATCTGCCAGGGCACGATGTTCGCGTGGTGCTCGAGCGCCGTGATGAGAATCTCGTCCCCGGGTCCGAGCCGCGGGCGCGCGAACGACTGGGCCACGAGGTTGATCGCCTCCGTCGTGCCGCGCGTGAAGATGATCTCGCGCGTGGAGCGGGCGCCGAGAAAGCGTCGTGCGCGGTCGCGAGCACCCTCGTAAGCTGCCGTTGCCTCCTGGCTGAGCAGATGCACGCCGCGATGGACGTTTGCGTGCGAGAGCGTCTCGTAATCTTCGACCGCATCGAGCACTGCCTTCGGCCGCTGCGCCGAGGCTGCGCTATCGAGGTAGACGAGGGGATGCCCATGGACGGTGCGGGCGAGGATAGGGAAATCCCGCCGCACGCGATCCACATCGAGTGTTCGGGGGCTCACGCCCATGCGCGCCGAGGCGCTGGCCCGAGACGAGGACATCACAGCAGCTCCTTCAATGCTTCGGTTTCCTGCAACCGGCCGGCGAGGCTCGCCTCGATTTGCCGCCGAAGCTCCGCCACGGAGACCTTCGAGACGACATCCTCGAGAAACGCCCATTTGAGGAGCCGCCGCGCGGTGTCGCGGTCGATTCCGCGCGAGAGCAAATAAAACAGCATGGCCTCATCGAGCTTGCCGGCGGTCGCACCGTGGCTGCACCGCACATCGTCGGTGTAGATCTCGAGCTGCGGGCGCACATCGATCTCCGCCTCGGCACCCGCGAGCAGTCCGCGAAGCGACTGGCTCGAGTCCGCCCCGTGGGAGCCCGGCTGCACGATCACTTTGCCGTTGAAGGCAACGCGCGCGCGGCCCGCCGCCACTCCCCGGAACAGCTCGTCGGTACGCGTGCGCGGCGCCGCGTGCTCGACCACCGCGTGCGTGTCGAGCACCTGTGCGCGATCGGCGGCGGCTACTGCATGCAGTGCAAGCTCCGCATCCTCGCCCTCGAGCCGAACGCCGAGCGTCGAGCGTGCAGACTGGGCTCCGAGGGCGAATGCGTGCAGCCGATACACCGCCGAGCGCGCGACCTTCGCCGCGAGCGTATCGATCCAGAGCGCGCGGGGACCGAGCTGCTGGATGCGGTAGTGCTCGACCGTCGATCCCTCGAGCGCGTGTACATCGACCCATGAATCGATGAAACTCGGTTCGTCGCGAGCGCTTAGGTGCCGCTCGATGACCTCGAGACGGGCCCTCGGACCGACATTGATCGACAGCCGTGGATAGGAGGCGCCCTGAGGATCCCCCGTAGTGCTCGATTGCGCGGACGCGCTCGCAACGAACACGACCTCGATGCGCGCGGACGCCCCGGTGTCACGGGGAGACTCGCCGGGCGCCACTTCGATGCGCAGTCCGTCGGTTGCGAAAGCCTCGTTGAGCAGCGCGAATGCGCTCGCCGGTGCGAGCGCCGGTGGCCCCATCGAGACCTGCACGGTGGAAGCGAGCTGCGCACGCCCGGCGCTCGAGGCCCCTGGCACAAAGATGCCGTCCACGAATACATACCGCACGAATCCGGGCACGCTCGCCGGAAGCGAGGCGACATCTATCGGCGGGGCGGTATCGATCGGCGAGGCGCCATCGACCGCCGGCGCGAACCGCATCCGCTCGAGCGGCCGCAAATTCGCGTAGCGCCAGTTCTCATCCCGCGTCGTGGGCAGTCCCACGGCGAGCAGCGTATCGAGTGCGCGGCGCCTGCGTGCGCGTGCGGCGGCAGTCGGGGGAAACCGACCCTCGATCGCGGCGTGCTCGCCCGCGATCCGCTCGAGCAGGGGTGTGCTCATGCCGCCTCGCCCGCGAGCCAGTCGTAGCCGCGGCTCTCGAGTTCGAGCGCGAGGGAGCGGTCGCCGCTTTTGACGATGCGCCCGCGCACCAGCACGTGGACCTTGTCGGGAATCACGTGATCGAGAAGGCGCTGATAGTGCGTGACGAGCACGATCGAGCGCTCGTGCGATCGCAGGCGGTTCACGCCTTCGGCCACGATCTTGAGCGCATCGATGTCGAGTCCGGAGTCCGTCTCGTCGAGTATCGCGAGGCGCGGCTCGAGCACGAGCATCTGCAGGATCTCGTTTCGCTTCTTCTCACCGCCCGAGAAGCCTTCGTTGACGCCGCGCGAGAGGAAGCTTTCCTCCATGCGCATGACCTTCATCTTCTCCCGAATGAGCGCCAGGAACTCGAAGGCGTCCACCTCCGCTTCACCGCGCTGCTTGCGCAGAGCATTGAGAGCTGCCTTCAGCAGATAGACGTTGTTCACGCCCGGAATCTCGACCGGATACTGAAACCCGAGGAAGACGCCGAGGCGTGCGCGATCCTCGGGCGGCAGCGAAAGGAGGTCGCGCCCGTCGTACGTCACGCTGCCGCGCGTCACCTCGTACCCGGGCCTGCCGGCGAGGACATAGGCGAGAGTGCTTTTGCCGGAGCCGTTCGGCCCCATGATCGCGTGCACCTCGCCGGTCGGGACCTCGAGCGTGAGGCCCCTCAAGACCGCGGTCCCGCCGGCGGAGACGTGTAGATCGTGGATCGCGAGCATCAGCCGACTGCTCCTTCGAGGCTTACGGCGAGCAGGTTCTGCGCCTCGACGGCGAACTCCATCGGCAGTTCCTTGAAGACGGTCTTGCAGAAGCCGCTCACGATCATGTTCACCGCATCCTCCTCGGAGATGCCGCGCTGCAGGCAGTAGAAGAGCTGGTCCTCGCTGATCTTCGAGGTGCTCGCCTCGTGCTCGACCGTCGCGGAGGGATTCTTCACCTCGACGTAGGGGAAGGTATGCGCCCCGCACCGGCCGCCCATGAGGAGAGAATCGCATTGAGTGAAGTTCCGCGCTCCGTGCGCGCCCGGCAGGATCTTCACGAGACCTCGGTAGGTGTTCTGACCCTGCCCCGCGGAAATTCCCTTCGAGATGATCGTGCTGCGCGTATCACGGCCGATGTGGATCATCTTCGTCCCGGTATCGGCCTGCTGATGGTGATTCACGGTCGCGACGGAGTAGAACTCCCCGATCGAGCCCTCGCCCCGCAAAATACAGCTCGGGTATTTCCAGGTGATGGCGGAGCCTGTCTCGACCTGCGTCCAGGAGATGTGCGAGTTCCGGCCGCGGCAGTCGCCGCGCTTGGTGACGAAGTTGTAGATCCCGCCGACGCCGTTCTCATCGCCCGGATACCAGTTTTGCACCGTCGAATATTTGATATGCGCGTCGTTCAGCGCGACGAGCTCGACGACGGCCGCGTGCAGCTGGTTCTCGTCGCGCTGCGGTGCCGAACACCCTTCAAGATAGCTGACGTGTGAACCCTCATCTGCGACAATCAATGTCCGCTCGAACTGTCCCGTCTTCGTCGCGTTGATGCGGAAATAAGTCGAGAGCTCCATCGGGCAGCGCACGCCCTTCGGCACATACACGAAGGAGCCGTCCGAGAAAACCGCCGAGTTGAGAGCGGCGTAAAAATTATCGGCGGAGGGGACGACGGTGCCGAGATACTGCTCGATGAGCTCGGGGTGCTGCCGCACGGCATCGGAGAAAGAGCAGAAGATGACACCCGCCTTCGCGAGCCGCTCTTTGAAAGTCGTCGCGACCGACACGCTGTCGAACACGGCATCCACGGCGACGCCGGCGAGGCGTGCCCGCTCGTGAAGCGGCACACCGAGCTTCTCGTAAGTCGCCAGAAGCTTGGGGTCGACCTCCTCGAGGCTCTTGGGCGCGTCGGTACGCACCTTGGGCGCCGAGTAATACGAGATGGCCTGATAATCGATCGGCGCATAGCGCACGTGCGACCAGTGCGGCTCACGCATCGTGAGCCAGTGGCGCAGCGCCTTCAGGCGCCACTCCGTGAGGAACGCCGGCTCGCCCTTCTTGCGGGAGATGAGCCGCACCACGTCCTCGTCGAGACCGGGCGGGACGGTGTCCGACTCGATCTCCGTCACGAAGCCATGTTTGTATTGGCGCGCGACGAGCTCTTCCAGCTCGATGGCAGGCTTGCTCATGAGATGCTCGACAATCCTGAGATGCTCGACAATCCTGAGATGCTCGACGATCTTGGTGCTCTCAAGTCCTGGTCTCTCTTGCTCAATGCGGTGGCCGCCTTGCGACGAGCTTGATCTCGCGCTCGAGCATCGGCAGCTGAGGCTGCGCGGGATCGATCCCAGCGAGCTGCGCGAGAGTCACCTCGTACAGCGAGCGGCGGATCGCCTGATTGAGCCGCTGCCACACGCGTCCCACGCGACAGGTCTGCTCGATTTCGCACTGTCCGTGCCCTGCGGAGCAGTCCGTGAGCGCGAGCGGACCCTCGAGCGCATCGAGGATCGCCGCGGCGCTGATCTCGCTCGGGGGCCGGGCGAGCTGGTAGCCCCCGCGCAGCCCCCGGGTCGAGCTCACGAGCCCGGCACGCTGCAGCTGCTTCAGCAGCTTGCTCACGGTCGGGGCCGCGATGTGCGTCTGCTCCGAGAGTGCGGTCGCGGTTTGCACGCGCGCCGGATCGCCGGCGAGCGTGGCGAGGATTACCGTCGCATAGTCCGTGAGGCGGCTGCTGCGCAGCATGGTTCACCCATTCATAAAGTAGGAATATTTTAGTACTGATTGCACGTGCGCGCAAACCGTCTGCTATCCTTCGCGGCCCGATGCCGCGCCTGCGGAAGCCCGCACGGGCGGAGCCGGCACGGGTCCCGGGTGGCCGCTCATGAGGCGCCAGCCCCCGATCAAAACGGAGGTTCGACGATGAATCGAAGCGAGCTCGAGCGCACGGCACGTGCAATGGTGGCCAAGGGCAGGGGAATTCTCGCCGCGGACGAGAGCACCGGCACGATCAAGAAGCGTTTCGATGCGATCAAGCTCGAGTCGACCGAAGAGCACCGGCGCGCCTATCGCGAGATGCTGTTCACGACCCCCGGTGCGGCCGAGTCGATCAGCGGAGTCATCCAGTACGACGAGACCATCCGCCAGCGCACGCGGGACGGTGTTCCGTTTCCGGAATATCTCGCGCGCCAGGGCATCATTCCGGGCATCAAGGTGGATGAGGGCGCGAAACCTCTCGCCGGCTTCGCAGGCGAGACGATCACCGAGGGGCTCGATGGGCTGCGCGACCGGCTCGCCGAGTACTATGGGCTCGGCGCGCGATTCGCCAAATGGCGCGCGGTAATCGACATTGCCGACGGCATCCCGACCTCCTATGCAATCGAGGCGAATGCGCATGCGCTCGCGCGCTACGCCGCGCTCTGCCAGGAGCGCGACATCGTCCCGATCGTCGAGCCCGAGGTGTTGATGGACGGAGCCCACTCGATCGAGCGCTGCGAGGAGGTCACCGATCGGGTGCTGCAAGCGGTTTTCGCGCAGCTTTCCGAGGCTCGCATCTATCTCGAAGGCATGGTGCTCAAGCCGAATATGGTCATCTCGGGCAAGAAGGCCACGAACCGCGCCGCTCCGGAGCAGGTGGCGCAGGCGACGGTGCGCTGCCTCAAACGGCACGTTCCGGCGGCGGTGCCCGGCATCGCATTTCTCTCCGGCGGGCAGTCCCCGCAGGAGGCGACGCTGCATCTGTCGCTCATGAATCAAATCGGCGGTTTGCCGTGGAATCTCACCTTCAGCTACGGCCGTGCGCTTCAGGACACGGCGCTCAAGGGATGGGGCGGGGCGGCGGCTAATTTCGCCGCGGGCCAGAAGGAGTTCGCCAAGCGCGCGAAGCTCAATGGCCTCGCGACGCAGGGCCGCTATCAGGCGGCGCTCGAAGCGCAGGCCGCCTGAGCGCGCAGCCCCCGTGGCGCGACCTGAGCCGCCGCCGGCGGTAGCGAACGGCGTGAGTGCTACGCCGCCCGGTTCGGCCGCGGCGCAAGATGCGATCGTCGATGCACGCGAGGTGCACTACTCGATCGGCGGTCGGGTCATCTTCTCGGGCGTCACGCTGCAGGTACGCCGCGGCCGCATCACCGCGGTCATGGGCCCGAGCGGCACGGGCAAGACCACTCTGCTGCGCCTCATCACGGCGCAGGCGATCCCGGACAGCGGGCAACTGCTCGTCTGGGGCCGCGATGTCTCGAAGCTGCGATCGCGGGAGGTGTTCGCGATGCGGCGCCGCATGGGCATGCTCTTTCAAAACGGAGCGCTGCTCACCGATCTCGATGTATTTGAGAATGTCGCCTTTCCGCTGCGCGAGCACGCGCACCTGACCGAGTCTCTGATCCGCGATATCGTCCTCACGAAGCTCAATGCCGTGGGGCTTCGCGGCGCGGCGCATCTGATGCCCGCCGAGCTTTCGGGCGGCATGGCGCGTCGCGTCGCACTTGCGCGCGCCATCGTGATGGACCCGGAGCTGCTGATCTACGATGAGCCATTCGTGGGCCTCGATCCGATCGCCCTCGGAGTCATCCTTCGCCTCATCCAGAAGATGAACGAGGCACTCGGAATCACGAGCATCGTCGTCTCGCACGACGTGAAGGAGCTCGCGACCATCGCGCACGACAGCTATCTCATCTCCGAGGGCCGCGTGGTCGCGTCCGGCACCCCGCAGGAGCTCTCGGAGGGCGGCTCGCCGATCGTCAAGCAATTCATGAGCGGAAGCCCCGACGGCCCCGTGCCGTTTCACTATCCTGCGCCCGATCTCGGCGCGCAGCTGCTCGAAGGGGCGGGCGAGTGACGGAGCAAACCCACGCGTCTCCCGCCGCAGCCGCTGGCGCCCCTGGCGGCGGCAGCTCTCCCGCGGGCCCTGAGCCGGTACGTGCGCCGCGCAGGATCGCACGGCCCGGGACGATCACGGCTGGCCTTGCGAGGATCGGCGGCACCTCGATATTCGCCGTGCGCCTCGTCGCCGCGTGCGCACCGGCGCTCGCGCGCCCGAGCCTCATCGTCCAGCAGATCTACAATGCGGGCGCTCGCTCGCTCATCATCATCATGCTGTCGGGACTGTTCACCGGCATGGTGCTCGGGCTGCAGGGCGCGTATCTGCTCTCGAGGTTCGGGTCCGAGAACCTGCTCGGCGTCGCAGCCGCTCTGAGTCTGCTGCGTGAGCTGGGTCCGGTGCTCACATCCCTCCTGTTCGCCGGGCGGGCGGGCACGGCGCTCACATCCGAGATCGGCCTCATGCGCGCGACGGATCAGCTGACGGCGATCGAGATGATGGCCGTCGATCCGATGAAATACGTTGCTGCGCCGCGCTTTCTCGGGGGCTTCATCGCGATGCCGCTTCTGACCGCGGTGTTCAACATCATCGGCCTCTTCGGCGCGCAGCTCATCGGCGTCTGGGAGAGAGGTATCGATCCGGGCGCATTCTGGTCGCAGATGCAAAGCTCGGTGGTGTTCCGCGACGTGGGCGAGGGCATCGCCAAGAGCCTCGTGTTCGGCTTCGTGGTGAGCCTGATCGCCGTGTACGAGGGGTACCACTCGGAGCCGACGGCAGAGGGCGTGGGACTTGCTACGACGAGGACGGTGGTCGCGTCCTCAGTTCTGACCCTGCTGCTCGACTACATGTTGACCGCAGCATTTATGTGAGGGGAAGAGGCGATGCGTGCCACTCGGACACTCGAGATCGGGACCGGCTTTTTCGTGCTGCTCGGCTTCGCGGCGCTGTTCTTTCTCGCCACGCAGCTGCCGCAGGGCGGCATCAAGTTGGGCGGCGGCCAGGGCGGATATGTCGTGACGGCGGAGTTCGACAATATCGGGGATTTGAAGGCGGGTGCGCCGGTCGCGCTCGCCGGCGTCACGATCGGCGCCGTCACGGGGATCGGCATCGACCCGCAGAACTACCGGGCGCGCGTGACGATGCGCATCGATTCGAGGTACAAACAAATACCCGACGACAGTGACGCGAGCATCTCCACTCAAGGTCTGCTCGGCGGCCAATACGTCGCGATCGGCGCGGGCGGTTCCGAGACCTATCTCAAGAACGGGAGTCAAATCCAGTTCACGCAGCCCGCGTTCGTCCTCGAGAACTTGGTCAACAAACTGTTTGCGAGCTTTGCGAGCAAGCCATCGGAGGGCGGCCAGGGTGGCGCGAGCAGCTCGGGCGCGAGCTCGAGCGGTGCGACCAGCAGCTCGAGCAGCTCGGCCAGACCCCGTTAAGGAGCCTCAACATGCGACGCTTCTTTCTCTTGCGACCCCTCTGGATGGGCGCACTCGTTCTGATTGTCGGAGCATCCTTCGCCGGCGGAGCCCCAATGGCCGCCGGAGCGGCGCAGGACGCAGGTGGCGCCGCGGCGGGCGGGGGAGCGGATGAGCAACCCTCTCAAGTCGTCGAGAACGTCGCGCAGCGGTTCCTCAAGGACCTCGATGCGCATCGCGCGCAGTTC
>Ga0134128_10005929_pt1 | contig 14804 bp, 13 predicted proteins | sample KB31754_FD_96462 | JGI IMG/M metagenome (GOLD analysis project Ga0134128, IMG submission 96462) | Terrestrial soil microbial communities with excess Nitrogen fertilizer from Kellogg Biological Station, Michigan, USA - KB3-175-4 | ecosystem: Environmental > Terrestrial > Soil > Unclassified ... | reverse complement strand
CTCCGGCGCCGGCTTGAAGCGCGCCAGATCGACGCCGTAGGGCACGACGTCGGTGCGATCCGGCGGCGCCCCGAGCGCGATGGCGCGCTCGGCGAGATCCTGGCTGCACGCCGTCACCGCGCCGGCGCGGCCGAATACGCGCTGCGCCACGACCCGCGCCGGCGGCGTGCGCTCCGCGACGAACACGTCCGAACCGTGCAGGCTCACGACCAGCGGCAGCGCTGGCATCGCCGCGGCGGCAATCGCTCCGCCCGGCACCACCCAGTGCCCGTGCATCACGGTGGCGCGCCGCTTCTGCGCCACGCGCATCGCCTTGAACCAGCCGGCGCTCATCGCCAGCGGCGCCGCGATCCACGCCGCGGTCTTCAGCTTCACGTCCGCCTGCAGGCCGGCGGCGTAGCCGAAGACGTTGAGCGCCGCGACCGGCGCGTACTTGAAGAAATGAAAGAAGACGCCGTCCTCGGCCTTGCCGCGCGTGATCGAGGGATGCCACGGCGCCACGATGTGCACTTCGTGGCCGCGCCGCGCGACGTGCTTGGCGATCGGCTCCATGAAGGTGCCCACCGAATCGCCCGGGAATCGCGGATACGACGTCGTCACCATCACGACGACGTGACGCATTTCAGGGGCGCGCCTCCCGGCCGGGCTGCGGCTGCGCGCCCGTCCCGGACTGCGGACGGCTTCGGAAGACGAGGCGCCACGGCATGATCAGCGATTCGATCAGGACGTTCGACGAGAGCTTCGACTGCCCCATGCGCCGCTCGATGAAGATGATCGGCACTTCGCCGATGCGCAGGCCGCGGCGGCTGGCTTCGTAGAGCATCTCGACGAGGAAGGCGTAGCCGTCCGAGACCATCTCGGCGATCGGAAGACGCGCCAGCGCCTCGCGGCGCCAGCAGCGGTAGCCGCTGGTGCAGTCGCTCGCCGACAGCGACGTCACGAGGCGGATGTAGCGGTTGCCGAACGCGCTGAGGAAGATGCGATGCAGCGGCCAGTTCACGACGCTGACGCCGTGCAGGTAGCGCGAGCCGATCACCAGGTCCTGCGTTGCGGCGGCCTTCACCATCTCCGGCAGGTACTCGGGGTTGTGCGAGAGGTCGGCGTCCATCTGGCAGATGAACTCGGCGCTCGTGTCGGCGATGGCGCGCTGCAGTCCGTCGACGTACGAGCGCCCCAGGCCGCGCTGGCCGGTGCGGTGCATGACCTCGACGCGGCCCGGATGATCCTTCGCGAGCTGATCGGCGACCGCGCCCGTGCCGTCGGGCGAGCCGTCGTCCACGATGAGCATGCGCGCCCCGTCGTACTTGAGCACGCCGGCGGCGAGGACCGGCAGGTTGTCGCGTTCGTTATACGTCGGCGTTACGACCAGTAAGTTCATCTCTGTACAAGCCAGCCAGCAGGGCCGCCGTCACGATCAGCGCGGGATCGATCACCGGGATCCGGAACCGCTCCTGGGGAAAGAATACGAGGCCCGCCGCGACGGTTGCGGTGGCCATGAGCCAGAGCGCGGCGGGGCTGCGATCGCGGCGATCGGCCGCATCCGCCGCACCTCGTCGAGTCGTGCGCCAGCGCCACGCACCCACGGCGGCCGCAGGCAGCACCAGCAGGAACGACACGGCGGAGGCGGCGAAGTACTTCAGCGAGTGTAGCGCATAGGACGGCCCGATCGGCACGACGGTGTAGAAGAGTTTCCTCCCCATCAGCGCCAGCCAGCGGCCGGGTTCGCGGCCCATCCAGGCGAACGCATCGCGGTAGTAGAGCGGCTCCAACTGTTCCGGCGTCAGATCGGGATGCGCCGCGCGGAACTCCAGCTCGGCGCGCTTGAGCGGCGGGTTCGCCGCCAGGTCTCCTTCCCCGACGGCGAGCGGATGGTTGCCGGTCCAGAACGTCACGCCCCCTTCCGACGCGACCGCAATCCACCGTCCGTAGACCGCGCGGTTGCGGATCGTCCACGGCAGCACGCACACGGCGGCGATGAGGACGAAGACCGCCGCAGCCATCGGGCGCCGCCGCGCGATCATCCATACGGCGGCCAACGGCAGGAAGAACACCATCGCCGGCCGCACGAGGATCGCCATGCCGGTGGCCGCCGCGGCGAAAACGAGAACGGACCTCCGACCTCCAACCTCCTGCAGCGCGAGCGCAGCGGCGAGCGCGAGCGTGGAAAAGAGCGTTTCGCTCAACGCATAGGAGGGCATCCACACGAGCGGCGGATAGATCGCGGCGATCGCCGCCGCCGCCCCCGCGGCGCGCGGGCCGGCGGCGCGGCCGGCGATCGCGGCCATCAGCCAGATGCCGACCGCACCGAGGGCGGACTGCACGATCTGGACGCGGCGGGGGACGTGCTCGCTCGGCTCGCGCACGCCGAGGGCCGCGAGGAACACCGGGTAGCCGGGCGCGCGGCCGAACTGCTGCCCCGTCCCGGGCGGCGGTTCGTCGGCCGGGTAGCGGAACCCGTCGCCGCGGGCGAGGCTGCGGCCGAGCGCCAGGTACTCGCGCTCGTCATGGGTGAGCGGCTGGTTGACCCAGTAGAGCAGCGCGAACGCGACGCGCAGCGCGAGGCCGACGAGCACGCAGGCCACGATCCACCGCCGCGCGGGTGTCACCGGCGTCCTTCGAATCTCAGCGCGGAAATCTGCTCCGAAACCAGCCCCACCAGGAAGACGACGACCGCGAACAGGATCAGCAGCACCGACGAGTTGGTCACGTGGCTCTGCGTGGCAATAGTCCACGCCATGTAGGCGAAGCCGACGGCGAACGACGCCAGGCTGATCGGCAGGAAGATGCGCAGCGGGCTGAAGAGCGTGACGATCTTGAAGATGATCATCAGGAACTTGGCGCCGTCGCGCGCCAGCCGGATCTTCGACTGCCCCATCCGCTGCCGCGCGTGAATCGGCTCGAACGCCACGGCATAGCCCGCCTTCATGAACGACAGCGTCGTGGTCGTCGGCGTCGAGAAGCCGTTCGGCAGCAGGTGCAGGAACTCGCGCAGGCCTGACGTGCGCGCGCCGCGGAAACCGGAGGTCAGGTCCGGGATCTCGCGGCCGGTGAGATAGCTGGCCAGGCGATTCAGCGCGCCGTTGCCGGCGCGGCGCGCCTGATTGGCCTGCGTCGCCGTCGCGCGCGCGCCGATCACGAGATCGAACTCACCCAGGCGCGCGGCGATCCGCAGCGCGTCCTCCGGCGGGTGCTGGCCGTCGGCGTCGACGATCAGGATGAACTCGCCCGTGGCGCGGCGGATGCCGTTCTTGACGGCGGCGCCGTTGCCCATGTTGTAGGGCAGGCGCACCACGTTCGCGCCGGCCGACGCCGCCCGCTCGGCGGTGCCGTCGCTGGATCCATCGTCGACCACGATGATCTCGCGCCACGACGCCGCCGTCCGCAGCACCGAGACGACTTCTGCGATCGACGCGCTTTCGTTGAAGGCCGGGATGACGATGGAAACGCTGGCGGGATCGGCCAATCAGTGCTCCCACCGATCGACGCGGTCCGACGCGCGCGTCCGCGTCAGCGCCGGCGGCTCGGGCTCGCGCGGCGGCGATTCGAGCTGGCGCACGCGGTAGATGAGGTCCTCGAGCAGCTTGCGGTTGCTCGCCGTCAGGTCGGCCAGCAGGCCGAGGGCGAGGACGAGGAACCCGGCAATCATCAGGATCGCCGCAGCCTGCAGCGAGGCCAGGTGCTTGAAGCCTTCGTTCCGGTAGAAGTAGTAGGCGTAGCGCAACCCGAGCACCAGTCCGGCGCTGAGCAGCGTGAGCCCGAGATACGTGAAGACCTTGAGCGGCTCGTACATCGCGTAGATGCGGACGATGGTCGCGCCGGACTTCTTGATGTAGGAAAAGACGCTGTCGAAGAGCCGCGACTCGCGCGTCCGCGGGTTGACCGCGATCGGCACGTGCGCGATCGCCATCCGCTTCTTGCCCGCCTGGATGATCGACTCCAGCGTGTAGGAGAACTCCGAGATGATCGTCATCCGCAGCGCCGCTTCGCGCGTGTAGGCGCGGAAGCCGCTGGTCGTGTCGGGCACGCTGGTGTTCGAGACCTGGCGCACCACCCAGCTGCCCAGCGCCTGCAGCTGCCGCTTGCGCCACGACATGTGCCGCAGCTCGGCGATGTTGCGGTCGCCGATGCAGATGTCCGCCTCGCCGCGCAGCAGCGGCGCCAGCAGCTTCGGGATCTCCTGGCCGCCGTACTGGTTGTCGGCGTCGGTGTTGACGATGAAGTCGGCGCCGGCCTTGAGGCACGCGTCGATGCCGGCCTGGAACGCCGCGGCGAGGCCCTTGTTGCGGCGCAGCCGCACGATGTGATCGACGCCGCACGCGCGCGCCACGTCGGACGTCCCGTCCCGCGATCCGTCGTCGATCACCAGGACCTCGATGACGTCGATGCCGGAGATGCTCTTCGGCAGATCGGCCAGCGTCGCGGGCAGCGTCTGCGCCTCGTTGAGGCACGGGATCTGGATGATGAGCTTTTTCACGACACCAGCTTTTCGACCACCCCGTCCCAGGTGATGGTCCGTGCCCGATCGTACCCCGCTTCGCCCATCGACGCCGCACGCCGCCGGTCCAGCGCCAGCGTATTGACGGCCTCGGCGAAGGCCTCGGCCTCGGGGGCGCGGACGAAGCCATTCAGTCCGTCGACGACGAACTCGGTCGGGCCACCCGAGTCGGTGGCGGTCACCACGGGCTTGCGCGACAGGAACGCCTCGAGCGTCACGTAGCCGAAGTCCTCGTCGTAGGGCGGGTAGAGCACGGCCAGCGCATCACGATACAGCGCGAGCAGTCGTGGGTCGTCGACCGCGCCGAGGAACTCGACCCGATCGGCGACGCCGGCCTCGACGGCGGCCCGTTCGACGTTGGCGCGCTGCGTCCCGTCGCCGGCCACGACCAGCCGTATCGGTTTATCGACGCGAGCCATGGCCGACACCAGCAGATCGACCCGCTTGACCGATTCGATCCGGCCGACCGACAGGACGTAGTCGCCATAGGTGACGGCGGCCTCCGCCAGCGGTCCGGCCAGCCGCGGCGGGTGATAGAGCGCCTCGGCCGCGAGGCTGTTGTACTTCCGCACGCGGTTGGCGGTGTTCTCGGCGTTGGCGAAGATCCGCCGGCATTCGCCGAGCATCTGGGTGTCGAGGCGGATCAAGGTGTCGCGCAGTCCGACGTCGCGCTCGTTGTGGCCGAAGTCGCTGTAGACGGTGCCGCACAGCTCGTAGGCGGCACGGTACTGGTGAATCAGCCACGCCACCTTGTTCGGGTGTCGCACGAAGTAGGTCGGGAACTTCGAGGCGATCACCACGTCGATCGGCCGACCGTTGCTTTCGCTGAGATCGAGCAGCCGCCACGCCGCGGCGTGCGGCAGGATCTCTTCCTTGGGGTACCACTTGAACGGCACGCTCACCAGCGCCGCCTCGTAGCCCCGCGCGATCAGCTGCCGCGTCAGCTCGCGGACGTGCACCTCGGCGCCGCCGTGCACGAACGGCACCTGCGCCTCGCAGACGACGACCGTCTTCACAGCCACAGATGCACACAGATAAACACGGATGAACGCACATTGGCAACGACCCGCGAGCGAGCGGCGCGAGCGAGCCTGACGAACGAAGCGCCGCCGCGCAGCGGCCAGCGAGTGAGGCAGTAGGGGAGTCCGAGGGGCGAAGCCCCTCGGATGATCACGTGGCGTGACGGAAGTTGATCACGTCTCCGTCGAGGACCGTGTACTCCTTGCCCTCGAGGCGCAGCTCGCCGTGATCGCGGCACGCCGCGATCGAGCCGCGCGCGAGCAGCTGGTCGTAACGGCAGACCTCGGCGCGGATGAAGCCGCGCTGGATGTCGCTGTGGATTTCGCCGGCCGCGTTCTGCGCGTTGGTGCCGCGCGGGATCGACCAGGCGCGGTTTTCGTCCTCGCCGACGGTGAAGAACGAGATGTAGCCGAGCAGGTCGTAGCTGGCGCGGATCACGCGATCGAGCCCCGACTCGTTCAGCCCGAGATCGGCCATGAACGCCGCCGCGTCGGCGGCGTCGAGCTGCGCGATCTCGAGCTCGATCTTCGCGCAGATCGGCACGGCGCGGGTGTGCGCGCCCTTGACGAAGTCGCCGATGCCGGCCAGCTCCACGGCGCGATCGGCCTGCGGCAGATCGGCCTCGTCGAGATTCAGGACGATCAGCAGCGGCTTGGCCGAGAGGAACTGGAAGCCGCGCAGCCGCCGCGCGTCCTCGGCGGCCAGCTCCAGGTCGCGCAGCGGCTGGCCGGCTTCGAGCGCGGTCCGGCAGCGCACCAGGATCTCCTGCTCCTTCTTCAGGTCGGGCGTCGCCGCCTTCTTGAGATCCTTCTCGAGCCGTTCGAGCCGCCGTTCGACGACGCCCAGGTCCGCCAGGATGACTTCGTCTTCCATCGTCCGCACGTCGCGCGCGGCATCCACCGAGCCGGCGGCGTGCGGGACGGCGGGGTCGCGGAACATCCGCACCACGTGCAGCAGCGCGTCGGCGCCGCGAAACGCAGCGACGTCGAGCAGCGCCGTCGCACCGGAGCTGAGGCTGGCGGCTCCTCCCATGTCGGCGAATTCGACCGTGGCGGGCACGTGCTTCTTCGGTTTGAAGAGCACGGTCAGGCGGTCGAGGCGCTCATCGGGCACGCGGGAGACGCCGACGTGCGCCTCCGCCTTCCCGGCGGGCCGGGGCGCTTCGCGTGCGTTGGTGAGCAGCTGAAACAGCGCGGTCTTGCCTGAGGACGGGAATCCGATGAGGCCGGCTCGGAGCATGGCAGATCTGCACATCCTAGCACGTCAAAAGGGGCGAAAATTTAGCGTAAGCCCAAGAGGCTCTACATTTTGCCGTTGACAGACGGGGTCCCGGACCTTACCATCGCGGTGGAATTTTGTGGAGAAAAGTGGAGTAAACGGACGTGCTCCGGGGCAACTACGCCGCCAAAATCGATGATAAGGGGCGGCTCAAAATCCCGAACGCTTTTCGCGCCCTGGTCGAGAAGACGCATGGGGCCGAGCTGTTCGTGACGAGCCTGACGGGGGAGTCTGTCCGCATTTACCCGATGCCGGTCTGGCTCGCGCTCGAAGAGCGGCTCGCGCGCGCCCCCTCCACGCATCCGTCCCGGACCAAGTTCCTCAACCGCGTCAACTACTTCGGCCAGGCCGCCGAGATCGACGCCCAGGGACGCGTGGTGATCCATCCGCGCCTGCGCGAGAGCGCCGGCATGAGCGGCGAGGTCGACGTGCTCGGCGAAGTCGATCGCCTCGAGGTGTGGAACCACGAGCGGCTCGTCGCCAAGCTCCAGGCCGAGCCGTTCACCGACGACGACGCGAAGGCGCTGTCGGAGTTCGGGATCTGACATGGCCGCGGCGCACGAACCGGTCATGGTCGCCGAGGTGCTGGATGTGCTCGCGCCGTCGCGCGGCGGGCTGTTCATCGACTGCACCGTCGGCCTCGGCGGGCACAGCCGTGCGCTGCTCGAGGCCGGCGCCGATCGCGTCCTCGGGCTGGATCGCGATCCGTCGGCGCTGGCGATCGCGCGCCAGACGCTTTCCGCGTTCGGCGAGCGGGTCGAGCTCGTGCACGCCGACTATCGCGAACTGGATCGGGTGCTCGGCGAGCGCGGCATCGACGGCGTCTCGGGCACGCTCGCCGATCTCGGCGTCTCGTCGATGCAGCTCGACGAAGAGGGGCGCGGCTTCAGCTTCCGCCGCGACGAGCCGCTCGATATGCGGATGGATCGCACGCAGGGACCGAGCGCGGCGGATCTGCTGCGCGACGCCGCGGAAGGGGAGCTCGCCGACGTGATTTACCAGTTCGGCGAGGAGCGCCATTCGCGCCGCGTCGCGCGGGCGATCGTCCGGGCCCGCGCCGAGACGCCGATCGACACGACCGGCCGGCTCGCGGCGATCGTCCGCCGCGCCGTGCCGCATCACGGCTACCAGCGGATCGATCCGGCGACGCGCACCTTCCAGGCGCTGCGGATCTGGGTGAACCGCGAGCTGGACGGGCTGGACGCGTTCCTGGAGCGCGCCGCGCGGCGGCTGCTGGCGGGAGCGCGGCTGGCGGTGATCACGTTTCACTCGCTCGAGGACCGCATCGTCAAGCACACGTTCCGCGCCATCGCGAAGGCGGACGAGCAGCTGGGCATCGTGACCAGGCGTCCGCTCTCGGCGGCCGACGCAGAGGTGGAACGCAACCCGCGGGCGCGCAGCGCGAAGCTGCGGGCGATTGAGAGGTTCGCATGAGCGCGATGGACTTCGAGTACGCGATCAAGAAGGACATTCGCAACAACCCGATCGTCCGCGAGGTGGACGAGGCGCGGCAGCAGCAGCTGTGGCGCTCGGCCGGGATCGGGCTCTTCCTGGTGGTGGTGCTGCTCTTCTCCGCGTGGCAGCACTTCGAGCTGCTGCGCCACGGCTATCAGATCGAGCGCATGCAGCAGGAGCGCGCCGCCGAGGAGGAGGTGAACCGTCATCTGCGTCTCGAGATCGAGACGCTGCGGGCGCCGAAGCGGATCGAGAAGATCGCCATCGAGCAGCTGCACCTCGTGCCGCCGGCGCGAGGGCAGGCGATCGTGATCGAGCGGGTCACTCCGGCGGCGCCGGCGGAAAAATCGGTCGTCGCGTCGCGGTAGCACGCGCCATATGGGCATCACAGCGGGCGTCGGATCGGTCAGGTCTGCCATGGAGTGGCTTCGCGGCATGCGCACGGCGCCGTCGCGGCGCCAGCCTGTGCCCGACTGGCGCGGTACGGTGCGGTCGCGGCTCCTGGTCTGCGCCGCCGTCGTCGCGTCATGGACGGCCGTCATCGAGGCACGCCTGGTCTACCTCCAGGTCGTCGATCACGGCGAGCTGCTGGCGCGCGCCGATCGGCAGCAGCTGCGGACGGTCGTGGCCCCGGCCAAGCGCGGCGAGATCTTCGATCGCAAGGGGCGGGTCCTCGCCTACAGCGTCGACGCTGACACCATCGCCGCGGTGCCCAACGACATCGACGATCCCGAAGAGGTCGCGGCCCGGGTCTGCAAGGTCCTGGACGGCTGCAACACCGAGCGCCGTCTGGCGATCGCCAGGAGCCTGGGCCGCCGCACTCCGTTCGCCTACGTCGCCCGCCAGGTGACGCCCGAGGAAGCCAGGCGCGTCCGCGCGCTCGAGCTGCAGGGCATCACGCTGCTCAAGGAGAGCCGCCGCTACTACCCGAACAGCGAGCTCGGCGCGCACGTGCTCGGCTACGTGGGGCTCGACAACGTCGGGCTGGGCGGCATCGAGTCGGCCTACGACTCGTCGATCCGCGGCAAGGACGGCAAGGTCCTCATCCAGACCGACAACAAGCGGCGGGCGGTGTTCAGCCGCGTCGAGAAGCCGGCGACGGCCGGGGCCGGCCTCGAGCTGACCATCGACGAGTACCTGCAGTACGTGGCCGAGCGCGAGCTGCGCGCCGGCGTCGAAGCGAACCACGCGGTCGGCGGCTCGGCGCTGATCATGGATCCGCACACCGGCGAGATCCTGGCGCTGGCCAACTGGCCGACCTTCAACCCGAACGCGTTCGGCCGCGCCGACGACGACGCGCGGCGCAACCGCGCCATCCAGACGCTCTACGAGCCGGGGTCGACGTTCAAGATCGTGACCGCGTCGGCGGCGCTCGAGCGCAAGGTGATCACCCCGGAGACGATGGTCGAGACCAGCCCCGGGTTCATCACGTTCCCGGGGCGCAAGCCGATCTACGACACGCATCAGTACGGCCTGATCAGCTTCACCGACGTCATCGTGAAGTCGAGCAACGTCGGCGCGATCAAGGTCGGGCTGAAGCTGGGGCCCGACGTGCTCACCGACTACGTGAGCAAGTTCGGCTTCGGCCAGACGCTGGCGCCCGACTTCAAGGGGGAGACCGCGGGCATCGTGTGGAGCGCGGATCGCCTCGACGCGAGCGCGCTGGCGTCGGTGGCGATGGGCTACCAGGTCGGGGTCACGCCGCTGCAGATGGCCACCGCGGTCAGCTCCATTGCCAACGGCGGGCACCTGCTGCAGCCGCGCGTCATCCGCGCCGTGATCAAGGACGGCCGCCGCGTGGAGGTGCCGCACAAGGAGATGCGGCGGACGATCGAGCCGGAGACCGCGGCGACGCTGACCGAGATCATGGAGCAGGTCGTCGAGCGCGGCACCGCGCGCGCGGCGCAGATCGAGGGTTATACGATCGCCGGCAAGACCGGCACCGCCGCCAAGCTGGTGAACGGCCACTACCAGAAGTCCGACTACAACGCGTCGTTCGTCGGCTTCATTCCCTCGCGCAAGCCGGCGCTGACCATCCTGGTCGTGATCGACTCGCCGCACGGCAACGGCTACACCGGCGGCGCCGTGTCGGCGCCGGTCTTCAAGCGGATCGCCGAGGCCGCGTTGACCTATCTCGGCATCGGCCCCAACCTGAACGCTCCGCCGCCGGTGCTGGTCACGCGGCACGATCCGCTGCAGGAGCCGGCGCCGGCCGCGCAGCCGGCGCGCGCGGCCAGCATGCTCGCGGCCACGCTCGAGCCCGCACGCAACGGCCTGATGCCCGACCTGCGCGGCCTGAGCGGACGCGAGGCGCTGCGGCTGCTCTCGCAGATCGGCATGAGCGCACGTCTCTCGGGCGACGGCTTCGTCGTCGATCAGATGCCGACGCCCGGGTCGTCGCTCGTGCGCGGCGATGCGTGCACCCTCACGCTGCAGCGGCGTGCGCCGCCGGCGGCAACCGGGGGGCGGCCGTGACGCTGCAGGAACTGTTCGATCGATCCAGCTTCCGCCTGAAGTCGGAAGCCACGGGAGCGGGACAGAAACCCGGCGTCGTCTCGGACGCATCTGATGGCTTCCGCCTTCAGGCGGACGTGACCGGCGTCGCCTACGACTCGCGCCAGGTCAAGCCGGGCGCGGTGTTCTTTGCGCTGCGGGGCGTCAATGCCGACGGCACCCGCTTCACGCCGCAGGCGATCGCCGCCGGCGCCATCGCCGTCGTCGCCGAGACGGCCGCGCCGGCCGGTGCCGCGGTGCCGTGGGTGCAGGTGCCCCACGCGCGGGCCGCGCTCGCCGCCGCGGCGGCCGCGTTCTACGGACACCCGAGCGAGCAGCTCGCGCTGGTCGGCATCACCGGGACCAACGGCAAGACCACGGTGTCCTACCTGCTGGCGTCGATCTTCGAGGCGGCCGGCATGAAGTGCGGCCGCGTCGGCACCATCGGATACCGCGTCGGCGCGCGCGAGATCGAGGCGCCGCGCACGACGCCGGAAGCGCCCGAGCTGCAGCAGATGCTGCGCGACATGCTCGCCGAGGGCTGCACCGCCTGCGTGATGGAGGTCTCGTCGCACGCGCTGGCGCTGCGGCGGGCCGACAGCCTGCGCTTCGCCGCGGGGATCTTCACCAACCTGACCCGCGATCATCTCGACTTCCACGGGGACATGGAAGCGTACTTCGCGGCCAAGCGCCGGCTGTTCGAGATCCTTCCGGAAGGGGCGGTCGGCGTCATCAACGTGGACGACCGGCGCAGCGGGGACTTCCTCGCGGCGACGCGGCGTCCCGTGACCTACGCCATCGACGCCGCGGCGGACGTGCGGCCGGGGCCGCTCTCGTTCTCGCTGGACGGGCTGACCTTCGAGATCCGCACGCCGCGCGGCACGATTCACGTGCGCTCGAAGCTGGTCGGCCGCCCCAACGCGTACAACATCCTTGCCGCGTCGGCCGCGGCGATGGCGCTCGACCTGCCGTTCTCGGCGATCGAGGCGGGCATCTCCGGGCTCGAGAACGTGCCGGGCCGTTTCCAGGTCGCCTCCGGCCCGTCCGACGACATCCGCGTGATTGTCGACTACGCGCACACCGACGACGCGTTGAAGAACCTGCTGGAGACGGCGCGGCCGCTCGCCACCGGGCGCGTGGTCACGGTCTTCGGCTGCGGCGGCGATCGCGACCGTACCAAGCGCCCGCTGATGGGCGCCGTCGCGGCGCGGCTCAGCGATCTGGTAATCGTCACCTCGGACAACCCGCGCAGCGAGGATCCGGTGCGGATCATCGAGGAGATCCGCCGCGGCATCGTCATGCCGGCCGATCGCATCGCGCACAAGGGACAGCGCGGTACGCCGTCGGAGGCCATCGTCGATCGCCGCGAGGCGATCGAGACGGCGATCCGCAACGCCAGGCCCGGCGACCTGCTGCTCATCGCCGGCAAGGGGCACGAGAAGTACCAGGTGATCGGCGACAAGACGTTGCCGTTCGACGACGTGGAAGTGGCGCGCGCCGCGCTGGCGAAGCGGCGCAGCGGATCGCGGGTCTCCTAGGACGTGGAGCCGATCTCGTTTTTCGCCGCCGAGATTGCCGCCGCCACCGGCGGCCGGGTGATGTCGGGAAACCCGGCGCAACGCGTGGAGCGATGGTCGATCGACACCCGGTCGCTGCAGCCGGGCGACCTGTTCGTCGCGATTCGCGGGGATCGGTTCGACGGGCATGCGTTCGTCGCCGCCGCCCTGGCCGCCGGTGCGGCCGGGGCTGTGGTGACGGCAGCGCCGGTCCTGCCCGAGGCAGGAAAGGGCGGGCCGGCGCCGCTTCTGATCGAAGTGGCGGACACGACGCGCGCGCTGCAGGACGGCGGGCGCGAGATGCGGCGGCGCGCCGGCGCGAAGGTCGTCGCGATCACGGGAAGTGCCGGGAAGACCACGACCAAGGAGCTGGCCGCGGCGTTCCTCGCGGCGAAGTACAGCGTCTTTCGCAACAAGGGGAACTTGAACAATCACATCGGCCTGCCGCTCTCGCTGCTCGAACTGCGCACGCGGCCCGATGTGGCGGTCGTCGAACTGGGCATGAACCACGCCGGGGAAATCCGCACGCTGATCGGCATCGCCGAGCCCGACGTCCGCGTCTGGACCAACGTCGGCGACGCGCATCTCGGCTTCTTCGCCTCGGCCGACGCGATCGCCGACGCCAAGGGAGAAATCCTCGACCAGGCGCGCCCGGGCGACCTGCTGATCGCCAACGCCGACGACGAGCGGATTGCCGCGCGCATCCGTGACTTCGCGGGCAGGACCGTGACGTTCGGTCTATCGGCCGCGGCCGAGGTGCGCGGTAGTGACGTCGAGCATCTCGGGCTCGACGGGATGGCGGCCACCGTGACCACGCCGCGCGGCGAGATGCGCATGCGCACGCCGCTCCTCGGCACGGGCAACCTCCTCAACCTGCTGGCCGCCGCCGCCGTGGCCATCGAGCTCGGCGTGCCGCTGCCGGCGATTGCCGATCGCGCCGCGTCGATGGCGCCGGCGCCGCATCGCGGCGAGCTGCTGCGCCTGCCGGGCGGCATCACGCTGATCGACGACTCGTACAACTCGAGCCCCGCCGCGCTGAAGCGCTCGCTCGAGACGCTGCACGCCGCGACCGGCAGCGCCCGGAAGATCGCGGTGCTCGGGGAGATGCTGGAGCTCGGGGCGCACGCCGAGCGCCTGCACCAGGAATGCGGCCGCGCCGCCGCCGCCGCCGGCCTGTCGCTCCTCATCGCGGTGGGCGGCGACGGTGCGCAATGGCTCGCCGACTCGGCGCGCCGCGCCGGCATGGCCGAGAGCGCGGTGCTCTTCGTGCCGACGAGCAACGAAGCGTCCGAGATTGCGCTCAGGAAGGTGCGTCCCGGGGATCTCATCCTGGTCAAGGGCTCGCGCGGCATCCGCACCGACCTCGTCGTCGATCGGCTGAAGGCGGAGTTCGCCTGATGCTCTACCACCTGCTCTACCCGCTGCATACCGACATCCAGTTGCTGAACGTGTTCCGCTACATCACGTTCCGCACCGCCGGCGCCAGCGTCACCGCGCTGGCCCTGAGCCTCGTGCTCGGGCCAATGCTGATCCGCCGGCTGCGCGAGTTCCAGATCGGGCAGGTCATCCGCCAGGAGGGGCCGCAGACGCATCGCGCCAAGGCGGGCACGCCGACGATGGGCGGGCTGCTGATCCTCTCGTCGGCGCTGCTGCCGACGCTGCTGTGGGCCAACCTGACCAATCCCAACATCTGGATCGCCGTCATCGCGACGACGGCGTTCGGCGCGGTCGGCTTCGCCGACGACTACCTGAAGATCGTGCGCCGATCGCACCACGGCCTGTGGCCCCGCTACAAGATGGGCTGGCAGATCGTCATCGGCCTGGCCGTCGGCCTGTCGCTGCTCGCGCTGAGCGGCCGCGAGCTGTACAACACGCATCTCGTCTTCCCCTTCTTCAAGCGCTGGATCCCCGATCTCGGCTGGGCCTACGTGCTCTTCGCGATGTTCGTCTGCGTGAGCTGGAGCAATGCGGTCAACCTCACCGACGGTCTCGACGGCCTGGCGATCAGCGTGTTCGGCGTCGCCGCGGCGGCGCTCACCGCGCTGACCTACGTCAGCGGGCATCGCGTGTTCGCCGAGTACCTGCAGCTGCAGACGGTGTCGCCGCTCATCGGGGAGCTGACGATCTTCGGCGGCGCCCTGGTCGGCGCGAGCCTCGGGTTCCTCTGGTACAACTCCTACCCCGCCGACATTTTCATGGGGGACGTCGGCTCCCTCGCGCTGGGCGGCGCGCTCGGCACGGTCGCGCTCCTCATCAAGCAGGAGTTCGTGCTGGTGATCGTCGGCGGCATCTTCGTGCTCGAGGCGGCCTCGGTGGTCATCCAGGTGGCCTCGTTCAAGCTCACCGGCAAGCGCGTCTTCCGCATGGCGCCGCTGCACCACCATTTCGAGTTGATCGGCTGGAGCGAGCCGAAGGTGATCGCGCGGTTCGTGATCCTCTCGATCATCTTCGCGCTGTTCAGCCTCACCACCCTCAAGCTGCGATGACGACCGAGTCCTTCTCCGTGT